>Ga0315280_10000895_pt1 | contig 53824 bp, 77 predicted proteins | sample YL17G06_40_MG_FD_203697 | JGI IMG/M metagenome (GOLD analysis project Ga0315280, IMG submission 203697) | Sediment microbial communities from Yellowstone Lake, YNP, Wyoming, USA - YL17G06_40 | ecosystem: Environmental > Aquatic > Freshwater > Lake > Sediment | place: USA: Wyoming | collected... | reverse complement strand
GGCACCGCAGACAGCTGCACAGGCTGCAACCCAAACACGGAGTGAGGCGGAGGTACGGCGGCACGCAGTTGCTGGGGCTCAAGAGGGGCACGCTGGTTAGGCACGTTAAATATGGCCTGTGCCACGTTGGTGGCAGCCTAAAAGAAAAGTTCAGCCTGCACAGCGTCAAAACGGGAAAACGACTGACTCAGACTGCGGAGCGAGATAGCTTCAAGGTGCTAACCAAAGTAGCGTTTAGAACCCAATTCCTCCCCGCCTTAAAGAGCGGGGTCTCCTTGGAAGCGTAAGATGAAGAAACTCCCCCTAAAATAAACCAGTTTCTTAAAAAACAGGTAGGCCTCAAACAGCTAGCAACTCTCCAAAAACAGTTTACCAAGGTAGCCGCCACATTCCCCGGCGAGTTCAAAGGCAATCTTGAAGAAAGCTTTGCCACCATAGTGCTGTTGTTGCCAGAAGAACAAGTTCAATGCATAAGACACCTAATTGAAGCAACTAAACCAAAAATCCGTGTTAACAATGGAAAAACTACAGTAACATTCACGCACATTGGAAACGACGTGTGGCCAGTATGGCAAAGCCCCGAGTACTATGTTTCAGGAGCCATTATCTCCCTGTCGTGGAAAAATCTGACGATCACACATGTGCCAAACAAAATACTTAAAGTGTTGAAGCCAAAAATAATATATCCAAAACCAGTTGAAACAAAACAGTAGACTAGTGGCAAAAATCAATTTTTGGAGGTGCACTGGATGATTGTTAAGCAGGCAATGAAAAACATTTGGACAATCAGATTTGTTTTGCTCCTTTCGTTCGTGTTGTTCGACTTCTTGACAACTCTTGCATCAATCTCCGACATCAACCAGGAAGGCAACCTCCTCGCCAAAGCCGCGATGAACGCGTTCGGCATCCATCTTGGTTTGGCTTTATTCAGCCTTTATGTCTCAAGTTTTCTCCTATTGATTATTCTCTCCTGCAGAGGTTTGCTACCGAACCAAAAAAATAAACTGACCTTCACACTGTTTGTAGTTTTAGACTTCGGTTTTGGTTGGTTTATTGCGGGATCACATTTCGTTGGAGGAACAAGCTGGTTCCTAAACGCTTCTCCTTTACTGCGTCAAGTGTTGGGCTTTACAGTTTATTTCTCGCTTGTGCTTTGGTTCGAAACGAAACTTTACCGAAAAACGTCTTGGCTTTCGGCATCCAAAAAACGGACCGTTCATTGCTAACTGGTGGTGAAGGTCATGGCAAACGCTGTAAACTTGGTTACTATTCAAAATCACAGAGTAACAGACCCAGTACATGCTCCAGCCGCAGTAAGAACAAAAGGGTTACATTTTCGCTTATCACACGATCTACCCGCTAGCCTTTATAGGTTGGACAACAGAAAAGTTTCAGTCGTAGCGACGACGTGTGAAAAAGCGCGGTTTCCCCTGCAAATTGAGAGACGAAACTGGCCAGACCATTATGTAACAGCAATACAGGTCAAGGGCGAAATCGTCTATTTGGTCTACGCGTTTTATCACATTTACCATTTTCGAATAACGATAAAGCACTTAGTTTGCCTCACGAAAAAAAACCTGTTGAGAGCGTTCGAAAACGCGTCAGTCTTGGTGTACAACAACGAGGCAATTTCACCGACAAGTCAGAAAGGGAAAATTTTAATGCACGCAATCGAAAATAACCTTCCTCCCCACGTTTGCACCTTATTGTTCAGCCAATAAGAGGTTAACCTCGTGTTCCTTGTAAGAAAAATATTTACGCATCTGAACAAAAAGACACAAAAGACCTCGCATCTGCCCAAAAATTCAACCACTGAAGACGTGTATTTTGTCACCACCGAAAACGGATTAACCCTAACTCTTTACCGACTTGAAGATCCCTTAATGAAAAACGTTGTCGAAGCTTGCAATCGAGTTCGTTTTCCACAGCTAGACCCAAAAGCTTGTTGCGTTGCGGACGTTCTTATCGCCGACGAACACATTTACCTTGTTTACCGAACGATAACAAACGCCTCGTGGCTGATCGAATCAATGGAAAAATCGCTCTCATCAAATTTCATCGCCGTTGAATATTACGTTTACCGCGAACACGCATTCAGCAACGGAAGCAAAACCGCTAAGCTGTTAGAACACGCAATCCTTGAAAAAGAGCAGCCTTCATTAGCAATACTGTTATACTCTTAACTGATCTGCATCAAGTGTAAACTGTCTAAATCGCTTTGAGGTGATCGAGTTGGTTGCCCAGTTCGCAAAAAAGATTGATTACTTGTTGGAACAGATCGAAGCATTCAACGAAAATGGCGAGTTCAAAGAGAACCAAGTTTCGAGCCGAATAAAACGCGCGGCAATACACCAAATAGATCAAGCGATAACCAAACAGGGAGGACGCTTTAGACTTGGTTGCGGATTAAAAGCAACAGCGTGTCGACTTGACAATCCAAAAGTGACAAACGTAGCAACGACAATAGCACAATACTTCAACAGCGGTTTTGAAGAACCAATTTTAACCCCACAAAAACTGCGCTTCTATTATGTGATCACAATCAAAAACTTTGGCACCACAATTTATCTAGTGTTCATTAGTTCAGGAACGCCAGCATACGTCCTATTACAACTGCGTGAGAAAATGCGACCCTTGTCTGCCATAGTACGCCTATTTTGGGTGGTCTACGAGAATAGAGTGTACACAACGTACAGTAGGACTGGTCGACTGTTACTAAAATCTATTGAGAACGGAACAAACCCGAAAATTGTGGCTCTAATTGAAAAACCAGATCAGGTGGACACGTGAGCAGATTAATAACTGGTTTCAGACCAAGTAGCCACTCCGCCGACTACACGGTTGTCGCCACTTTCAAAACTGGGGCAGAGGCGAAACAAAAACAGGTAGAACTCGCCAAAAAAAACATTGATGGGGAACTACGCGGAAACAAAATTCTCGTTTTCCTATCGCACGTTTACGAAAGCGACGCGGATGACACGGTACACAGCCTTACTCACTACACAGACAACGTTGAGGTCTACTGCGATTACCAAAAAATAACAGTAACTTTCACGATGCCAAAGGGACTAAACAACAAGATAACAGGGCTTATTTTTTCACACGATCAACAGGAGATTTACAAGGGACTTTGCAAGTTGTGTGGCAAACCCAAAATAACTCGCACAAAAAACGGTGAATTTTGGGTGTTCCAGTACGAGGGCGAAAAAATCTATTTCAACCCCGACGACTACACCATAGAACGCCCAACCTTCTTTTTCAACGCACAAAACTTCGATCCAGGAAACACCATTATAACCGTTGACGAAGAAACTGAATAAAGGAGGCAAAACATGGCAAAAGAAGAGAAAATTAAGGTAAAAGCCCTCAACGATTTGATAGACGCTGCAGACCCGTTTATTGATGATTTCCTTGTGCGAACACTCCAAGATAATTTCAACTTTAAACTAACTCGTGACTTCATAATAGCTGCCGTGGTCTCAGCATCAATGGGTGAAGGAGGCAAATTCAATCTCGGAAACGGCTTACCCGCCACAATCTACCGCCTCGACAACCCACGAATAAGCAACGTGGTTGAAATCATCAAAAAACACATGGCAAAAGAGATAAAAACAGTAGAAAACGAAGCGGGAGGAACAAAAACGCCAAGGATTGCAACCACCGTGCTCGCTGGTCAACTAGGATACCTTCTGGAATCTTTAGGAAGTTTGGAGCAGGAAAAACACTACGTCGTGGCCGTTCGCGTCAAAAAAACAACGATCTACCTGATCTACCCTGGGCTAAAGCACCCAATGAAAGAGCTTTTGCTACTTCGAAAGAACCTACCATCAGGTTTAGGCAGAGCGTTAGCCATAGTATACGAAGACACGGTCTACCGGTTAGAAAGCAGGTCAGGCGGAATGATCGTCAAAGCAATCTTGAAAAAAACAAACCCGAAAATCGCTGCATTAATGGGGTAAACTTCATTGAAGCCGTGGTCAATTTGAAAGAGGACAAGTACCCTTGCAAAAACTTGTGCTGTGCAGTAATGTGGTTTTCGGCTCAGAGAGAAAAAACAAAAGACGAAACCTTTGACGGACTGGTGCAGTTTGCGTGTGTCGAGAGTTCGGTTTGGTGCAAAGACAACAAAGAAGGAAAGTGCTGTCTAAACTGTCCAAAACGAACAAGCTGTGAAAAATGTTGTGGCACAGTTAAATCTGGCGAAGAGAAATACTGTGACGCACTGGTTCCTAAAGAAGTCTTACAGGCAGCCTTTACAAACTTAACTGAATTATGCAACGAGATCAACATACCTTTGCTCTACGAATATTTCATGTCAATATGCACGAACGTGGAGAAGTCCATCGTAAAACTAATTGAAGGGTAAATCAGGGGGGAACCGCTTGTTTGAAGAAATTGATGAGGATGAACTTAACGATTGGCTAGCCATCGAAGATGCAGCGGGGTTCACCTTCTCAGTAACCATTACAGAATGGCGAGGAAAAACGCCTAAAAAAGCGCACCTCTTGCTTCGATACAAAACGGGCGACCACCACAACATGCCTTACGCTGACGACCCTTCAGACGACAAAATGATAACACTCCTCGACAAAAACGGCTGGCGAATAGAAACCGAAGGCATAATGTTCTACAACAAACTGCTTTGTCCCAAATGCGGATACGTTCCATTTGAAGAGTGTGCTGAAGGAATAAAACACGAAAAATGTGGAAGCAAAATAACCGAACAAGTTCAAGGTGCAAAATGGATTTATGGCCTTAAAGATTTAGTTTTCTCTGGAAGAGTCACCGAGGAAAAAATCAAAGACGCTTTACGATGTGAACTAGCCAAGCTTTCAGGAAACTATCAAGAAATAAAGCTCTTCTTTAAAGCGCCGAGAAAAATGAGTTGTAAAACCGCGGCACTAGTGTGCAACCGAGAAGAAGTAACAGTGCTGAATTGGCTTACCCGAAAATGCGGAAAGCCACAAAGACAAAAACTCGAAAGCCACGATTTGCTCGTTTGGATTTATCGAGGCCCAACCGTCTACTTCGGGAGTTTTATCCCCGTACCCTCTACTCAAAACGCCTCTGAACAATACTTGGTCAACATTGACGACCGCACAATTCAAATTTCGGCGGAACGATGGGTTGTTGAACCGTTAATCTAGGAGGGCTTGCAAATGGTTTCGGATGAACGCAAAATAAAAAAGTTCCTTAAAAGCAAAGAAAGAAACGTTCTGCTGCTCGAGCGCGAGTACCACCTAACACTCAAAAATGGAGTAACCGTCTCAATAGTTAGGCTGGACCAAAAAAACGCTGAAGAGGTCCGAAAAGCATACCACTCGTTTTTGAAGCGTTACTCCCGTGTGTTCAGAGCAGGCCTTGACGAGTACTACAACTACTACACCATAACCTTCCACGTAGCAAACATCCAGATACACACGATATGCCACATTGAAATGCTACAATACCCACTTCAAGAATTGCAGTCAAACAAACCCGAGCTAGCATTGTTTCACGGAATAGCAACATTCGTAGACGAGCAGATAATGCACTTTTTAAATCATATAACCAACGAGAAAGCAATAGGAATACTTGAAAAAGCAATAGAGTCAAATCTTGGAAGCGAAGCAGCACTACTCTGGTGACGTGCTCCCACCCGTAAACGGTGTGGGGCTTCCCGCTCACTTTTGCTAAGAGTTAGCTACCCCACAAAGCATGACTCGGCCCCAAACATCTGCCCTTCTAACACATACCGCCATTGAAGAGGCGGAAAAAGAAGAATCCAATTTTTCGATTGCATAGTTAAACGGCGATAATAAATTGAAAAAGAGGTGACTAAAATGAGTGGCGAAAAAAGGCGAACTGCAAAAATCATAGAACTGGATGAAAGTGATATTCTAATCGCTCCAGAAGATCTCGCTGGTGACCCCTTACTTTGTTGGTGCTATACTTCAAAATTTGATAAAAGCACCTGTTTAAAAGACATTAAAACAGGAAAAACACTCATTTTAATCAACCTGCAAAACTTGAAAGGCAAAGCCCTGTTAAACTCAGAAACTAAACAGTTGCCACTGATGGTTGGGTTGTATCTGGATTATTCCGTGCTTCACGAACTCATTCATTACGGGGACGAAGAGCACAAAGTAGAAGAAAAGGTTTGGGATGCCCTACTAATTAAGCTAGTTATTACGAGTTGGCGCGGAAAATTGGAGGAAACAATATGACTGAAAAACAGTTAATTGAAGCACAGGAAAAAACAATGACTGTGCAAGATTTTTACGAGTTGCAGGCGGAAAGACCAAACCAAAATGCCTGCGAACTCTTCTGGACAGGCGAATGTGGAGGAACACCCCCGGAAAAGTCGTTATACGAGTTGGGTGTTCCCTGTGCACCACCACTAGGAAAAAGCTGTTTGAAATGCAGAAAATTCCGCAACTTAGAAACATTAGTTGACCTCATAAAAGGGGACTACCAAATCGAGTTTGACGGAAAAAACTACACGTGCACAAGGACAGTGTACCTAGATAACGGTTACGGACTGCATGGCACGGCATACGCGGAAATAACCGTGAGCAAAAGCGGCAACATAAGAAAAATCACTGTTGAGGGCATGACGAAAAAACAAATCGAGCGAAAGATAGAGCAAAACCAAAAGCACTGTCCATTATGGAAAAAGAAGGGCGTATGCATCAACGATGAAGAAGTAGCAGACTGGGAAGAAACTGGTGTTGGAGACTGTGCTGACTGTACCTTTCTTGAAATGTGCGAGTCACTTGCAGACCAACTTGAAAACGGTGGCTGGTAACCACTGGCATTAACAAGCTTTGACAGGTGAGAATTATGACTCAAAAGATCAGGATAAACATTCGTAACGGAAAATTGAAAATTAATGGAAAAAATCCACCAAAAATCGTGCAGAGAAGCCATGTATACTACGATACAATGATGATGTGTGTGGGACTGCAAAAACTTTCGTCAAGCGTTCAGTTTAACAAAACAATTGCTGAACTACACAAATGTGCGGGGCTTGAAAAAAGATTCAAAGACGAACTACAAACCGCAATATGGGAAGCTGTGAAGCACGGAAAAAGCATTAAAGAAGTCGTTGCACGGCTGAGACTGATAAAACACAACTGGAAAACTGTATTGGCTTCAGAACAGTTTGCACGAAGCATAAGACGGTTACACATCAACCAATCCGTGATTTTGCGAGACAGGGCTGGTAGAAAAATAAAAGTAACAAAGCTTTACGGTCAGTTGAAAGTGGATTTAACCAAAACACTGTCCATAATCCTTCACCATCGCAACGTGTCCCCACGCGACCTTTTTTCGTGCAGGAGCATAATACGTTACCCCGCATCAGTAAGAGAGGTTCTAGTAAACAACCAAAGAATTGGAGAACAGGAAGCTTTTGAGCGTCTAGTAGCATTTGAAAAGCCCGGTGTCGACCTCGACAGAGGACATGAACAAATATTTAAGGACAGCCTTCTCTTTACACGGATAAGAGGCCTCAAAAACAGGGAAAAACTGGCAAGAACCCTTCCAAACGGTTTGACAATTACGATCCAGAAAAGAAATGGACAATTCTACGCAAAAACAAACATAGACATAGCATTCATAATCGAAAAGCGCAAGAACCGAGTAGAGGACGACGTTTTAAACTACTTCGCTAGGCTCATGCAGGGATTCACTATATCCCAAGTGTTCTTTGAAGACCGAATGAAGCACTTTCTAGACTTGTCGTACGACCTCGTGATCTTTGGAAGAACTTGGCCGAAAAACAGGACGAACCTTGCGTTGGTTCGCGACTGCTTATTGAAGAACCAAAGCCCAAGCATACACGCCCTTCTAGATTCTCCAAACATAGACGACCAAGCAGTACCGGCAAGTTGCTAAAACAAGATTAGGTGTATAATGATGAGCAATCGAAGGAAAACAGCTAAACCGCAGACCATCACACTTAAACCACAGATCATCGCGTTACACAAAACCGTTGTAGTCAGCTTTAGAACCGCGTCGGAAGTGAAAACAGCAGCTAAAAAGCTAAATCAGAGACCAGCATCACTAGTAACATCACTGGTAAAAAGCATCCGTGGAAAACAGCTTCTGCTCTCATCTTTGGTTGAAAGACGCCGAGGAAAACGGCTGATCTTATCCTTTTCCCATGTGACTCAAGAGGACTTGAAAAAAACCCTTAACTACATTCGCCCTTTCCAAAAATACCGCGAGTACCAAATTTACCAAGAAGCCACAATCAAAATACACGTGACGAAGAACGCAGGATTTGAAACGGCAATGCTGTTGCTTCCAGAAAATTTGGCTAAGCTACTGAAATATTTCCTTTGCGCCTGTGGAAAGCCAAGAGTTACAAACACGGATAAAGATACAATCTACACATTCACTTATCGAGGAGAAAGAGTTTGCTACCGAGAACCTGATGGAAAACATTCTTTTTTTGCGGGCAGAAACCGAATCGCAGCCAGAAAAGAAGTTGAAGTTCAAATACACTTAACCTACTAAAAACAAGTTTGGGAGGAAAAATAACAATGATCACAAAAATAACAGAAAACTTATATATTGGCGACCACGATGACGTTGTAAACCACAACGCTGACGAACTGAATCAACTCCTCTCCTGCCTACAAGTAACCGCAATAGTTAACTTGATGGAAACCGAAGACGAACGAGAAGTCGCGTTAATTAAAGAAGCCATGAAAAAAGGCGCACAGGTAAAATACTTCTGGGTGCCCATAGGAACTGGAGAACAAGATTTTTACCTAGAATTTGTCCAAGCCTGCAAAAAACTTGAGGAACTCTTAACAAAAAACGAAACCGTCCTCCTACACTGTTTAGGAGGCATTGACCGAGCTCCATTCATCACCGCGTTGTACCTCTCCAAAAAACTCTGTATACCTGTCCAAGACGCGTATCTAATAGTGAGAAAGAAACGTCAAATAGTTGAACATTACGAGTGGCTCGCTGCACTTAGAAAACGCGGCTTTCATTTTTAGCACCTGCTCGGGGTAAGGTTACAGACAAAAAGGAGGAAGTCAGATACATGCCTAAACAAAAAAGAAATACGACAAAGCCCGTCAAGTGCGATGAGTGCTCAGGAGATATGGTTCCTGACAAGGATTTTCCGGGAATACTCATATGCAACCGTTGCGGAAAAGTAGTTATAGACCTCAACAAAACCTCTGAAAAAACCATGGCAGAACGCATCAAAGAGATAACCTTAGCCTTCAAACTCCTCCACAACCAAGAAAAACAAGCCGTCGCGGCCAAAGAGAGGGCAATAGACCAAGCCCTTGAAGGCGAAGGAATCATACGGGAAGCCATAAACTTCATCCGCACCCATGAAAGCATGGAGTGTGACCCAGAAACGGGAATAAACCTTGAAGTGGCGTACATCGACTCGAAAAGATGGAAAAAACTGGCGAAAATCCGCGAGATAGTCCAAGACTTCGAGGCCTTCGCGGCCGAAAACGGCATCCACGTTGAAGATGCCGAAAATTTCGACGAAGAATACAACCGCGTCTGGCACGACGAATAAACAACGGTCCTTCACACCTTACGCATTACCGACAAAAAAAGAAAGCTAATAGTCGAAAACGCCGCTGGCACACATGTGATCTTCTCAGACTTAAACCAAGGCCGCTTGGCAGACTCAAACACTCTAGAAATCGTCCAAGACCTCGCAGGAGCATTCAACATCGAAATCTGCAAGATAAGCAAACAACTAACAAAGCTTCTCAATGACCACCCGTTCCAATGCTCCTTCAGAATGGCAAATGGAAAGCTTGTTCACATGAACCCCAGCAAAACAGTTAACAAATGCATAGCAGACGCTTTCGTGCTGGGAGTAACACCCAATATCGTACCACTTCTAAAGGAGTAGAAAACATGACTCCAACCCTTGAAGAAATCAAAATAGTTGCCAATCACGTGCTCAACGAAGGTTACCGGCTGACGCTGCAGAACGAACTTGAATGTAGAATCTCAAAAATGTGCATCACCAAACTGCCAAAACTGATTGAGAAAGAAATACTGAACAATCATCGAAAAAAGTTCCTCACACAGGGGACGGACGTAGCCCTGTCCGAAATCAACGTGATGCGCGACCATTACTTTTCAAGGTGTGTGGCCGTCGTCTTCACAAAACGCGTGGCGGTTGCCTCTAAAAAAAAACGACTGCGCTTTGGGCTGGTCATAGACCTAAAAAAAGACTTGGCTCAATCACCTGAAAACCTGATAACAAAACTGAAAATCTACGCACTGGTAACGGCAATCGAAACGGGCAGGCAGCTAAACCAAGAACGCGACTTCTACGAAGCACTATACGGGTTTATAGGCAGACAAGTGTACGAAAGCGATTACCACCTGAAATGTATAATAGAAGCTGCAAGCCGATACACCACTCCACAGATAGCAGCTTTATTGACGTAACCTAAAAAATACAGTTCAAAAGGTTTATCCTCTTTCACTCACTAATTCTGGGAGGGCGAATCAATGAACAATTTTAAAGTTGAGACGATCGCCGTCGACAACGATTTGAAAGTAACAACCTATCCTGTGAGCCACCCTGCAGTCCATGAAGTTGTCCGCTTGTGTGATGAGTATCTGCTGTTAAAAGGGGCATTCAGAACGCAGGATACGCCATTGGTAAGCACCGCGACATACACATGTATTGTCAAGGTTGAGCTTCTCTTAGCAGAAATTTATTTGGTCATGAGCATCACGCCACCGACGGCAGGTGAAGTTAAAAGAATCCTGCGACACGGAGGAATAAACGAGCTACTGGAAAACATAATGTACCTGACCTACAAAGGGCGCGTGTGCCAGTGGGAAGAAACCCGAGGAAAGTATCTCACCGGTAGCATTAAGGCAAGAGTTTCGCCAGAAATCTACCCCTTGCTAACTGATAGCACCGCCACGAAGTCAACTGCCTCACCCTAAAAAAATTCTTGATCCTGCACGCGTGCACGCGGTCAAGAACTTGAAGATGCTTTGTACAAAATGCCACAATAAGTGTCCCAAAAGAAAACGGAGGTGAAGGATACGAAGAACTCGGAATGTATAATTTATTTCACTACCAAGCAGGGAAAGGTTCAGTCTTTTCATAAAGGAAAGAAGGGATGGGAACAGACCAGTTCACGAGGTATTGTACGATCATGTACCGCAGAGCAAGTCCTTTCCCATCTCTTGCCATATCTTGCATACACAGATCACTATAAAAGTCTGGGACTCACACTCACAGTCAAAAGGATTGAAGTGACAGCAGAATAATCAAGTCAAGAACCCACAGCTGAAGCCTGTGGGCTTGCAACGATGGTAGCAACACAAGTCTTGACTTGGCACTTGAGTTTTATCTTTTCTTCGTCTTTTGTCTTCCCAATATTTTAGAAGTTATGGTAGCTTTTCCCAGTTTAGATTTGAGTGAGGTGTGGTGTTATGGAATTTAATAAAACAAGTATACAAGAAATAAAGTCACAGATGATAAATAGGGGTTGTTGCCACTTAACTCTCAAAAACGGCTTGCAGGTTACCGTTCAACAATTCCGTTTCGAAAGCAACCCGCTCTTGCTAGCAAAAGGCAAGGATGTTGAAGAACTAAAACAACTTTTCAACTCAAAGGGAGACCACGGTTTTTGCGTGGCCACGTTCCTGCTAAAGGATTCGCCAGTCTACTTGATGTTCCAAAAAGACCATTTACCAGACCTTTGCGATGCACTTCTTACAGATGGATCACTCTACAACTGCTGGTGCTACAAACTAGTCTACAACCAGCAATTATTCACAAGCGGAACCCAAGAGTGGAAAGCGATTTGGAGTGCAATTATAAAAAACGGTTCACCCTACCTTGAGGCAGTAATTTTAAGCCCCAAAAAGGTGTTACATCATAAATGTAAAAAGAGGCGAAAAAATGAAGTACTGTAAAATTCATGAAACATTATATGAGGGACACGAGTGTCCGCAGTGTGTAGCTGAAAGAAGTAATACAAAACTTCTGAGATTTTCAAGTCCATGTTAAACTAGTTAGAAGGTGAAATGTGATGAATAAGCTAAAGGTTACAGTAACTGACTGCAAGTTGATTGTTAGAGGCGTGTCAATTCCTCTATCCGACGCAGAGTTTAACGGAAAACCTATCCCTGAAAACTACGTAAAACTGTTGATCAACAAAGAAACGAGAAAAGAAGCAGTTAAACTTGTTCAAATGGCAGAACGAATCCACATTGAAAATGCTCGCGTCGACATCTTGGAGACTGCGGGCAAAAAAGGGCTAAAAACCGCTTTCGAGCGAGTAAATAAAATTGAAGAAGACCAACCAAAAGGAAAGCCGAAAATCTACCGTAGCATATCCCCTGATCGAGGATTGTTCAACAGATCCGAACCTAGGATCGTTATAACCAACGGCAAGGTGGCCTTCTCGTTTCCAGCAATTGATCTCGTAGACTCTTTCCCACCAAATGTCTATTGCAAAGAACAAGAAATGCACGTTCCATTAACAAACAAAATTCTGGAAAGCCTTAACCTCGCCGCCTTCTTTAGGATTGTGCAAAAAGCAGTGGCAGCATGGTTTTCTGGTGGCTGCGTATTTGGAGAAGTAGACCAAATCATAAACGCCTTTTTGAAACAGGAAGAACAGTGCTACAAAATGCTTGAGCCGATAAATCTTTTCAGCAAGTTCAAAATGGACGCGTTGGAAAGCCCGCAGGGCTATCTGCTATTCAAGGGACACAACGGCGGGTGGCAGTACGGCTACCTAATAACCAAAAAAGCAGAAATCTTCCGTTTTTCATCACATAACCTATCTAGCTTACGCCAACTTGTCGTAGCCGCGGTTAAAGAACGAAAACCAATAACTCGATTAACAAGGGAAAATCCAACGGATCACGAGCTCAAGCTAATTGCAGAACGTGTTCAAACGCTTGACCCTGCTCTAGCACTCGCCTTGCTTCCAAGATAAACTGGTGGTGAAATTCATGATCGACGATTTTAAACTGAGGAACGAACGGGTCACGCGGAGCGCGAAGCCTGAAGAATGCACACGCCTGTTCAACCAGAGGATGTTCATGAGCCAATTCCACCCACGTCCAAAGTTGTGGGTTTCCTTGGAGGAATCTTGATGAAAAGGAGAAAACGAGTTGAAAATTCCGAACGCAATAAATTACACGCGACCAAACACGACCTAGAGAGAGCAACGGCGGACGGACTATACGCAAAACGCTTACAAGAAAGAGGCGTAAACACATTCAAACTGTTTCTTGAATTAAACGAGATTGCCGAGAAAACGCACAGGACAGGAGCAAACAAAAAAGAGCAATAAAAACTGCTTCAGATAGGAAAAGGGAGGCAAAAGAAATGTTTGCACTCAAGTTTCGACCAAGCAGTCACTCAGAAGAATCTGTGATTGTGGTAACTTATAGAACTACAAAAGAAGCGAAAAGAGCACAAGTTTCCACAAGTTTGAAGCGCGTTGCAAACCAGCTGTTTGCAGTTGTAAGCGATGGCTCGCCAGAATACACTAATGAAGTTATGGAAAAAACAAAAAGATTTAACCCTGAAAAAACTGAAGACTTCTGCGAGTACCAACTGTTGCTTGCTACTGTTGAGCTACCAAAGAAGATAACAAAAGAGATGACTGTACTGCTGTTTTCTCGGGCGGAACAAAAAATCATCGAATTTCTAAAGAAACACTGCAAAGATGTTGAGATTGAACAAAAACCCACTAGCGACACTTACATTTTCCGCTACGCTGGCGACAAAATCTTCTTTCCTCCTGGTGTCTTTCACATAAACGGAGACGTTCTGTATCCTAGAAAAATCAAGGTTAAAACCTTCGTGTCTATGCCCTGATTAAAACTTTGAAGGGTTAATAATTGTATGGGGGAATAACAATGACGAAAAGAAAACTTCCGAAGATTGTTTGGAAAGAAACGATTTACTCCACTTTCAACAGGATGAACTTCAACTTTTTTGAGAAGGTTAATCGCATGCGAATGCGAAAGAAAGGCTTAAAAGGGCCATATTCTGGGTTGGGACAAATCTACGCCTTGTACAAATGGAACGAGAAAGGTGCAGTTATTTACTTGAGCCGAAAAAAAGTCAACACGAGGTCTCTGAAAATTGAAACACATCTACACGAGTTTTTGCACTACCTCAACACCAATCGTCTGCCAGCAATTATCGAGAACTTCATAGACGACTTGATAGATCTACTTCTTTAACATCAAAAAAGGTGAACGAAGTGCAACAAAAAACCACGACACAAATGGAAAAGGCGCAACGTCAGTTTCGAAGAAGGTTTCCGACAAAGCGGATCCGCCTTAAAAACGGCGTGACTTTTACAATACGACGACTCGACGATTGGCATTTCAGAAAAGTTGCGGATGCGGTGCAACAGTACACTTACGGGTTTGCTTGGGAACAAACGGTCGCAGTGAAAATCAAGCCAAACGCCACAATTTATTTAGCGTATTTGTCCAAACCTTACCAGAAACACACAGTAGCCCGACTGGCCAACCAATTCAAGCACAATTGTCAACTACCCCACCCTAAAGGGCGGGGCTTGCTCCGGTGAGAAAAGCGCAAGTAGACGGCGCTATTGCTGTAGCGCTTGGGGTCCTCTCGGGAGGAGTCTTGTATCAGTTGGTCAGTCCTGCAGCACCGTTTTGCCAAAGGTTAGCCAGAATGCCCGCTGGCTTTAGCCGTGGGGTGAATGGCTTAAATAGCAACCAGAACATATAGAAGGTGGTAGAAATGAAGCTGACAAGCGTTGTTCTCGTCGAAGGAAACTACAAAACTCTCGAAGAACTTGCCAAAATAACGAATGGACTGTGGAACAAGGCCGTACACCTAGAAAAGGAAAAGCGGAAAGAAGGCAAATTCGCGTTTTACGCTGAACTGTGCAACAGGCTGAAAGACGACCCGCTGTACCGATTGCTACCAAGCCAAACCGCTCAAGCAGTACTACAAAAGCTTGATGGAGCACTACGTTCATATGTAAAACTGAAACACAACGACAGAAAAGCAAGGATACCAGGATACCACCAGCCGAAGACGGCGTGGATAGTGCCGTACAAAACTCAGCAGTTCAGGTTCGAAGGCGACACGCTTAAGCTAACCCTGTCGACGGCGTACCGCAGGGAAAAAAGCGTCGAGTGGCTAACTCTTAAGACGTATGGAAAAATACGTGAGGGCAAGGTAAAGTACCTGGAACTGTACCCGCGGGGCGGACTGTGGTTTGCCTCCATAGTTTCGGAAGTCAAACCTGCACGCATCAAAACAAACGGAAACATCACCGTCGACCTGGGCATAGTCAACCAGGCCGCAACGTGGAACGGCCAAAACTCTGAAGTGTACAAGGGCGGAGCAGTAAGCGCTATAATACGATATAGGGAGAAGGAGAACGGCTGGTTGCAAGCCGTTTTAGCCACGCATGATAAAAAAATGTCGAAGGCAAAAAGAGAAATGAACCACCGCCTCACGGGACAAGCAAGACACGCAATACACTCACTAACGAAAACCATCGTGGAAAAGGCAGTGAGGGAACGCAAAGGCATAGTAGCCGGCGACTTGACGGGAATACTCGACGGGAAACGAAGCCGAAAAGCAAACCAGAAACTGCACAAATGGATGTTTAGACTAATGATTTTCCAGCTAGGATACAAGTGCCGACTTGCAGGAATACCATTCAAAACAAAGTCGGAGCGAAACACTTCTCGGAACTGCGTCGTCTGCCACGTCGCGCATAGAGGTGGACGTGTTCATCGGGGCCTGTACAGGTGTAAACTGTACGGCCAATACAATGCGGACTCGAGCGGCGTACAACCTAAACGTATCTCCAAGCCATCAGGTAGGAGTAGTGGCTGCTCTGGCGCAGCCTGCGGTAGTCTTGTGGAACGGCAATTCGTGGGTTCCACGGGATGAAACGAATCCTTTAAACCGTGAGGAACCCACACGCTTTAGTGGTGGGAGGACGTCAGAATTGATGGAACGAGCACAGAACCATTTGACTGTCCCTACTGCAAGAAAAAGTTACCACTGAAGATACTGCAGATCCGAGATGCAATTGGGAAACGGTTTCTTTTCCCGATTGGGGAGAGATAAACCGAATGGATTGTCCTCATTGCGGGAAAAGAATTGAGCTTCACCAAACTTGTTAAATGCTGGCTATTAAACCTCTGTAAACCCCGTGGGCTAACAAACACGTTGAAACTTCCACTGTGAAATGGGACAAATAACAAAACTTGGAGGAAAAAACATGATTGAAATTAAATTTCGCCCAAGCAGCCATAGCGAGGACGGAACCATCATCGCAACGTTTCCAAATGAAAAACGAGCTAAAGAAGTAGCAAAACGTTTGAAACGTTACGGTGCAAGACGATTAGACTGTAGAGTGGGAGTCTCTTGCAGTGATGCGGAATACGGCACAATCGAACAGGTAGACGAAATTTTCGATAAGTATAATGCAGAGGACGTGGAACAATACGATATGTACCAAGAGCTTATAATCGAAGTTACCTTGCCTATTGAGATGCCGTTGAGTGTGGTGCCCCTCATCGTAGACCGAGAGACAGCAGAAATAATTGTGAAACTCACGAGATGGCTGGGAAAACCTGAGGAAAAACTGACTCGACAATCGAAAAAGCTTATCTACCGATACGAAGGAGAAAAATATGTCTACGCCAAGTACAGAGTTAAAGTTAAATTGGAACCTTTTGGTGTACTTTACATTAGGGGTAAACGCACTCCTCTAACAAGAGCAGTTAAAGTGCGTGGTCTGTTTTGATGGGGGAATTTTAATGCAAGAAGATGAACTAGAACTTGAAATTGTCTGCTGTGACTGTGGACGCCGATTCAAAAGGTTCTCTGATCTTTTGGTTTTTCACATTCCAGAACAACTTATAAGAGACCTTAAACTTAAGCAGCAGCCACACCTTAAATGTCCCTACTGTAGGGGCAACCGCTTCTTCATTAGCGTACTCAAAGACGCGTACGGCACATATCCACGCGGCGAAACCACAAAATCGAAGGGGAGCAATTGAAAATGAAGTTTCGTCCAAGCAGCCACTCGGAAGACTACACGTTAATAGCCACTTACAAAACCAAGGCTGCCGCGAAGGGAGCGTTTTCCGGAGTAGAAAGACTGCTTGAAGATATGAACACCAACCCTGACGATTACAACACGGATTGGAGCCCAGAAAGCGCTGAGGTCTCCTTAAAAGCGGGACAAGTGATCTTTTCAGTTTACTCGGGAGGAAGCCCAGAAGATGTGGAAGCAGTGATGAAAAAGTTCAAACCTGCTAAACTTAAAGAGTACGAGGGCTTTCAAGAAGTAAGAGTCACAGTCAAAATTCCACTAAAACTAACTATGAAAAGTGCTGAGCTGGTGCTGGATAAACAAGAGCTGCAAGTAATTAAGTGGCTCAAAAAAGAGGTAGGAAAACCAGAGGTCGAAGTTGACGGTGAACAACAAAGCTTAATCTGGGAGTATCGCGGCAACGGAATATTTGACTACAACGAAATAACGATTCCCAACTGTGAATTAGACCTTGATGGGCATCCAAACTGGAAAGTGGAATACCTTTAAACAACCGGGAGAGGAAAAAATGAAGTTTGAAATATCAGACGACTTTTTAGAGTTCATTAAAGGTCTTTCCGGCGAAACCTCAACCGAAACCGTCGTTGACCTGCTACAGTGGGCTTCACAGAACAAACAGGCAAAAGAAGTTGTTGACGGCTTTAAACAGCTCAACACAGTTGCCAAAAGAGAGTTCTGTTTTTACCTACTCCGATACAAATACACCCCTGAACAAGCGCTGAAAGCAGCAAAAAACTTCCAAGAGCAAAACCGAAAGGATCGTAGCCTAATCTCAAAAATTGTTGCAAGAGCACAAGAGGGTTATCCTTTCACTATGCCAAACGGAGTGAAATGTGTGATACGCAAAGACAAACGATCCTACGATTTAGAGTTCACGGTGCAGGGAATCAAAGTCACAATAGTTTACCTCAGCTTGAAACTGAAGCACGCCATGGAAAGCTTGCAAACAAATTGTGTTCCAACCTACCGTTTATACAAGATAATCATAGATAACCAAACCTTCCTAGGAACATCTGGTCAGATAAACCAAAAAATACTTGAAGCCATAACAAAAAACATTAGTCCTTACCTTTACGCATTATTAGACAAAGAAGAACAATAAAAAAGAGGGATTCAACTTGACTAATAAAAGCCCAGCCAAACACAGTTTCAGCTATGACGGTAACACATTATCAAATGGACGAATTAGAGTTCCAGTCCAAATTGCGTTTATTGAAGAGACATCAATTCCACGCGAGTTTCTAACTCTACTATTGAAAAAGGAAACTAGTGCTGAAGCGTGGAACCTGTACAACTTTATCAACACGCTTACACAAAGAGAGGATGCTAAAAAATTTCTAATGGATTTAGCTTGCTCCGACGGGATTGACATGGCACTTGAGCAGGCAAAGAAATTCAAAACCTCAAAACCCAAAGGAAAAGTTCAGTTCTGCTTCGGCGTGAACAGTAGACTTGAACCTGTAACAATGCGGCTAGAACTAACAGACGGAGAGGAAGCTTTCACATTTTACGCGGATTTCCCTACAAACAATCTAGACCTTCCAGTAAACATCTATACCAACGTTCACTACCGCGATTACCACTTGGATGCCGAAAAATTCCTGAAAATAGAAAGTTGCGCAGACGAGTTTTTCCACTTCCTAGTTCGCCTGCAACTCACCGCAGAATATGTTAAGCAAACACTTCGAGAAAAAGCCATTGACGCGTTTTGGACCAACAAAAAAGAAGCCTACACAATTCTCACCGAAATCGAGCGCAGAGCCAACTACCGGAAAAAACGCGATGAGACAATCAGCAACCTTCAGATAAATGGAATCATCGCTTTCGACGCAGGCTTTCTTGTTAGATACAGTTGGCCTGAAGAAATCTACTACATAACACGAGAAGGTCACGTTTACAAACTTGAATACAAAACTGTCTCAATCCGAAAAGAAGCAGTGTTCAGAAGCGTAGAAAAAGGCAAACCACCTAAAAACCTAGTTCCAGTATGTGACCCTAAAATATTACGAGAGATCGCCCAGATTGTTGGACGCGTCAAACCAGAATTTTGCCTAGTAATCCAATAAACACCAATCAAACCAACCTCAAATGGGGGTAAAAAAATGAAGCACGAGACCGAAACAGAAGATTTTAACCAAGATCATTGGACCTCAGAGAGTCCGTACGTCACGAATGAAGCGCTTATGAACGGCATCAACTGTGGTCTTGCAAACGATCTGCCCGCGACATTGTACCGTCTTATAAGCCCAAAAATGAAACATGTCAGAGCCGCATGCCTAAACACTTACGCAGGCATAACCAAAGGCATGTTTGATCACTACCGAGTCGCCGAAATCCAGATCGGTCAAGAGCGGATTTACCTCCTCTTCGGAACCAAAGTTTCCGCAACAGAAATAATATATCGCCTACAAAATAATCTAACATTAGCGTTATACCTTGTGGTTTCAGTAGTTTATGACGGGAAACAATATGATTGGGACGACCCTGTTGGGGGCGCATTAATAACTGGGGTTGAACGCAAGGTTCAGCCCTCACTAGCCGTACTAATGTTTGGAGTTTCTAAATAACGTCAACTTTGTTAACACTACCTAGTTTGACCCCTTCACAAGGGGAGGGTTAACTCTATGCCCTCTAGCTCCAGACTCATTTTCTGGACATCCACCGCCGAGCAATCTCAACCCTGGCAGTGCCGAGGTAGTAGCGGTGTGGGGGGTTACCCGCTTTGTCAAAGACATTAGTCCCTTTTTTATCCTCGTTCGGCATCCTTCCATCGGCGCCGAAACGGGGCATCAGGAGTTAATGTTAATGACAATAAAACAAGGCTGTGTAAAGTATATAAAGTTATCGTTTTAACCCCGCTATTGACAAGATCACCAGTTTAAAAGGAGGAAACATAATGCAGTTTGACATACCTGAAGAAGTTACGGAAGTCTTTGGCGAGATTTATGCCCAAACCTTCTTTTCAAAAACTCTCGAGCTCTTGAAGTGGATCACTAAACACCCAAACGAAGCCAGGAAAGTAGCTTCTCGATATAAAACATTGAACAAATCAGAAAAAACCACATTTCAAGTCAACATGTTCACTGATGCGGACTTGGGGAAAACGTTGAACTGGACAATGACCTATTCCGCCCGAGAACACAAACGGCGTAGTCGGACTGCAAAGTTTTTGGCTGAACTTCGAAAAGGAGAAGCCACATTCAAGTTTGGAGAACGCAAAGGACACGCAGTGCGAATCCAAGACGACATACAGCTAAAAATTCCAACAAGCGATACTGAAGTCGTCTTTGTAGGTTGCAGTCAAGGCATATCCTCAGCCCTTGAAACTTTGGAGGAAGGGCACATCCCAACGTGGAACGTGTCACATGCGATATACGAAGGAAACAAGCACCGACTTGGCAGTCACTCAGGCGAATCCATCGTCAAAGCAGCGGAAAACAACCTGCGCCCAGAAATCGCCGCTTTAATCGAAAAGGAGTAGGAGAGAAAAAAATGTATGAACAAAATAATAGGTTAGACGTACTTCGTTGTCGATTAACCTATTGCGGTTACCGAATAAAGAGAGCAACATCAAAGCTTCGGGCTAGGTTGTTTGCTCTTCGCGCTAGGTCATCTCTAATGCGTGGAGGCTACAAGTTGAAACATCACAAGGGCGTAATCTATCGCATAGAAAACCCGCGAATGAAACTTGTTGCAGAAGCCTGTAGCAGCCCAGAGGGAAAAAAATGTTTTCGCGGAGATAAGCCAAGGCACGTCTTAGTTTTCAAACTTGCAGGCATAAGCGTGTTTGCCATTTACCGATCAACTGCATCGTTCTCCTGGCTGAATTTCGTTTTAAATAACCATTCTGTCCTCTATCCTGTGTTGCCTTTGGCTAACGCAATTATGTTTGAAGGGCGAATATACCCTGCTTTTTCTAATGAAAGCTTCATAATTTTTGAAGCAGTAAGGCGCGGGTTAAACCCAAACATTGTGAAATTGTTGTGATTACCTGATCAAAAAAGGTGATGAAAATGCGACAAAACCGTACCATAAGAATCGCCGTGGACATTGATGGCACCTTGTGTGACCAATGTTATGCAGCCATAAAACAGATCAACAAAAGATGCCACCTTCACATAAAACACAGTGACATAACTACATGGAACAAGAAGGTTGGCGACACCCAAATAAACCTAGAAATAGAAAGAACTCTTCGAGAACGCTCAGTCGTAATGAAAATGCCCTTTATCAAAAACGCAAAACGCGTAATGAATTTACTATTCAAAAAGGGGCACTACATAATAATCGCGACTTCAAGAATTCCTGAGGCGGAAGAAGACACGATCGACTGGCTAAATACAAACTTCCAGTTCCACCAGTACATTAACACTCGTAAGGAAGGAAAAGAACACCTTAAAGCGGACATCTTGATTGATGATTACGTTCCAAACATCAACGCTTTTGCGAGCAACTGCGGAATCGGTATACTACTAGAACAACCGTGGAACACAGACACAACTGAAATTGCTGACTTGATTGCCAACGGAAAAGTACACATAGCTAAAGACTGGTTAAACATTTTGAAACTGATCGACCAGATAACGACGGGAGGAACTTGTTATCACCCCCAACAAAAAAGTTAGGAAACGCAAAATCCTCCTGAAAAACGGCCTTACAGCAACAATAACTTCACTCGATGGTGCGGACAACGAGTTTCTATACAAGTACAAGAAGCCTCTACTGAAAAAGTTGAAGGCACTTCTAGGTAAAGAGGTAATGCAAGCCAATTCCCTATACGTTGTAGCTTTCCATTTACCTCAACCCGTCTATGCTGTTTGCTTCGGCCTGAACTTTCCACACATGAGAAAACGACTTAGCTCGCAGCACCCCGAAACCGCTTTTGACTTCTGTGCAGCAACAATCGTTAACGGAGAGGTTCAAACCCAAATTTTTGCGGAGAGCGAACACCTTACCCTATTGAAAGCAAGCGTAAAAAATAAAGCCTCTCCAAACGTTGCTGCCCTCCTTTGCAAACCAAAACCCCCTACTGTTATGCGTTATCTCCACTTCGCCGAATAGTAAATGATTCCGCTTGAAATTGGAGGTGAAACTATGCGCTTTGAAGTCAACCGTTATCTCGTGTTGTTCGGAACAAAAAAAGAGGTTCAACAGAGCCTACCCTACTTGAAAGATGAAATTGCAGCCTGTTTAGGTATAGATCCCACTAGAGAAGGGGAAGCCCGTATTATTATACAAAAAATGATGGAACAAAAACTGGTGACTGCTGATGTTCTACTGAACGGAAACAGTGTTTACAACAAAGAAAAAATTCTTCGGAACATCAGAATGATGGTGCGCCACAAAAAAATGTCGTTGATGACAAATTACACCTACGAGTTTCTGTCAAACGCTTGCGGAAGCATAGCCCACTGGAATAAAGCAGGTTGGATTTCAGTTTACCCAACCATAGCCGCATTCAGAAACTTCTTTATTAAAAACGAGTATGGCAAACGTGTTTTGGAATCTCGGCCTTCTTGGGCAACAGACCGTGTAGAAATAGTCAAAGAAATCGAATTTATCCTTGGGATTTCAAGTAGAAAAAGGAGGTGACTGAATTGCGTAAGCAAAGGCATATTCGAGCGGGCGAGGCATTTCAGACTGTAGCAACAGAGAATATTTCATTTCAAGGAGAACTCGATGCTTGGTTCGGAAGGTTCAGCGAGATCAGAAACAGGCGAGTTTATAGAATTCAGAACAACTGTGCAAGAGAACTGGTACTCACTCTTCTAAATAGTACAAAAACACGAAAGGTGACGCACCGCGAGTATAATCAATGGGTTGGAAACCCGGTTAGACCAGCAACGTTCGTGAAGGTTCCGCAAGTCGTTTGCGACGTTATAAAACTGGTTGAAGACGTTGACCTGTCGCTAGAAGAACTGCAAACCCTTAAGAAGAAGGGACCTAAAACAATAGTGCAATGGTTGACCATCCGAAAGCTTTTGAATGCCCCATTAGCGGTTGAAAACATCAAAAGTTGAGCAACCAACAAAGGAGAGGTGCGAGAAAATGATGAATAATGCGTTGACCCGATTGAAATTTTGGTTGAACTTGGTGCATGGAAAAGGAATTAACGTTGAAACGCCCCGAGGCATGAGAGTAAAATTGTACCGGCTCGATAACTCTCGTGTGAGAAACATTGCAAAAGCGTGTAATTTTCCAAAAGGCCCCCCAATGCGTTCGTTACTTAGAGATGAGTGGAAAAGACATCTTGCACTCGAGTTTAACATTGGTACTGAACAAATATTCGTTGTCACAGTCAAGCCACAGACAATGACGAAAAAGAATCTGTTGAAAAACACTGAGCTTAACAATTGGATTGAATATTTCATCCGTTTTAGATACGACACGTCTGTGGTTTACGGCGGCGCGGCTTACGTTTTAGAGTGCAGAAGAGCCCAACTATTGCTAGATGCGGTTAAGCAGGGTATAGACCCACGAATTTTAGCCCTTTGCGAAGGGTAAAGGAACAGTTTGGAGGAGAAACAATGCTAAAAATGAAATTTCAAATCAAAAAAATCAAGATTGCCCTCATCTGCAAGCTTGCTAAAAAACACGATTGGAGAAACGGACAAAGAATCTGGCGAAACCGTAACGCGGAAGTCGTACAGATAATAGCCATCAAAAAATGTGCACGGTGCGAAAAGCTTAGCATAGACAGCCAAATAATCCTTCCTCACGCAAGTTCGCAGTTTGAAGAAAAATTCTTTGCCTACGCCGTTCCGCCTTTTACAGAGAGACTACGCCTCAATGTGAAACAGTTTACCTCCTTCTTCGCATCAATTTTGAACCCAGACAACCCCTTTGCCGCTTGGGATGGCTACACGTTTAAAATATGGAACGGGCTAACTGCAACTATTAGACAAGCCAAAAATCCCGAAGCAGTAAGGATACTTAACCTCTGTGAGAGAGTGCTAAGCGATCCAACAGCGACATTTGCGAGCCAAACTGAAAGCAAACCTGAATTGATAATAACCGTCAACATTGGAGCAGAGCAAATCCATTTAATCCCATACGCAATAGTCCACCCCTCATTCTTAATAAAAAGCATAATGTACACTGAAGAGTGGTTTATGGGAGTCAGATCCGTCGTTTATGGCGACGTTGCCCATTCACTCCCAAGCGACGCATATGAATTGCTTCTGGATGCTTTGAAGACCAAATCAAACCCTAAAATACACGCGTTACTAAGCGGTAACTTAAAGACTTGAGAACGTCAACTACCCCACCCTAAATGGTAGGGTCTCCTTAGGAGGGATCAGATGAAAATTCATGAATATTTCATTAGAAGTTGGGTCAACTTCAAAGCCAAACACAAAAGTGGGTACTTAACAAACAGCACACAGGGAAAAATTCGGATCTACAACCAGAACAACAGACAAATCGCACCGATTGTAGATCTGATTGATCGTCATTTGCGTGCCCAACCACTCATCATGCTAGATCGCGACTTGTTCGTCTCGCTGCCGAACTGCTACGGTCACTTTGGGTCAATAGTTGAAATTCTCACCGCAGAAGGTCAAGTCTACCTTTATTGTCCAATGGTTGCTTCCTCCCTATTGCCAGATCTCTTCTCAAGGTCTTTCCAGGACGTGATTCAAACTGTATATTACATCGTGTTCAATGGATGTGTTTTTTCAATAGACAGTGTTGCAGCAAAACAGATACTCTTCGCAATAACTAGCAAAACCAGCATAAACTTAGCCCCACTAATCTACTAGGTGGTGATGGAATGCCAAACCTCAAAAAAATTAGAATTCAAATAACTCACTTCAAACGAAAAGCGAAATATGCCGCGATCACTCTGCGGTGTCAGTTGCTCAAAAGAGGCTACACGCTAAAACTGGAAAGCGGAGTGACCATGTCAATCTCACGTTTGGACTGCAAAAAATTTGAGGGCATCAGGCAAAACTGCAACCATCAATTGGCACAAATCAACAAAAAAATAAGAAACAACTGGATGAACATGCAATCCAGCGATGTTGACACGAAACTACGTGGCGACCTAAGGGCCATACTTTTCAACAAGTACCGAAATTTCTATGTTCTAACGTTCAATTTTCCTTCAACCTCATTTCAAGTCCTTGCCAACGGCTGGTGGTTAAATTCAATAATAAAAAGTGCCTTAGCGATGCAGTTTGAAGACGTGTTTGAGTTGTGCAAAATGGTGTTTCACGAAGAACAATTAATCTCAACCGAAAAAGTGAATCTTCAACCAATACTTGGCGCGATCAAGCATAATGTTGATCCACCCTTAGCAAGTTTGGTATACCCATAAAACGAGGCGAACAAAATGCAAGTTAAAATAACCGAGTCGCGTGCCGAACTCTTAAAGAAACTGCAAGCACCAAGAAAATATCTCGACATCTGCCCATTCTGCGGAAAATATGCTGGTGACCATTCACATGAGGAGATGGTTGTTTGCGTCATCAAAAAATTTGTGGCACAAGGAACCTATCCAGAATACTTTGAGGGGGAAGCAGAAATATGATCCGCAACAAAAACACGCAAAAAAGGATAAGACAGGAAAGTCAGGAGCCCACAGCTAAAGCTTGTAGGCTTCATTGAAGGGATCTTAATGATGGCAACTATATTTCAAAGTGAACAGAACATCTGCGTAAGATTCCACCCACCAAGAAACAAACGCAACGAGCCCACTTACATGTTCGATCACCGGTTCATATCAGCCCCATCCCAACGGATCATTTTAGCGCTAATAAACAAGTACACCACGGAAAGACTACTGACAGACGCTTCTCCTTATCTTCCTTACTACGCCACCATGACAATAACTTTCCAAATGTCAAGATGTCTTCAGACAATCATTGAAGAAGTAGACGAAAACCAAAGCCTATTTGCAGGAACAACGCTTAAGGCTGTGCGAAAACTCGTGAGAAACGTGACGATCGAAGCCGTCCGCAGCTTCCTTGCCTTGCAAAAACTTCTAGCTGACGAAAAAACAAAAAGGATGTAAGGAGGAAAAGTAATGTTACAAAAGCTTAATATTGGCATTGTTGGCGCGGAAGAGTGGACTGAAGAGCAACAGCGAAAAGTTCGAATCGAAATAGAGAAAGCGTTTAACACACATGCAGAGAAGAAAGTGGCCAAAGACACGCTTACCGATCTCGTGCATTCCAACCTAGCCCTCGTTTCCGCCCACGATGTTATAGGAAAAATGGCTGAAGAAATAGCAGATGACTTGGGAATCATAAAAAGAGTACACGAAGCAAACCTTCAACAAGCTGAAGATGTGAACTGTTGCTTGGGTTGTAAAGCTCATCACGATCCCGTCCTAAACCTAGAAAAAACGTTGGGAAAATGCACGTGTCCCTGTCATATTACACAAAAGTTTTTCGGTCAAAGAACAACTTTAACTGGCTACAAAACAACCTGTAAACGAATAGCAGAAACCTGCAATGTGCTGTATTGCTTTGTTCCAAAACGCAAAGTTCCCTTCCTCCACGGCGACCAGTTCAAGGTCTTGGAATGGTTCTGCGACCACTGTGTGGAAAGTGGCCATCCAACAAACAACGGCTGTCTTGCCCTAAAAGAAGCAAAACAACTAGGCAAAGAAACACACCTAATCCTTATTGAATAAACCAAACACGAGGTGAATTGTATGGTAAACAAATTTAAAGCAGGCGCCAAGTTCTGGAGCGCGGTAACAGTCTTTGTGCCAGGCAACTTCGTCGCAGTAGACATCGCGAAACTTTCACACCTTGAAGACTATAAGATAGTAAACAAGGAAGCTTTTCTGCGAAAATTTTTCAACATAAAAAGAATGCCAATGCTGACTAGAAACGGCGTGGTCCACAACAGCCCGTTTGCTATGCCCGAAGTCGAAATCAAACCAGAATACATTGAACAGCTGAAAAACGTGGAGTTTCAAATAAAAGTAGTTGACCCAAAGAAGTTCGAAATACAACTCGACATCGTCAGAACCGCGGTTGCGAAATACACGATAAAAAGACTGAGGTGAACCTGATGAGACCAGTTAACTTAAACGTAACCTATGTTTACCTAATAGATGATAGCCTCGGTTTAAGCAAAGGCAAAATCGCTGCTCAAGTAAGCCACGTTGCGATGGAGTTGGCAGACGAATATAAAGAATTGGGCAGAGCAATCGTTCTGAAAGCGGACCACGAAACAATCATGAAACTGTTCAAATACCCCAGCGTCAAATACATTTGCGATGCCGGCTTGAACGAGGTTCCTGCAGGAACATTGACTTGCATAGGCTTCAAGCAGACGCCATTTATGAAGAAATTCACGGACGGGCTAAAACTTGTTTAAGGAGGGAATAAACCGATGAAGAAGGGTTTGATAATGTTTAGCATATCTGTGTCACCAGAGAGACAAAGAGAGATCCTAGCGCTTCAAAAGAAGCGTGCTGCAACAGGATACCCGCAGGTTGGAGACGTACTGACTGCGGTTAAAACGGGTTTTACGTACGTTTGCAAGCAGCGAAAACCGTTTCCAACACTTAGAGAAGGACACGTTACCAAAGGGAAACAGTACAAAGTAATTGACAACCTAGATTTGGTAGACGGTCATTTTCATTTAATTCCAGATGGTCACGGCGCATTGGTGCATTTGAGTCCAGGAATCTTGAAACGGTTCTTCAGTATAAATTTCAAAGAAGTAGCATTATAGGAGGGGTGATAAGGATGACTCTAAAAGAAACGTACTGGAAAATCAGAGCGTGGTTTTCAAACTGGGGTTCATACATCAAATTCAAAATGATAGGAGAAGACGAAACCGAAAGCGCGAGAAAAGAAGCTGAAAAAACTGCAAAGCTGAAGATCAAGCTTGAACATGAACGTTGCAGACGCGAAGTTCAAGCTGAAGTCGCTAGGGCACTGGAGGAAGACGAAATCAGTGCCTTGCTGTCGGGCGAAGTGTACGAAGGATTCGAAGAGTGGCTCCGTAAAGAAAGACAGAAAAAACGTGATGCAAAAGAAAAATGAATTATGTGCGGTTTCTTCCCCAGACAATTTTCAATCCTATGTGTAAGGAAAGTCAACTACCCCACCCTGAAGGACGGGGCTTATCCTGGTGAGAAAAGCGCAAGTAGTTGACTGGCAAAAGGACAATAACTTTCTAATGAACCGATTGAAATTTTGAATAACCTCCCCAAGTTTTTTTGAAAGTTGTTACATAAAATGCGGAGGGATTGGTATGATGTTGAAGTTTAGGCCAAGCAGTCACTCGACCGACTTGACGGTTATTGGCACGTTCAAAAGTGCAAAAGAAGCAAAGAATTTTGAAAAAAAGCTTCGCACATTCGTCAAGCAAGTCGATAATGGCGTAATAGGTCAAGATTTCGATTGGGATGGAAGCAATGCGAGCGTATTTCGCCGTGGCAAGAGAGTCTACTTCAACACTGAAACCAACGGCAAACTGGATGAAGTTGAGACTTTAATGTATAGTGATCCCTCTATAAAAAATGTTTCAACTTGCGAAGATTATCAAGAATTAACTGTGACGTTACATATTGACAAGAAATTACAGCTAAAAAAAGTGTCTGATGCACTTGCATTAATACTGTCACCCGAAGACGTAACCTTAATAAGGGAGCTAAACAAAGAGTGCGGCAAACCAAAAATGCGGCTTGATCCACAAACAAAACAGCAAGAATTCGTGTGGCATTACGAAGGAGAAAGTGTCTATGAAGAAGACGAGTGCATTTTATTTGGCATCGAAATTCGCGATTTGGAGAGGTGGAATGTATGGTGTTAACCGACACAGGAAGCAGAGCAGTTTCGCAGAAATTCGTGATTCAATTTAGGCCAAGCAGCCGCTCGTCGAACTATTCTATAGTTGCCATTTACAAGACCGCGGAAGAAGCAAACAAAACCTTTAAGGCGATAAAAAGGCTTCTTAAGGAAATTGAAGCGGACAAAAGCAATAAATATGATGTGGATTGGTCAGAAGAAGATGTGGAAGTGTGGGTTGAAGGCAACAAAGTCCAATTCAATGTGGACACTTCAGGGTATACTGACCCAATAGAAAACGTGATGCGAACGATGACTCCAGAAAGTATTAGCCTATTCGAAGATATGCAGACACTAGACATTTCAGTCACCTTGCCAGTCGGGGCAACGGGTGGAGTTGTTGCTCTTCTGACAGATCCGGAAGATGCAAAAGCCATAGATTTTTTAAATTATAGATGCGGTCCTGCAAACAAAACCGTCGCAGGAAACAATGTAACTATGATGTGGCACTACAGCGGAGACGGCATATACAATAATGCGGAAGGCAAACTTTACCTTGGCGATGCCGTAATCGGGCTAAAAGAAAAGCCACATTGGAAACTTGCTGAAGTTTAAAGAATCAAAGGGGGGAATTATAATGCAAGAAAACGAACTTGAGCTTGAAATTGTGTGTTGCGACTGTGGACACCGCTTCAAAAATTTTGCTGACTTTCTAGTGTTTCACATTCCCGAGCAGTTAATTAAAGATCTCAAAATCAAACAAAAGCCACACCTCAAATGTCCCTACTGTAGGGGCAACCGCTTCTTCATTAGCGTACTCAAAGACGCGTACGGCACATATCCACGCGACTAGTCGCCGTGCCTCCTAACGAGCGTGGCGCTTGCCAGCTCGGCATCGGGCGGAATCTGTTCGGTCCCGTTCACCCGTAGCCAACCCACGCCCTGTACATGCACACGACTTCCCGAAATTAGGTAGGTGACTCCATACTGTTTAAGGGGAATCGAGTTGACTGCCTTCTTGAACTTGAGTCTTCCCACTCGATACCCTTTAACCTTCTTCGCGTGGAGTGATTTGATATAATCTCTCATCCGATCCAGAAGTTCTTGCCTGACCTGCGAGGGTAAGCTTATCTCCCGCCCCTCAAAGTGGTCTCCTGCTTTCACTCTCACCGTCTTGGCCTTGTAGTCCAGTTTAAACTGTTTTTCCAGAGCGTAGTTTGAGAACCATTTTGCTTCTAAAAACAGTCTCTTGAGGATTTGTTGCTTTGCGCCCAAGTGGCTTTTGTCCAGTTTCAGCGTGTACGATTTTGCCGTCTGATCCTTTCTTCGCCTTCTGGTTTCGGCCAGAGTCGCCCTGATCGCGACTTGCTTTTTGCAGTACATGCCATACATATGTCACACGGGCTATTTAAGGCAATTCATCTCCCAGCTAAAGCACGGGAGCCTTTTTGCCTACTAATCGGTAACGAAAGACAGGATACTCGCAAACCTTTGCTTGTTCGTAGCCGTAACCCGAAGACTGATGGCCAATAAAACAACATTTTAACCCCCAAAAAAGAGAAGGTGAATAATATGTCGCGTCAAAATTTTGATCCCTCTAAAATAATAGCCGAGATCGATTCTGCAATTAAAAAGAAGGAAGGTTTCAAATTCACCCTCTCTAATGGGTTGAAGGGCACACTTTATCGGCTCGACCAAAAACAGGTAAGTGACGTCGCGAAATTTTATCATGGAGCATATCCAGTTCAACACGAAAAAACTACCACAAAGAAGTTTTTGCAATGCTACTGGATTATTCAATTAAATATCAAAGGAGAAGAAGTTTACATGCTTTTCTACTCAAAGGGAAGCCCTTACTGGTACGTTAACATGGCGCGAGCAGACGTCAAAAGGGCCATCGATATGTGCACTAGAATTTTGTATCGAAGCAATGACCACCTCACCCTATGCTGGCTCTCTGAAGATTGTTGGCCAGTATTAAAAGGTGCCATTCTAAAGAAGATCCAACCAAGCATATACATCTTACTATACAAGCAAGAGGGACGTTGAACTTAAGCTTGTAACTTGAAAAATCACACAAAGACAACTAGTATGGAGGAGGTAAAAATGGCTAAAAAAGTGATGAAAATCGTAGCTAGTGACAACGTGGTTGAAAAAACACATTGCCGTGGCTTTGTAGGTTGCCCAAACCGTGAAAGAGGAAAGTGTGGAGTACGCTACAACAACGGTGTTCCATTTAAATTGTGGAATGGGCTACCTGCAGCAGTATATCGGTTGAAGAGTCCTACCCTAAGATTAGTTGTTAAAGCATGCAAAAAAATTGAGCAGGCAGGCTCGATCTCAGTTGCTTCTCCGTTGAAGGAACAATACGTCCTCGCGGTTGAAGTAGAGAGAGAAACGATTTACCTAATCTATTACAGTCGAGATCCCCCACGAAAACTGATAAAAAGCTTAGAAAACAGCGACCGCGCTTTAGCCTCCTTCTTTGTCGTTGTTTACAGTGGTTTAGCCTATTCCTTCGTGCATGATGTCGCAGAAAAACTGAAAAATGCAATACGCTACAACATAAACCCCAAGATCAGTCTATTAATAGAATAGGAAGCCAACTACCCCCTAAATGGTGTGAGCTTGCCTAAATGCTAGCAACGAGAGAGTTGACTAGCGCGAATGAATAGTCAAAAAAGGAGGTGAGATATTTGCCAGATAAAACTAAAGATAAGTCTGGCTTCTTCAGATTTTACGGCCAAACTGATGAAAAAATAAAAGAGTGCATAGAAAAACTGAAGACGCTGGCTGGAAACGGACTTGTGAAGGTTACACGTAAAAAGCTCACAAAATCGATGAACCTTTTCGTGCCAACAGACAACAACACCGAAGTACTATTCCACTTCGACACACCTTCGAACCTCGTGACGTTCTTCTGGAACCCACAGGTCCTAGAGATATACCAGAAGTACGCGACGGCAAGCGGGGACATTCCAGCCGTGATAAGAAACCGTGGAGACCCCGCATTCGCAGCGTAAACCGTGAATCGCAAAGCGGTCGGGAGCCGACCGCACCCAACACATGTAAAAGGCAGGGAGCGTGAAAAGGATGGATACACTTGTGAGAATCAGGCAATACCTCGAAGTAGCACGTGGTCACCCAGAAGATGTGGGCTCAAAAATAGGAGGCGAAAAATCATGAAAATTAAAGAGACGAGCGGAACGTTTCGACTGAACGTGAGCGCCGCCACGAATGGAAGGCTAAGCGTCGATCTTAGCAAGGCGCACGTCGACGGAAACCAAATTCCGAACGGGTACCTGCTTCTACTCCTTGACGAAACGACGCGTGAAGAGGCGTGGAAACTTTACAACTTCATCACAGGATTCACACAAGCCAACGATGTAGTCAATGTACTTCTCCAGAAAGCCTGCGACGCCAGCTTAGAGGAGGTATGGCCCATAGCAAAACAGTTCAAAGCTGACAGGCCGCTCAAGCCGCGCTTCTACTACGCGAGACAGAACGACCTACAAGGCACGAAGTATTACCTAATATTAACCAACGGAAAACAAGCATACGAGTTCGGAGCCAAACTGGACACCACAACCCTCGATCTGCCCCCAAACGTCTACGCCGACGACACGCACGTCGATTACGACCTAGATGCCGAAAGCTACCTGAAAGCGGAGGGCTGCACAGAGGAATTCTTCAGCTTCACCAAAAGACTGATGGCGTGCATCGACCACAGCTCCTACGAAACGGGCAAAAAAACACTCGCCGCATTCTTCAGAAGCAAAGCTGAAGGATATGCCCGACTGGAGAAAACGGAACAGCTCACGCGAAACAACACGATAAAGGAGAAACTATTCCAGCGCCTGCAAACCGAACGAGTTGTCGAATGCCCTCTTGGCATTTTCGTTTCGAAATACAGTGACTATTACTACGTAACAGCTGACGGACGCGTCTACAAGCTCATAGGCCCATACGTGAGGATAAAAAACACAGTTACAAAGGCAATAAACTTGGGAGAAACACTTCCCGACAAGCTCCTAAGCACGGAAACCGATAGTGAAGACCTCGACTATGTAGCTTCACAGGCAGGAAAAATCCATCCTGAATTAATACTGGTGATAAAAAACGGTTCAGGCCTGCAAAAAAAGAGGTGATTGAAATGGTTAAAATAATCTTCTATGGTGGAGTAAACGAAATTGGCGGAAACAGGATACTGATCGATGATGCAGGCACCAAAGTTTTCTTCGACTTTGGAAAATCCTTCGCTGCGGAACGCGTATACTTCAGCGGGCGCCTGCGACCAAGAAGCACCAGCACACTAAAAGATTATCTCGAGTTCAACCTGCTTCCCAAGTTGACTGGACTATACGCACAAGAAGAAATTGAAGAAACAGCCATACCCTACAAAGAACCAGAATACGCCGCGATAATTCTCTCCCACGCACATATGGATCACGTTGAACACATAGCTTTGCTTGACCCGAAAATACCCGTCTATTTGAGTCCCCAATCTAGACTCTTCATTGAAGCCATTGAGAAAACAACCTCTGGTGCGGACTTTGGCGAACACCAATACATGATCTTCGAAAACGGAGACAAACTAACAATAGACAACATAACCGTTGAACCCATGCCTGTTGACCATTCAATCTTGGGTGCCTGCGGTTTCATAATACACACAAGCGAAGGCACAATTGTCTACACTGGCGATTTTAGACTGCACGGTCCACGGCGTGACTTAACCCAAGCCTTCATTCAAAAAGCAATAGACTCAAAGCCAGACCTACTGATTACTGAAGGCACGAGGGTAATGAAATACGACCGCAGAAGAAACACTATGGAAAAACACGTTGCAGCCTACGCGAGTAAACTTGCCAACACCGGGAAACTTGTGCTCTTCACACAGTACAGCCGCGACCTTACGCGTCTTCAAACCTTTTATGAGGCAGCGGTGAAAAGCAACCGCCAAATGGTAATTTCAACGCGAATGGCCTACGCTTTGAACCTCTTATCTGCGGACAAAACCTTGAGCCTGCCAAACCCCATGCAGAACCCAAACATTCAAATATATTTCCGCAGAAAGAAAGGCGGAACATACAGCGAAAAAGACTACTACATTTGGGAAAGACAGTTCATGGCTAAGAAAGTAACTGAAGATTTCATTCGCCAAAACCAAAGCAAAATAATGCTAAACCTAGATGTACAACACTTCGCCGAGCTCATAGACATAAGACCTGAAGCAGGAAGCCACTTCATTTACAGCATGAGCGAGCCGTTCAGCGAAGAAGATGTTGAAGAACGCTTGCTACACACGTGGCTGAGCCATTTCGGCATAATCTACCACCGAAAACATGCTTCTGGACACATACAAAAAGAACAACTAATCGCAGTAATGAAGGACATGGCACCGAAAAAGATTTTCCCCATACACACTCAGAATCCGCAACTATTCCGAAAGATGAAGCTTCCAGTCCAAATCGTTGAGCAAGGAAAAGAATACTTCCTCTAAACTCGTGGAGGCGGAGCATCATGAAAACCCAAAGTTTCGCAAAGTTTTTGAGAAAAATTGAGAGGAAATGGCAGAAAAAATGGGAAGAAGCCCGAATCTTCGAAGCTAATCCCAACTTTGCCAAACCAAAATACTTCATAACAGTAGCCTACCCATACCCAAACAGTCCACAACACATTGGACACGGAAGAACATACACAATGGCGGACGTACACGCACGATACAAGCGAATGCGCGGCTACAACGTTCTTCTACCAATGGCCTTCCACTACACAGGCACACCCGTTTTGTCAATGGCAAAGAGACTAGCCGAGAACGACGAAGGCTTGATCAACGACTTCCTGAACGTTTACAAAATTTCAGAAAACAAACTGAAAAAGCTATGCGATCCAATAACTATGGCACATTACTTCCACCAAGAAATCAAGAAAGGAATGAAAGAAATCGGCTACTCAATAGACTGGCGACGCGAGTTCACAACCATAGACCCAACTTACAGCCGCTTCATAGAATGGCAATTTCAGAAACTACGCCAACGCGGATACGTTATCTGTGGCAAGCATCCAGTAGGCTGGTGTCCCAAAGACGGAAACCCAGTTGGACAACACGACACTAAAGGAGACGTTGAACCCGAAATAGGCGAGTTCACACTGATAAAATTCAGGCAAAACCATCTGATTTTTCCAACGGCCACACTACGACCAGAAACGGTTTTCGGAGTGACAAACGTTTGGGTAAACCCGCAAGCCACATATGTTAAAGCAACAGTTGACAATGAGCAGTGGGTTATAAGCCTTGAAAGCGCAGAAAAACTGCGTCACGCAAACCATGAAGTAACCGTTTTAGCTACTTTTAAGGGAGAAGCCCTTATTGGTCAATGCGTGGAAAACCCGAAAACAACAGCTATGGCTCCAATACTTCCCGCGAGCTTTGTTGACCCGAAAAACGCAACTGGCGTAGTTATGTCTGTGCCAGGACACGCGCCATACGACTATGTAGCCTTAAAAAACCTGCAGGACAAACCAGAAGAACTATGCGTTCCCGTTGAAAACTTGGACAAAATAGTTCCCATTTCCGTGATAGACGTTCCCGGCTACACTAACATTCCAGCAGAGGAACTGGTTAAAAAGACGGGAATCACCGACCAAACAGACCCAAAACTAGAGGCCGTTACTAAAGAGCTCTACCGACATGAATTCCACAATGGAACGATGAACAAAAACGCGACAGGATATTCTGGTTTACCCGCGGCCGAAGCAAAAGAAAAGGTTAAACGGGACATGATAAACGAAAACAAGGCTACCATTATGTATGAGCTAGTCAACAGACCTGTTTTCTGCCGCTGCGGAACAGAGTGCATCGTGAAACTCGTTGAGAACCAGTGGTTTATAGACTACGGAAACCAAGAGTGGAAGCAAACTGCACATAAAAACCTTGACAACATGGCGATTAAACCTGAAACCCTTCGCCCAGAATTCAACAACGTCATAGATTGGCTGCACGAAAAAGCATGCGTTCGAAGATCTGGTTTGGGAACCCATTTACCGTGGGACCGCGAGTGGGTCATAGAATCCCTGTCCGACTCAACTATTTACATGGCCTACTACACGATAGCTCGACAAATCAAAGAAGCAAAAATAAAGCCTGAACAACTAACCCCCGCAGTTTTCGACTACGTGTTCTTAGGTGAAGGAAACGCGGATGAATTAGCAAAAACCAAGATAAGCCAAAAAATACTCGACAAAATGCGTGAAGAATTCGTTTACTTCTATCCTCTAGACAGTCGCCACTCAGGTCGAGACCTAGTTTCAAACCACTTAACTTTCATGCTTTTCAACCACACAGCCATCTTCCCAGAAGAACTGTGGCCACGACAAATAGTCACAAACGGAAGCGTAATGATGGAAGGCTCCAAGATGAGCAAGTCCTTCGGAAACATAATCCCCTTGCGCGAAGGATTAAAACGGTTTGGAGCTGACCCCATAAGACTAAGCGTGGTAGCGACAGCAGAACTTCTCCAAGACGCCGAATTCCGCTTTAGCATAGCCAAAGCAATGTGCGAGCGACTGGAACAACTGTACCTTTCTGCTGTTGACATCACGAAGCAGCCGAAAACGACAGCTCAACCCAACGAGCTGACGCAAATAGACCGATGGATGCTAAGCCGACTACAAAAACACATAAGAAAAGCAACCGAAACAATGGACAACCTTGAAGTCAGAAAGGCCATGCACAGCACACTATTTGACCTAGAACAAGACCTACAATGGTACAAACGCAGAAGCGCGAATAGAACAGACGAAAAAACAATGAACTACGTGTTAAGCCAAGTTTTGGATGCGCAAATACGCATGTTGGCCCCCGTCGCGCCACATTTCTGCGAGGAACTGTGGGAAATGATCGGTGGCGAAAACTTCGTGTCTCTAGCCGATTGGCCAAAAGCAGACGACTCGTATGAAGACGTTGTTGCGGAAGAAAACGAAACAATAATAAAAAACGTACTAGACGACTCGTTGAACATAATGAAAACCGCAGGGATAAAGCCCAAAAGAATCTGCTACTACACCGCATCATCTTGGAAACAAAAGGTTTACCTAACAATCCTAGAAAAAGCAATCACATCAAAAACCGCATCCGGCGTGGTTATTCGCGAACTGATGTCAGACAACAACTTGAGAGCCAAAGCGGATCAAGTAGTAAAATTCGCGACTCGAACCATAGAAGACATTAATTGCATACCAGTTGAACAAAAGCAAAAACGTTTAAACCTGAAAAACACTGATGAATACCCAACACTTAACGCGGCAAAAGATTTCCTTGAGCGGGAACTAAGGGCAGAGATTTCAATATTCCGCGAAGAAGACCCCAACCGCTACGATCCAAAAGAAAGAGCTGCAATAGCCAAACCTTACCGTCCAGCAATCTTTATGGAACCCGCCCATTAAAATAAAAAGGTGAAAACAATGGATGTATTTGTCGAAGAAGATTCAGATAACCAGTGCTTACACGTTTGGTTCCACCAAATAAAACAAAAACCAGACGGCACGATAGAACGAACAAACGAAAGGAAAGTTGCCTTCGCTTTACTCAAAAAAACAAACGCAAAAATAGTGGTTAAAGAAAGGGATTTCAGTCCAGTACAGCTATCTGAAGATTACGCAGAACTCACCTTACAATTACACTACAAACTAAATGCAAAAACAGCGACTGTTTTAAGGTTACTAACCAAAGTCGAATTAACCAAAAAACAGATGGAAGAACTAGTGAAAAAAACGCCTGCTGAAATACTAGGCTGGTTTTCAGTTAACAAACTGATCAGCGTTGCCCCATTCACAACAAACACTTAATCTACTACAGCACCACAACCCTAAAAAATCAAACCGAAGGAGGGAAAAAAAGTGATTCACATTTTCTCTTTTCGTCCAAGTAGCCACTCAACATATTTTACATACATAACAACTTTCAACAGAAGCGAATCTCTTAAACTTGCAAAGAAATCTTTGCTAAAAAAGGTTCGCAGACTAATGTACGACTGTAGCGAAATAAACGTGGAAACAAGCAAGACACGACTGTTGCTTTGTGCATATACTACTGAAGGAAACCATTCGCTTCAAAAAAGACTTTCACGATTTTTCAGAGCCTTAAAAGATGTTTCCCTCCTTCAATTCGGCTACCTTATTAGCCCCTACCTAAAAATTGAAGTGACGCTACCAAAGGGCACAAGCAAAGAGATAGTGCCCATTCTCTTTTCACCTGAACAATTTGCAATCATTACGAGTCTCAGTCGCTATCTGAAACCAACAGTGATAATAAAAAAGGATGAAGTGAAACTGCAGTTTTGTTTCAAGTCGCTTAAAGAGTCCTTCTGGCTGGAAAGAATGCTTTACGGCCGTTACTGCAAGATCTTCATTGAAATGAATGAAGTCGCCAACATTGATCAGCGATGGAGAAATTGGAAAACTTTCATAATGCCACCAAAAAACGCGAGAGGTTTCAAGGTTAAACCAACAACCAAAAAAACCAAAAAACAAATTAGGTGAGACTAAATGGAAGAAGAAATTAATTTTTATAGTAACAACGCAGAGTACGGGTGGCTCTCCAACTTCGCAAGGTACCCACAGATCGTCGACGGCAAAACCTACAAAACCAACGAACACTATTACCAATCACAAAAAACAATTGATGCAGAAGTTTCAAACTGGATCGCAAGTGCCCCTTCACCATTTCTAGCAATGCGGGCAGGAAGAAGCCTTCGAATCGGCAAAGAATTTAGGATGGACTGGGAAAAAATCAAAGTCGAAGTTATGCTAAGGGGTCTTCGAGCCAAGTTCCAACAGCACCCAGAACTTGCACAGAAACTACTTGCCACCAGAGATGCTATACTACACGAAAACAGCCCGACTGATATGTTTTGGGGTAAAAAAGGTAAAGATTTACTCGGCAAATTGCTGATGCAAGTTCGAGAAGAATTACGCCTGTCGCAGACTTTCCCAACTAACACCGCTTCAGGCAATAAATAAAGTGAGGTAAGCAAAGGTGACAAATTATTGAAAGCTTTAAAAAACATGTTGAAATCTCTTGACGGCAAAAAGACGCTGGTTTTTGTGAGTTCCCCTCTTTCCAAGATCACCGATCAAGTGCTGAACCTCAAAATACAAGAAGTGCTGGAGAAAGAAGGATTTACCTGTATCTTACCGCAGATTGTTCTGCCTCCAAACTCGAAAATCGCCTCACGAAAAATATTTAACGTGAACGTGGCACTAATCAAGAGGTGTGACGTAGTCTTGGCCATCTTAGACCAACCTGGAGAAGGGGTACTTTTTGAGCTTGGTGTTGCCGATGCCCTTGGCAAGCAAATACTAGTGCTTAGAGGTAAAAAGCACAGATATCTTGGCAAGGTCGTTGAAGGATTTTTGTCAACCCTTCCAAAATCAAGCAAAGCTTCAAGCCTAGATGAGTTGAGAGTTAAAATAAGGCGGTTTCGGAAGGAGGTAAATGAACAATTCAACAGGAGGACAAACAATGCAAAACAAAATAACAGTTGAAATCACGCGTTTGGATGCAGTCCCAGTTATCGGAGTTCCAGCCAACAATAGCTCAGAGTTCAGCGTTGTCGAATGCGACGAAGAATTCTGTAGAAAAGAGATCGAGACAAAAATTCCGGAAATATGGAAGCACATAAACCAGGAACAGAGCTACGTAATAGTCTCAGAACACCACATGTTAAGTGTGTATTTCAAAATTCCACTAAAAACAAACGCCAAGTGTTTGCCCTTAGTATGGTCTCAACCAATCTACTGTTTCTTCAACGAGTTAGCCCGCACCTGCGATTTACAAGCAACAATAACAACAGCACACTGCAAATTTCTTTTGGTCGCTTACTTCGTTGGAGACAACCGCCACAAAAACGGAAAACTGCCCACAACCCTGCTTGTAGAAGCTGAAAAGCTTCTTTCGGCACAACAAAAAATGCCACTTCCATAAATTTAAAAAGGAGGTGAAAAAGAATGAAAGTATTAACAAAAGAAGTCAAACTCGGAATGACTCAATGCGGAGGCGTCATAGCTTTAATCAGCGAAAAATACCGTTTGCTTCTCTTCTCACCAGTGCCGTCAGCATTTCTGGGACTTGCCAGCATGATGGAAACTCAACATCCCTGCGAATGCGACGCTGAAAAAAGAGAAGATTGCTGTTCCACCAAAGAATCAGAGCCCAGTAAAGAATGCGAAGCAGAGAAGGATCCTCGAATGGATCTGCACGAGGTAATCAAACTCCTTGCTGCAAACGCCAAAGTTGAAGAAGTATTCATAAACCAAGCCCGCGGAAGCGCCTTCGTAGCGGAGATAAAAATCAACGGCGAAACAAAACTGATCGTGCCATCAGTAGGCGTCTACATAGCCAAAGTGGTTGGAGCGCCGATCTACTTCGAAAGCGACTTCGCTCAGGAAACCAACTCGCAAATGGTTGCTTAACTCACCTCGCCATAGACATAACACCAAAAAATGAAGGTGAACAAAATGAACAGCAAAAAAGTCAATCTCTTCATAGAACAAAAACGCAACTCAACAATTCTAAGCTCTACTAGCGTCGTTTTGAAAAACGAATTCTTGGAGGCCACAGTCGGCGATATTAGGTTTTTGGGCATCGAAATCCCCCGCGAACTGACAAAAACGATTCTGGGCAAGAAGAGCAAAGAGCTGCGCTCCGTAATTAAACGGATCATAGCGATGAAGCTTACCTCTTACGCGGCAAGCCACATACTCAAAATATACCTCGAAAACGGCTTGAAAAAATGCACTGAACTCTTAGATGACTATCAGGCAAACTTGCCGAGTGGAAAATGTCGGTTATACAACGGACATGAATCTTTGGAGTACACGAACGAGTGCTACTTCACGTTGACTAATGGACAAATTGGCTGCTTTATAACAGTGGTTTTAAGTTACCACCAACCCACCCAAGTTAAGCAATCAGAAGAGGCATGGCTTAAACAAGTGAATTACCCGAAAAACGTTTACATGAGCAATCTAGAAACAATAGGAGTAGGCTTCAACAAGTTCAAAAAGTTGACTGAGCTAACTGAAGAGCAACTTGAAATAGTCATGAGACAATTCTTTAGGCTTGGAAAAATAAAGAAATACCTGAGTAGACGACGCATAAGCGAAATAACTGAGCAAATCATTTTTGCTCTATCCGAAGTTGAACTGTTGGATGCAGAAAAAGATGCGTTTCGCCGAGAAGAACGAAACAAGGTATTCGCAGCGGCACATGGAAAACCAGTACAGCTCACTGTTGGCCGCATTGTTCTAGTAGGTAGTCAAGGATATTATGTAGAGGGCAACAAAGTCTTTAGCTTGGACTACGACGAGTGTGCTTTGAGAGAAACGGTGTATCGCGCATCAAAAAGCGGGAAGCCACCGAAAAAGTTGATAAGAGTTCATCCTGTGCCAAACTACCTGAAGAAATTCATTAAGGGTGAAAGCGAATGTGGCGAAAACTGATTTCAGGAACTTTCGACGGAAACAAACTTGCGATACGTGATCCCGCACTCGAATCTGAAGAATTGATAGTTAAGGTAGATGACTGCAGATTCAGAAGCAAACCTCAAAAAGGCTACAGAATGCAAGTTCCAAACGAGTTTGCCGTCTTGTTGGCTGACGAAAAAACTAAGAATCGAGCCCAAGCCTTCTGTGCAAGGGTTCAACAGCAGACCTTCTTTGACGAGGACTTCATTGAATCCTTGTTCAAGTACACTGCAAAACGGGGCTTAGATTCGGCGGAAAAAACTCTTGAACGCATCATAAAGGGCCGACCTAAAAAAGGAGAAATAACGATCCTTCGCACCCTATCTAGCAAAGGCCAGCCGTACAATGAATACGTCGACGTAACCGATGGAGAAACCGCTTTTACAATTCAAATGCCAAGCACCATAGCAAAACAGTTTCGTCTGAATCCGTACCTAAAAGGAAACGAACTGTACATACACGTGACAGATAGCAGATACAAAAAAACTCTCAGCAACCCACAACAGTTCTTCAATTTTCTGACCATACTGTGGGCCATGCACAAGTATGTTGCCAGCAACACCGTCACAAAGATCGTTGATGCCTACTTCAAAAGCCCTAGGAAAGCTGACGTGCTCATTGAAAAATTTGCAAAAGAAGTTGAAAAAAGAAGAGAAGGCGACGAAATCTACACCAAACTGGAGCAAGGCAACGTTGTGAGAATCCAGGACGCTTTCTTAGTGAAACCGGACAACCGAGAAATATCTTACAATGAGCGAGGACACTTTTTCTTAGTGTTGCCAGATGGAACCATACTAACGCTTGAAACTTCAACGCCTTCAAAAACAAAAGAAATCCTGTATCGAATAAAAACCAAGGGACTTGAAGCAGTAAAACTCACGAAAGACGAGTTAGAAAACAAAACGTTAACTGCCATAGCATCAAGACTTAAAACAGTGGCCCCAGCACTCGTGCTCATAATTCTTCCGGCGCCGACTGAGCAATAGCGAAGGCGGAAAAAGGAAAACGTGCAAAATTGTGCTTTTGAATAATCGACTGTACATCAGTCAACTACCCCATCCTAAAGGGTGGGGCTTGACCTGGTGAGAAAAGCGCAAGTAGTTGACTAGAACAAAGAAAACATCCTAACTAAAAGAAACCTTATGTGAAAAAAGGCTTGGAGGGAATGATGTGTTTGAAAACGGCGCACCGCATATATTATGGCAAATCTTACTTAAGGAGACGAAAAACCGTCCGTGGCAATTTGACAATCATGGACACCAATTTTTAATTACACGAAAAAATGAAACGATTGTCATAAACATTGACCAAAGTTTAACGATAACCGCCGTTTCTCCAAGCCTTCTTCTCATGTCAGCATTACAGCAATGTGACTTTGTAAACAACGGCCAAGATGTCGTGAACGTTGTTATGAACGATCGGAGCCTTATAGAATCCGTTGCCTACCAAAAATTGTGGCAACTTATCCCAACCCGCGAGCAGCGAAAAGAAGCTGCAGAAAGCCGATCAAGAACAAATATGATGACTGAACTGCTTAAAAACAGAATAAACCACATGCGGAAAGGAAACACTTTAACGCGGCAACTGGGCAAATCGCAAATAACAATCAAACGGGAACGCGAAGAGGTGTTCAGCATAGAGACCGACCTCGGAATAAAGCTGATGTTCAAGAAGCTTTCCTACTGCATTGACCCTTTAGCACGAGCTTGTTGCGAGCCACGACCAGTTTATGTCAAAGATTATGTCAAGGACTTGCTTGTGTGCTCCGCCTGTCTCATTAAAATTGACGAGAAATGGGTTGAAACGCACGTTCACTTCAGACAATCCGAGGAATTCGCACGGTGCTTGATCAATGCTGAAAACCCTGCCCTGTTTCTCCTAGTCGGTCACTACAAACCTTAAAAAGATGAAGACACAATACATGGAGGAGAAGTCATGAAACAACTAATCCATAACGGCATTTACATTCCAGAAGAACCTGTCGTTGTTGGCTTGGCGATAAAAATTAGGAACGAACGAATTCCTCTAACGCCAGAACAGGAGATTATGGCCATTTCTTGGGCAAGAAAAATCAATACCCCCTATGCTAAGGACAGGCGATTCGTGAAAAACTTCTTCAGAGACTTCCGACGTGCTTTAGCTTTGAAGGAGAAAGTTCCGCCCGAAGCGTTCGACTTTTCTGAAGTAGTAAAGCATCTTGATCGCCTGAAAGCGCAGAGAGAAAGCATGTCTACTGCGGAAAAACAGTTGGAAGCCGAGAAGCGCAAGAAAAAAAGAGAGGCGCTTTTGAATACTTATGGCTACGCCACGGTTGACGGTAAAAGAATGGAGATTGAAAACTACGTGGCCGAGCCATCAGGAATCTTTCTTGGCTGCGCGAAACATCCGTTAAAAGGCAGATGGAAACCGAGGCCAACCGAGCAAGACGTAATTTTGAATCTTTCTCCAGACGCGCCTCGGCCACCAGGAAACTGGGGCGAAATCGTTTGGGATCCAGATTCGACGTGGGTAGCGAAATGGCGAGACAAACTAAACGGAAAGATCAAATATGTTTGGTTAGCCGCGTCGACGCCGATCAAACAAGTAGGCGACGTTGAAAAGTTCGAGAAAGCAAAAGAACTTGCAAGCAAGATCGACATGGTGAGAGGCGAAATTGCCCATCGATTAACCGACAGTGATGTGCGCGTGCGAAAATTGGCTACTGCAGTGTACATTATTGATTCGATGAATATGAGAGTTGGCGACGAAAAAGATCGGGATGAAGCCGACACCGCCGGTACAACAACGCTGAAACGAGATAACGTTAAGATAAAAGAGAATGGCGTGGTGCTGTTTGACTTCTATGGAAAGGGTGCGGTTAAATGGCACAGAGAAAAAAGCGTTGCACCCGCCGTCGTGGAGAACTTGACGATTTTCCTAAACGAGCCAAGCGAAGATATTTTCACAGGAATAAGTTCGAAAGCAGTGAACAAGTTTCTCGGAGAGATTATGTCTGGTCTAACCGCAAAAGTATTTAGAACTTTTCACGCTACCGAATCAGCTAGACAAGTGCTTGAAAGAGCAAAGGTTACTAAAAACGACCCAGACTTTCTTAAAAGACATGTGCTGATATTAGCCAATCTATCGGCAGCGAAGATTTGCAATCACAAAAAAGTCCCGTCGAAAAACTGGAAAGAACAACTGGAGAAAAAGAAGAAACGACTAGCAAAACTGCGCCAAAGGAACACTCGCAAATCCAGGGAAGCCGCAAGAAAACTTGCCTTAAAAATCAGTGAAATGCGGATGATACGCGACTACAACCTGCGAACCTCCCTCAAAAGTTACATAGACCCACGAGTCATTCTTGAGTGGTGCAAAAAAGCGGGGTATGATTGGAGAGAGTATTATCCTACCACTCTGCAAAAACGGTTTAGTTGGGTAGAAAAATAAACTGAACTTTTTGGAGGTTTTGGAGTGAGTGGTTCTAAAAATTCTAATTCCCAACAAAAAACAAAACTGACGTGTCCAAAATGCGGTTCTGAAGAAATCCAAGATGAACAGTTCCGTTATACAAAGAGATTTTATTACTGTCTTAAATGTAACTATGGAAGTTTTGACAAAAGACGCTTTTTAAAAAGAGAGGCTGTTGTCCAATGAAGAATTCTAAGCAAAAAACAAAGCTGAAACTGTCTAGTGAAGAAAAAATTGTTTTGGAAGGACTTGGGAACTATAGACGCAATCTCAATGCCTTCGTTGCAATCCATGAGTTAATAGAACACACAAAGCTTCCAGTTCCAGATTTTGCTAAGGCGTTCATATCGCTTTACAAAAAAAGGATAATTAGTCCATACGATTCGAGTCGCATGCTTTTTTGGAAAGTTTCTAATGAAGAATGGAATCGAAAAGACCCCCCGGGAGACAAATATTACGCTCATCGTCATGGCATATCTGAGTTGGATAGAAAACGTATGATGGAGTTTGTATCAATTCTCAAAGACAACAATCTTTACACAAACTGGTATTTTATCGATACAGATGTTAGTCTTCAGCAAAAAAACCAACAGTAAGCAAGTTCTCTTTCTTTTTTGGTGTAGTTGACTATATGCAACATAAAGGGTGATGTTCATGGAGAAGGATTTGGAGACACGTTTTACTCGGCTCTGTGACCGATTTCAGCTTAGTTCGAAAACCAGAAAGAACACCTTTAACTTGATGAAAGACAACCCTACTATGGCTGAAGAGTTAATCTGGCTGTTTCAACGAAAAAGCGCAAACAGCATCACCAAACTCAACTGTGTTTTATCTGCTCCCCCCTCTTTACAGCCAATCGTAACCGTAATGCTTAACTATTGGAAAACAGAAAAAATACGTCGCAACGTTGAAAATAGATGGCCTAAACCAGTAACATTCGTTTTGCCAAACCAAGTCATCTGCGCCATTCGAAAACAGCGCGGTTTAAACTGCATTCCCGGACCCTACCCGTACCGAAGTCAACACGACTACTACTTCGAGTTCGAAGTAAAAGGCCAAAAAGTAACAATGGTTCGAGAAGCACAACTAATAAAACAAACCATAGAAATGTTGGTTAACAACGCCACCGTGCTCACCGCAAAGGCTTGGCATTGGAAATATGAAGGTCACGACTATCCAATAGACTCAAGAGAAGGCAAAATCTTCGTATCCATGATCGAGCAAAATATCGCTCTTGAAGTGGCCGCTGTGCTTACTAATAAAACAAGTCACAGCAACTCCTAACTTAAGTGTCTGCGAGGGAAAAAAATGTCTAAAAAAGATTTCAAAACTGATGTGGTGGACTCTGCCTGTTCCTTGTATTCACAAATTTTAGCCACCAAAGAAGAGGCTTTCCTTGTTGGATACCTGATGGCTTTGGGCGGAGAGCTGGACCAGATAAAAAGAACACAACACGACATCCAGTTGATTGAGGTGGAGCTGGAGAAATGGATGCCTATTATTGCTGTGATTGAAGAAGCAGAGGAAGAGATATGGATAACCCACCTCAAAGAAGACCTCAAATTAAGACTGAAGATATGCGAAGAAAACATAGCTCAAACGAAGAGCAAGTTGCGGGAGTCGTTTCAAGCTCGAGGTGCGCCACTGCCAGAATGGCTTGAAGAAAGCATTCCTTCCGAACAGGGAATGTAGCATGCCAGTTACAGACTTAATTAATGCTTTTTGGAGCTCAACGCCGTTCACTCGCAAAACCACTGATCTCCCTTGGTTCCTAGAAAAGGTGAATGTTGAAAAAGGCGAAACCCAATACATCCTCATTGACAAAACCCTGTTGTGCCTAAGCAACAAAGGAACTGTTTTGAAAATACAGCTGATGGGTAGAGGGCATGGATTTATATTAAGACGCCTCAACATGTTACTGAAACGCGCTTGCCTACGCCTGATCCTAAAATACCCTTGTTTAATTCTCCACGACGTATTAACTGGCAAAGATTACCAGTACGTTGACTTTATAACAATAAACCTTGAAAACCGCCGAGTCGCACCCTCCATCGCATTTCGCCAATCAAAAAGAGCTCAAAAACTGAAAGAGCAGTACTTAATTGCCAATAAAAAGTTGGAAGCAACAAAACAATTCGTTAGGCTAGGCCTGTTTGATTACCAGAACTTGGTTTGCTTTGAAACTAAGGGGAACATAACCCGCGACTTCTTCGTTGTAACAATCAATAGAGAAAACCATATTCTCGTTCACTTCGGTCGAACAAACCTATTCAACCTGTTTAACGCGGCAAAAACTCACGACTTAAAAAACTTGATGCGGCGAACCATTCCTATTTCGGTCGAAACCTTGCTTGACTGTTTAAACGCCTACAAAATAAACTTTTACGAGTTTCCCCAAAACTTTCGCGCAGCATTTGCGATACAAAGATTACTCGGGATTAGCCAGAATGCCCACACGCTTTAGTGGGCGGGATGTCAGTTCGCTCGATCGTATAAGGTTTCCTTCGGAGGGATCAGATGAAGATTCTGATAAGCGTGGACACAACCGAAAGGGGGTTCTACGTGATCGTGTGGCAACTGGATAAGGTGAAATCCTCCTTAAGGAACCGCCACCACGTGGATTGGATCATAGGCGACGTGCTTGCAGAGATAGCGTCGGCGATGCTTGCCAAATTCCCGCAAAAGCAGGTCAAAACATGCCTCTCCAGCCACAATACGCGCCACTACTCGTTGGAAGTTGAAGTTCCTGAAAAGGTCTGTGAAATACTGAGAAATCTTCACTTTAGGTATATTCGGTGGGCGCAGGGGAAGATCAAGACGCCAACACGCGAAGAGACAAAGTGGGTGCTGGACAACCCACAGCCAGAGAAAGTGGAAGAATTCATCAACATCTCCACTCTCTTGGGTGCGCCCGAAACGAGAGAAGAAAACGGTGAAAATACAGTAAGGTGATAACATGGACTTTTGCAATGTTTGTGGAAATCGTCTTGTAAGACAGACTGATGGAACACTTCAGTGCAGGAATGGCCACACCACAGAGGACGAACTAACGCGGAAGCTGCGGATTAGCCAAGAAAAGAAGCGCATGGAACATGAGAAGTGCCTACTCACTTTCCCTGACCCAGACCAAAACGAACTTGTAGTACTCAGACTCAAAAACCCGTTTAGCCAGCCGACAGGATTTAGGAAGGCCACTGGCGAGAACACTCCAACCTTCGAGCTGTACCAAGTTCTTAAGCAATTGGAGGATGATTACGGACCGAGCGAGATGCGTAGGATACCTGGGAGCCCTTGGGCTAACGGCATGAGGGAGAACAAATTTGGCATTATAATCTGCGTTAAGTCCCTAGTTCCGCTACTGAAAGACAAGATTGAACAAGTTGAGCTCGAGGATGGAAAGTCTTTCACGCTGGAGCCAGTGGACATCTCAGTAGCCGACCTAAAGCAGAGGATAGAAGAAGCGAAACAAGAAATCATGACCAAGATGAACGTGAAGCCACATGTCAACGAGAAAATATCATAAGATAGAAGCAGTCAGGAAACAATTAAGCCATAGTAAACACGAAGAAAAGCTGAAAAACAGGTTTGGTGATCAAAATTGGGTGATCCATTCGATGAACTCGTAAACGCGACCGTTAACCGCATAAGCTGGCGCCTTCACCCCCTTATTACTCAACACAATGGTTTTCGCAGTCAACTGTTATTGACGGACGGTCTGTTGAAGGAGTGGAAACCTGCTCATGTGATCTCCACCTCCAACGCGGGCTACTGCGTTGATGGGTTACGACTGAGCACCAAGCTCAAGCAGGAACAAATGATTGTCGCCGCACACACAGCGCTCGAATCATTCATCAACAGCGTCGCGTTCAGGAAGTACGAGAACATCCTAAGTATGGTGGAAGCGGGGGAAACCGTTTTCAGCTACCCTGAAGAACGTGAAATGGGTCGCTGTCGCCTAGCGAGGGTAATAATCTACACGGAAAACCCGGAGGCCATGATGCATCCTCAGGGCAAAGCGTGTGTGCACTTCATAGTCGCGTTCAAACAGAACTTCGATCGCTTCGCAATTGCCGTTAACTACGTTCGACCTGACATGCACTGCTATCTCCCGCCGAAGCAAGACGGTTTCGTACCACTAACGTGCGCTGCGAATCAGGGAAAAAGGTTTTCCTCAACCTTTCCAGTTAGGGAGAGATTTTTCAACTCGCCCTCCGACCGAAACGTTAGACTACTGGGAGAACTGATCCTGCTGGCCCAAGCGAGAAAAGAATGGTCGCTGCCCATACGAGTGCAGCTTCTCACATATGATGAAGGTGAATTTCTGACCAACATTCACCTAGCAATCGCGGGCGAATTGCTTAAGGGAACCGTTGGCGCGGAGAGCTTGACCAAACACTTTGGCGTGGAACTGCTCCTAGAAGACCCCAAGACACTGAGAAAGTGGCAAAGTCTGGCAGGTGGCACTTCAGCTCTCGACTTGCGCTCTCCATGAGACGGGCAAGCTTTCAAAACGTGCTGAGTTTGAGGTGAAGGCAATATGGAAATTGACCAATTACCAAGATCCGTAAGAGACCGTGCACAGCGTCTGATTAAGAAGCCAGGGTTTCAGACAAAGTTTTCCAAAGTCTTTTTTGAAGCGTTGAAGCGTGCCGAAAAAAATGGTTGTGTTAAACAAGCAGGGTTGTCTATAATTAAAGTTTTTGAGAAACGCTGGAGAAACGCTAATGCAGCTGATCTCCTTCACCGCAAATTGCAGAAGATTGCGCCTCGACACACGATCTCTTATAAAACCCCGTTTGGTGCACATTTGAAAATAACTTGCCTACACAAAGACGCATCTTATTATCGGGTAAGACTGAACGACACTGTTACTGTATACCTAAAAGATGCAGACAATTCAAGCCAACCCGAAACGCGATGGAAAACCCTTGAAATTTGCCTATATCTGGGCGAGTTTGTAGGGAACGCCGAGTTTGTTGTTGACGTTAAAAAGAAACGAGTCGCAATAACTGAAAAAGAAGCGTTCGCAATACTGTCTAAAAACGAAGGCTTGGCTCTTGGTCCATCAGAGCATCACTTCAAAAAATGGCTTCTTGCAAACCGTCTAACATATTTAAAGCGAGGACAAAAAATAACGCGGAAACTTGGAAAAACCACGACCTTCATAACTAAAACAGATAATCACCTCGAACTGCAGACGACTACAGGACTAAAAATACTTATTGAATTACCAACAAATCATGACTTGAATAGGCCAGGATACCTAAAAAACGGTTTAGCCAACCTCACTGCAAAACGCAATCGGGAACTTTACGCGGTTGTTGGCGAAGTGTTTGCGACAAAAAATATTTTAACTTACGAAAACCCGTTAGCGACCTTCGTCTACAGGTATCCTACAAAGTTTTTCGTTGACAAACGTGAGGTATCGCAAACAGCGTGTTCGTTTTTAGAAGAGTGTTTAGCCAAAAACAAGAGTCCTAGCATTGAAATTTTAATGAAACAACCAAAGAAAGTATAGTGTTTCTTCAGGGGAGTGATCAATTTGAAAAGGAAATTGAAAGACCTTTGCAAAAAGATAACAGATTTCTACGTTCACCTTCGAGCGAAAACTACGGGTTATCCTTTCAAGTTTCACAACGGCTTGAAGGCGAAGCTATACCACATCGCGAATAGAAAAGTGGCAATAGTGAAAAAACTATGTGAAATTCACCAAATGATATTCAACTATGACTCCTTGCGGTACTGTTACGTTATCGAAACCGAAGTGCAAAACAAAAAGATGTACCTTGCTTACTTGCCTGGTGTTCTAGCGAAAGAGTGGATAATAGAACGCGTTCGAGACAAACCCTATAACCCAATTGGCGTTATGCTTGTCGTTTTTGAAAACACCATTTACACGGGTTACCAAATAGAGGTTCTACTCGACGCAATAAACAACAATTGCGAGCCAACAATTGCAGCTGTGCTTGGGCACAGCAAAACTTAAGAGGTCGTTTGTTATGCAATGGCGTCAAACCGTCTTTAGCCACCCCAGTTCACTCTCTTTTTTGTGGCGCAGAATAAACAAGCTAAGTGTGGGAGAAACCTTTAGCTACGAACTAGGCGACCGGAAAGTGATGGTTAAGCGTTCGCCCAGCACATTTGAGATAACAATAAACAATCAAATAACAGTCACTCTAGCAGCAGGATATCGTGGAGCCTCTGACGCGTTTTATACGCTGGATTTCTTTGACTGTTCCACTGCTCTTTTAGAAGTAACCTTGAATGGCAATCAAGAGCCAGAAACAATTGTCGCGAACGCTTTGATTCAAGTTCAGTGCACTCCGCCTCCATTTGAAAAAGAATTGAACGAGTTCAAAAAAAGTTTACTAGCAACGCGCATTAGAGCCTTGGCTCCCCATCATTATCTCAAACGAAAACTTGCAAGTGGGACAGAACTGCAGGTAACCATGGAGTCAGCACACATCTACTTAGAAACAGCAAAAGGAACATTACTCAAAATACCGTGGCCTGGAGGCGTTACCATTTGGGAGCTAGCCTCAGTAATTTGTGCTGACTTACATGAGATACGAACCCTTTTGAGACAGATGATCAACGAAGGAGAACCAGAGGTTTTTGTCACCACTGACGGCGGCAAAGTTGCTTACGACTACAAAAACAACGACCGGTTACGAGTAGAGTTACCTGAGTGTTTACTGCGTGATGAAAACCCTGTGTTAGTGGCAGTCGTTGGACACTATAAATCAACCTCAGAGGAAACTATAGAAAACAACAACTCGAACAAGTGATGAACTTACTTTTTCCTCGGACGTTTTGACTGATAGTACTGAGGAATTATCACCGCTCGGATCAGTTCGGGAACGCTGATCCCCCGCTCCTTCGCTGATGCTTCAAGCCTCTGATAAATGGTTGAGTTCACCGTTAAAGTTATTTTTTTGCTAGGCATCCTCATCCCACAACTTAATCTTGTCAATACGTCTATTTAAGCCTTTAAACGTCTATTGCCATCCATAGACGTCAAGATTGCAAAAGTTTAAATAGCCATACGTACAAACACTATCGTGTAAAATTGAAACAAAACAACTCTCCAAATGCGTGGAGGACACTTTCCCATCTGTTGGGAAACGGCTTTGTTGAGCTTATTTATTTTGTTGTTTCTTCTCTGATTTTACCATAGCCCCTTTTTCCCCTTTGCCTCTATCCCTTTCCCTTTTAACCTTCTTTATTTTCCCGCACCCCACCGACGCCTATAGACGTTTCCCACCTTTTCCACCCTTCAAACCCCAAAAACACCATCAAAAAACATCAAAATCTCCATCACTAACTACCCTCCCACACTCTAATCCCTCCCCTTTTTCAACTAACATTCAAACCATCAAGAAACAACCTCCTAACAACCACTAACCTTAACCCAAAATAACCCAACAACTCCTCCAACCACTTACCCCAACCCAAAAATTCAACACATAACCAAGACAAAACTTTTTTTAAACCAAAATTAACCCCAAAAACATAACTCCAAAAACCATACTTCCTCAGCCCAAAACAACAAAACTCTTTTCCTAAATTCCAAACCAAACAAAATCGAAACCACTTACAAAACAATAATTAAATCATTCCAGATAAGCTTTCTCCCCCCGGGCTTTACCGAAAAAGGTAGCTTATCTGATGCTTTCCAGAGTGTTAAATGACACTCTGATAAGCCGGGAATCTTCCTGAAGAGGGTTGACTTTCTAGTCAATCCGCTCTCAAACACATTGTTTGAGGGTTGGCCTATCGTCCGGCCGCAGTTGTTTAACTGCGTTTCGGTAGGCCGAAACGTTGTGGCTGAAAAGCTACAACGTAGAAGAATGTTTACAAACTGCCAAATGGTAGTTTTAAACAGCCAAACCAAAAACAAATCTTGCCTTTTTGGCAGTGTCGAACCAAAGCCGTGTTGGCCAGTTCGACTTGAAAAGTAGCATTCAACCGGGGCGTAAGCCCCTTCTGTTTTTTGTAGTTGGAGCCTTTTTTTACGGCTCCAAATTGGTCAACCATTTGCGGATGCTCTGGTTGACTTTTTTTAACCCATTCGTTCAAGTTCCTCCCAACTTTTTGGGAGGTAGCTTCTAAAGGAGGCGATTTTAATGGATAACTCGATCTACACTAGATGTAGAACCCTCGACGCGTTACTCAACGCGTTGAGAACTAACGAGCCCAATGAAAGCGGGTTAACTTCCACAGTGAATTTCGCTGCACTGAATCTGATCGTTTTTTCTCCAGAAAAGCCGGAAAAAAGAATTGTGTTAACCCGTTTGAAAGTGTTAATTGCCACGATGACGGATGGATTCGAGATGAAAATTGGAAAACGGGTAACTTCCCGTTTATACCGTTTAGACAATAATATCGTCCAGAACGTTGCTACTTTCTGCGAGAGAAACTTGCTCTACGGACTGACAAAATATGAACACGCAACCCACTTTGCTTTAGAAGTTTATCTGGGTCAAGAAAAAGTTTATCTGATATTCCGCTGCGACGACTCCGAGCCCCACAAAATTGTTGACGAAATTAAAACGGGCAAACTTGCACATGCGTTATTTGCAGTCTACAGCAATGCAGCCTACTCTCTTCGCTCCAACAAGGGTCGAACGCTACTCAAAGCGGTTGCGTTGGAAGTGCCACCCAGCATAATAGCTCTGATACGAAAGGATAAATCAAATTGAATAGAGACACGCTAAGGGAGGAAAAAATAGGGCTAAAAACTCTTTGAACAAAAATGTATTGAAGATCTTTGCCTTATGCGGTTTAACTGCGGAGTCAGTTGAACTGCGTGAGTGGGCTTGTGACGAATGCCATACTGTTTTCTATACTTGTCAACTACCCCGCCCTGAAGGGTGGGGCTTGACCTGGTGAGAAAAGCGCAAGTAGTTGACTAGCCTAAGTCGAAAGACTACGCGTATGGGGCTACAAGGACGTTTGGACGCCTCCCTAATCCAAACCTCTCCGGCAGAACCACTAAATGCCACG
>Ga0315280_10000894_pt1 | contig 53847 bp, 46 predicted proteins | sample YL17G06_40_MG_FD_203697 | JGI IMG/M metagenome (GOLD analysis project Ga0315280, IMG submission 203697) | Sediment microbial communities from Yellowstone Lake, YNP, Wyoming, USA - YL17G06_40 | ecosystem: Environmental > Aquatic > Freshwater > Lake > Sediment | place: USA: Wyoming | collected... | reverse complement strand
CCCCGCTGACCGCAGAAGAATATTTGAAAGGTCTGCGGGCTGGTCTTACGATGGCGAATCGCTTTGGCATCACCGCGATCCAGGAGGCCAGCGCCGATGACAAGATTCTGGAGGCCTATGCAGAGCTCGACCGCCGAAACGAGCTTATGCTGCGAGTTACAGCCTCGATGTATGTTGACCCCCAAAAGGGCACGGATCAAATCAAGGATTTGGTTGAGAAGCGCGAGAAGTATCAAGGCAAATACTTGCGCGCAACGACCGCCAAAATTTTCGCCGATGGCGTTATCGAGTCGCATACGGCGGCGCTGCTCGAGCCATACCTGGATCGGCCTGGCGAATGCGGTCTTCCCCTTCTCAGGGCCGATCAATTCAAGCGCCTGGCAACGGCATTGGATACTGCCGGATTTCAAATCCACATCCACGCCATCGGCGACCGCGCCATCCGCATGTCGCTCGATGCACTCGAAGCTGCCCTGCAAACAAACGGTAGGAAGGATTTGCGCCATCACCTTGCGCACTTAGAGCTCATTAACCCGGCTGACATTCCGCGCTTCAAACAATTGGGAGTTGCGGCCAATTTCCAAGCTCTGTGGGCGTATCCTGACTTATACATTACAAGGCTCACTGAGCCATTGCTCGGCCCAGAACGCTCACGCTGGCTCTATCCAATCGGAAGCGTGGTCAAAAGCGGCGCCACGATTGTGGGTGGAAGCGATTGGTCAGTCTCTTCGATGAATCCGCTGGACGCCATTCAAGTGGCGGTAACGAGACGCGGATTGGAAGACACGAACGGTGAATCATGGATTCCGGAAGAGCTTGTCGACTTGCCCGCTATGCTTGCGGCCTATACAAGGAACGGCGCCTATCTTAGCCATCAAGAAAAAATCACGGGATCGATTGAAATCGGGAAATCGGCAGACCTCATCGTATTAGACCGAAATCTTTTTGAGATTCCGCTGAGTGAGATTCATAAAGTTAAGGTGTTGCTCACGCTCTTGGAGGGAAAAGAGGTTTATTCCTTGCTCTGATATTTTATCCCCAGTTTAACCGGCTTGTTCGGCCGTCCCAGGTCAATCACGTCTCCGGAAAATCGTTTCCACTTCCGGCTGTCCACAATCACCTGAGTTATAGGCAGCTGGAGCGGAGAGCGCAGCCGGAGTTGGATTCGAGGCTGACCTTTTGGCGGAATGATGCTGGCCGTGATCTCGTCTGAATAGAGACTTTGAAAGGGCTTGGCTCCCCGCTTCGATTGGCGGCAGCCCTTTTCAAAGCCCTTTTATCACAGATTCTTCCTCACCTTCCGAACCGCTTCTTTGCCTCCTCCAGGATGGCCGCTGTGGCGGACGCGCCGATTCTTGTGGCACCCAGGGAACGGACGCGGAGCAGGTCATCCAGAGTGCGCACGCCTCCGGCCGCCTTCACCTTAACTTCGGGAGCCGAATATTTTCGCATCAGCTTTAAATCGTGATCTGTAGCGCCCTTATAGGAATATTTGCCGTCAGCTCCCTGGACAAAGCCGTATCCAGTTGAAGTTTTGACAAACTCAACTTTGAGTTGGGTGCAAATCTCACAGAGTTTGATTTTATATTTATCTGCAGGCAGAAAATCATTTTCATAAATCACTTTCAGAATCGCATCGTGTTTATGGCACGTCTCCCAAACCGCCTTGATTTCCTTTTCGACATATTCCCAATCTTCACTCAATACTTTGCCGATGTTGACCACCATATCCACTTCCACTGCACCGTCCCTGCAGACCTGTTCGGTCTCAAAGACTTTCACCTCAGTTGCCGAATCCCCATGGGGAAAACCGACGACCGCGCCGACCCGGACATCAGAACCCTTCAGTATCTTGGCCGCGAGCCTCACGGCATAGGGCTTGATGCAGACCGCCGCAACTCTATATTTTTTAGCAAGCTCACATCCTGCCTTTAACTGTGTATCGTTCAAGGTTGGATGCAACAACGAATGATCGATCATCTTGGCAATTTCTTGGAATTGAAGCATGTTGCCTCCTTTCCTCTATCTATTCTTAATACTATCCCTTCATATTTTCAAATGCAAGACAACTGCATCGAATACTGAAAAGGGGACGCTTCTGTGAACTGTCCCCTTAATTATTGTTGACAGGCAGAGCTTCTGCATCTAGAATGAAAGGGCCGTGAAAATACTAATGATTCGCTACGTCAATCACTTCAGCGGGCTTTAATCCTTCCCCACCGCAACCGTTCCAGCATCTCATCAATTCAACAAAAGGAGACAACAAATGAAGGTTACTGTTTTGGGTTCGGGTTTGGTCGGGGCCCCGATGGCACTGGACCTGGCCAAAGAAAAAAAATTCAAAGTCACGGTTGTCGACATCGACGACGCTGCCCTGGCGCGGCTGAAAAGAATCCCGCAGATCACGGTTATTCGGGAGGACCTGTCAGAAGCGAAAGCTGTCAGGAACATCATCAAAGACTCCGACCTGGTCATCAGCGCGGTTCCCGGCTTCATGGGCTATCGGACGCTCCAGACCGTTCTGGAAGCCAAAAAAAATGTGGTGGACATCGCCTTTTTCCCCGAGGACCCCTTCGCCCTGGATGGGCTGGCCCGCAGGAAGGGCGTCATTGCCATTGTTGACTGCGGAGTTGCGCCCGGGATGAGCAGCATCCTGGCCGCCAATGCCCTGCGGCATCTGGACAAGGGCCAGAGTATCTCTATCTATGTCGGCGGGCTGCCCCAGGTTAGGGAGTGGCCTTACGAATACAAAGCCGTTTTTTCCCCATATGACGTGATTGAAGAATACCTCCGTCCCGCTCGCTATGTCGAAAACGGCCGGATGGTCGTCCGGCCTGCCCTCTCCGATCCTGAATACCTGAACTTCCCTGGCATCGGAACGCTGGAAGCCTTCAACACCGACGGGCTGCGCACCCTGGCCAGAACGCTCAAAGTCCCAAACATGAAGGAAAAAACGCTGCGCTATCCCGGGCATATCGAAAAAATGACCGTCCTCCGGGAAACCGGGTTCTTTGACAGCCAGGAAGTCGAGATTCAGGGAGTCAAGATCCGGCCAATCGATTTCACGGCGAAAATATTGTTCCCCAAATGGAAGCTGGCCAAAGGCGAAGCCGACATCACAGTCATGAAAATCATCGTTGAGGGAAAGAAGAAAGGCCAAAACATCAGGATCATCTACAACCTATTAGACTCCTATGATAAGGTAAGCGGCATTCACTCTATGGCCAGGACCACTGGCTATACGGCTACTATGGCTGCCCGCATGATCGCTCAGGGCCTCTACACCCGGAAGGGAATCTCGGCCCCGGAATATGTCGGCCAGAACCCGAAATGCGTGGAATTCATCCTCCAGGGGTTGAGACGGCGGACCGTCATCTACCGGGGATCCATTGAGAGCATTGAGTGAAGGGAAAGATGTCTGCTCGATTTTGAGCCCTTCGAGCGCCGACAGGGACTTGCTGATGGCATTGCAGTGCCTTTCACCCCCGCGGCTCCTTGGCAAAAAGTGGAGTCATTGTTTAAAGCTAAGATAATGATCGTCCCGTTGGTGGCCACGCCAGTCCCTGTATATTCTTGACCAAACCCACCCGCCCGCAGCCTCACGGCGCTTGAATCATTTCTCTTGCTGCATTTTATGATAGGAGCGGAGGTGAGGACGGATGGGGAGGAGCCGTGACAGGGACCTGTTCCTAACTAATGGAATCACATAAACGGAAATGCACTCCAGACCCCACCCCGCCTTGACATCGTTCCCCGTCGCGATTTATAAATTCTCATGATAGGAGAACAGGAAAATCACGTCAATGATGCTATACTACCACTTCCCACAAAAAAACTCCCATCCCAAGACGCCGACGGAAATTTAATCGAAAGCAGTTCATAATTGCCTAAAGAAAAGTAGGGGACATGAGAAAAGGCAGCCTTTATCAATCCTTAAAATCGGATTTTTCTGGCTGGATGCTCATCAACGAAAGGGCAGTCCAGGCTACTCAGAAAACAAAGATATCCGTTGAAAACATTAGCTGATTGGATGATGCATCTCACCGAACACGCCGAACGAGAAAAGAAAGGAACACCATCCGCTTCCCTTTCAGATAGAATCTAGGCTCTATGACGAAAAGTGGGGTAACACAAAAAAGAGCAAAAAATTCCTCTAATAGATGAGGCCAGGCTGGTCTCTGGGTGTTCGAAGACCTAGGGGGACGGGTGGGTTTGGTCAAGAACAGACAGGGACCGGCCTGGCCACCAACTGGTCGATCATTATCTTGGCCTAATACAATAACCACACTTTTCGTCATAGAGCCCAGAATCCACATTGACAACAATTGGAGATCATGATAATTGTAACCTAGTCGGTGGAAAGATGAAATGTCCAAGTTGTCAGGCCGAAAATTTATCCAATAGCCGATTCTGCCACCGGTGCGCGACTCCCCTTCAGAAGGAGCAAGAAGGCAATACCCAATCGACGAGAACATACCAAACCCCAACTTACGATCTCTCAAGAGGAGATCTTTTTGCGGGCAGGTATGAGGTGATTGAAGAGCTTGGCCTGGGAGGTATGGGAAAAGTCTTTAAAGTCTTTGACCATAAGATAAAAGAGGTCGTGGCCTTAAAGCTCATCCGCCCAGAAATCGGAGTCAATGCCAGGGCTATCGAACGCTTCCGGAATGAGCTGAGATTTGCCCGCAAGATTGCCCATCGAAATGTCTGCCGGATGTATGACCTCGGGGAAGAGGGATTCTTCTATTTCATCACCATGGAGTATGTCGCCGGCGAAGATTTGAAAAGCTTCATTAGACGATCTGGGCGATTAACTCCAGGAAAAGGCATAAGCATCGCCAAGCAGGTGTGCGAGGGATTGGCCGAAGCCCACCGGTTGGGGATTGTCCACAGAGATTTGAAGCCGCAGAATGTTATGATCGATAGGGAGGGCAATGCCAAGATCATGGATTTTGGGATTGCCCGCTTTTTGGAAACCGAGGGTGTGACGGGTTCGGGTGTCATGATCGGAACGCCCGAGTATATGTCTCCAGAACAAGCCGAACTCAAAGAGGTCGATAAGCGTTCTGATATCTATTCACTGGGTGTGATTCTTTATGAGATGATCTCAGGAAAAGTTCCTTTTGAGGGCGAAACACCTTTGAGTTTAGCCATGAGGCACAAAACAGAAACACCTAAAAATGTCCGGGAGCTGAATCCTCAGATCTCTGTGGAATTGGCCAGCCTCATATCCAAGTGCATGGCGAAAGACCGGAATGGGCGCTACCAAAGTGTTGAAGACCTCATTGCTGATTTGACCCGAGTTGAACAAACGTGGTCTATCCCGGAAAAAGTGATTCCCAAAAAAGAACCTATCTCGACCAGGGAAATCACCGTCAGTTTTCAAATGAAAAAACTCTTCCTGCCGATTCTCATCGTGCTTACAGTCATTCTTGCTGGAGTTTTGATTTGGCGCTTCATTCCTCGCGAGCGAAGCGCGCCTGCAGTAGACCAATCTTTGAAAGCAGAAAAGCTGCCGCTAGCAGGAGTATCGACTGAGGCGAAAAAGGCGATGCCAGAAAAAGCCAAAGGAGCGCTCGGCCCAACAAAAACGCAACCAGGGAAAAAGGATAAAATTGAAGCCACGTTCAAAGGAGAACAAAAATCACTTGAAAAGGCCAACCCCGAGGAAGTTGCTAAAGGCCCTCAGGAAGGATCGATCGAAGCCCAAAAGCTTATGGCATCTGATTCCGAAAAACAATCGGCGCACTTATCTAGGACAAGGATGAATGCCGCCAAACTCCAGGCTCAGAACACAGGTCTCGATGAAAGAAATTTACTGTATAAGCTCGCGAACGCAGGAGAACAGGATGCCGAGAAGGCTTATGCTAAGAATGATTTTTCAGAAGCAAAGCCCCTCTACAATATCCTGGAAAGAGTCTTTCGTCTGAGCGTCCAGTGCAACAAGGATGAGGATTGCGTTAAAATTCTGCAGGAACTTGTCGCTGAATTAAAAAGTAAAGCCGCAAAAAGTCAAACAACTCGAGATTCTGGTTTGTTTGATGCTGCCCAAAAAGATGAGAGCCAGGGGAGGGCATTTCTGACAAATAAAGAGTTCGAGGACGCAACTAAATCCTTCTTTCAAGCTGCTTTTGAGTATGAAAAAATTAGATTAAAGCCCTCCTCCAAAGACAGTAACTGAAGAAGAAAATAATCGTCGGCACTTAAAGGTGGACAAACAGTCTCTACATCGATATTCCCAATTCTTTTAGTAAAGAAGACCCGACAACTCCCTCTTTTGTCCATCCCTGCTTTTCATAGTAAGCATCCAGGAGGGAATTATAAAAAGCTGGATCGATCCATCTTCCCTTGTGAGCTCCCCGGGTCAAGGGCATGGTCAGTTTCAGCGGCAGATAGGCATCATAAGGCCGGCTTCGACCCTGGATATTATTGATGTGGCGCTCCAGAGTATAAATTCTCCGGCCGCAATTCTTAAAAGATTCTCCCGAATATTCAAATCCGGTGAGAGCACGATAAAGGGACAGGAACAAGTCTGAGGTGACATCCTCAGTAAAAAAATCACAGAGGCCAAGGGAATCGACGAGAGCTTTCCCGACCTGGCCCGCTGCCACATAAGCAGCCAGATTTTCGGCCCCTTCGAGCCCCCCTTCTTCAGCTTGAATGGTCCAGGCATAAGTATGATCTCCTCGTCCCCTGTTAGACGTGCCATAAGCGGTGAACATACCCGGAAAAACCTTAGGCTCGATACCGGCATAGCCCAGACCGCCGAACGCTGTCGTCACACAGCGGGCAATTTCCTGGAGATCGCTGCCCGGAAAACCAGCGCCGACTTCGGAGATGACGGAGTCGGAATAATTCGCAAGAAGTCTCCCCAGCGGATCGGAGTGATACGCAATCGATTGCAAGGTTCGGACCATGTCAGAAGCGCTCCCGAAGGTTGGAGCGTTCTTAAACTCACGGAGGTATCCTTTCTCCTTGAGCTCCATAGCGCCGGCCACCACGCTGCCTAACGTCATGGTGTCTACCCCCAACTCATTGCACAAATAATTCATATGGAAAATGGCATCCCGGTCGAGGATGCAACAGTTGATCCATAGGGCAATAGTCTCGAACTCGGGCCTCACACCGCTGCCGGCATAAAGCGGATGATCAACGCTGGCCGACCTCGTGCACATGATATGACGGCAGCGATTACAAACCTTATGCTTTCCGGCAATCTCGAGAAAAGCATCCGTCCCAACTTTCGCATAGTCTGAAGCTTCAAAAGAGCCTTCATCAAAATTGTGCCAGGGAAGATAGCCTCCCTGTTTTCCCAAGTATTTCCCGCTAAACGCCCGATCCAGCCACCAGGTCGTGCCGGTTAGCGGCCGGAACGAAGCCGTCCACTTAGGATCTCCCACATGGCTTTTGACTAGAGAATCGATCTCCCGGCTGAGCTTCTCAAATTGTTCCGAACTATAATAAGACACAGGCTCTCGGCCATAGGCGGTGATGGCGACCAGGTTTTTCGATCCAAATACAGCTCCGGCTCCCCCTCTCCCGAAATTCCGATGATGATCGCCGGTCAGGCAGGCGAAAGCCACCTGGTTCCAGCCGGCAGGACCAAGACATACCGTTGCTGAACCGGGATATTTTTTTGAGAGATAATCGGTGATCGCTGAAGCCGGGCGCACGATCTTTCTGCCACGAACGACCTCGAACAATTCCTCTTCCGCATTGATGACCTGGACCTCCCCTTCTTCAACCAGAATTCGAACCGGAGCGTCGGCTCTGCCGTCGATGATCAAGTGGTCAACGCCCGCTCTTTTAAGCATGTTGTGAAAAAGTCCGCCAGCACTGGAATGTGTGATCAGCCCAAAAACTGGCTGATGGTTCGAAACCCAAGAGACAGGTTCGGGAGACCGGGTCATTGGACTGATAAAGGAGCAGGACCCACGCCCTGCCGTGGGAATAAAAGTGTCGTTCGGAGCCCCTGTGCCGATGATGATTCTATTCTCCGGGCTGAGCGGATTTTTGAGGATTCCGATTTTTCGGAGATGATCATAAACAAGCCAGGCTTGAACGCCCCGGCCGCCGACATAATCATGATTGATAGAGGAATCCGAAGGAGCCACGATAGCCTTGCGGTTAGTGAGGTCAATCAAGGCCCACTTGCCTTTATATCCGTAAAAATTCTTCCCGGGAATTGCCATGATGACTCCTTTAGCAGAAAATTATATGAAGATTATTTCTGACATGCAAGCTATCTTTAGCCAAGGAAGTATCTTTTTCACCTGATGATTGAATAGGGACTTTTGAAAGGGCTTTGCTCCCCGCTACGATCGGCGGCCTGAGAGCCCGTCTTTCTCGGCTGCCCTCGCAAGACGGGCTCTCAGGCTGATCTCCGCGTGATGGTCGCTGCAGCCCTTTTCAAAGTCCCTTCATCGCAGAATTGGCTTCCTTGAGGCAAGTGCGCAGTTACCCCAAGAGATTGCAAAATGGGGAGTTGCCTTCGGCTTCAATCAGCCGCTAACTGCAGAGCAGAAATTGACAAAAAACCGCCGCTGCATAAAAATTAACGAAAGAGGACCTCTTCCATTTTGCTTTGGCTGTAGCAAAGAGATCAGGAAACGGTCGGAGCGACCATTGAAGGTCTAGCCTTCCCGAATCGTCCTTCGAGGCAACCTCTTGGCGCCGAGGCTGTCTGATCCTAGACAGATCAAAGGGAGATGCCATCAGGAGGTGAGGAGCGTCGTTGCCGGGCCTGTGATCGGGCGTGCGAAATCCGACGGCATTAATGGCATTAAGGGAGGAAAAATGGGAATACCCTATGATTTGATAGGCACCGGCATCGCTATAATTTTGATTGCCCTTGCCATTTATGAAGCCGATATAAAAGGTCGGATTATCATCTTGGCTCTTACTTTATTGACTTTTTTATTGCCCGCTCTCCTTCGAAAAGCGGTTCTCAATCTGATATGCTTTATCGCGAGATTATTAATCGGCATCGGATGCTATATCTACCTGAAATGGCAAAATGCAATTCAGTGATTCTTAACCTAAAGCGTTCCACCCAACTTCCCCCACAGGTGGAGGAGGATAGAGAAGAGGGGAATTTTTGAGTTAATCTAAGGATCAAAACTGATAAAATATCCATAGAAGTAACCGATGGAAGTATCCCAGACAAACCAGAAGGCGCTGGCAACCCAAATCCGGAAAATTCGCACGCTTCTGCCTCAAGCCATGCTAAGGGACCAGGCTATAGTCAGCCGGAAGCTTCAAATTCTTCTCCAAAAAAGCAGCCGCGCCGCTCGTCCTAAGCTTCTCGACCAACTGACTTCCCTCGTAAAAAGGCTCGAGGATTCTGTCCAGGAAAGAGATGCACGCCTGTGCCGCAGACCTGCAGTCCACTTTCCCAAAGAGCTCCCCATCACGGTCAAACGCCACGAGATTATCCAAGCCATCCAAAACAGCCCTGTCCTTATCATCTCCGGAGAGACCGGCTGCGGGAAAAGCACCCAGATTCCTAAAATGTGCCTTGAAGCCGGGCGAGGCATTGCCGGCAAGATCGGCTGCACCCAGCCAAGACGCATCGCCGCAATCACCATCGCCCACCGCATCGCAGAGGAATTGGGGGAAAGTATCGGTCTTTCCGTCGGATACAAGATCCGCTTCCAGGATAAAACGCCGCAAGAAGCCTATATCAAGATTATGACCGACGGCATGCTTCTTGCGGAAACCCAGTCTGACCCGAAGCTTTATGAATATGACACGCTCATCATCGATGAAGCCCACGAACGAAGCCTCAACATCGATTTCCTGTTGGGGATTTCGAAGACGCTACTTTCTATCCGTCCCGAACTTAAAATCATTATTACCTCAGCCACGCTTGACACTGAAAAATTTTCCAAGGCTTTTGATGATGCACCCGTGGTTCAGGTCGGCGGCCGCCTATATCCGGTGGGAGTAGAATACCTGAGTGCCGATTCCTTCCCGGCCGCTCCAGAAGACGTCGATTACATCGATCTGGCCGTCCATACGGTGCACCAACTCAAAACCAAAAGACGACCTGGCGATATCCTGATTTTCATGCCCACCGAACAGGACATCCTCGAAACCTGCGAACGCCTTGAAGGCAAAAGATATCCAGGGACAACAATTCTGCCCTTGTATGCCCGACTTCCAGCCGCACAGCAAGGACGAGTCTATTCTGTCTCAGGCCCGAAAATCGTCGTAGCCACCAATGTTGCCGAGACATCCCTTACCATTCCCGGCATTAAATACGTAGTTGATACAGGGCTGGCGCGAATCTCCCAGTATCAGCCCGGCACCCGGATTAACAGTCTGCCCATAAGTCCCATTTCGCGAAGCAGTGCAGATCAGAGGATGGGCCGCTGCGGCCGGGTCGAGGAAGGGCTATGCATCAGGCTTTTCTCTCAGGAGGATTATGAAGACCGGCCTCAATTCACACCTCCCGAAATTCTGCGTTCCAACCTGGCCGAGGTGATCCTGCGCATGATTTATCTCAACCTGGGCCGTCCTTCAGAATTCCCTTTTGTGGATAGGCCTCGTCCGAAAAATATTAAAGACGGCAACGAAACTCTTCTCGAATTGAGCGCCATAATCGGAATGGGCCGCGACTTCGAACTCACACCCCTAGGCCGCCAGATGGCCCGATTGCCCCTAGACCCGAAGATATCGCGGATGCTCCTTGAAGCCCAAAAGGAAAGCTGCCTCCGGGAAGTGGCTATCATCGCTTCGGGTTTGAGCATTCGCGATCCCAGGGAGCGTCCCCCGGAAAAAGCCAGTTTGGCCGATGAAAAGCAGACGCGTTTTAAACATCCAGATTCTGACTTCCTTACGCTTCTCAACATCTGGGACCAATACCACAGCGTTGGGCAAAATCCGAAATCTCGAAACGAGCAAAGAAAATTCTGCAGAGAACATTTCCTTTCATTCCCCCGCATGAGGGAGTGGGTCTTCGTCCATGATCAGATTATCTCCATTCTGGAAGAGCAGAAAATTCCCCTGGGGCGCAAAGAAAAAACAGAGATGTCCGCAGCGCTCTATGCAGGCATTCACAGATCCATACTGAGCGGGTTCCTTTCTAATATCGCTGTGCACAAAGAAAAAAACATTTACCTTGCAGCTCAAGGCCGCGAAGTCACGATCTTCCCCGGCTCTGCCCTGTTCAACAAATCCTGCCCCTGGATCGTGGCTACAGAGATGGTCCGGACCTCCAGGCTCTTTGCGAGAACGGCCGCAAAAATCGATCCGGGGTGGCTCGAAGAGTTGGGCGGAGAGCAATGCCGCTATTTCTATTCTGAGCCGCACTGGGATAAAGACCGAGGGGAAGTCCGGGCCAAAGAGAGAGTTACACTTTTCGGCCTCGAGATTGTTTCCGGTCGAGATATCTCTTATGGCCCAATCAACCAGGAAGAAGCCCATGAGATATTTGTCCGCTCCGCTCTGGTGGAAGGCCGCATCAAACAGATGCCGGATTTCCTCAAACACAACCTGGGTCTCGTCAAAAAAATATCCGAGATGGAAGAGAAATTGAGGCGCCGGGACATCCTGGTCAGCGAAGAAGTAATCGTCGATTTCTACTCCTGCCGCCTTTCTGGAGTCTATGACCTCCGCGGCCTGGAAAAGAGAATCCGCACGATGGGAGGCGATCGTTCCCTGAAGATGAGTGAAAAAGACCTTATCCTCTCCTTCCCTGATGAAAAAGAGCTTGTTCTTTATCCGGACGAACTAACTCTGGGCAACAGGCGTTTCAAGGCTTCCTACAAATTTGCCCCGGGCGAGAATGATGATGGAGTAACGTTGAAAATCCCATCTGACCTGATCGCAACCGTCACGGCTGAGCCGCTGGAATGGAGTGTTCCGGGCCAGTTCAGAGAAAAGATAACAGCGCTGATCAAAGGTCTCCCGAAACGATACCGAAAGCTGCTGATGCCTGTTTCGGACAAGGTAGATATTATTGTCCGGGAGATTGAACAGAGGGGCGATTCACTTTTCGAAACTCTGGCCAAGTTTGTTGAGGAAAGATTCTGCGTTGATATCCCGGCTTCAGAATGGGCAAAAGCAGAAATTCCCAAGCATCTCAGAATGCGCGTAGCATTGACCAACCATGAGGGCAAGGAAATCGCGGCGGGAAGAGACCTCGATGCTTTGCGACAGGCCGGCAAGGTTGTTCAAACGACGGAGGATTCGGCAGAATGGAAAAACGCGAAGGAAACGTGGGAAAAGATAGGACTGACAGCCTGGAATTTCGAGCCGCTGCCTGAGAGCATTCCCATCGAACCTTTTAGGGAAGCATACCCCGGGCTTGAACCAACAGAAAAAGGTGTGAACCTCCGTCTCTTCAAAACTAAAGAGGAAGCGCTGTCTTCACATCAAAAGGGCGTTGAGGCGCTTCTTCTCCCTAAGTTCGCGAAGGACCTGGAATTTTTGAAGAGATACCTTATTTTGGCAGAAGAATATGAGCCGGCAGCTCTATATTTTGGCGGCAAGAGCGCTGTCTTGAAAGCGATGATGGAGAATCTGAAGAAGGAAATTTTCCAAAAAAACCTGCGCAGCAAAACAGACTTTGAAGCCTATGCAGAAACTGTCATCAGAGCCTTGTTCGAAAAAGGACATACTCTGCAGCAAATGACCCTCCAGATTCTTGACGCCTATCAAAAAACAAAAAAGGCTCTTCAAATCCTCGAGACGGCCAACCTATCCAACAAAGCAGTCAAGGACATCTGCATGCAGATTCGGGATGAACTCCAGCAGCTCGTGCCGAAGAATTTCCTGGAGATTTATCCTATGGAGAGGCTCGCCCATCTTCCACGTTACCTGAATGCCTTGGAATTGCGCGCCGAGCGAGGGAAAAATGACCCTGAAAAAGACAGGAAAAAAGCTGAACAGGTCCAGCCTTTTTTAGAGGCACTTCAAAGAATGCAGAAAGAGGTCTCTCCAGAGACTTCTAGAGAAAAGCGGAACGCTATCGAGGAATTCCGCTGGATGATCGAGGAGTTCAAGGTCTCGATGTTCGCTCCAGAGCACAAGACTGCCTTCCCCATCAGCGCCAAACGCCTGGCGGTGAAGCTCAAGGAATTGAAGGGATAATGTAATCGACTACATGCCCATCCTCATGGAAATGCTGCTGCCTCCGGTTCCGAAGCGTGGATTAACGACGTTGCTGCGGATTGAACCGAAAGTGTAGCTGAGGCCCACGGAAAAGAAATAGTTATAGGTCGTTGCCAGCTCTCTGCGCTGCAACAATACTTCCTCGAGCGAAGCGCCTTCTTTGGGCAGGGACAACTGGTCGTGGATTTTCGAGCCGCTGCCATGAATATTGAAGGAGAGCCCTTGGAAAAGCCGGATGGATATTTCTCCGCTGAGTTCCAGGCGGTTCTTGCTGGAGTCGTGAAAATAGTGTGAACCTTCAAGCGAGGTGTTGACGGTCCCCCACTTTTGCTTGAGCTCCAGCGTCACCTCCAGTGCTTCTCTCCATAAGTTCTCATGAGTTCTGTTATATATCGTCTCTTCCCTGTAGCGGACGAGGCTGAATCCCAGCCTGTAGAGAAAACGGAGCTGCCGCTTAGTCGACTGAGAATAAGGAAAGATGTCATATTCAATAGCGGGCGAGGGACTGAAGCTCGTTCGAATATTTTCGTACTTGGAAGAATAGGCGGAAAAATAGGCTCCAACCGACCAGTGGTCATCGATACTTTTAACAACCAATCCCTGGAAGCGTTGGCTGTCAGAGGTGCTCACAATTTCGCTGCCTTCATAAGAAAATGTGCTTTTATAATACATCATGCTCAGGGAGGTTCGGATCTTCCAATTCGGCGTAACCCTGTTAGCAGTGAAAGAGCCGAAGATCTCCTGGCTGGAATAAGTTTGTTCTCCTTGAAAAAAACTGTCGGCGCTGAGGCTGAACACCCAGAAATTCCATTTATCCACAACATCCGTCGGCTTGACCTTATCCCTAAGCCCGATTCTAATCCGACCGGCAACAGGTGTCCTGGCCACATAACGCATCAGACCCATTTTAAGTATTCTCACCAGCTCCGCCTTCACGGTCTCCTCGGAATCTGTTTTCTTGGAAGTGTACTTCAAAACATGACTATTCCCTTCATGGTCCTTCTGGCCTGAAAACGAAAGCGTATAATTATCTTCTTCAGTTGTCTTTTGCGAGGTGATGAGGACATAGACTTGGGCCTCCGAACGATCCTTCACACAGTTGATAAAGGTGATCTCTTTCTCTGGAAAATTAATACCGAATCTCTCGCCTTCGATATAGACTTTAAGCACATCCTTCTTGATGTCACCCATCTCCTTTTGTTCAGCTTGGGAAAACGCCCTGGGGGTTAAGAGAATAGATGAAACAATCAGAACGCTCGTGGACCGAATGATCGATTTGAATTTCATTCCTAAAATTCTCTTCTCCATGAAGTGCCCGTTGCTTTTTCTTTTCTGGATCATCTTGATTTTCTCTAATTAATCACCGATTGAGATCTCAAATCCACCCCCTCCCGTGGAGCCAAATCTGGGATTGACAACGTTGGTGTAAATAGAGCCAAATGTGTAGCTAAGCCCTACGGAAAAGAAATAATTGAAGGTCGTGGCCAGCTGCTTTCGACGCAGGAGGACTTCTTCCAACGAAGCTTCACCTTTGGCCAGAAACAACTGGTCGTGAATTCTGGACCCGCCACCGAAGGCAAAGATATTGATCCCCTTGAAAAGCTGAAGAGAGATAACGTTAAAAAGAGAAAGGTTATATTTGCTGAAATCGTGAAAGTAATGCGACCCTTCCAGACTCGTACTCACAGCTCCCCATTTTTCTTTAACCTCCAGCGTCACCGACAAAGACTCCCTCCATAGGTTCTCAGATTTTTTGTCGAAGATCGTTTCTTCCTTATAGTGGACAGATTTGAAGCCCATTTTATACAAAAAACGAAGCTGCCTCCGGGTGGATTGGGAATAGGGAAAGAGGTCATATTCAATAGCTGGCGCCGGATTCAAGCTGAATTCGATATTTCTAAATGTTGATGACTCCAGGGATAAAAAAGCTCCGACAGACCAGTGGTCGTTCAGGCTTTTAACCACCAGACCATTAAAGCTCATTTTGTTCGAGCGGCTATCGATAGTTTGGTCTTCATAGGTGTAGTGATTTCTCTCATATCCTGAAGAGACCGACAGCCCAATTTTGATGTCCGGCGTGACTCTGTTGGCCGAATAAGAACCATACAGGGATTCGGAATGATAGGATTTTTCGCCACTGAAATAACCGTGCCCACTGAGGCTGAACACCCAGGATTTCCATTTGTCGACCACCGCTTTGGCCTTTTCCTCTTCGGCATAATCAATGGAAATCAGGCTGGCAATAGGAGTCTTAGCCACATAAGCCATAAGTCCCATTTTCAGGGTAGTGACAAGCCCCTGGCGGACTTCATCCTCAGTGTCGGTTTTATTGGAATAATATTTCTGGACATCATCGATTCCGGCAAATTCATTCTGGCCAATGAAGGAAAGAGTGTACTCTCTTCCGCCACCTCCGGTTCGTAAGGTTGTGATGAGAATATGAATCTGAGCTTCTTTTCTGTCTCGGACATAATTCACGAAGATGATTTCTGTCCGAATGTAGTCAATATCGCACAGACCGCAATCGATAAAGACTTTTGGAGCGGTTTTCTTCAGAGCCTCAACATCGGCTTTCTCCGTCTGGGCCGATAAAGATCTACCTCCAAGAAACACCACGCCGAGAAGAGCAAAAAAAACAGCAGTTCTTAACTTCTTTATCATCAGACTCCTTAAGGTTTTCGCAGAGCGATTGTTCGTTTTTTATAAGACAGTCTGTAAGCGCCAATTATTACAATCTTGAGGAGAAAATGCAATTATCTGGAAACGATTATCAGGTCACATGTAAAATCCCTCATTTTAGGATACGTCAAAAATGAAAAAATGTTATGTTTGGCGATGCATGCATCCAAAATTCCGTGATAAAGAGAACTATCTTTTTTCTGTGATAGCAGTGATCAGGAATGGGGTCCCGTCACTGCTCCTCCCCGTCCGTCCTCACCTTCGCTCCCGCAAGATACCGCCCTTTTGCTTTAAATAAATTCTCAGCTCGATAATACTCCGCCATCTCTTCGACTGCTTGCCTGAATGTGCGTTTCGGTTGATATTCTAAATTTTGAGCAGCTTTCTCATAGGTATAAAACAAAGGCATTGAACCAGCTTTCACGGCTGCGCGGCTCAATAAACATGGTTGATGAAACAGCTTTGCATAGAGCTCTGAAAATAAGGCGACAGTATTGGCCATCCAGTGCGGAAATACAATCGACGGGATTCGGATTTTTTTATCTGGAAATTGCTGCCGGAGAACTTCTGCGATGATTTTTGCCATATCCTTAAGATATAAATTATCTTTCTTGGCACCAGTAATGATATAGCGGGCACCTTTTTGTCCTTTTTCCAGGGACAGGATCTGCCCCTCCACTACATCCATCACATGAACAGCAGAAATCCCCCCTTTCAGTACTCCGGGCATTTGACGGCGATAGATACTGAGTAAATAAATCCCATTGCCGATCAAAAAATCATAAGGGCCGAATAAAGTTCCGGGAAGCACAGAGACAACATTGAGTCCAAATTTACGCCCATAATGCTGGACTAGTTCTTGGGCGGCCAGTTTGGAATCAAAATAGCCAATTCCGATTCTCTTTTCCCAATTGGAAAGCTGCCGGCGATGGACTCGATCCACAAAGGTTAAAGTTTCCTCCGCAGATCGAAAAGAGTGCAAGCGGGGCTCGTTTTTGTATGGATCCGAGTTCTCAAAATTTCCAATGCTCCCTACCGGGTTCGGCACACCTAATGTATTTACCGTGCTCGTGTAGCACATTTTCTGGATGGAGGCAGATTGCCTGAAGACGTCCAGCACATTGCGGGTCCCTTCCACATTGATAAACCATTGCAGCCGTTTTTGGCGCGGATCAAAAGACGTGGATCCAGCCACATGAAAAATATATTCGACTCCTTCAGCGGCCCGCTTGACATCTTCAAACCGAAGAATATTCCCGGGGAAAAGATCAAGGCCGTGAACATCCCGCACGGATTGAGTAGGTGTATTCGCCAAATAAAAAATGCGGATATTTGCGGGATCCACTTTAAGGTTCTGAACCAGGTGGTGAACCAGAGCGCTTCCCAAATGGCCGGTGCCTCCTGTTACAAGGATTTTTTTGCCCAGTAAGAACGTCATCTTGGCTATTTTTTTAAGCCATCAAGGCTCGGCGATGATGCGGGTGCCACGGGTCTCCGGAAGCGTCCACACCCATAGGCCCGTAAATACTGCAAAGAATGCCGCCAGTGAGATGCCGCCGCCCAAGCCGTAGCGGACCGCCACCCGGGTTATGATCAGCGGCGTGAAGAATTGCACGCCGCGGGCCAGATTGAAGGCCGTGCCCATCGCTGTATTGCGCACTTTGGTGGGGAAGATTTCGGAAAATATCGGACCATAGCCGGAGAAATTCCCCGTGCCGAAACCCACCAGGAACATGAAGACAAGGGTTAACCAGGGCCATACGGCAATGCTCGTCCAAAACCAGGTAACGGCCAGGAGGCCTACACCCCACACAACAGAAAAGGCCGTGTAGGCAACTCTCCGGCCTTTCCAGTCCGCAACCAGCCCGAATGACAAGTAGCCGAGAAAGCCTCCAGCCTGTGTGGCAAGCATCCACAGCCCTGACTTCGCCATGGAGAACCCTAGGTTGTTATAAAGGTACTTGGGAAGCCAGGTATAGGTGAACCAATAGGCCGACATGTCTGTCAGCGCAAGGACCAGACCCAGGGTGAAGAGACGGCGCAAGTGCGGAGTACGGAGCAGGTAGGAAAGGTGACCGCCCTCAGCGGCTTCCTTTCGGCGATGGCGTTCCATCCAGACATCGGATTCAGGCATTGATCTGCGGATGATCACAACGAGCAGAGCAGGAATCACGGAGAGAAAAAAACAGCCTCTCCAACCCCATTCCTCGCCAAAGGCCCGAACAAAAGCCGGCTCGACAAACCCACCCACAATCGAAGCTAGGGCGATGCCGAGCGGTGCGCCTGTCTGCATCACCGCAGCGAACCGGGCGCGCATCCGCGCCGGGAAGGTCTCGCCCACCAGGGTTTGGCCGGTCGCCCATTCGCCACCGACTCCCAGACCGGTGATAATGCGAAAGAAGAGTAACCACCGGGCACCTCGAGCAAAGCCACAGGCAAAAGTGCCCAAGGAATAGATCAGGATGGTCCAGGAGAGGACAGTCTTCCTTCCAAAGCGGTCCGCCAGATAGCCAAAAAGAATGCCGCCCAGAGCAGTGGCTGCTAAGGTTGAGCCCAGGAGAAGAGAGAGCGAAGCATCGCTGAGGCCGAGGGTCTTCTTGATCGGAATGAGCAAGAACGAAAACATCATCAGGTCATAGAAATCAAAGAGCCAACCTGCCCAGGCCATGCCCAAGATAATGTAATGCTTCCCTGTTGGTCTCTCACTCTCGTTGAGTAAACGTCGCGGCTCAACGGCTTCCATGATAGCCTTCCTTATGTCGTGGTTTCAGCTTAGCTGAAGAGTTAGAAGTTTTCAAGCAAGAAAACTGACGGGCTCTCAGGCTGATCTCCGCGTGATGGTCGCTGCAGCCCTTTTCAAAGCCCCTTTATCACGGAAATTGAAGAGATGGTGTGGCCAGGGATTATTTCAATTCCATCCTTGGCAGCCAGACAGCCATTTCGCCCGCTCCACGGTGAGCCCAACCGTAGTAAGGTATCGCAAGGAAATCCTGCTTTTTGGCCTCTGTTTTCCCCTCCGAAGTCTTACTAATGGCCAACGCCTGCCCTGTGATCACTACCACTCCTTTGAGTAAATCGCTGCGATACCAGGACTGAAGCTTCGCATCATCCGGAAGCACAAGGTTCAGTACATGCCCGCCATTATCCACTCCTTCAGCGCAAAAGACAATTGGTCCACGTTGTAAAGCGACCTTGCCGACATCAGCCTTCACCTGCTCGTTGGCCACAACCCGCCTTATGGGCAGGGGAAAATAAATCTCAATCACATCCCATCTTCTCCATCTCTTTTTGATCCGGACAAAACCTTTATCAATATCCAATGCCAGCTGCTTTCCATTTACCTTGATCCGCACGGGCTGTTCATTCTTATCCAGGAAGCGATAGAGGTCGCTTGGAATCGGCTGATTCTGGGCCCAGCCCGGAATCCGGAGTGCCATCGTAAATTTCCTTGCCTTGGCCGGATTCACCAGGATCTTCACGGTTCCATCCCAAGGGTACCTGGTATCCTGGGTAAGTTTGATGGCATTTCCATTCATGTCTATTTTTGCCTCGTTTTTGACAAACAAATTGATATAGAGCGCATCCTCCCCGACGGCATAGACATAGCCCGGAAAAGAAGGAATAAAACGGACAATATTGCCGGGGCAACAAGCTACTTCAAACCAGGGACTCCGGCCATAGTTGCCAGCTGATTCGAGTGGGTTCTGATAGAAAAAGAGGTCTCCGTTTAACGAGACTCCGGAGATGAGGCCGTTGTAGAGAATTCTTTCCAGGACATCAATGTACTTGGCATCGCCGTGAAGGAGAAAAAGCCTGTGGTTCCAGAGGGCATTGCCGATCGCCGCACATGTCTCGGCGTAAGCATCAGCATTGGGCAGCTCATAATTATCCGCAAATGCCTCATATTCGCCGCGCGAGCCAATTCCGCCAGTGATATAAAGCTTTTTCCCGACGACGTTCTCCCAGAGGCGGTCGATCGCTTCCGCATATTCGGGATAGCCGCCGAACGCTGCCACATCGGCCATCCCGGCATACATGTAAGATGCGCGGACAGCATGCCCGACAGCTTCTTTCTGTTCGAGCACCGGCTTATGATTCTGCAGATATTCTTCAGAGTTGTAGATGACAAAAGGAGAATCTTGGGGGTATGTCTCGCCCTGGTGATAATGGCCGCGCTCGTCAAGAAAGAATTTCGCCAAATCCAGATATTTTTGATTGCCGGTCACACGATAAAGCTTGGCCAGTCCTATTTCGATTTCCTGATGGCCGGGAAACCCGCGCTCTTTTCCCGGGCCGAAGGTATTAACCAAAAAGTCCGCGTTTTTAATAGCAATATTCAAGAATGTCCGCTCGCCGGTCGCCAAATAATGAGCCACGGCGGCTTCGTACATATGTCCGACATTGTAGAGCTCATGGCTCACGCGCAGATTGGACCATCTCTCTTTGCCCGCGCCAGGCGCTGGGTTTTTTGGGTCGATGGTCCGGGCCGGGTAGAGATAGCCATCGGGCTCCTGAGCTTTGCCGATGATCTGGATCAGGTCATCAAGCCTTTTTCTGAGGTCAAGATCTGGGTGGAGGAGCAAGGAATAAGCTGCTCCCTCCATGACTTTAAACACATCAGAATCATTGTATCGTTTCCCTATGTGTGGTCCTTTCATCAGGCCTGCGGCTTTCCTGAAGTTGTCGACGCGTCCGGTTTCTTCATTTTTCTGAAGCGCAAAGGGAACAGTGACCGTGCGGTTGATCTCCATCCGAACTGCCCAGAAATCATCCTGAACCTGAACCTTGGTAAAATCTACAGGCCGGATGGGATAATCCTGTTTCAAAGAAGCTGTATTTGACGAAAAAACAGAAATGGCAAAGAACAAAAACGTTGTCGGTCTCATTAAATTTTTCATAGCTATCTTGACCTCACCTATAAAGACGCCTTTTCAAGAAGGCCTCCTGACCGGGCAACTTATTTTATAACTTTTTTGAGCGAAGGTCACTTCTTGAAGAACCAGCGGTCCAGAGACCAGGCCTTAAAAAAGGCTCCGATGATACTAATGACCGTGAATTTCTCTTTTTTTCCGATGGCAAGGGAGTATTTGCCGGTGTTATTCGTGTTGAAAACCCTGATTAGATATGTCCCCGCATCCATCTGTCGCTCAAATTCGGAGCCCATGTAATAGTGGTCTCGCCCGTACTTTTCATAAAACCTGCGCCAGTCTACATTCAGTCCCTCGCCGGAAAACAAGCAGACATTATCTTTCCAAACTTCGAAGGACATGTCATGCCGGAGTATGGGGTCTGACTTTGGCGAATAATCAGGGACGAGGATGTTGACGTACAAAAGGAAGGCTTTTGGGGCTTCGATCTTGTAATAATGGATTGTGCCGGCAAGCTGGCCATAATAAGCATAAGAGATCTCCGGCTTTTTAACCAGAACAGGATTTTCTTTCGAACTCTTGGTTTTTACAATCACAGGAATATGGGCAAAGGCCGCTTGTGGCAAAAACGAACTCAGCCAGAAAAAAACCATTAACAAAGCAGCCGCTTTTTTCATGTTGTTTTCCTCCTCAACAGGGATTCGCTTGCTCTTTCTATAGTATGAATTTTGAAGTAAATGCTATTATATACCTCTTTTTCCGGTAATGAGTTTCCGCAGTGGCCGGCGATGTGCCTCAGCTAAGAACTTTGTCTGAAGCTTATCTGGATTCTGAATGAAAAAAATATTTTAAGGCTGCGGCATCTTGGCTTATGTTTCTAAAAGATATATGATGAACTGCTTCGGTAGAATAAACGAATGAGATGAGAAAATTTTTTTAAATAAGGAGGAGTTATGAAACGGATGAAAACAGCAGCAACCTTCTTCTTTATCCTCATTTTGACGGTTTTCAGCGCTGCCCAAGGCGGAACCGAGCAGTGTACGGCTGCAATTATCACTCCTGACGCCTCTCTCAACGGCGTACCCATGCTCTGGAAGAACAGAGACACCGATGTCCTCTCCAACAAAGTTGTTTACGTCGAGGAGACTCCCTTCAGCTACCTGGCGCTGGTGAATGCCGATTGTCAGTCCGGAAGGCACACCTTTGCGGGTTTAAACTCGGCAGGCTTTGGAATCATGAACACAGTTGCCTCTAATCTTCCTGAAAAATCAGGCGAAATGAGGGACCTGGAAGGAATCATCATGGCCGACGCCCTGAGAACCTGCCGGTCTGTTGAGGATTTTGAAAAATATATCCAGGCTAACCTGGGGCCTTTCCTTGGCAGCAGGGCGAACTACGGCGTGATTGACTCTTCAGGCAATGCCTACCTTTTCGAGATCCACAATCATGGCTATCAAAAAATAGACGCCGCTTCTGCGCCTGAAAGATATCTTGTGGTCACCAATTATGCCCGGAGTGGAGAGCCGGGAAAAGGAGCCGGCTATCTCCGGTTTGAAAGAGCCAGCCAGTTGTTTCGCAGCTTCCCCAAGAATCAAGTCAATTTTCAAACTATCTTGGCCCAATTCACCAGAGATATTGGCCACGTCTTGCTCAAGCATCCCTCATTTTCCGACCTGAAAAATATCCCTAGGAACGAAGACCGCTGGATTTTGACCAAGGATTGTATCAATAGATCCTATACCTCCGCCAGTGTCGTCATCACGGGGAAAAAACCTTCAGATCCTGATTCCCTGGCTACGATGTGGGTTATTCCCGGCGAACCGATGTGCGCCATCGGCATTCCGTTATGGGTCGAAGCCAAAACCTCCCCCGAACTCCTTTGGAAAGGCGATGATGCTGCCCTGTGGCAGGAGTCTTTTCGAATAAAAGATATCATCCGCCCCAACAAAGGAGATAACAGAGAAGAATACCTCAACTTGACTCGTCTGGATAATGCAGGTGGCACTGGTTATCTTCCCCAAATTCTGAGAGCAGAAGAAGAAATTATCAACTCTACCCTTGATTTTTTGAAGAAAAAACCCCAGCCTCCAGAACTGGCTGCGTTTGAGCAAAAGATGGCTGAAAAAGCTTATACTGTGCTCAAGAATATTCACTGATTACAGTTTTTAAAATCTCCCTCTTAAGGCATTTATAAAAAGACAGTTGACATGTTATATCCTCTTTTTTGTGTCAGGGTGAGTTCCTGCGGTAGATATCCACTTGAAGGAATTCCCTTTGGACAGTCTCTACAAACCTATGGCACCTTTCGAGATAGGCTTGGAAGAGCGGTCAGTCTTTTAGGTTTTTGAGATGATGAGCCGACTTCCCTCGCTCGATGAGGATCAGCTTTACCTTGTAGCGTTCACATTGGCTCTCGATATCGCCCGAAGTTATCTGTCCGCTCTCGGTCATAGCTCTCGAGACATCCACGAGCCGCGGAGGACAGGGCCTCCTTGCATAGAAGTTAATGCCCGGTTCATCACCGAAGACATAATCGGGGGCCGCTGTGTTGTCCCGGACATAAGAGGCTAGAGCCCTCGTTCCCTTGTCGTAGGCACGCAGCTTTCTCAGATTAAATGTTGGCGCAAGGCTGAGGAGAACCAAGATGATGACCACGGGAATAGCGTAGGACCGGAGTTTCTTGCTAGAGTTGATGAATCTCATTCCTTCATCGAAGAAAAAAGAGAAGGGGACTAAGGCCAACGCAAGGTAGCAGAGATAGAAATGGCCGGGAATGAGAACAAGGAACACAAAGTAACCCACAAAGAGCAGGATGCTGTTGAATTTGGATAAGGTCGCGAATCCAGCAAAAAGGCTAAAAAGAAACAGAGGAAGTTTCTGCTTTCCAAAAGAAAGGAGTGATTCCGGCTTGAGGGCGAAGAAAAGCGCGGCCGAACACCAGAGTGAGACCGGAGCTGAGCGGTGTCTGAGAGACGAAAAAATCCTTATCCAGAGTCTATTCCAGGCTTACGCGCCAGGCCGCATAGAGGTATGTCCCTTCATCATCATCCATCAAGAAGCCACTCAAATTGTAAAACCCGATGAAGAGAACCAGAGAGATGAGGAGGAGAGAGAGCAATAAAAAGAATAAAGAGGCAAAATACGGCTCTTTGCCCTGATGCTCATGGAATTCGCTTTCCCCATCTCAGACTATTTATCAGGATCTCCCCTACCCCTGTTGAGTTTCCTTCAGGAGTAATGATTCACGCAGCTTCAAGCTCACCAGACAACAGATTAAGACAAGACCGATCGAGACAAACATGGCCGCGGTCATCGAGCCTGTTGCCGCCGACTTAGTCATATCCATGGCAAAGATGCCGATAATCCCTGAAACCTGTCCGGAAAGAAGGAGAAGGCCGTTTGAAGTACCCTCAGGAGCAGGGTAGGTCATTTCCGCCCCAAACTGGAAACCGATGGGTCCGACGCCCAGCAGACAGAACCCGAAGAGAAAGCCTGAAAAGAGCAAAAGCCCATAATGGGTGGCAGAAGTCATGCCCAGGAGTCCCAGAGCTGTGCCAATCAGGCCGAGGATGATAAAGGGTCTCCTCCGATGGGATCGATCAGAAAAGAGCGGCAGGACGACGGCGCCGACTATTCCTCCCGTCACCGTCAGGCCGCCCAAAACGCCTGCCTGGCTGATGGAAAAGCCTCTGGGTCTGATGATCATCTCGATCCAGGTGGAAACAGCGTTGAAAATACCGAGTCCGACGAAAAAGATAAACAAAAGCAGGATAAAATCCTTTTTTTGAAAGATATGCTTCAAGCCATCAAGCATCAAGGAACGTTCCTCGTGACCAGGCGGGCAAGGAGGAGTGGGAGGATGTTCTCTGGCGAATACTAAAAAGGTAATTGCGGATAATACAGAAACTATCCCATAGAATAACAGCATATCTCTCAAGCCGTATTTGATGGTCAGAAGAGGCGTCAAGAACATGCCGAGAATAATGCCAAGATACATGGCCAGTGTTCCGAGCCCAGTAGCAGTTGCTCTTTCGGTTAAAGGGAACCACCTGGCAGCCACTTTGGTGAGAGAATTGAGCACAAAGGGTTGACCTATGGCAATGCCTATTTGAGCCACCAATACCAGAGTGTAGTTTGCAGGCGACAGGCCACGGAGCAGGCCAAAAATACCCGTAAGAACGGCTCCTGTGCCAACGGCCACACGAAATCCATAGGTATCTATGACCCATGAGGCCGGTATGGCAACGAATAAATAGATGATCATAAAACTCATCGATAACAACCCGATCTTCAATTCCGAAACACCAAAAAATTGCGCTGCTTTGCTGGTAATGGGAGCAAACGTTATCCAACACATTTGGTTCATCGCAATGATGAACATAAAAACCAGAAGCATCAGCCACCGCGAACGATAGACTTTAAAATCGGTTGTGGGCATTGGCAAAGACCTCCTTCCGAACCTTAATCCGATGTTTTATTCTTTCTAAATATAGCCCCAACTTAGCACTTTTTGATATTTTTTTCTACTCCTTTACGTCCCATGTAAGCATCCCAAATTCCGTGATGGTTTAATATGGGCTTTGAAAAGAGCCTGGCTTCCCGCGGTGGAGCGCAGTGCATATTCGCCGATCGTTAAAAACCTGAATGGCAGAGCGAGGTCTTTTTCTGATCTCGTCTCTATCCTTACGCACATAAAATGTACGGGAACCTCTAAACTAAACCTGGGCTGCCCTTTCCAGCCGTTTCATGACCGAGAACATAAACGTAGCAGAGAGCAAACAACACACCACCAGGATCAGCCACAAAGACCACAGCGGAACCCTCAACCACAGAGCGCCAATCACGCTGACAGATGAGTCTCTCTTCCTGGGCCGGGAGTACATCCCGTCCCTGGTCCGCCAGGGGACGACCTCCAAGGACGCCGCCAAGAGGCTCCGAGGGTTCGATCATTACGCTCGCATCGGCAACGAATGGGCGCCCTCGGCGACAGAGCTGTTCGGATGCATCTCAGGCGATTTCTTACTGTAATCGTCCATGCTTCTGTCTCCTTCGATGACCGGATCTTCAGCCTGACGTCAAGAGCTATAGAAAGGGCACGTCGGGTCACCAGGACAAGCCTCCCTTCCCCCGGCTGAAAGCGCCGGCAAGGAGGCCTCTGTCAATTCTCAAAGGCCTAAGTCGTGGGGAGCGTGTATTTGATCTTCGCGCCGCAGAACTTCAGGTTTGAGCTACCCTGCCAGAACTGGATTTGCAAGGAATACGAATACTTATGATTATCAATCGAAGAATAACTGATGGTCGTATCCTCCAACTTCCTCCTCGCTGCCAAAGCGGGCAATTTCTTTGTTGACAGGAATGCCATAACATTCTGATTCCCTGTCTGCATCTCATGCCTTGTTAGGAAGAAGTCCATAACTTCGTTGCGGGCGTTTCCTTCGTCGACGAAATAAACAACCACGCTTTGCCCGACGGCATTGGGGGGAAGATTAACCGGGAGATTAACTTGAATAACATTCGGATAACTGGATTGTATCCAAAACTTATCAATCTGTGCGCACCATATGAGCGTCGTAGCTATTTCTTGATTCTGAATCTGGGCCGCGCAGGGCGAGAGGGAATAATAATAATATTTTTTGGCCGGAAGCGCCTCGCGAAAAGATGTTTGGGCCACAAGGATCGGAACCGGCCCGGCAAGAAGAAGGAGAAAAGCGATCTACAGACCCATGAGCATAATCTTTTTTTTCATGATTCCTCCTTTGATTTAGAAAATATTTCGATTCTCGCTCGGCACCGCTGACCCGATGTGAGCCGGGTGCCATCACGCCGGAGGATAGTGCAGGCACCATTGAAAAGCAGGTGTCAACTGGGTTGGTGTTCAAAGGCACCGATATCGTATCCTGCACCTCTGGGACGAGAATTGCCTTCATAGTCATCAATCGGAGCACCAACAGAAGATCCAGCATCAATGGCCGGGGAATCCGCTCTGAGGTGGAAATCCCCATTTGAGGGATCAATAAACCGAGGATTTCCTTTTACATAGTCCTTTCCGTACGCGAGGTTAGGACCATCAATCAGATTATGATCGATTGTGAGGTTTTTGACGGGAACTTTGGAATCCAATGCGATCTGAAATGTCAGGTTTTGGCTGCAGATATTGTTCCTGAGAACGATACCCTTGGCCTGCGGGTTCTCAACGTATATTCCCTGCCCCCATTCTTCACCATTGTGATAGAAGGTGTTGTTCATGATCGTAATACTCTTCATCGGGTGAGTCGACATGCAGCAGGCCGTTAGCGCAATGCCGTTGAAAACATTATGATACGAAATGTTATTGTAGACCTTTATGTTTTCAAGGAGACCTCCCTGCTCGGAAGCCAAAGCAATGCCATTGCTCCCGTTGTCATGAAGGTTGTTCCGATAGACTTTGATATTGAAGGTGTGTTTGTTCCAGGCATCGACATAAAGCCCCAGGAGCGTATGATGTACTTCATTCCCATGTACTTTCCCGTTGGAAGACCCGTCCTTCGCGCATATACCCTCCTTATCAAGATTTCCAACATCATGAACATAATTGTTGCTGATCTCGAATGAATGCGTGCCGCCTACGCTGATGCATTCTTGCATTTTTCCCGTACATGCCCGCACAACCTCATTCTTTTTGATGATGACATTGTCACACCCCCACGCGGAAATACCGGATGAAGCCGTGTTGTAGGTGTAATTCTTCTCAATGATGATATGGCTGGAAGAGTCTGCCAGAATACCGCCGCAGGAAGAATTAATCACCCTCAAACCTAAAATCCTGATGTAGCTCTTCAAGGTTATATCGAAGAGGCCGGCAGTCTCGGGTACAGACAATTTCTTGCCATCGATGGTCACCTTGTGCCCCGGATAGGCGGCATAGGTAATGTACTTGCCAGGCCTGCCCGAATTAAGGGGGAATACTCTCTCCCGGTATGTCCCAGCCTTGATGTATACCTTATCACCTGCCACAAGAGTCCTGGCTGCCTTTTTGATGGTCTTCCAGGGCTTGGCCGCTGTTCCTGGATTCGTGTCATTGCCGTTCTTGGCTACATAATAAATAGCTGCGTGTGCAGGCCTACTGGTGAGTATTGTTGAGAGAAGGAGCATAACAATCAAGAGCCATCCCTTCACAGGTCCACTGGATGTGACGCCTCCCTTGGGATCTTTTTTCATGACACTCCTCCTTTTTCATACCCTTTGTGCACGTAGACTAAACCTGGGTTGTCCTTTCCAGCCGTTTCATGATCGAGAACATAAACGTAGCGGAGAGCAGGCAACACACCACCAGGACCAGCCACACCGACCACAAAGGGACCTTTATCCACAGAAAGCCGGCCACACCGACAAGATTAGTCCCGATCGCAGTAGAGGCAAACCAGCCCCCTTGCATCAATCCCTTGTATTTGGGCGGCGCCACTTTTGAGACAAAGGATATCCCCATCGGGCTGAGGAACAATTCGGCAATGGTTATCATGAAGTAGGTGCTGATCAGCCAGTACGTGGAAACAAGCATGTTGGATGGCGCCACTCGGCCTCCAAGCTCTTTCGGGCTGGCCAAGCCCAATGAACCGAAAACTAGAATGAGAAAAGCGCCAGATGTGATCAGCATCCCGATGCCGATTTTCCGCGGTGCCGAAGGCTCCTTCCCTTTTCGATTCAGATAGCCGAAAAGACTGATGACAATAGGGGTTAAGGCCACGATAAAAAATGGATTGAAATGCTGGAATCTTTGGGGCATGAAAGGATTGACATCCGGATAACCTTTATAACGGAGGCAGGCCAATACGGCAAAGGTTACAAAGCCGACGCCTCCAAGCACGCGTGACAAGAAACCGGACCTTTTTTTCAACAAGAAGACTAACCCGACGATGGCTAAAAAGATCGCCAGCAAGCTGGTGAGATCGAACCATAGGTTAGTGATCTTCCCAACGCTCGGCACGGTATAGTCCCGGGCGAAATAGGTCATGGTGACGGCACTTTGCTGAAAGGCCATCCAGAAGAAAATGACAACAATGAAGACCAAGCCCAGGGCGATTAACCGTTCTTTAGTTTGCTGGGGCGTGAGTTCGATGACCTGGGCTTTGAGTGCTTCCGATCTAGATTTCTGTTTTTCGGTGAGGTCCGCGTGTTTGTAGTATTTTCTTAATCCCCAGAAGACAAGCATCGAAATGATCAAGCTGATACAGGCGACGCCAAATCCGTAATGATAGGATTTGCTCAGGGCGTTGATATACTTTTCAGAAAATTGCTTTATGCTCTCGAGAGTGACACTCGAGTCCTGGGCCTGGGCAATGGATAGGTACTGGCTTACATCAGCCAGCTTATTCTTTAAAAAATCGTTGGCTAGCGCGGGGATTCTGGCGTCATAGACATAATGAGAAGCAGATAGAATCCAATTGCATACTTTCTCCGAGGCCGTAGGAGCAAACATCGCGCCGATGTTGATCCCCATGTAAAAGATGTTGAAAGCCCTGTCCCTTAATTGGCTATACTTTGGATCATCGTAAAGGTTCCCAACGAGAGCCTGGAGATTCCCCTTAAAAAATCCTGTCCCCAACGCGATTGTCGCCAGAGCCACAATGACCAAGCCGAGCCCAGTCGCCATCTGGGTAGGCAAAGCTAGGAGCACATAGCCGATGAACATCACCACCATTCCGAGGCTAATAGTCCGGCCGTAGCCCAAGACCTTGTCGGCCAGGAATCCGCCAAGCAAGGGGAAAAAATACACGCAGAACATGAACACACCATAGATCATGCTTGATGTCGCGGCGCTCAGGCCATATTTAGCCTGAAGAAAAAGGACAAAAATACTGACCATCGTATAGAAGCCAAACCGCTCACCCATATTGGCAAAAAAGGCGATAAAGAGTCCTTTAGGATGTCCTTTAAACATAGTTCACCGTTCCGATTCTAAGAATTTTAAAGATAAAATTTCTTCTCAATGAAAAAAATATTATAAAATTAAATCCCCGAAAATGCACCATGTTTGTATTATTTCATGGATTCTTTTCAGAACACAAATCAAACTTGCTGACAACATCGTTGGGATTCTTGAATGACCCTGATTTCTCTAAACGCCCATTCAAGACCAAAAGATTGTAGATAGACAGAGCAATCTTTCTGCTGCGCTGTCTCTTCAATCATAGTGAAATGATTCGTGGGGAGGGGAGATTTTTCAATTATAGCTTTTTGCCCTAAAGATTTGATCAGATTTTTGAAAATTGAATTGTTTTTCCCAGTTGGGCGGCATATCCAATCGCACAAGAAAGACTTTATCCTTACCAACATTCTGGCCCCAATTTGAGGCCCAGACAACTTTTGAGCCGTCGTTGGTGATAGTTGCTTGAGTTTCCTCCCAGTAAGACCCGGTTGTGTTATAAACCTTGGCGAGATAAAAGACACGAAACTTCTTTCTATCGAGCTTTACTAGCGTAATTGTCCGGTCAAGCCAATTCTGTTCAGGTACGCCTGGCTCTGTGTTTGTTGAAATGACGCAATAACCGCCATGATTGCCTGAAATGTGAACACCACTATTCAAACCGATCGGAGAGTTAGAATTATAATACAGTCGGACAATAGGCTTGACACTGTTATTCTTATAATCGCCCACATCATCGACCGGCCTTGCGTGCAGACTGATGGGAATGAAATCGATATAATCTGTCCGCGAATTCTGCATCACGATTATTTCGTTCCCTTGCGTATCTAACCCGACATCAGAATGAGCTGTGGCGCTGGCAAGTCTATGGAAACTGGAGAATTTCTTGTCCACCATATTGAGGCCAGCCCAGGTTTGGTCCTCTCCGGCATCTCCGCCGATTAAGACCCACTTGCCCAGAGGTGACATCCCGACCCAATCAATAAGTTGAGCTTCGGCAGAAGAAAGCTTGTGAAGACCCAAGATTTTATTGAGTTTGAGGTCCCAGGTGAATATATATCTTAGCCGATAGTCATCCTTAGAGCCCTGAAGGCAAAGGGCCCAAAATCGTTTGTCCAGGGATGATTCTCCTTCATCCTTTGTGGTAATGCGATAAAGATCGGGCTCTGCTTTTATGATAGGTCCAATAGTCTGATCCTTTGAGAAATTTTTGATCACAGTTACTCGGCCTGTTTTTACATTTATCCTGATAATACTGAAATCGCGAAGCCCCCAAATCAAGCTGGGATCCTTTGGATCCCACCGGGGCTCTGCCTGGTTATTAAGCGTCCTCACGAAATTGCCAGACTGATCGTAATATTTACCCTTGGTTTTATAAATTTTCCAATCACCCGTAGGCAGGTCGAGCAAGACAATCATGGATTGATTCACATTAAAGGGATCAAAACGAGAGTATTCATGTCTTAAACCCAATGTTTTCGTGGTTCGGGTAATGGTCGTCTTAAAGCAAAGGTCATGGAAGGATTTGCCGGGAAGAGGAACAGCTCGAGGGATGAGATGATAGACGGGATTATTACCAGAAAGGGGATTTGGCACTTCATAAAAGGGGTAAATAGGAGGGGAATCGACTCCCTGAGAAAACAAGAGACTGCCGAAAGCTGACAATAAAATACATCCTACTCTAAAAAAAATATTTCTTGCCATCTTGCACCTCTAATCAGATTAAATTATATTTTTATTATTTTATCGTCATTTTTACTTCATCATCAATTCTTTTTTGCTTTTTTCTATTGACATCTCTATTTAACAAATTCTATATTCTTGCAAGTGTTAAGATTGACCATTCATGCCCATTCCTATTTAAATTTAATTTCTGTGGACTAAAAAAGCTTAATGCAGAGCAAGATAATCAAAGCGCAGAGAAGATTCTTGGTTGCTGTTGGGCTGGTGTTCATCCTAACATCTCCTCCGTCAAGCCAGTGTGACCAATCCGCTCGCGCGAAATTCTTTCTTAGCCTTTCCGGCCACAGCCTATCCTATACCGGAGATTTAAACCGAGGGCTGGTCCTGTGGCATTTCGAAAAAGCCTTTTTTGTCCCGAAAATGGAGAATGGCTTCGGGTTTGGCCTGGGTTTTGGATACAAGCGCGAATCAAGCCTCTGGGATTTTGTAATCCTGCGCTCCTCCCATAAAGCCTACTTAGAGGGTCTTGAAAGCACCGCGATTTTTCATTCAGCCGAAGTTAACGGAAGAGCGTTGCTCTTTAAGAATAGATACTTCCAGCCTTACTTTCTCCTGGGCATCGGCCTTCCCTGGATCAACGCCAAAAAGGGTGCCCAGATGCATCACTCAATTTACAATACAACCTATACCGGATTTGAAATTAATCTTGGCGCAGGCCTGATCGTGCATCTGGCCCCCAAGTGGTTTATCAGCGGCGGGATCGTCTACCGCATCCTAAGATTTCTTTATGTAAGTGGAGATGGTAAAGGAAGAGATCTGAATGATCTGCGTCTCGGCCAAGATGGACCTAAGTTAGGCAGGTTGCTTGAAGCTTCGGGCGTTGGCCTCTCCTTCAGCCTCTGTTTTTCTCTCTGATTCTCTGAATTTCCCAGGAAAATGATAGCCCACCGTTAATCAGCATGGCCTGCCGGTGGAATGGCGAATACAGGAAGATTCGTGTGAGAGATCACTTTTTCAGTAGTACCTCCCAGCAAAAACCGCTCCAGCCTGTGAACATAGGTGGACATCACGATGAGGTCAAACTTATATGTCTTGGCGTATTCAACAATTCCCGATGGCGCATTCACCGCCCTAAAGACCTTCTCCGAAATTTCGACCCCTTCCCCAAGTCTTTGCCTCTTTTTCTTAAGCCTGGCCATCACATCTTTGAAGAGCTCATCCACAATTCGTAGCTCATGTCCGAAGAGTTCTAGGACATAAAGAAGCGTTATCGACGCTTTGAACCCGTTGGCCAATTTCCAGGCAAAGTCCTGCTCCATCTCCTCCTGTTTGGAAAAATCAGTCGGCACCAGAATTTTTCCGACACGAGGTTTTCCCCTCTTTTTCTTGGTGACGAGCACGGGCACCGAAGAGCTTCTCAAGACATGGTTGGCGACACTGCCAATGAAGAGTTTTTCCATCGCCGAAAGGCCGCGGCGGCCGATGACAATCAAATCGGCCTTCTCTTCTTTAGAGACTTCAATAATTTTTTTCGAAGCCGAACCTTCCTTGATGATAATTTTGTCAAAAGTCACTCCTTTGGCCCTGCCTCCGGCCGCCAGCTTCTCTCTGGCCTTATTTTTTACTAAATCGATAGTTTTACTCAATTCGCCGCTGATGACCGCCGACGTGTCATACAGAGCCGGCGAAAAATCAGAAGCCACATGGAGCGCTAGAAGACGGGACTTGAAAGCCTTAGCGAAAAAATTCGCATAAACCAGGGCTTCCTGCGCTTCCTCCGAAAAATCCGTCGCCCACAAAATATGTTTTAAAAAATCGGCCATCTCACACTCCTTTCATTCACTAAGGGGAGACGCCCTTCTTAAGAATAGGGAATTTCCCCATCGCAGGCGAGATATATTTTAACAAGAAAAAAGAAAAACACAAGATAGGGAACGTCCCCAGAGCATAATTTTTCTAAGGGTTGACAAAGAAAAAGGGCGGGAATATATTACAAAACTCATCATCTGTTTTTTGAAACGTTACGTTCTGATAACAATCTAACCGAGAAGAAGTAATGAAGGCCCGAGCCGCAATCTCAACCACCCGCCGCCCGAGCTTCGGATTTATTCCCAGGCTGTATTTTCACTACCGCCGTGTTGCAAAATGGCTGGCCGTATTCGCGGCCGTTGCAGGGCCAGGGATCATCGTTATGGTGGCCGACAATGACGCGGGAGGGATTACTACCTATGCGGCCACAGGCGCCCGATTCGGATACGGCCTTCTCTGGTTTCTTGTCATCCTGGGGCCGGCGGCCTATTACGTTCAGGAAATGACGGTGCGCCTCGGCGCCGTGACCAAGCGAGGCCATGCTGAGGCCATCTTCGAGACCTTCGGCCTGTTCTGGGGCTGGTTCTCCTTGACCGACCTCGTCCTCGCCGACTGGCTGACCCTGGTCACAGAATTCATCGGCATGACAGCGGCGCTGAGCATTTTTCAAATCCCTCCTCTGGCAACCGTAATTGTCGTTTCGATTATCATGGCCATGATGGTCTTGCAGGGTCGTTACTGGACGTGGGAGAAAATCGCCTTATTATTTTGCGGCATCAACCTAATCTATATTCCCGGCGCCTTTATCGTCCATCCTTCGGTTTCTGAAGTCCTCCGGGTGGGCTTGATTCCCCATTTCCCGGGCGGGTTCAACAATCAGATCTTCTTCTTCCTGATGGCGAACATCGGCACAACCATCGCACCATGGATGATCTTCTTCCAGCAAAGCGCCGTCGTCGATAAGGGCATGGACGAAAAAGACATCCCCTTCGGCAAGGTAGATACCTTTATCGGCTCCATTTGCACTGTGCTTGTGGCCGCCTTCGTCCTCATCGTGACCGCAACGGTGCTCAGAGGCGTTCAGATCGATAGCGCAGCCCAGGCCTCCCAAGCGCTGATGGGAATCAACAAATACCTGGGCACTTTCCTGGCTATTGGTCTTTTTGATGCCGGTTTCCTGGGGGCAATCTGCATCTCATTGGCGAGTTCCTGGGCTTTCGGCGAGATTTTTGGATGGGCCCATTCCCTGAACAACAAAATCAAGGAAGCTCCTTGGTTCTACGGCAGTTATTTCATTGCTCTCATCACGGCCGGCACAGTAGTCCTGATCCCGGGAGCTCCTCTGGTGTTGATTACGCTTTTTGTTCAGGTAATTGCCGTGACCCTTCTGCCCGCCGCACTGGTTTTTCTGATCTTACTTCTCAATGACGGAGAGCTCATGGGAAAATTCAAAAACAACAGGGCTCAGAATATTATCAGCGTGACAATCGTTGTTTGCATCGTGCTCCTGTCTACACTATATGCAGTGAGTGCCTTGTTTCCCAATCTTTTCAAATAGCTGTTGATAGAGGAGGAGAAAAAGAATTGAAATGAGAGAATATTTCAAGCGCCGATTTTCCAAGATCCGCGAAATCAACCGCAAATATGCCACGCCTCGCGCCAAGATGACCAAAGGGGTCGCTTTCGCCCTGCTGATGCTGAGACTTTACTTGATTTTGCTGGTGGGGATCCTAATCATTAAGTTTATCACGATGGTGAACAAGTGAAATTTCGGCGATAGAGGATTATACTATAAGGAAAGAGTGAAGAGGCCATGACCGAAAAAGAGAAGCCCCAGACGCCGCCCGAATTCTTTTTCATCAGTCAACTCGTCGGTGACAAGGTCATTCAGCAATCCGGGAATGTGATCGGGAGGCTGAGAGATCTGGAAATTCAATTGGGCGGCCTTTATCCTGAAGTCATCAACCTGATCGTTCACCGGACGTTCGGACGCCCTCCGCTGGCCATCCCTTTCAGCCTCGTTAAGGCCATTGATGCCCGGAAGACCATTGTCGACATTTCCCAGGATGCGGCCGTCAAGGAGTTCAAAGGCGAGCCGGAGAGGATACTCATCAAGGACATGATTCTTGACAAGCGCATTATTGACACCGATGAGTACGAAGTCGAGGTTGTTTATGACATCCATCTCCTGCACGCGGAAGGACGAATGTTTATCGTCCATGTGGATGTCAGCAAGGCCGGGATGCTCCGCCGGCTACACCTCGGCTGGCTTGCCCGCTTGCTCCACAGTCATGTCAAGGAACAGAGGCTGCTACCCTGGCGCTATGTCCAGGCGCTTCCTTCGGATATCGGCCGATTCAAGGGCGATGTCAAGCTGAATATTTCCTGGGAGAAGATCCAGGACATCCATCCTGTCGACTTGGCCGACATCCTCGAAGAGCTGAGTGGTGAGGAACGGATGTCGATTTTTAATGCCCTGGAGACCGAAATCGCGGCCGAAACTCTGGAGGAAACCGAACCCAGAGTCCAGCGCGAGTTGGTCGAATCTCTGCGCCGCGAGCGGATCGTTGAACTCCTGAATACCATGACCGCGGCCCAGATCGCCGACATTCTGGAAATACTCCCGCGGTTTGAAGCCGAAGCCTTGAAAGGATCTCTGTCTCGCGAAACGAGTGCCAAAGTGAACGAATTGCTCAGCCATCATGAGGTCAGCCTGAGCTCTATCGCCACCAACCGCTACCTGGCCTTGCCCGAAACGGCGACCGTTAACGATGCTTTAACAAAGTTCCGTGACCGGGTGCAGCGCTATGATATCATTATGTATGTCTATGTCATCGCGCCTGACGGGACGCTGAAAGGGGTCATTGACATCAGAGAGTTGATCAGAGCGGGGACTGAGGAAACTCTGGGCAGCATCATGACGGAGCAAGTAGTGGCCCTTACACCCGACGATACTATAGCTGATGCCGCTCGCGAATTCGCCAAATACGATTTCCGCTCATTGCCTCTGGTTGACAAGTCAGGAAAACTCATCGGTGCCATCAGGCATAAGGATTTAACTGCCGTCGCCCAGTAGCCTTGGCCTTGAATTAGTCCTCCCCAAAGAACTTTTCTTAGCGACGCACATGGATACTTTCTTGTCACTCTCTTTTTCGCAAGCATCTCAATCTCCGTGATGAAGGGGCTTTGAAAAGGGCTGCAACGACCATTGCGGAGATCAGCCTGAGAGCCCGGCTGACGAGGGTAGCCGCAGGCCTCCTTCGGGCCAAGGCTCCGAGCATGGGTTGCCGCAAGTGACTTTGGGGATAAAGGGAGGCATCTTTTTTCTGTGATGATTTAGCTGTCATCAAAGTTGGGTGGCCCGGCGGAGGGGCTCTCCGCCCGCCCGGAGCCTCACGGCGCTTGAATCATCTCCTTTGCGGTATCTTGCGGGAGCGGAGGTGAGGACGGACGGGGAGGAGCCGTGACAGGACCCTATTCCTGATCATGGCTATCACAGATAAAAGATTCTTACGGGAAAAACCTATTTTTTGTCCCCAAAATAAGATAAATTTGCCTGGAGGCTTGGGCCGGAGGAGCCGAAGAAGACGGGTCTCTCAGCCCGCCGATCGGAGCGAGGAGCAATGCTCTTTTCTAAGCCCCTATTCAATCGTCACAGAATTTGGAATGCTTCCTTATTTGACATCCTACTTTTGCGAGTCTATAGTTTTCATCATGAAAAAAAGCTACTTTGTTTTTTTCTCTATTTTCATCCTGGCCTCTGCCCTGGCGTCCTATGCCCAATTAACTCCAGAAATGGCAGCAGAGCGATCCAAGTGGGAAGACTTCCTTAAGACAGGAAAAATCATTAAGAGCGAGAAAGTCGGAGAAGGAGTGACAAAACCAAAAAAGCTTTTGCTGAAAAAGGGAGATTTAGAAGCCTACGCCATCTGGAAAAGGCCCAGCGGGCTTGGCGCCGAATATAATGACAAATGGGAGGGTGAGATCGCTGCTTACAGGATGGATAAGCTTTTGGGAGTTAATATGGTTCCGCCCACCGTCGAAAGACGCTACAAGCTGAGCTCAGGCTCCCTCCAGCTCTGGGTTTCAGTCCCCATGAACGAGAAACGTCGAACACAAGAAAACATTCCTATTCCCGACGATAAATTAGAACACTATGAAAAAATGAGGTCTCTACAGCGAGTTTTTGACAGCCTGATCGCCAATTCGGACCGCACTCTGCAGAATCTCCGCTACACCGAAGACTGGCAAATGATTCTGATTGATCATTCCCGCGCTTTTCGAGATTCTTACCCTTACACGAATCTGCTTATCTATGGCAAAAACGGATTAGTACCCCAGGAGTTCGGGAAGCTTCCGCGCCCATTTACGGAAAAAGTCAGGGCTTTGAATTTTGATATCATCAGAAAAGCAGTGGAATCCTATCTCACTAACTCAGAAATCAAGGCCATCCTCGTCCGTAAGGACCTTTTTTTAAAAGAGATTGATGAACTGATTAAAGAGAAAGGTGAGGAATCAGTCTTGTATTAGATGAAAAAGCTGTTTTTTATCTCAATCTCCTTTCTGCTCTTGCTGACCTGTGCCCAAGAGGTTGTTCCCTTTAAAAAATTGATTGCATTTGAAGAGGATGGCTGGTGGGGTTACAAAGACGATAAAGGAAAAATCATGATCAGGCCGCAATTTACGGCCGCCCATGATTTTACAGGCGAAATTGGAGCTGTTGCTACCAAAGATGACTGGCGTTACATTGATCGAAACGGCCGAATTTTGAATATCCAACCTTTCATTTACGATAACGGCCCCGATTATTTTCAAGAAGGATTAGCCAGATTTAGGGAGAACGGAAAGGTTGGTTTTTTAAATGAAGTGGGGAAAGTGGTCATTCAGGCTCAATTTGACTTCGCAACTCCTTTTTCTGAGGGCTATGCCGCCTTTTGCTCTGGATGTCAAAAAATAGAAGTGGACGAACATTTTCTGTTCGAAGGCGGGAAATGGGGATTCATCGATCATCATGGAAAAGTAAAAAGGGAAAGATATTCAATTAAAAATAACTGAGGATGAAACTTCCTTACGAGACCGAAGTAAAAGACCGCATCAACCGGAAGCGTTTTCCCGTCATCCTTATCCGCCCCGAAAATCAGGAGAACATCGGGCTAGTTGCCCGAGCAATGAAGAACACAGGGTTCGAGGATCTGCGTTTGGTGGGTTTTGAGCGCCTTGAGCTGGAAGCCTACAGGACAGCTATCCATAGTGGAGATATTCTGGAAAGGGCACGGTTCTATGGGAGCCTTGAGGAGGCTACTGAGAGCCTGCATCTTGTCTTTGCCTCAACAGCCAGGTTCAGGAAGACCTTCTCCATTTTGACTCTCCCAGACGCGATCGAGACCATCTTCAATTATCCCGTCTCCACGCGCATCGGTCTTCTCTTCGGCAACGAGCGGACGGGTTTGACCTCAAAAGAACTTGGCGCTTCCAATTTCGTATTTTTCATCCCGCAGGCAACCCGGCAGCCCTCATACAACCTGGGTTCGGCAGTGCTCCTGACGCTCTTCTCGATCTTCAGTCGTTCCTCAGGCGAATACATTTCCCAGGGGCCTTTGCCTCTTCCCCGGAAGGAGCAGGAGGATTCGATCCGGCTCATTTTGGAGAAACTCGAGAAGAAAGGGTTCATCCACAAGACAAACAAAGCCCATGTTACAGGAATGGTTCAGGAGCTTTTCGGGCGGATTGCTCTCACAGAAAAGGACCGCAGGTTCCTTCTAGCTTTGCTTAACAAAGTTGTCGATTGAGTCGGGACGTGGTAATAGCAAACCTGGTCCGTGTCCCCTTTTGTCATTCATTTATTCTTATCCAGCTCCTCGGTAACCGCCGCCACATGCCGGTTGAACTCATCCGCCCTCTCATTTTTGGGGACGCTTCTGGGGACAGTTCTGAGAAGCGTCCCCTTTTTTTACTTTTTTTACTTTATCAATTCTTTGAAAACGCGTTCATAGAGAGCGTCTGCAATGATTTTATTTCCGATGATGTTAGGGTGGCACGTATCGTTGGTCACATAGAGCAAGCGTCTCTCCTCCAGAGTATCTTCCCCATAGAAGTCACGGTAGTATCGTGCCAGCTCTGGATACATCTTTCCTTCCTGCACGGCGGGAATGCTTTGAAGCAGGACAAACATTCCATCGATGTGCACAATGTTCATCCTCCGGGCGACCTTCCCCATGATCTGCAAATATTCAAGAGGGCAACACAATCCCAAAAAGACTGTTTGAATTCCCCTTTCTCTGCCTTTCTGGGCGATGTATTCCAAATTTCTCTGGAATTCCTCAGGCGTCACATAAGCTTCCCAAGGCTCCTTTTTCCCCATCGTTTTCCGCATTCTCTGCAATCGGTCTGAACGGGAAAGAAAGATTTTTTGAATGAACCTGTAAGTTTTAAAGTGAAGCAAAAAATAGTGCACATCGTCAAACCAAGGCCTTTTTTGCAATATCTTTTTGGCTCTCTTGGGAATGGGCCTTCCGTCATTCGCGCCGAAAGAGAGAATAACCAAATCAGGATGATATTTTAAGGCGTAATGGTCAAAAACAGCCACTCCATGGGAAGACGTGTATCCTGGAATGCCAAGGTTAATGACTTCATAGGTTATGGCTTTTTGAACCGAATTCAACCGATCTTCGAGATACTGGCCAAATCGTTCTTCCTGATTAACGCCCCAACCAAAGGCGGCCGAATCCCCGAGCAAAACAATCCTATAGACATTCTTCTTTTTCTCGTGGGGGATATCTTTCGTGCGGAACCCCTCTCTATTCGCCTGGATGAGGACCTTTCTTTTCTTCTCAAGCTCCAAGAGATTCACGGAGTTGGAGACAGAAGCAGAAACATGCGGCTTCATCTTGTATCGGACATATTTGGCCGCTTCAAATAAATTCATCCATTCGGCCGATTCCGGAGGAAGAGAATTGACAACAATCTCTTTATAAACGCTTTCAGCCGCAGAAAAATTGAGGTCATTAGCCACCCAGAGAGGAATAGCCAGATCAAGGGATTTGCTTTTTATCACATCCGGATTCACGCCGGAGACTTGAAAGAACATTTCAACGGCTGCAAAAAATGCCAGAGGGATAATAAAAACTAGAAGAAAGATATGCAGCAACCCGACCCACAGGCTTTGTTTCATGTTAAAGATTTTATTCAAAATTGAAATCCAGGCAAAACACAAATGAATTATAGGAAGATTGATCCTCTTAAGCAAGACTCTCGCGGCTCTATAACGAAAACTGTGGTTATTGTTTTAGGCCAAGATAGTGATCGACCAGTTGGTGGCCAGGCCGGTCTCTGTCTGTTCTTGACCAAACCCACCCGCCCCCCTAGGTCTTCGAACACACAGAGACCGGCCTGGCCCCATCTATAATCTGAATTTTGTGCTCTTTTTTGTTTTACCCACTTTTCGTCATAGAGCCGACTCTCGCCCGACAACTTAAGCATCTCCTTTTCCGTTATGATTGAAGATGAGAACAAATTCCGCCCCGAAGCGTCCTTGTCTCCTGAAGCTTATTCCTGAAATTTTTTCGCGAGGCAAAAAATGAGAAAAAAATTTTCCGATGACAATCAGACCCACAAAGCGCGGATTTGTGCTCTATCTTCCCGGCGAGGCGCTGCAATCGACTCGGGCGGAAATGGCCCTCAAGAAAATGGGGCTCCTGCCAAACTTGCAGTCAATAAAATCGTTTCATAAATGTATTTTAATTCCCGCCTTCAGGGAAAATCCGGAAAGGTCTATGATGGCATCCCTTAAGGCTCTCAAATTGAAGCCCCGTTCTGCGTTGGGAAGGTTCAAAAATTTGTAAGAGTTTTCAAGATAACTACCATAGAACTCATAATAGTAAAGGTCGAAGCTTTCTTCATCTTCAGACTGATTAAATTTTTCTTTGCTCGTGCCTGAAAATCCCGAAATTCTTGCACGTCTTGCCTGAGCTTCGATCAAGAGAGAAACTTCCCTTGAAATCCCTAATTCAAACCCTAATCCTCCGTAAAACCCGAGTCCTATCGCTTTTGTGACTGCTTCCCATGTCTGGGCATAGCCAGGGCTACCACTTTTTAATTCGAGCCGCTCCTGGCCGAGTTCGGAAAATTTTGAAAAATAAAATTCGCCCCCTGAAAATAGATACCACTGAGTTTTTGAGGAAAGCGGAAGCGCATATTGAATTCCGACGGATAATGGGATGGCCTTAATTCTATGATTCAGGGTGCCGGTCAGAGTACTGAAGGAAGAGTTCAGAAGAGCGAATTTGAGATCATCAATTTTATACTGCGAAGCCCCTTCGAGGTAAGCATTAACATCCCCGAGCGAATGGCTGCTGATCCCGCCCATAAATTTTATGCTGAACCTTCTGCCTTCAGCTTTGAGATCAGAGTAAAAAATGAAAAGAGCGAGAACGGCCAACCATGATAAAATATGGGCCCCTTTCTTCTTATCCATGGACATCATTCTATCTTTGTGAGTTTTGAAAGGCAAAAAAAAATATCCGTGGAGATCATTCTGGATTGTATTTTTTCGGCAACGGTTATATATTTCATTGCATGAGAAAGAAGACTTTCTTCTTCATCTCAATATTTTTCCTGATTTTGTCAATTCTCCAGGCTAAGGAAGGAAAAAAGAGGCCCCTTGAAGTATTCGCCTTTTTCAACCTGAATTTTGGTGCTATAAACACGGCGTACCAAAATACTTATTCGTTGAATTTTCCCTCCAGCCTTCCAGGCTCTTATGCTTCTCAAACCCTGAACATTCAGGGAAAAGCTGGAGAAGGATTCAATACCGGCTTTTCGTTTTTTATCCCTGAGAATCTTGGACTTAAGATCAGCATGAACTATTCGCGTAACCTTCGCAGCCTTTCTTTCTTTTTAAACCTTCAATACAGATTCGTGACCTCTAAAGACACAATAGCTTCGTTTTCGGCCGGCAGTGGGATCATCAGCGTCTACGGCAATTTCAATCATCTCGCGTATTCAGAATATTGGATTGGAGGACATGGCGTCTTGTTTTCAAAAGATTACCTTTTAAAACTAAAAATGCCATCCTCAGGAAAAATTGGCTTTAATGCGGATATCGAACTCGGCTTCCGGCTGACAGGAAGCCTTTCTTTGGCCGCAAAAGTTGCGTACATCCTGTGCAGAAGCATCTCTGTAAAGCCGACGATAGAGGAGGCCCTCTTCTACTACTCTCTTGATAGGGTTGAGGAAGATAAGCTCCCCGAGCAGTGCTACCAGCACCCAGGGGCCTAACTTTCTCAAACCTCCTGCGTAGGTATATAGTGGCTAAAGGTCTATTATCAAAACGGTGCCGAAGATTTGAATTCAATCCCGAAAAAATCAGTTATCTGCCGGAGGAAGCTGGCGCCTATCGAAACCTCAAGGGGACGAAATATCTCAGATTTATGGCTAATTTTTATGCAAGCACGGGAGATGTTTCATTTTTACCACTGCTTCCTCCAAAAAGGACAGCTTTCCTGCGCGCGAAGGTGAAATATGGGGACAGGCTGTTTTCTCTGAAAACTGGCTGCCCCCGTTTGTTAGCAGCGCATCAGTAACATCCTAATCAGTCAATCTTGCTTAAAGTGCCCGAGATCCCTATAATTCATCTCATGAATCACGGAGGGGAACATGATTAAACGACTGATGATCATTTTGCTTTTAGGGGGCATGACTGCGTTCTCCGGACTGGCCCAAGTGCTGTTCGATGATTATTTTGTGGATAAGGCCATGCGGGTCGACCTCTATCAGGTCGGTGACGGCAAGGATGAGATTATCACGATCGATCACCTCTATCAGGAGGGGGTCTGGCCAGAATCGCGAAAGCATCTTTTGGATCCCTTCGGCTATGGGCGCTATACTGTCAAACTCTATGATGTGGCCTCAAACCGTCTCATCTATTCGCGCGGCTTCGACGGCATGTTTGGAGAATACAAGACCACAACGCCCGCCCTAAACGGCATCAAAAGAGTCTTCAAGCGTTCGGTGCGGGTCCCCTATCCCAAGCAGCCTGTCCTTTTCGTGATTGAGATGAGGGACAAGAAGAATCTCCTCCATCCGCTGTTCAATGAGACCATTGATCCGGGCGACTACCACATCATCAAGGAGACAACCGCGGCCGGGGACTTCGTTTATGAAGCGCAGAAAATCGGCGATCCCCATGAACTGGTCGACCTGGTTTTCATCGCTGAAGGCTACCTGGCCGAGGACAGGGACAAGTTTAAGGCCGATGTGGACCGATTTGTAAGCTATCTCTTCGCCATTGACCCCTACAAAAGCGCCCGAGACCGGTTCAATATCAATGGGATCTTCCGGCCGTCCTCCGAGCGGGCAATGGACGAGCCGCGCCAGGGCGTCTTCAAAAAAACCAACCTTAATGCCTCTTTCAACGCCTTCGACCTAGACCGTTACATGCTCATCGAAGAAGGCCATCGGCTGCGCGAAATCGCGGCCCAGGCGCCCTATGACGCGATCGTCGTCCTCGTGAACAGCAAGCGCTACGGAGGCGGGGGCATCTACAACGATTACTGCGTAACCACGGTCGACCATGCTTCCAGCAAGCATGTGTTCCTTCATGAGTTCGGCCATTCGTTCGCCGGGCTGGCCGATGAGTATTACTTATCGGATGTGGCTTATAATGATTTCTACCCAAAGGGGGTTGAGCCTCTCGAGCCCAACATCACGGCTCTGTTGAATCCGGCACAGGTGAAGTGGAAAGACCTCCTGTCTCCGGGCTTGGCCGTCCCGACTGATTGGGGGAAAGAGAAGATCGAAGCCCTGCAGATGGAGCTCCAGAAGAACCGTCAGGCTCAAGCAGGGGAGATCGAAAAAGCGAAGCAGAAAGGGCTGCCCGAAGCAAAGATCAAAAAGATCGAAGAGAAATACAAAGAAGCAGGCAAGGCCATCGTCAAGAGGATTGAGGATGTACGCAAGGAATACAGCTATCTTGATGGTAAAGTCGGCGTCTTTGAGGGCGCGGGCTATGCGGCCAAGGGACTCTATCGGCCCATGGTTTATTGCCTGATGATTTTCAACCCCAAGGACGAGTTCTGCTTGGTCTGCCAGCGGGCCATCGCGCTCATGATCGATTATTACAGCGGCACTCAATAACTGCCTGTGGCAGGATTGACATCCGCGAATGATAAACATAATCCTCCTTCATTACCTTTTATAAAAGGGGAATTGAAACCTTATTATCCAGGAAAAATTTTTACAATTGACTATACTTTTCTCCGGGGATAAAAATCTGAAAGAAAAAAGGATGTAGTGCAAACACCAGATTTATAAATTTAAGAGATTGGAATTTCCTTTTTGGCTTCGCACAATACCTCCTGCCACTACTCACAGCAGCGACGCCGGCCATTGCGAAAATATCATATCTCCGGCCGAAGATCGAAGTCGAGGATAAGAAATGCGCTCCGAGGGTATTAGGCGCCTTAATTTTTTTATTGTTTTTATTTTTTTTCTCCTGTTTGGGTTATTTTACCTAATGGCATAATGACCAATGGATGCTCATCCTCGGGCAATTGGAGGACGCTTTTCACTTCTGCGTCTTGGAAGGCCCCGATGATCACCGTCCCTATCCCCAGCGTAGTCCCCTGTAAATAGACATTTTCTGCTATACTTCCGACTTCGATATGAACATATCTTTCTGCCCTTTCACCATATTTATAAGAAGTCCTCTCGTAAACCCCGGCCATCACAATCACAGCAGCTGCCTTTTCAATAGCAGCCTGCTTGAGAGCCACATTGCATAAATCTGTTCTTTTATCACCGCTCATCATCTTCCTGAGAGAATGATTCTTTGGGATAAATTTATAGACTCCCTTTGCTAGTCCCTCGATATTTCCGGACAACAAATAAATTTCTATGGGATAGAGAGCCCCTGCTGAAGGAGCCGTCCGCATTCCGCCCTGCCATTCGTATTTCGGATTCCACATTCGCGGGGGCTCTTTCCTCTCCTGTGTAAATCCTTGGGCAGCCCAAAGAATTTGGGAAATTTCTGAGATCGAGAGGGGAGACTCCACGTAATCTCTAACAGACCTTCTCATGGTGATAGCTTTTTCAACAGATGTCTGACTGTCAGGCTGGGGGGCCGGCAATTGGATGATCTCTCTTTCGGAGCTTTGTTTGTTCTTTTCTGTCACAGACTCCTGATTGAACCCACTTATCACTGAGATAAGAGCCAGTGTAAAGATGAGAATAGTCGCAGTATAGATTTTTCTCAACATTTCAGTTCCTCCTTTGTTCAGAAGCTAAAAACAAATACAAGGAGTTTCCTGGCTACTGAACGCGAGAAAAATATATGCTGGACGATGAGCAATGTCAATGCGCGTCTGGCTCTATAACGAAAAGTGGGCTAAAGCAAAAAAAGATCACAAAATTCCGATAATAGATGGGGCCAGGCCGATCCCTGTGTGTTCGAAGACCTAGGGGGGCGGGTGGGTTTGGTCAAGAACATACAGGGATCGGCCTAGCCATCAACTAGTCGATCATGATCTTGGCCTAAAATAATTTATTCCGGGGACATGTAGCCTTATCCCAGAGAATTAAGTATCATTTCTCCCAGCTCGCCAATGGGGCCAAAGATTTGAATTTATACAGAATGACATGATATAAGAATAGGAAACAAGGAGGTTGGCATGGTTACTGTACTTCAGGTAGAAGGACTAAAGAAATTCTTTGGCAGTCTCGAAGCGTTAAAAGGAATCGATTTCGAAGTCCATGAAAGAGAGATTTTTGCCCTGATCGGTCCCAACGGAGCCGGAAAAACCACGGCCCTCAGAGTTGTCTCCACGCTTCTTGCTCCTTCGGGTGGGAAGGTAACTTTTCTGGGATATGATGTGAGAAAAAATCCCGAAAAAATCAGAGAAAGAATCAGTTATCTGCCGGAGGAAGCTGGCGCCTATCGGAACCTCAAGGGGACGAAATATCTCAGATTTATGGCTAATTTTTATGCGAGCACGGGAGAGGAAACGGAAGAATTCCTGAAAAGGGCTGAGGGTATCGCTGATCTGGGGAACCGCCTGGATGAAAAAGTGGGGACCTACAGTAAGGGGATGGTCAGAAAGCTTCTGCTGGCGAGAGCTTTGATGACCAGGCCAGCTCTGGCCATCCTGGATGAGCCAACATCGGGTCTGGACGTGATCAACTCTCTTGAAGTGAGGGAGATCATTAAAAAGTATGCTCGCGAAGGTATCTCTGTCCTTCTTTCCTCCCACAATATGCTGGAAATCGAGTTCCTTTCCGACCGGGTGGCCATGATTGATAAAGGAAGAATCCTTGATTCGGGGACGCCACAGGAGCTCAAAGATAAATATCAGGCGACAAACTTAGAAGTCGTGTTCAGGAGTGCCCTTCAATGAAAAGATTCACAAACCTCTTTTTCAAAGAAATACGAGAGTTGATAACGCTTCAATTGGTCATCTCCCTTCTTTTTTTCATGGGCCTCTTCTATTTTATGGGAGAATTGGGAAAGAGGGAGGTGAAAAAAGCTGGTGCAGCACAAAAGATTTCAGTGCTAGACCTGGACCAGTCCGAGTTCTCGAAAGGGCTGGTGGATAGCCTTAAGACGGTGAATTTTCAAGTCGAATGGGTAAAGGAAAAAGATAAAGAAGCGACTATCCAGTCCTCTCGCAACAGTGATACCAATCTTCTTCTGGTCATTCCCAAGGGATTCGGGGAGTCGGTAGCCAAATTCGAGGTGAAAGAAGTCGAAACTTACACATTCCTTAGAAGTTTCTCCCTCAGTGGCCTTAAGAAATCCGAAATTCTCAAAGCGATCATCTCGGCCACTAACAATTACCTTTCCAATGACTTTCTCAAGAAGAAGATCCCCGATATCAGCCCTGAAAGCCTGAAAAATCCCATCAAAAGCAAGGACTTCGTGATCGTCAAAAGCCGAATGGCTCAAGGGTCAGCATCGGCGATTGCCGGGTTTGTCTATTCCCAGTCGATCATCGTTCCGGTCATCCTGATGATGATCATTATCTACTCGTCCCAGATGGTCATCTCCGCCATCGCCATGGAGAAACAGAATAAGACTCTGGAAACTCTGCTTACCGTGCCCATTAACAGAACTTCCATTGTGACGGCCAAAATGCTCGCGGCAGGCCTGGTGGGTTTGATTTCGGCGGTCATCTACATGTTTGGATTCAAATTCTATTTCGGTAGCTTCACTGGAGATATGCGAGTCTCAGCCGACATCACCAATGTCATCCAGAAGTTGGGACTGGGGCTCGATACCAATGGCTATATCGCCCTGGGAATTTCCCTGTTTTTCGCCATCCTCTGTGCCCTTGCTCTGGCAACGATCCTCGGTGTCCTGGCCGAAGACTATCGGAGCGCTCAGAGTTTAATCATGCCCCTCATTTTTCTTGTCTTGATACCCTATTTCCTCTCCTTCTTTGCCGATATCAGATCTCTCTCTACACCTGTGAAGATCTTCATTTGGGCTATCCCCTTCTCTCATCCTTTTCTAGCTACACAGAATATCCTTCTTGAAAATTACTCTGCTGTTCTCTACGGAATTCTCTACATGTTTATCCTTTTCCTGGTTCTGGTCGTGATGGCGGCAAGAATTTTCTCTACAGACAGGGTTTTAACGATGAAACTCCGGTGGAGAAAGAAGAAGGTGGTCTTATAATTTTTTTAAAAGGTAAACCTTTTTCATGAAAAATCCGTATTAAATATAATAGCCATTTCAATTCAATAGGAGGGAATATGGGCAAAAAATTGACTCTTTTCAGTGCTCTTTTTCTGATACTGTTCTCTCTTGTCCCTGCAAACCAAGAAAAAGCGAAGGTCCAGGCAAAACAAGAAAATCCAATATCTCTGGCAACTAATTCTATGCTCGACCTGCTTGCCAAGAATTTTCAAGTGAAAAAGATTGTCGGAGATCCCGTGAAAGTGGGAAATGTGACCATCATCCCCTTGATCATGATTGATGTGGGATATGGAGGAGGCGGCGCGAGCGCGAACCCGCAAATGCAGCTAGGCAGCGGATTCTACATGAGCGGCGAAGCCAAGCCTCTTGGGTTTATCATCATCAGCAAATCTGGGACAAAATTCTTGAGCGCGGGAAAGGCCCCCAGGGAGTAAGGAGGAAGACATGAAGAGCAAACATTTTGTGACAGCGGCCCTTATTTTGTTTATGGTTTCCTTCGGCCAGCTCGCCGCGCAATCCAAGACGCCTCTCGACGATTCCCTGATAAATCTCGATAAGCTCATTTCTTCATTAAAAGTGAATTCCATCATCGGTGAGCCCATCCATGCAGGAAATTCCGTCATTATTCCCTTTTCCAGGGTCAAATTTGGAGTTGGTGCCGGAGGTTCGATGCAAGCCTTTGGAGGAGGGATGGGAGGTAAGGCCATTCCTGCAGGTTACCTGATCATCGAGGGAGAGGATGTGAGAATTGAGCTCTTGCCTATCGAAGAAAAAAAGCCGTCTTTTCTCCAGGAGATGCTCCCTGTCCTTCTCAAGGCGCTTCCCCAGCTCCTCGGCGGGAAATTTCCTTCTTTTCCCGGAGCACCCTCAGGAGCTCCTGCGCCAAAGGTAGAAAAACCAAGCGAGTCCGTAAAAGATGCATCTTTAAGCCAGGTGGAAAAATTGTTCAATGAGGGAAAATATTCAGAGGCACTTGCTGCGATCGATTTCCTTCTGGCCAAAGACCCCAATAATGCTGACCTCCATGCCTGGAAGGGCAGCATTATGGGCAGTCTGACGACAGGAGGAAACCCTCTGGACATGATGAAGTATGGGATGGGCGCCATGCAGGAATTCGAGACTGCTCTCAACATCGACCAGAACAACGTCCGAGCCCATTTTGGCCGCGGTATGGGCCGCCTGAAAGCTCCCGAAGGATTTGGAAGAGACTATGATGGGGCTATCGAAGACTTTTCTTTTGTCTGTGAAAAGAAGCCTTCTTGTGATGCTTTTTATAATCTGGGAGTCGCATACCGGGGAAAGGGGGCAATAGATAAAGCCAAGGACGCCTTTAAAAAAGCCTTGGCTTTAAAACCAGATTGTGCTGAAGCGGCTAAAGCTCTGGCCGAAATTTAAGAGTAAGCAACCTTTTCTGTTTTTTCATGTTTCTATTCCCTCGCGGGCGAGATCGACGAGGCGATCGACTGTCTGGAGCGGGCCGTTGCGCACGGTCTCACCCAGAAGGGATGGTACGAGCACGATAGCAACCTCGATCCCCTCCGGCAGCAGCCGAGGTTCCGGGCGCTGATGGAGAAGCTAGGGGATGGTCCTAATCATCGAACCTCGTGAAGGTTCGGATTGTCTTCCCATCTTCAAAAAACTCAAAGGCGCGGGAACATAGCTTCCTATAATGCATTTATGGGGTGGGCGTTCCACTTTTCCTGACGGCTTGATCAGGTAATAGAGCAATTCCCGAAGACGCTGGATATGGACCCAAACTTTGCGCCTGCGCATTTATTCCTGGGGTTGACTTATATCTCTTTTTCCTTTATTTTTAGTCCCAAAGCTGGCTTTTTTCTGTCGCTTTTAAAGCCTGATCGCGCTGGAATAGACGTCTTTGCCGCCAGTAATCCGGTCATAAGCATCAATAATAATAAAATAGAAGCCGGATTTGAGATGGCTGAAGTTCAGGGATATATGGGTCTCCTCTTTGAGGAGGTCGAGGGTTTTTCCATCAGAAAAAGCCTGGTCGGATTTGTCATCAAAAAGGACGATTTTTACATCCGCTGTGTCGTGAAATTTGCCTTCAGCATTAATGCGGGCATAATTTTTCAAGTTGAAGTTGATGTTTTTCTGGCCTGCCTTGAAATCGGCGATCATAATCAGGGACTGCTCTCTGGCCAGGAACTGCTTGAGGGAGATGACATCAACTCCTTCTCGCCTGACCTTGACGTCGATATTCCTCTCTTTGGCGCCCGAGCTGTCCTCAGGGCTATAGACTATGAGGTAATGATAGTCCTCTTTGACCGAAGCCTCTTTCAGAACATCCAGGACCTTGTTGGAGAATGCCGCATACCTGCCAGTTGAAGCGCTGATCTTACGAAAGCAGTCCTCGTAATCCTCAGCAACTTCGGTCAATTCAAAATCCTGGGAGAGCAATGTCCGCAGCGATTTCATCAGAATGAGATGAAAGGTGATGTCGGCCTGCATAAAAAGGTCTTTAAGGCGGCTTACGATTTGAGCGACATCTTCACCTTTTTCGATCGCTATTTTTCTCGAGATGATTTGGAAGGCCTTGATCTCCTGCCGGACGCCATTTTCATAGACCTCAAAGTCCTCCTTAGTCAGGTCTTTCACCGCATCGCCCTTGTGCAGGACTCTGACCGGAACTTCGACTGCCGTGACGGTGACCTCCTGTTTTGGCCTCTCCTGGGAGGGAGACGCCGCAGGTATTAGATTCGAAAGAAAAAAAGTACAGATGATAAGAAAAAGACTTCTTTTCACAGTCATTCTCCCCGGCGACTTAAAATTTCCCCCTAATAATACAGCAAATATCATGCCAATAAATCTATCAGATTTTTATCCCCAAACAGCGAAATTTTGTGTCCGAATGAGCACAGCCGTCCTTCTCCCCCCTCCTGCAGCGCGGTCTCAAGCAGAAATTAAGCTAAGCCAGATCAAGCAAGCCGGGTCCGCGTGATCTTGGCCACCGAGTGAAACCGTTCACTCAATCTCCTCCGAGGGACACGGCAAAAAGAAACCAGGCGGCGTGAGGCAGCCACTGCTCCGCCCATCTCCAATCGTCATCCTTGCCGGTTGTAGCGAAATGCAGATAGAAATCAATATCCTCTTCATTGGTATAGCCGGCTGTGATTCCATTGCAGATACCGCCTGGAGCATTTGTATATTCGTAAGAATCAAAAAACATATAGGCGGGATTATTCCTTCCCTTTCCATGAAGCATGCAGCTATCATACGGATTCAGGCCCAGAATCCAGTTCAATTGATCCCTGGCAAAAATCTGAAGCCTGTCCTGAAATTTCTTATCTTGCTCGAAATATCGGGAGGCTAATCTGGCCGCTGCAGCCATCGAGCCCAGCCGGGCATTCTCTCCTTGCCACCAGGGAGCGGTTTCCGTATCATGCGGAAAGAAAAAACTCGTTCGACGGGCGCCGTTTTTACTCTGAACGAGCTGCCGGCTGTAGCCGAACGGATTGTCCACTTCTTCGGTCACCTCAATCTCAAAGGCTAGGGATTTTTTCACGGCTTCCAGGACTTTCGTTTGCATCTCTCCATCGGCAATTTCCCGATAATTAAGCAGGCTCACCACAGGCAGGCCGGCATCTACCGGATGGAAAAAGGCCCGGTCGCCATCATCGGCCCGCCAATAATTTTTGTATTTGCCGCTTGTCGTCAGCCTGGAGGTCAGATTGTTCGCCCTTTTATCCGCGGCTTTTTTATACTTGGGATTATTTGTTGCTCTGTAAAGCTCTGTGGCCGCCAGCAAAGCGCAATAGTCATCAATGATGTTTTCCTTGCCGTCATTGGTGAAGAGCAGGTTGTTTTTTTCGAGGCACGAGAACGCATCTTCGGCAACCTTGAGATAGTCAGCATTCGTAAAATCACCGGAGACCTTATAAGTCGAAGCCATAGCCAGCGCGGCGATGCACAGACCAGCACCCTCTCTGTAGCCGGCCTCGTAAGCCGCCTCGCCTTTGATTTTCTCTTTGCCATAGTCGCGGAACTTGTCTTTTGTCTCCGGGGTCAGGATAATATGCCTTTCCGCTTTAGGCGTGATCAGACGGTCCTCAGGCTTTTTTTCAGGACCGCGGCCCGACACAGTGATGTAAAAAGAGCCGGTCGGATTCTTGATCCGCACCAGGTAATCAGCGCCGAACATGGCCTCATCCAGAAGCCTCCTTTTATACTGCCTAAAGTTCGGGTCATTTCTTCTATCCAGCTCCTGGTAGGACTTAAAAAGGCTCCAGGCGGTCAGCGAAATTTGCTGGGGATTGAAATACGTTGAGAAAGAAAGGTGCGAAAGATGTTTCCCATAATCTCCGGTGGCATCGAACCATCCGCCATGGATATCGACCGATCCTTCTTTTCCTTCAAATTTCATGTTTCTATCGGCCTTGTCCAGCAGGCCGGAAGACCTCTGGCCCTTGAAATAGTAAACGACATCGGAAATGGTGTTTCTCTCCAGGATGTTCTTCTGGACGGTAAGCGGATGAGAACGGAAGGCGCCCTTGGGTGAAGATAATTCGATGACATAGGTCCCTTCCTGCTTGACATCGCTGAAATCGATAGTCCAGAAGAACCAGTCTTTCCATTTCTGGACCGGCCCGACGGATTTAGGGATTCCTGAAAGGATTTCTTTTCCCGTCGCTAACTCCAGAACCTTGAATGCATCAAAAGCATCATCTTGTTTGCCTAGAATAACGGCGCGTTTGAATCCAGATGCTTCATAGCCGATGTGGTTGATCAGAATTTTTACTGTCTGGGAAAAACCCGAGTGCACCATAAAGAAGCATAAAAGTAAAGCGAGAAATAACCTATTTTTTTTCATGTTCACCCTTATCCTCCAATCACGTTGAATCATAATGGGACAATTCTACTTTTTAGCGGGAAAATTCTCAAGAAGCTCTTAAAACTGCAGAAAGCCAAAAAAAGAAGATAATCGTGATAAAATATTTATTATAATAATTCAAAGAAGAAAGACGGTTAGGAGTTACAAATGGAATCAGTAAAATTACTCTACCTTTCACGTGATGATGTAGAGCGTGTGGCCCTTGATGTGCCCAGAATCATAGGGCTTCTGGAGACGGCCTTCAACGAAAAGGGAAAAGGCCGGGTGGAAATGCCGCCCAAGCCGGGAATCCACCCGAAGCCCGATGCCTTTATCCACGCCATGCCGGCCTATATTCCCGGGCTTAAATCCGCCGGGCTCAAGTGGGTGAGCGGCTTCCCGGAAAATCCCAGGCAAGGCCTGCCTTACATCTCAGGCCTGATTGTTTTGAATGATCCAGAGACCGGACTTCCCTGTGCCGTTATGGATTGCACCTGGATTACCGCCTACCGCACCGGCGCTGCCTCGGCCCTCTCGGCCAAATATCTTGCCCGGCCCGAGAGCGAAGTCCTCGGAATTCTGGCCTGCGGCACGCAGGGCCGGACGCATCTTCTGGCGATGGCTGCGCTCTTTCCTCTAAAGCGTGTCTATGCCTATGACATCCTTCCCGAAGTCGAGCGGCGTTACGTTGAAGAGATGTCAGTTCGCACAGAAATTGAAATCGTCGGCGTAGATAGCGCTAAAAAAGCTGTGGTGGAGAGCGACATCGTCGTGACCTCAGGGCCGCTGCTCAAACATCCCAAGCCAACGATAGAAAAGGACTGGCTTAAACCAGGAGCTTTTGCTAGCGCAGTTGACTTTGATAGCTATTGGAAACCGGAATCTATAGCTCAGATGGACAAGCTCAGCACGGATGACCTTAATCAATTCCGTTATTACAGGAGTATCGGCTACTTTCAGCAAACACCAGATCCGTATGCCGACCTGGGCGAGATCGTCGTGGGAATAAAACCCGGCCGGGAAGATGATCGTGAGCGGACCATGGCCATGAACCTGGGCCTGGCATTGGATGATATAGCCGTTGCTCCGGAAGTCTTTCATCGGGCAAAAGAGCTCGGCATCGGTACCTTGCTTCCTCTTTAATGCAATTGGGGACGGGCCAAGATAAGTTATTAGAACTGAAATAAATAGCTCCATTTTAAGACAATTTTTCCCTCTTATTCCTCACTTTTTGCCCCTAAAAAGCTCATAATAGTTCGACCTCTTTTCTTGT
>Ga0315280_10000893_pt1 | contig 53879 bp, 33 predicted proteins | sample YL17G06_40_MG_FD_203697 | JGI IMG/M metagenome (GOLD analysis project Ga0315280, IMG submission 203697) | Sediment microbial communities from Yellowstone Lake, YNP, Wyoming, USA - YL17G06_40 | ecosystem: Environmental > Aquatic > Freshwater > Lake > Sediment | place: USA: Wyoming | collected... | reverse complement strand
AGAAAAAAAATTTGCTGGGGCGTGTCTCCCACGGCCTTTGCCTGCTGTAACCGCTGCTCCGTTCCGCGTTTACAGCCCGTGGCCGATCCCTCCCTAAGTGCGAAGAATCACTTGTTTATCATCGCTGGCCCGTGCCCAGGGCTAGCGCATGTGCGCCTATGGAGCCTTGCCCTCACCGAAAGATGGTGCGTGGTACGCACCCTACGGGCTGGGTGCCATGCGTCATTCGTAGGGTGCGTACCACGCACCGTTCCATCTGGGATGACCTCTCAGTCGCACGGGCCCCATCGGGCGGGGTTCGATTTGGCACTTTGGTTTGAAGCCATGTCCGGTGCTCGGTATGATCTGGCGCATGAGTCATCGCACCAGCATGTTACGGATTGCCGCCGGAGGGATCGTCGTCTTGTTCCTGGGCGTTGCAGGTTGGATCGTCATCAAGAGCGGGGATGGAGCCGCTCCTGACGTGTCCGATCTTGTCCCCCAGGTCATCAGCGTATCCGACGAAGCCAATGCGGCCGTGTACTTTGAGAAGATGATGGCCTCGCTCCAGTGGCGTGGGGACAGGTCGAATCTCGAGTTCAAGCTGGAGGAGTGGGAGGACACGCTCGTCGTGGATCTGATCTCCCGGAACGTCGAAGCGTTGACCCTGCTGGAAAGGGGTCTTGCCTGTCCGGCGTGCCAACCCTCTGGCACGTCCGAGGTGACGTCGAGCGAACAGGAGCCGTGGTATCGAATGTTCATGCTCGTGGCGCAGAAAGCGGCATACGAACGACGCACGGGGCAGAGGGATATTGCGTGCGAGACGTCCGGCAGCCTGCTGCGCTTGGGCGCGTGTCTTACCGCGCACTCTCGGGGCTTGCTCGAGTGGACAGCGGGGCTCCGAGCCCTGGAACTGGGGCTCAAGAGCAGCGAGCGGTTGCTGCAGGAATCCCGGTTCGACGAGGCGGAGTTGGTCCGATGGTCCGACCGGCTGCGTCAGATCGACATTCTCGACCGGGGTCTGGCTGAAGCCGTCAAGGCGGAATTCCAGCAAATCAATGAGGCGATCGACGAGTGTAGCTTACGGGTGCCGCGTCGCGCCCTGTTTTCCGGCCGCGAATTTCAGCCGAACCGGACCCGCGAGACCGCCGCCCAGTTCTACCGCAGCATCATCCTGAATGTCTCCCGGGCTTACGCGCAAGTGCGATTGCCCGCAGTCCCGCCCCTGCGCCTGGATCGCATCCATCGGCTCCTGCTCTCTCTGGGACCCAACAGACAGGGCAAAATCCTGCGGGAGTTGTTCTTCCCGGAGCGGGACGTCCTGGAGACCTGTTTCATGAGAAAGTGCGAGATCCAGAGCCTTCTCGCTGGGCTTCGCCTGGTGGTCGCGTGTCGCCTCTACGAGATTCGCCGGGGGCGGCTGCCGGAAACGTTGGCGGCACTCGTGCCGGAATTGCTCGCGGAGGTGCCGCGTGATCCCTTCGACGGCAAGCCGTTTCGGTACCTGCGCGCGGACGCGGTCGTCTACAGCGTGGGAAAAGACCTGAAGGACCCGTGGAAGCCGGGCGGGGAGACCGCCGGTGCATCACAGCCCGACAATACCGCGACAGATCCGGAAGCATTTGATGACTGGCCCGAGTCCCCATCCCGCCCGCCGCTGTTTCACCCTACGCAGGAGCAGACCGACGATTTGGCCTACCACCTCATCATCCCGAGCGAGGTCGCGGGATCAACCCGCGAATAACGGGCCGCGAGACACCCATCCGTAGGCGAGACTACTTACGACCTGTCCTCTCCCACAGGCCAATTCTCCTTCTGTCATCCCTTCGGCCACGTTCAGCATGACAGGTGCCGACCGCGGCTGAAGCAGGGCGGACGCAAAGTAGTTCAACGGCACGACTCCCCATGTCATTGCGAGCGAAGCGAAGCAATCTCCCACCCGTCGGATTGAGATTGCTTCGTCGTTGCACTCCTCGCAATGACATGAATGGGTCCACCAAACGACTTTGCGTTTGCCCTGGCGGCTGAAGGTTGACTTGCCGGTGTTAAATCGGATAAAATAGGTAATGGCGGATGCGGATGGGGTCCGCCGACCGTGAGGCTTACGCCCCGGCGAAGCAGGTCGGCGTCCCAAACCGCTGCATCATATTGGATAAGGGGACAGACGTGCGCCTATCAAAGGGACTTCCATTGCTGGCCATCGCCGTGGCATTTTTCTGGTCGTGCGGACTCACGTGGGGCCAGGCCGAGTCGGCGGTCGTCATCAATGAGCTGCACATCAATCCGGACGTCAAGACCGAGCTCGTGGAGTTCATCGAGCTTTACAATACTGGAACCGCCGAAGTCGATCTTTCCGGCTGGCAGTTCACCGAAGGTGTCCTGTATACTTTCCCGGTCGGCGCCAGGCTGCCTGCCAACGGATACGTCATTGTCGGCGAGAATCCCGATGGTATCCGGACCAAGTGGAACATCGGACGGACCGGGATACCCGACCGTTCTATTTTCGGACCTTGGGCGGGCGGTTTGAGCAACGAGGGCGAGCAGCTCGTTCTCCGCGATGCCTCGGGGAACGTGATGGACGAGGTCGAGTACCAGCTCGGATTCCCTTGGCCGACCGTGGGGGACCCGGTGGCACAGACCCAACCCGGTACGGGGTCCTCGATGCAGTTGACGAACCCGGCGTTTGACAACAACCTGGGCGGCAGTTGGCGCTCCGCATTGCCGACGCCGGCAGCTCAGAACAAGAACGTGCTGGTCGCTAATATTCCGCCCGACATCCGGCAGGTGAAGCACGCGCCCAAAGAGCCCAAGAGCGGCGAGATCGTGACGATCACGGCCAAGGTCACCGACCCGGATGGGGTGGCGACCGTCACCTTGCTGTACCAGGTCGTCAACCCGGGCGCCTACTTCAGTCGCTTCGATGCGGAGTATGGTCAGGGTTGGACGGCGGTGTCGATGCGCGACGACGGCCTCAGCGGCGATGCACGGGCGGCGGATGATGTCTACACGGCGCAGATTCCGGCCGGCGTGCAGACGCACCGTCGCCTGGTTCGGTATCGGATCCTTGCGACCGATGGCGTCGGCTACGCCATCACCGTGCCGTACGCCGACGATCCGCAGCCGAACTTCGCCTACTTCGTTTACGACGGTGTGCCCGCCTGGCGCGGGGCCGTGCAGCCCGGCGTCACCTCCGTCACCGAGTTCCCTGCCGAGGTGATGCAGAGCCTGCCCGTCTACCACTTGATCAGCAAGAAGACCGATATCGAGGACTGCACCTGGCTGTCGAAGTACCGAGGCAGCGATTTTCAATGGTGGGGGACCCTCGTCTACGACGGCGAGGTCTACGACCACATCCGGTACCGTGCCCGGGGAGGCGTTTGGCGGTACTCCATGGGCAAGAACATGTGGAAGTTCGATTTCCTGCGCGGGCACTACTTCCAGGCCTGCGATGACTATGGAGAGCCCTACCGCACGACGTGGGACAAGCTGAATTTCTCAGCGTGCATTCAGCAGGGCAGCTTCGGACAGCGCGGCGAGCAGGGAATGTTCGAGGCGCTCTCCTTTCGGCTCTACAACCTGGTCGGGGCCCCTGCCTCCAAGACGAATTACATGCACTTTCGCATCATCGACGAGACCTACGAGGACGGCACGCGTAATGCATCTCACACGCCGCTGACCTCGGGGGGCACGCAGTATGATGGGGACTTCTGGGGTCTGTACATGACCATCGAGCAGATGGACGGCCGCTTCCTGGACGAGCACGACCTGCCCGACGGCAATCTCTACAAGATGGAGGGCGGCGCCGGCACGCTGAACAACCAGGGGCCCACCGGGGTCACGAACAAATCGGACTTGAGCGCGTTCATGTCCGGCTACAGCAGCAATCCCTCGGCCCAATGGTGGGGCCAACATGTCAATCTCGAAGCTTATTATGGCTATGTCGCGGCTACGCAGGCGGTGCGCAACAGCGATCTCCAATACGACAAGAATTTCTTCTACTACTTGAATCCCGTGCCCACGACGAACGAGTGGGGCACGAACAATCTGTGGTGGCAATTCCCCTGGGACCTGGACTTGACTTGGACCACGGGCTACAGCAGCAACGATCCGCGCGATGAATGGCAACAGCAGGGGCTGTTGAACAACTCGGCCTTCGACCTCGCCTGCAAGAACCGCATTCGCGAAGTGGTCGATCTGCTGTTCAACACCGAGCAGATGAACCAATTGGTCGACGAGTACGCGGCGCTCATCAACGACCCGGCCGGGGGCCTGTCGATGGTCGATGCCGACCGGGCGATGTGGGATTATCATTGGGTCATGGGGACCGGGGCCTATCCGAAGTACCTCGACCAGCCCGCCAGCAACAAAGCAGGCCAGGGCCGCTTCTACCAGTCGGCCGCGGATCATGGTTATCAGCGCACGTTCGAGGGCATGGTCCAGGTCATGAAGGATTACGTGACGCAGCGCGTGACCTACATGAACACCAAGAGCGCCGACACCGCCATCCCGAACACGCCGACGGTCGCGGCGACCGGGCCGGCGACCTTCCCGATCAATGCCTTGACCTTCAAAACCTCTGCCTTCAGCGACCCGCAGGGGGCCAATACATTCGCGGCGCTGCAGTGGCGGATCGCGGAGGTCGCGGCGGGTTCGACGGCTCCCGCACCGAGCAGTTCCAGTGTGGTCTTCCTGCCCGACGGCGCGACGTGGAAGTATTTCAAAGGCACGAAGGAGCCCTCGACGACGCAGGGGGCCTGGCGCCAACTCGGCTTCAGCGATTCCACCTGGTTGTCCGGCCCGGCGCCGATCGGCTACGGCGAAGCTTTCATCGCGACGAACCTGGCGGACATGCGGGGCAGTTACACCTCCGTCTATGCCCGCAAGACGTTCGAGGCGACCAACCTCAGCTCGTTCAACAAGCTGGGCCTCGAAGTCAAGTACGACGACGGCATCAATCTGTGGATCAACGGCAAGCTGGCGTATCACGACAACCTCGCGGGCGAGAACCTGGCGTATACCGCCGTAGCGACGGCTGCCATCGAGAACCTGGAATTCGTGCCAGCCGATCTCGGCGACCCGCGCACGTGGCTGGTCGAGGGCACCAACGTGATCGCCGTCCAAGTCCTGAACTCTTCCAAGAGCGACAGCTCCGACCTGTTCATCGACGTTCGTCTCACGGGCCAGAGGTCTCAGACGGCCGGCAGCGCCGGGGGCACGGCCGCGCCGCAGATTCGTCGTCAGGAGCCCAGCAAATACGAGATCAATGCCGCCTGGGACAGCGGCGAGATCAAAACCTACAACAGCAGTATCACGATTCCGGCGGCCGCTGTTACGCCGGGACGGACTTATCGCGTCCGCTGCCGGATGAAAGATACCACCGGCCGCTGGAGCCATTGGTCCAACCCGGTCCAGTTTGTGGCCGGCATGCCGTTGGCGGCGGGTGTCCTGGCGGATCTGCGGATTACGGAGGTCATGTACCATCCCGGCGTCTCAGGGGCCAGCGGTGACAACGATGAATTCGAGTTCATCGAACTCAAGAATATCGGCGATGAAACGCTCAATCTGTCGAGCGTCTCCTTCGATAAGGGCGTCACCTTCGCCTTTGCAGGCGGCAGCGTCACCACGCTCGCTCCCGGCAAGTTCGTCCTGGTTGTCAAGAATAAGCAGGCGTTTCTCTCCCATTATGGCTCGGCCCTTTCCGGCCTGATCGCAGGCGAGTACGAGGGCAAGCTGGCCAATGACGGTGAGACGATTTCGCTGGTCGATCTGTGGAATGGAACGATTGCCGAGTTTGGCTACAGTGACGGCCGGGGCTGGCCCAAAGCCGCTGACGGGGGCGGGCACTCGCTGGTCCCACAGAGTTCGGCTCTCCTTACCGAGCCGCAAGGCTCCCTGAATTACCCCGGCAACTGGCGGGCGAGCACCTACCTGGATGGCTCACCCGGCCGGGACGATCCTACGTCATCCGCGAGCGTGCTCATCAACGAGTGTGCGGTCAACACGCAAGCGGCTGGTGCTCAACCGGGCCAGGGCAACGATTGGATCGAGCTCTACAATCCGACGGGTGCGAGTGTGAGCCTCGCCGGATGGTATTTGAGCGACAATGTCAGCGAGCCGGCGAAGTGGCCGATTCCCGCCGTCTCGATCCCGGCCCACGGCTACCTTGTCTTCGACGAGGCCACCGGTTTTGGCGCGGGCGCCGCCGGGTTCGGTCTGAGCAAAGATGGGGAAGAAATCGTCCTCTCGTACCTGCCGGGAACCGCCGACGACCGGATCGTGGATTGCGTCTCATTCAAGGCTCAGGAGCAGGGGGTGTCCCTCGGCCGTTATTCCGATGGCGGCCCTTACTGGTTCCGCCTGGCGCCGTCCCGCGGCGCCGCGAACAAAAACCCGGTCCTGGATGCTGTAATCAACGAGATCATGTACCACCCGGTCGATCCCAACGAAGAGTACGTGGAGTTCTACAACCCGACTACCAAGGCGATAGGCTTGCGCACAGCGGCCGCGACTTGGCGTCTCGACGGCGCCGTCGATTACACCTTCCCCGCCGGCGTCTCGATTCCGGCCGGCGGCCGGCTGGTGATCGTTGGCTTCGATCCCACCGTGGAGACCTCGCGTCGCAGTGCCTTCATCACTGCCTACCACACAGCGTCTCTAACGCCGGGCGTGACCATCGTCGGCCCCTGGACCGGCAACCTTTCGAACCAGGGTGAGCGCGTCGCTCTGGAGAAATCGCAGCCGGGCGAGAACCCGGCCGATCCTATTGCCTGGGTAATCGTGGACGAGGTCATCTACAGCGACGTGGCCCCTTGGCCGCCAAACGCCGACGGTTACGGCAGCGTGCTCCAGCGAATCCACGCCGAAGCAGCCTACTGTGGCAACGATCCCAGCAACTGGCGTGCGGCCCCGCCGACTCCCGGCAAGTAGCGAAGAAGCCCTGTAGCACAGCCGCCCCCGGCTGTGGTCATGGTTTCGGGTGCCATGTCTGGGCTTGCGCAGACGTGTTCTGGCCATCGAAGGGAAGGTTTCCACGATTGCATGGTGGCCCGCCAGCGAGCCACGGAACCGCGTGAGTCGCTCCAATCGGCAAAGTGGTCACTGCGCCGCGCGGGGAGACTCCCTGGCTGAGTACCGCACCGTCTCAAAACGCTCATCCAGATCGCGCACCGTAATCGATTTCGGTGCAGTGCCTCACGTCGGTACCCAGATAGCCCATCTACGGTCCGATAGTACCGTACCTTTCACGAGATGAAAGGTGCCTCTGATGTGGAACCGTGGTCGCGACCTTGACGAAAGGGGGTTAAATCGGGTAGAATAAGAAACTGGCGGACGTGGTCTGCCGACTGCTTGGAATTGGGCCATGTGTGTCAGTGCCGTCGTGTCCGATGTACGCGGCACACGATCGCGATCTCACTATGGCGGGCGGGGAAGCTCGTCCTACAGGAACGTTGCCGTCGATCGGTGGGAGTCATTGAACATGGGGAGAGTGACATATCGCTTTGGACTCCTGCTGGCGGTGTTGGTTTTGGGCGGCGGCGCGGACGGTTATGCACAAGGGAGGCGGCCGGTCCCGGTCTCGGTGGTGATCAATGAGATCATGGCGTTGAACCGCCAGACCCTCGCCGATCCGCAGGGCGAGTTCGACGACTGGATCGAGTTGTACAACCAGGGTAGTGCCGCCGTCGACTTGGGGGGATGCTTCCTGACGGACGATCTCTCTGGGCCCACGAAGTGGCAATTCCCTGCGAACACGACGATCGCCGCTCATGGGTATCTGGTGATCTGGGCCGATGACGAGGTCTCCGACCTCGGTCTGCACGCCGGCTTTCGACTCAACGACCAGGGGGAGGAGGTGGGCCTTTACGCCGCCGATGGCGCAACACTGATCGATAGTCTGACCTTCGGCAAACAGCAGGCGGACGTCTCCTATGGTCGGGTCCCGGACGGCGGCGCTGAGTTGAAAACGACCGCGTCGCCGACGCCGGGAGCGGCCAATGCGGTTCTCTACGAAGGGATCGTCGAGCTGCCCGAGATCAGCGCCAAGACGGGTCTTTACGCCGAGCCGATCATGGTCACACTCACGACGGCCACCCCAGGGGCCACGATCTACTTCAGCGTCGATGGCACCGACCCGTTGAGCGCCAACCCGACGCGGGGCCGGTCCGCTGCCTCCATGGGCTCCGTCTACGCGACGACGCTTCGCATCGCCAAGAGCACCACGTTGAAAGCTGTCGCGATCAAAGCAGGGTGGCGGCAAAGCGCCGTGAGCACAGCGCGATACATCTTCCTCGGTCCGGATGTGAAGGGCTTCAGCTCGCCGCTGCCGATTGCGGTGATTGACACGCAGGGTAAGACGGTCTCGACCGTGGAGACCCCGGCGTTCTGCTGCTTCTACGACACAGACGAGGGGGGTAGGGCCACGATCGGCGGCCCGACCGACTTTGTCGGTCCGGCAGGCCTCCATGTGCGCGGCAAGAGCTCCACCGGTTTTGCCAAGAGACAGTACCACTTCGAGACCCAGGACGAGCAGGGCAATGGCAAAGACGTGTCGATCCTGGGCTTTGCCCCCGAGTCGGACTGGGTCCTCCAGGGGATGTACTCGGACAAGTCGCTCATGCGCAACGTGCTCGCCTACCAGTGGAGCAACGAGCTGGGGCGATGGGCGACCCACACGCGGTTCATCGAGCTATTCCTCAACGCGGACGACTCCGACGTCACGATGAGCGACTACATCGGCGTGTATGTGTTCATGGAGAAGATCAAGATTGGCCCGAATCGCGTCAATATCGTCAAGATCGGGCCAAGCGACGACGCCGAGCCGGAAGTCTCCGGCGGGTACATTATTGCGAAGGACAAGCTCGACGCGGACGACCAGACCTTCAGCACGAATCGGGGCCAGAGCCTGATCTACAAGTATCCCAGCGGTCCCAGTCTCACGCAGACGCAGAAGGACTGGATCAAGAACTACGTCAACACCTTCGAGGCCGCCCTGTACGGCGTGAATTTCGCGGACCCGGCTGAGGGCTATGCCAAGTACATTGACGTGGGCTCCTTTATCGACAACCACATCGTCGTCGAGTTGACCAAGAACATCGACGGCTTTCGCCTGAGCACCTACTTCCACAAGGATCGCAACGGCAAGCTCGTCATGGGGCCGGTCTGGGATTACGATCTCTCGCTCGGCAATGCCAACTACAACGACGGCTGGCACGCCACCGGCTGGTACAACCGCCTGCTCGGCGAAGGGGACTATCCCTACTGGCACCGGCTGTTCGAGGACCCGGAGTTCAAGCTCCGCTATGCCGACCGATGGTTCGGCGTGCGGCGCGACCTCTTCACCACGAACCGCTTGGTAGGCATTGTGGAGGACTACGCGACGCTGCTCGATGAGCCGGCGGCCCGCAACTACACCCGTTGGCCGACTCTCGGCAGCTATGTCTGGCCGAACTGGTTCATTGCCACGACCTACCGCGAAGAGATCACGTGGATGCAGGGCTGGCTGGCCGACCGGCTCACGTGGATGGACAGCCAGATCGCCGTGGAGTTCGCGCCGGCCCCGCCTGCATTCAGCCGGCAGGGCGGTCACGTGAGTGCCGGATTTGAGCTGGCGATGAGTGCCCCCGGAACGATCTACTACACGCTCGACGGCTCGGACCCCCACGTGGTGGCGGGACCGATTCGTGCGTCAACCAGTATCACACTCGTGCCGGAGAGCACGCCGAAGCGCGTGTATGTACCTGCCGGACCGGTGGACAGCGCCTGGCAGGGCGGTGGCGCATTCGACGACTCCGCTTGGACGGCCGTCAGCGGCGGTCCGGGCAGTATCGGCTACAACAAAAGCTCCCGGGGGGCGGGTCTTTTCAGCCTCGATGTCGCAGGCAAGATGTTCGGCCTTCGGACGACCTGCTATATCCGTGTTCCGTTCACCGTCGCGGGCAACGTCCGGAATCTGGATACTCTGACGCTGAAAATCCGCTACAACGATGGCTTTGTGGCATATCTCAACGGTGTCGAGATTGCCCGCCGCAACTTCACGGGGGCTCCCGCCTGGGATTCGGTGGCCGATGCGCGGCAGCCCGATTCGGCGGCGAGCACGTTTGAGAACATCGAGCTCATCAGCTTCGCCGATGTACTGCGGGCCGGTGAGAATCTCCTGGCGATCCAGGGCCTGAATGTGTCGGCGACCAGCTCCGATTTCCTGATCTCGGCGGAGTTGGCGGCCAGCGAATCCGGCGGGCTGGAGTCGCCGGCGCGGGCCAACCGCTACAGTGCCCCGATTCGGCTGGACCAAAGCACGCAGGTCAAGGCGCGGACGCTGGTAGGGGGCCGCTGGGGCGCACTGAACGAGGCCGTTTTTGCCGTCGGGCCGGTGGCCGAGAGCCTGCGCATCAGCGAGATTATGTACCATCCGCCGGAGGCGGGCCATCCGAACGACCCGAACACCGAATACATCGAATTGGTGAATGTCGGGAGCGAGGTAATCAACCTGAATCTTGTCCGACTCCTGGCCGGCGTCGAGTTCACGTTCCCCTCCTTCAAGCTGCCACCGGCCGGCTGCTGCTTGGTGGTGAAGGACCTCGCGGCTTTCGAGGCCAAGTACGGCCTCGGTCTGCCGATTGCCGGCCACTACACCGGCAGTCTCAACAACTCCGGCGAGCGCCTCGTGCTGCAGGACGCCGCCGCTCGCGCGATTCACGACTTCACTTATCATGACGATTGGTACAACTCCACCGACGGTCAAGGGTTCTCCCTGACGGTGGACCACCCGTTCACCGTGGACCCGAATGCCCTCGGCGCTCCATCAGCCTGGCGCCCCAGCATCGAACTCGGTGGCTCGCCAGGTGCCGCCGATTCCCCGCAATTCTGACCTCTCTAACAACCGCTCGCCGGGGTCGTCATTTGGATGTGCCATCAGCGTCTTTTGCCTATTTCGCCCGCGCTGGCCGCGGTTCTACGATGGCTCAGGCCGATGGGGTGGCCTGCGATCGGGGCCGTCATTCCGCCGGCGAAATGCCTGTGCCCTCGCCCGGGCAGTGTACACAAATAGACTACGGAGCGAGTCGCTATGGACCAGAATCGCAGCCATTCGAACCTGACGGGAATCTCACGCTCGCACTCCTGGCTCCTCGTGGGCGTGCTGACCTTGGTTTTTGTGGCCGTCTTCACCGGCACGAGGTGGCCCACCGATGTCCATTCCAAGGCGGCCCAGCCGCGCCTGGTGGCGACACGCGGAGATCTGATGGCCGACGAGCAAGTGGCGATCAAGGTGTTCACCACCGTTTCCTCCTCCATTGTCTTCATCACGAGCAAACAGGTCGGCCATGACCTCTTCCATCTGCACACCGCGGATGTCGAGGAGGATGCCGGCTCCGGCTTCGTCTGGGATCCCAACGGCTATATCGTGACGAACTATCACGTGGTCCAGAACGGTGAGGTCGTTCAGGTGACCCTGGGCGATCAATCCATCTGGAAAGCGAAGCGCGTCGGCACTGACCCGGACAAGGATATTGCCGTCTTGAAGGTCGAGGCCCCGCCCAACCTGTTGCCGCCCATTCCGATCGGCACCTCCCGCGACCTTCAAGTCGGTCAGCGGGTGTTCGCCATCGGCAATCCCTTTGGCTACGATCAGACTCTCACCGCCGGCGTCGTCAGCGGCTTGGGTCGGGAGATCACCGGTGCGGGCAACCACCCGATCCGGGGCGTGATCCAGACCGATGCGCCGATGAACCCGGGCAATTCCGGCGGCCCGCTGCTCGACAGCGCCGGCCGCGTAGTCGGCATGAATACCGCGATTCTCAGCCCCACCGGGGCGTATGCCGGCATTGGTTTTGCCGTACCGATCGATTGCATCAACCGCATCGTTCCGGAGATCATTCGAGGCGAGACGGTTCCCAGGCCCAACCTCGGCGTGACCACGGCCCCGGATCATCTGGTGCGCCGGCTGGGTCTGGATGGGGTGTTGATCCTCGCGATTTCGCCGAATACCACCGCCGCGAAGGCGGGCTTGCGCGCGACCCAACGCAACGATCTCGGCAAGGTCGTGCTCGGCGACCTCATCACCGCCGTGGACGGCGAACCTGTCCGCACCGGGGACGACTTGCTACGCGTCATTGACAAGCACAGGGTGGGCGACACCGTCCAGCTCACGATCCTGCGCGAGGGCAAAAAGATGGACGTCCAAGTCGGTCTCGAACCTCTGCCGTGATCCTGCCTGCGGTGCATCCGCGCAGGCCAAGCGTCTCGCTCGTAGTGCAAGACGGCAGGGCAAACGCAAAGTCCTTCACCAACGCCGTCCTGCATGTCATTGCGAGCGCAGCGAAGCAATCTCCCATCCCAGGGATTGAGATTGCTTCGTCGCTGCGCTCCTGGCAATGACATAACTGCGATCCGCCAAGCGACGTTGCGTTCGCGCTGTACAAGACGGTTTTGACAATTCACGGCAGACGTTCTATCATCATCTGCTGCCCATCCGTAGCCTCATAGTCGGCCGTCGGACGGCAAAACAAAGACGAGTTGGAACCGAGGCTCTATGGAATCGAATCATGACTACCAGCATCCCACCGTTAAGCTGCGATCCCGGGCGTGGCTTACCGGGCTTCTGCTGATCCTGGTTCTGCTGCTTCTCTTCAAGGAAGCACGGACCTGGTTTCCCGATCTGTACTACAAGGGTGCCGAGCCGCGTGCGGTCACGGCCCGCGGCGATCTGGCCGAGGATGAAAAGGGCACCATCTCTCTGTTCAAGGCCGTCTCGCCCTCGGTGGTGTACATCACGACCATGGCGGTCCGGCAGGAATTCTTCAGTCTCCGCGCCCTGGAGGTGCCGCAAGGCGCGGGGTCCGGCTTCGTCTGGAATGATAACGGCTACATCGTAACGAATTACCACGTTATTGCGGAGGCGCAGGGGGCGCGGGTGACCCTGGCCGACCGGTCCACATGGTCGGCGCAGCTTGTCGGCGCCGAGCCGGACAAAGATATCGCCGTTCTGAAGATTGACGCCCCGAAGCACCTGTTGCCGCCGATCCCCCTGGGCACATCGAGCGATCTACAGGTGGGCCAGAAGGTCTTTGCCATCGGCAATCCGTTCGGTTTCGACCAGACCCTGACGACCGGCGTCATCAGCGGCCTCGGGCGCGAGATCGAGTCCGCCACGCACCGGCTGATCCAGGGCGTGATCCAGACCGATGCGGCCATCAATCCCGGCAACTCGGGTGGTCCGCTCCTCGACAGCGCCGGCCGCGTGATCGGCATCAACACGGCCATTGTCAGTCCCTCGGGGGCCTACGCCGGCATTGGATTTGCCGTGCCCGTCGATTTGTCAACCGGGTGGTGCCGCAGATCATCCGCGGCGAGAAGGTCAAGAAGCCTGGCTTGGGCATCAGCTTCGCCGAGGACTATCAGGTTCGCCGGCTCGGACTGGAAGGGGTGCTGATCCTGGGCGTCGCGCCGGGCAGCGCCGCTGAAAAGGCGGGACTGGAGCCGACGAAGCAGGACCGGTTCGGCCGCATTGTCCTTGGCGACCTGATCGTCGCGGCTGGCGGCAAACCGATCCGCGACCGGAACGATCTCTTCCGAGTCCTCGACTCCCACGAAGTGGGCGATACGCTGACGCTAACGGTTGTACGCAACGAGCGCAAGGTGGACGTCCAAGTCAGTCTCCAGGCTCTGCCGTGATCAAGTCTTCGATCATTGGGAGTCTATCGCACACCCACCCCATTTGGCACCGGGCGGTTTGGGGGTATACTTTAGATGGGTGAGTGCCCTTAGAAGTACGATCAAGTCACGTCAAAGAAGTGCCGTCAGGACTCACGTCTCGCTCTGTTTGCTCGGAAAACTTGGCGATGTGCCGCCCGATGCAATCGTGATCTGTCTCTCCTATTGCTTTTGACGTCGATACCTATGGGCACAGTGCCTTTGTGGACGTTGAATAGTCCACAGGAGTGATGTTATGACTGGTACGGGAGTCGTAACCGGTGCGGAAAGAAGAGGAGGCCCTCCAGCGCTCGGATTGCTGGCGGCTCTTATGATTGTGGTGTGGTCTGGTGCGTGTCCCGCGGAGGTTCTCAACCCGAGTTTCGAGACGACCTACCTAGGTACGCCCTATCCCCGGCTGCTGCCCCAGTGTTGGATGCACGCGGACCATCCGTCGTTCAATTCGTATTGCACCAAACTCTGGAGTACGGATGGGGGTTCCTCGGCGGCCCTGGTTAGCCTGATCGGCAAGACGTTCAGCCCGGGCAACCGCGAGACCTTCTATCAGATTGTCGATCTGACGGGCATCGGCAGCATTGAATTCGATGTGTCGCTGGCGGTGTACCCGGCGGGTGTATTCGATCACTTCGAGGCGGCCTTCCTGGTCGATGGTGTGCCCCTCTGGAGCCAGACGGCAGGTGGGGTGTACCGCGACCAGCAGGTGAATGTGGCCGCTTTGCGGGGCTGGCATCGCATCGAGATGCGCAGCCTGGCGCTCGACGCCGGCGCGTTCAGCGTGGCCTACTGGACCCAGTGGGATAACCTTCGTCTCGTGCAAGGGCCGACGACAGTACCGGCTGTGATCGATCTCGATCCGAACACGCTAAACCTCGGCAGCCACGGTAATTGGGTCACCTGCTTCATCGAGTTGCCCGACGGCTACGATGTCGGCAACATTGACGGGGCGACCGTGACGCTCAACGACATTCCGGCCTATATGGGTGAGCAAGGTTGGGCCACGCCGGAGGTCAATGCGGAGAATGTCGCCGATTTTGACGCTGATGGCGTCCTGGAACGGATGGTCAGATTCGAGCGTGCGGCGGTCCAAGCCGTCGTTTCGCCGCCGGAAGCGACGGTCATGGTCAAAGGCCGGCTGACGGGGGGTGCGCCCTTCGAAGGCAAAGCGACCATTCGAGTGCTCGACAAGGGTGCGAAGAAGACGTGATGTGGCTCCGCAGGGCCGCGCTGTACGGAAGCTCTGATGCGATTGCAAAGCATCCGGGTGGTCGAGTCCACCAACGTGCTACGGAAGGCCGAGGACAGCCGCCCGGATGCGTTCTCTCTTTTGGCGCGTCATTTCCTCTTGCCCACGGGCATAGCCCAAGCAAGCGGTGTCGCCTCTGTCGTGCGGGCTTTTCCTCAGTAAATGGATCATGCACTTCCCACTTCCCACCTCCAACTTGACACTCAGGGCAAACGTCTCCCGATGTCCGTACCAAGGCAGGTCTGTCCAACGCGTTGGGCGGCCGCGCCCTGGCCAGCGACCTGCATTCACTATTCGTCCAGCCTCTGCCCGGCACAGGTCTCGTTTGTCCAAACGGACCGCAGGGTGGACGACCCCGCGCCGGAGCATCGAGGGCAAGCTCAAATCTATCTGTATCGCCGTAGTTGGCGGTGATAGGATCGAAGGAGATCTCTCAGAAGGTGTTTGAGAAGTAGCACGGGCATCCTGCCCGTGAGTATCACGGGCGCGAGCGCCCGTGCGGGCAGGGCCAAGATGGCCCTGCGACTCATGGGCAAGATGCCCATGCTACGGCAGAACCGACTTCTCAAACACTCTCTCAGGCCACGGGTCACCAGTGCCGATGGCACCGCCCTATAATGCCGCCAACCTCTTGTGGACGCGCTCTCCAACACAATTCCCGACCGCTGTTTTGCTGGGCATGCTTGGCTTGGCTGCGGCGGACCTGAAGTTGCGCAAGTTCGTATAGAAGGCTCATGGCAGGTGTCATGTGGCTGACGACAAGGACACTGGTCGAGTCCCTGCCGAGGGGCTTCGCAGGGCGGTATTGCCGGAATGCGAAAACAATCACACAATTACTACGCAGAAGATCGTGACCGGTCTGATGAAATCATGAAAAGAGTGCAAAATGCGTAATTCACTACATTGTGTTTACCGGGTGAACATGGCAGCATACGTGGCATGATCTCCTGCTCCACTACCGGGGCGGGATCGGTGCCTGCTTAACGAGTGATGGTTCGAAGAGCGAGTCGTTCTGATGGGTGCGCCAAAGGAGGGGACTCTTGCTCCATGACATGGCGGACATGCTCGAACAGGGCCGGCCGCACCAAGGCCGGAAGTTCAGACGCCCGAAAACCCACGATGCCAGCAGCCGGGAGGTGCGACGAGGAAGTGAGCCTTCCAGCGACCATGGGCCTGAACCGCTGCTGGCGCGATCTCCGGTCAACTGAGTTGGGTCGCTCGATCCCGGATGTCGTTGTCTGAGGCGAGCCTTTGACCTACTACTGAGGAAGGAAAAGGGTTTCAGAGGGCGTATCCCGTTGCGGAACTGAGAAACGTAAGGGTCCGCGTGCGCGATCGAGGCTGAGAAAAGAAGGTGAGCCAGTTGTACCCTTGTCAAGCAGCGGCTGACCCACCCCATCCAGCCCAAGGCACTTGCCAACGGCACGGCGTCGCGCCGCGACCGCGCCGGGGGAACGATGGAGAGCGGTGGCGGTCTCACGGTGAGCACGCCGGTCCCAGACACGAAACGTGTGTGGTCAGGCCCTGGCTGGGCCGAGCATCTTTTTCGATGATGAGCGAAATAAACGAATTGATTTTCCGGAATAGTTTATTCTTATTAGGCGACATGCTGCATCGCAGATGAACGCCGGCCAGAAACCGGATGCAGCCCAAGCGGGGATCTCAGCTCCACAACGACTCAGCAACAACGAGCAACGGCAACCCACGGAGACGGAGTCTGCGCGGTCCTCGGACCCACGAACGTGGAAGAAACTCATCCCCCGCACCAAGGATATGGCTCGTGACAAGCCGGTCTGGCAGGGCCCGCTCAGCCCTTTCGCGAAGTCCCGCCGCAGTCACGGTATTCTCGGCAGGGCCGACGGAGGAGGGTCACCCCCTGGCTCTCCATCCTCTTGGTCTCGGATGATACGCATATCCTAGCGCGATTTGTGTTGTGAAGCCAAACAGGGTCCTGGGCAGGATGGGTCTTTCCAGGCGTGTAGAGGATTGGGAAGCCAATGAGCGACATGTATGAGTTGAATGCGGGCCAGGCCGGGCCTGCGGGAATGGCACCGTACGGGCCAACAATCCCTGGCACGGGCCCCAGGTATGACAGTCTCTTCGAGATCCTCTGGCGGGGGCGCTGGCTGATTCTGCTCTCGGTCGTCCTGGCGGCAGGAGGGATCTATGCCTACCTGCAACTGGCCACGCCGATGTATGAGAGCACCGCGCGGCTCCTGGTGGACAAGCCCAATCCCCAGTCACGCTCGGATGCCCCTCAGCCGGCGGGCAGCACACTGACGAACTACCTGGCGACGCAGGCCAGCATGATCATGAGCCCTGAGATCATTTCGGCCGCGCTGAGAGACCCGAATGTACTCACCTTACCCAGCTTTACCGACCCGAACTACGTGAAAGACTTGATCAAGACCCTCTCGGCGGAGGTGGCCAGGAAGGTCGACGTCATTGAAATCACGGCGTCTTCCCCCTACCCTGAGGATGCCGCGCGGATCGTCAATGCCGTGACGCGGGCCTACATTCGGTGGCACGAATCGAACCGGCAGCTCACGACGGCGGACCTGCTCAAGGATCTCAACAGCCAGTTGGAGAGGCACTACGGCGATCTGCTCGTGAAACGCAAAGAGCAAATGCTATTTGAACAGCGGCATCCCGAGGTGCTGGAGACCACCCCAGGCGGCATGATTGCGAAGTCCCTCGAAGTGCTGCGGAACGAACTGGCGGCCGCCCGTCTGCGGGCGGTCGAACGCGATTCCTACTACCAGGGACTCCAGCGACTGGCGCAGGAACCGGACGCGTTTCGGGAGTACGTCTTCAGTCATCAGGCGTCGGCGGCGATCGCTCAGGTGGCCTCTACGGTGGCGGCGGGCGAACACAGTGAGCGGTTCCGTCTTCAGACCCAGGTCCAAGCCACACAGTTTCACTTGGCCGAGCTCCTGGCGACGGGAACCGCCCAACGCGCTTCTCAGGTCCAGATGTTGCGGGAAAGGCAGAGCGATCTGGAAAAGGAAATCGCCGACTATGACGCGGAGTTTGTCCGGCAACAGGTCGCTTTAGCCAAGACCCTCGGGGAGGATGCTGACACCCAGGAGCAGAAGGTCGCGGAGATGTATGACAAGGAGTTCGCGAAGATCCAGAGTCTGGGGGACCAGGATTCGCAGTATGCATTCCTCAAATCCGAATGTGACATGCTGGAGAAACTGTACAATACGCTCCTCGGCCAGATCAACCAACTGGACTTGGGCGCTCGCCTGGAGGGACTGAAGATCTACGTATTGCAGAAGGCCGTGCCGGCGGAAGAGCCCTCTTCGCCCCAGGCGATCAAGGTGGTGGGGATCGGGCTGGTGCTGGCCCTGCTGTTGGGCGCGGGAGTGAGCCTTCTGCGGGACTGGCGCGATCAGCGCGTCCGGTCGCCGGAGGAGGTCGCCGCCCTTTTGGGTGTGCCCATCCTGGGTGCCATTCCTTCGATTTCGCGTCGCTCGATCCAACGTGGGCAGCGGCTGCGGTTTGCGTCCAACTCCCGGGAGTCGGAGGCCTGCCGGGGCATCCGCACGGCACTGTTGTGCGGGACGCGCCGCCAGCAGGCCAGGACGATCCTGGTGACATCGCCGGGACCGCAGGAGGGCAAGACGCTGCTGGTGAGCAATCTCGGTATGGCGATGGCGCAAGCCGGACAGAAGACGCTCATCGTAGATGCCGACTTGCGCAAGCCCATGAAGCAGCGGGTATTCCGCGGGAACGGCCACAGCACGGGATTGGTCGATGTGCTGGTGGGGACCACCGATCTGCGGGAGGCGATCCGACCTACGGACATCGACGGGTTGGATGTTCTGGAAGGCGGCCAAAATACGCCGAACCCGTCGGAGCTTCTCAACGGGCCGGCGTTTGCGGCCGTGCTGGAGCAGCTCAAGAGCCAATACGATCGCATCCTGATCGATTCGCCGCCCGTGGGTGTCGTGACCGATGCGCAGATCCTGGCCACCCTGTGTGACTCGACCCTGCTCGTTCTGAGGGCGGAGGAGTCCTCGCGTGTTCTCGCGCAGCGGGCGCGGGATGCTTTGTCCGCCGTGGGAGCACAAGTCACGGGCATCGTGGTCAACGACGTGTCGACACGCAGCACCCGGTATGGCTACTACGGTGGCTACGGCTACTACCACTCGAGCCACGGCTCCAATGGCCACAAGACCGCGGGCAGGACGCCGACGGCGGAGGCCGGTCCTCGATCCGAAAGCCCAGCCCCGGCTCCGAAGGAAAAGGAAGCCGTTGGTGCGGGAGTATGCGAGACGGCACCGGCGGACGCCGAGCTGCGGCCGGACAAAGGCGCTGTGCCTGTGCCGATCAAAGAGTATGACGGCAAGGTCGTACGAAAAGAACGGTTGACCGATGCGGACACTCACGTTGCGGGGGAGCCTTGACCCCGGAGAGAAATGGCGACGCACTCGTATCGGATATGCTGCCCGTCCCCGGCGACGGGGGGCTTGGCGGCCAAAACGGGAGGAAATGGCCGCGCGGCGGAGAGTAAGGGATGGCTCACGAGGGACTAAGGAGGAGGCACAGTTGCACACGTACGTATGGGTATACTTCGGCTCGGCGTATCTGGCGATCGTCGCGACGCCGCTGGTGATCTGGCTGGCCCGGCGGATCGGAGCGCTCGATCGGCCGGGCGTGCGCAGCATCCACACCCACCCGGTCCCGAGGATCGGGGGCGTGGCGATCTATCTCTCGGCCATCTGTGTCATCCTCTCCCTGCTATTTCTGGACAACACCATCGGGCGGACGTTTCGCAACGTCCGGCCCCAGGTGATGACCCTGCTGTGCTGTGCCTCCGCCGTGTTCCTGATCGGGCTGATCGACGATCTCCGGGGCTTGCCGGCCGGCGTCAAGTTCGTGGCGGAACTGGTCGGGGCCGGCACCCTGTGCCTGGCCGGCATTCGGATCGGCAGCATCGGTTTTGGCGAAGGGCTGATGCTCGACCTGGGCTGGTGGTTGGGCTGTCCGCTGACGCTGCTGTGGATCGTCGGCATCACGAACGCGGTCAATATCAGCGACGGTTTGGACGGCCTGGCGGCGGGTGTCGCTGCGATTACTTGCGGCGTGATTGCGGTCTTTGCCATCCACGGCAGCACGGTGCACGCGGCCGCGGCCCGGAACAACGACGTGATGATGGCCGCCTTCGCCCTGGCCCTGCTGGGGAGTCTGACGGGCTTTCTCTTCTTCAACTTCAACCCGGCGAAAGTCTTCATGGGCGATTGTGGCAGCTTGTTCATCGGCTTTACCATCGCCTCTGCCAGTGTGATGTGTGTCTCGAAGTCGATGGCTTTGGTCGGCCTGGCCCTGCCGGCCTTGGCTTTGGGAATCCCGATCTTTGACACGCTGTTCTCGATGCTCCGGCGCTTTCTCGAACGCCGTTCCCTCTTCGCCCCCGACCGCAGCCACTTTCACCATCGGCTCCTGGAGATGGGCCTGAACCAGCGTCGCGCGGTCACGATCATCTACCTGGCGACCGCCGTTGCTGCTGGCCTGGGCCTGTTCATGATGATCCGCGATGATTTCAGCGCCCTCCTCATTTTCGGCATCGTTCTGTGTCTGATCCTGCTGCTCTTTCACGTCGCTGGGGCCATTCGGCTGCGCGAGACCCTCGAGCACTTGCAGAGCAAGCACAAGTACGCCGTCGCGGCGCGGGAGGACAAACGGACCTTCGAATATCTCCAACTGCGGTTCCGCCAAGTCCACGACTCGGATGACTGGTGGCGGACGGTCTGCGAGGCGGCCCAACGCATGGATTTTGCTTGGGTCTCTCTGAAAACGACCCGCGCAGACGGTCGAATCGAGGAGGAGCTATGGCGTGCCCCCCTCGCCCCACCGGACCTCAAATCCATGATCCTCCTCAACGTCCCGCTTCGGAGCCTGGTGTCAGGCCAACTGGTCAACCTGGAACTGGCGATCCCCCGCAACGGTTCCCTCGAAGCCACCGGCCGCCGCGCCACTCTCTTTGCCCGCCTGCTCGATGAGAACGGAGCCAGACCAGGAGCAATCGGAAAGGGGCAAGCGTGGGTATGAGGCAACGCACAAGTGTTTCGTCTTCTGCTTGGCGTTCGTCGCACTGCATCTTCCGGGCCCGACGACCGGTAAGCCAGAAGTAAGCCCGATGACTGGCTGTTAGCGACAGAGAGCACGGAGGCCACGGAGAGGGATGAATCAGATGCAAACACACGAGGATCTTGCACCCAGCACGCTGCGGGACGCTTCCCCCAACGTCGCTGGACTCGCCCTCGCGACATATGGAGGCCATCGAGGAGGCGGGTAACCAACGGGCGACCTCGGTGTGTCCCAAGAACGTTATCGGTCAGATCGATGGTAGCAAGAGCTATAATAGCGATCAGGCAGCTTTTGGCCTCCCAGCTTCGCATCAATATGGCGGCCGGCGTGTTGATGACCGTCGCCAACATACTCGTCATGATGGCAGGATACCCAGTCTATCTGCACTTCCTTGGATACGAGCAGTATGGGCTTTGGCTTGTACTCACGATTGTTCTGGTGGTTGCACAGCTAGGGGATTTCGGCATGGGTCCGGCGGTGACAAGGCTGGTTGCGCAAGACTACGGTGGGGGCGATACGAGGGGTATTCAGCAGTATGCTACAATGGCCATCACCCTGTTGTGCCTAAGCGGTTCGGCTGTTCTATTGGGGGTAGTACTCTTTAGGAGTTGGATCGTGGCCGCATTCCGGCTCCGTAGCGAGGACGCTGCGATGGTGGCCTCACTAATCCCCTACGTCGGAGTACTGAGCATATATGTGTTCGTTGTACACGTGCTGGATGCGACTCTGTCGGGTCTTGGACGCATGGATCAGGCCAACTACATTCAGACGGGGGGACGTATTGTAGGCCTCATCTGCAGCACCGCGCTGCTATATGGTGGAATTGGCATCACGGGGCTGCTGATCGGGAGTACCATAGCATGTGTGTTTACGCACGTGCTTGACGTTCTTTGTATCCGGCGCGCAATCCCGTTTCACCTGTTGCAGATGGACCGTTGGGATTGGGAGCGGGGCAAATGCCTCGTCCGTTTTGGGGGAACGGTATTCATGGGAAACGTTGTCGCCGCGTTAGGAAGTCCCTTCAACAAACTCATGGTGACACGGTACGCCGGAGTAGGTTTGGTCCCAGCTTACGAGATCGCATTCACGGGAACCATGCAGTTCAGGGGGCTGATCGATGCAGCCTTGCGTCCTTTGATGCCGGAGATCAGTCGACTGGATGGGATCACCACACTAGGGGCGACGAACAGAATGAGGCAGGTTTGCCGACGCGCAATGAGGATCATCCTCTTCGCTGGAGTCCCCGCGTACATCGGGCTGATTCTGTTGTCGCCAGTACTGCTGCAGGTTTGGCTCGGCAATCGATTCACTCAGAGCTTGCCGGGAGTGTTTCGCATTATGCTGGTAGCCAGCTTTCTCAGCCTTGTTGCTGTCCCGTCATACTACTCATTGATGGGACTGGGGCACGCTAGGGACATACTGTTTGCTCGCTCCATCACCTGGATTGTCAATATGGTATCTGTGACCATGGTGGCAATGGGTACCGGTCGATTGTCTTTGACGGTCATCGGCGGATGTCTCGTTGTCTCTTGGACATTGTCCTCAATCTACCTGATTCGGCGTCTTTGGTGTGTATTGCGCGAACGCACCGAGAAAATGCCAGGCAGCGGCGGGATACGGACCTTCCCACTTGCCCATGCGGAGACTATTTCGAATTGAGAATGAATTGTGCCTTCTCTGACGCGGTGGATGGGGAAGCGACTCGCGGCGTACACGTGACTTGTCGCGTCTGAGGCCATGGGGGTGATCCGTGATGGGCAGAATGGACCTTCTCTGGCGAGAATGTAAGACCAGATTGAGTCTTCCAGAAGAGACTGTTGTATGGCAGAATCCTGTTTTCCAGTTCCGAAGGGTATATGCGAGTGATGGACTTGTCTGCAAGATCGTCGATATTGGAAAGGATGCCTCTGCGTCGCGCCGGAAGCAGGATCCAGAGGGGGAATTTCGAATACTCAGACACTGTGCAGGCGTGCCCGGCATTCCAGCGGCATTATCATGCGTCAGGACCGATCAGTTTACGGCCGTCGTCATGACTCGGCTTCCAGGGCAACCACTGTCCGACATTTCAGTGGGCTGGCTTCAGTTACTGGCGATCCTAGCCAAACTGGGCGTCATACTGGTCAGGTTAGCCTGGCGAGGGGTCAGTCACAGCGACATCAGGTGCGAAAATGTGCTTGTAACAAGAGACAATCGGGTGTCAATCATCGACTTCGATCAAGCGTTCGAGACCACAGTGTGTTCAGCACTACTGAGTCATTTCTTCGGTGTTAGCTTAGGAGGCAGCAGAGTGTACGGTTCCATTGTTTCTGTCGTCAAAGGCCATCTGAAACGTACTTTGCCGACGAGGGCTACAGAGATGCTAAGGGGCTTGCAGCGGAGGTATAACCGAAAGTTGTGGATGGACGGACGATGAGAGCGGCGTATCCTTGTGGTGTTAGGAATGGTTATGGTCGACAAGGAAAGGACACGCCACATGGAACAGAGTACGGCAAAAACAGAGTGTTTGTCAATGAAGCCGCGGGATGTTCTGAGCGACATCTTGCGGCAAGGAGCCCAACGGATGCTGGCCGAGGCCATTGAGAATGAGGTCGCCGAATACATCGGTTGCCACGCCCAGGTGCGGGATAGCGAGGGGCACCGACTGGTGGTTCGCAACGGCTACTTGCCCGCGCGTCAGATTCAGACGGGTCTGGGGCTCGTGGAGGTCCAAGCGCCGCGGGTGAACGACCGGCGGGTCGACGACAAAGGCGACCGGGTGCGGTTCTCCAGTCAGATCCTGCCTCCTTATCTGCGCCGGACCAAGAGCCTGGAGGAATTGATTCCCTGGCTGTACCTGCGGGGTGTCAGCACGGGGGATTTCACCGAAGCCCTCCAAGCCCTGTTGGGCCCGCAAGCCCCGGGGCTATCCGCCACCAACATCGTTCGCTTGAAGGAATCGTGGCAGCAGGAATGGAAGACCTGGTCGAAGCAGTCCCTGGCCGAGAAGGTCTACCTCTACCTGTGGGCCGATGGGATCTACTTCAACATCCGGCTGGAGGAACCCGACAACAACCGTCAGTGTATTCTGGTCCTGATGGGGGCGGCGGCGGACGGCCGCAAGGAGCTGATCGCGCTCACGGATGGCTACCGGGAATCGGCGGACTCCTGGCGGGAACTGCTGCGGGACGTCCAGCAACGCGGCTTGAAAACCAGCCCCAAAGTGGCCACCGGAGACGGCGCCCTGGGCTTCTGGGCGGCCCTGCGGGAGATTCATCCGTCGACGCGGGCGCAGCGGTGCTGGGTACACAAGACCGCCAATGTCCTTAATAAAATGCCGACGTCGCTGCACGCGAAAGCCCAAGCCATGCTCCAGGACATCTGGATGGCGCCGAGCCGCGAGAAGGCGTTAAAGGCTTTCGATCTGTTGGTCCAAACGTTCGAGGCGAAGTACCCCAAGGCGGTGGAGTGCTTGGTCAAGGATCGGGAGGTCTTGCTGACGTTCTATGACTTTCCCGCGGAGCATTGGATCCATCTGCGTACGACCAATCCGATTGAATCCACGTTCGCGACGGTGCGTCTCCGGACCGTGCGGACCAAAGGCAGCGGCAGCCGCACCGCCTGCCTGACGATGGTCTTCAAGCTGGCCCAGTGCGCCGAGAAGCACTGGCGGCGCATCAATGGCCCACAGTTGCTCCCCGAGGTGATTCGGGGTGTAAAGTTCGTGGATGGCCTCAAGGAGATCGCCGCGTGAACGGGCATCTTCTTACAACCCGTAGGACAGGCAAAGTGGAGTCGCCTTCGGCGAAGACGTTTCGATTTCATCACCCCCCAACCGAAGCCAGATGGGAGGCAAGCCTGGCACGCCCCCCGTGGGCGAGCCTCTTGAGCTATCTGGCTTCGGAGGCTGGGTGGATGAAAAGATCGAGGTCCTCCGCGAAGCGGCTCCGCTTCTGGTCACCCAACGAAGTGAAGGATGCGGCCGCCAAAAATCTCATCCACAACATTTGACAATAGCTCCTTGCAGCGTCGATGCACACGGAGGCTCCGTGTCCTGCCGACAATTCCGGAAAACGCTAGCGTGGAACTCAAGACCATGCTTGCGGCTTGGCGGATCGCGCAAACTTCTGGCGCGAATGCGCCGGGGCGACAGATAGCATACTATTCACTGCATATGGAAGGGTACTACTTTCCCGGAGAGCGGCCATGGATGGATCGCTGGAACGTCTTTCGCGGCATCACGGACTATTCAGGTAAACGCATTCTGGAGCTTGGATGCAATATGGGCCTGTTGTCGACTCACCTGCTGAAGGACGCGGGTGCGGCTGCCGCAATGGCTGTGGATCGAAACCCGAAAGTCCTCGACGCGGCCAGGATGGTCAACTGCGCGTTCAACGTGGAAGCTACTCTACTGGTTCAGGATTTTGATGCTTCCGAAGAGTGGGAAACGAAGTTGGCTGCTTTTGAGCCGGACATCGTGTTTGCCCTGAGTGTGCTGAATTGGGTGGAGGACAAACAGCGGTTCCTGAAGTTCCTCGGGCGGTTTCCCGAGGTGGTTTTCGAAGGCCACGAGTGTTTCGAATGGGAGAGTCGCAGATTGGCGAGCGTCGGATTCACACGGGTTGATCGGGTTGGTAAGAGTGAACGCAATCGGTATATCCTCCACTGTCGGAAGTGAGATCGCACGGGGGCCACAACGATGCTGTGAGCATTAGCCCCCTACGAATGGTGAGTCAGGAGCGTGTACGGAGCACCTATCTCCGAGGGTGCGTGAACGAGGGGTATGGGTATGATGATGCCAAGAATATCAATCGTGACTCCTTCGTATGATCAAGCCGACTTTCTTGAGAGGACGATTCTTAGCGTGCTGAGTCAGGGCTACCCCCATCTCGAGTACATCATCATCGATGGTGGCTCAAAGGACGGCAGCGTCGACATCATCAGAAAATACGATGCTCGTCTTGCGTTCTGGGTAAGTGAGCCTGATCGGGGGCAAGCGGATGCTATACGCAAAGGATTCGAGAGAGCAACCGGCGACGTAGTCGGGTGGCTGAATTCCGACGACATGTATCTTCCTGGAGCGCTGCTTAGAGTTGCCGAGGGATATCGGAAGAATCCACAAGGTGCCCTCTTCTACGGTGACTACATCAAGGTGGACGAAAAGGATCGTTGCATCGCGGTCCGGCAAAAGACGTCGTTCGATTATCGCATTGTGTTGCATGCCTACGAAATACCGATACAGCCTGCCTCGTTTTTCGACCGACGGAGTTATCTCGCGGTCGGTGGTATTGACACTCGCTTCCACTATACGATGGATCATGATCTTATCCTCAGACTGGCTCGGCGCGGCACGGTTCACCATGTGGGAGGTTATCTGTCTGCGTTTCGCTTGCATTCATCAAGCAAGACGATGACGGTCGGAAAGGGCTACCGTTTTCCTGAGGAAGCCGAGCAGGTGTGGGTTAAGAACGTCGGGCGCGCGCCCTATTACGGCGAGCGTTTCCTTTTGCATTGGTTCCACGCCATGCGCCTTAGCGTCCGAATGTTCAAGGAGGGGTGTCTATCCTGCCGGCTTGGCGGTAAGGGCAGCCCGTATAGGATTGGCCAGACCTATGCCCCGAGCGCGGACAATTGGTCGCAGATGTTCCCCTGAGCGTGCGGGCCAAGGGTTAGGTGCGAGGTCGCAGGTAGCCCTTGTGTGGTCGTGAGGGAAGGCAATCGCTATGTCGCTTGAGCGTGTGATCCTATGCGGAATGATACTCTTGTTGGCATGCTGCATTACGTTCTTCTTCTGTCGTCGCATGCTCTTGGCGTTTGACATCGTGATTACGCTGATGCTGACACTGGTGGCATTTCCCCTTCCGATTGCGTCGCCCTTCAGCGAAGGTGTGAATGCGGATCTCCCCTTGTACGAGGTGTTGACACCCATTCTTGGCCTTTGTGTCCTCGTGAAGATGGCGGCAGGCAAGGCAAGAGTACCATCCAATGGACTCAGCAAACTCCTGTTCATGTGGTTCTTGCTTGTGGTGGTAACCTATTGCAGGCATCCGGTGTTTCTGGGAGATCTCTTTGCCGCGGGGGGAACGGGGGCAATATACCACACGCTGTACCCTCTATGTCTGTGCGCTCTGATCTTTTTATGCACTGCATGCATTCTAAACACCAGAGCAAGAATCGTGCATGCGACTAAACTAGTGTGCGTGGTGATGATTTTGGGCCTGGGTGTCATGACATTCATGCTGTTGACCGGTATTGACGTCCCCCTGCTGACTGGCGGGAGAGGTCCATGGACAGTCATGCAAATACCGACGGGTAATGAGACTGTATATAGATCGATCGCTATGAGTACATACGGCGCTGATTTGTATTTGGCACTTATGTGTTTCGGTTACCGCCTCTCGAAGGTATGGCAAGGAACCTTGGGGGCTCTTCTTGTAGTGCCAACTGTCATCGGCGGCGGCCGAACGGCCGTCATCACGCTCATCATCTACATTGTACTCGGGCTGTGGTTACGCCTCAGGTCGGCCCGCATTGTCTTTCACACAGTAGCTGCAATGGTGGCGATTACGGCTCTAGCATTGTGTGTTGGCATGCGGGTTCCTCGTACGGCCACGCGTGTAACGGACTTTTCGACCGACAGCAGAGTGGGCATCGGTGGTCGTATGGAGATGTTCATGATGGCAATTCAACCTATCATGGACCGGCCGTTTATGGGCTACGGCTACGGCGGATTGTGGACAGCTCGCGGAAACCAGGAGATCAGCAATCAGGTGGCCAGCGGAAATGCGCACGCAGGCGTGTTAGCTGTAATGCTCTGCTACGGTCTGGTAGGCCTAGGCACGTTCTTGTCGTGCTTGACTGCCGCTATCTGGATGGCCAGGCAATTGTATCAGCGAGTACAGGATGCGTTCCTAAGAGACCTGATGCTATGGATCGCGCTGCATCTTGCAGGACTATTCGTAGTGTTCTTCCTATCTGTGGAAGTTGAGAAGTACCGTCTAGTGTATCTGGACATGGGTGTTATCTGTGTTGTCTGTGGTCTATGTGCGCAGACAAGTGCGGCCAGACCATTGTTGTCCTGCGGACCCGCCTGGAGACAACTGCACGGGACAAGGTGACCGCTGCTGCGAGGATGCGGGTCCTTATCGCCCTGAGGAGGTCTCAGTCATGTATGCGTGGATATTTCAACACGCGCTGCTGCCCATGGTTGAATACCGGCACAAGATGCACATCCGCGACCATTTGCGTGAGTTCGAGCAAACACAATGGTGGGATCCAAATGATCTGCAGGAACTGCAAAATAGGCGGCTGCGGGCCTTGATCAGGCACGCTTATGAGCATGTACCTTACTACCGGCGCCTATTCAGCAACCATGGTCTTCGTCCACATGATATTCAAACAACACAGGACCTCGTGAAGCTTCCAATTCTCACAAGAGACGATGTGCGTCAACATTTCAATGAGTTGACATCCACCGATATGCCTCGAAGGAGGTACAAACTCAATCGCACGGGCGGTTCCACAGGTGAACCCCTCAAGTTCTACATAGACTGGGACGCCTGGGGCGCATCATGGGCCTGTATCTATCTGGGATGGCGCATCGCAGGTTACAGATTTGGCGATCGTATGGCGAATCTGGGAGGGACGTCTCTGTTTCCCGATACCAGCGCCAGCCTAAAGACCCGATTGCGTCGTGCGATTGAACGGAATCGTGCCCTGTCGGCAACCCACATGTCAGAGCCGATTATGGCTGATTATTGCAGGCAGCTCAGAAAACACCAACCCAGATTCCTCCGCGGTTATCCGAGCGCGTTGGTGGTATTCGCGAAGTTCTTGACATCGCACGGGGGTGTTCCCTTCTCACCAGAAGCTGTTTTCACGACTGCCGAGGTGCTGTACCCGCACCAGCGAGAAGTCATTGAAGACGTATTCAGGTGCAAGGTGTTTGATGGTTACGGCTGCGGTGATGGAGGAGGGAGTGCCATCGAGTGCTCCGAACATCAGGGCCATCATATCATTGTTCAGCGTGCTGTATTGGAAATTGTCGGGAGCGATGGATCGCCGGTGTCGCCCAAGACATGCGGTCGCGTTGCTTGGACAGACCTATGCAACTATGCCATGCCTTTTATTAGGTACCATGGCGGAGACATGGCGGTAGCCGCCTCGGAGTACTGCCGTTGTGGGAGGGGACTGCCTCTCGTCGAGACCCTTCTCGGGAGGACAACGCAGACTATTCGGTTTGCAAACGGAAACGTGTTGTCAGGACCCGCGGTCACGCTTATTTTCAAGGAGTTCCCGATTCGACAGTACCAAGTGGTCCAGACAGATCTCCATACGCTCCGAATGCGAATCGTTCGCGATTGGGGGTTTACGGAGGACCACAGTAAACGTCTGTCCAGCACCTTTCGGTATCATGTTGGCGAGGGGGTCCGCGTGCATCTCGAATATGTCAATGATATCCCGCCTACACGGTCGGGCAAACGTCTGTATGTGATCGCAGACGTCCAATCAGCGGACGAGACAGCACGGTAAGGGGATGTGGGGAGGCACTCTATTGTCAAGGATGTAGTGTAGGTCAACTTATATGCCAAAGGGTGCGATTGCCATATCGCGCAACATTTTGCGCACGATCATCTTGCGCCTCAGATGGTGTGCGCTGACCTATTTCTACGGCATGGATATTGCCTGGTCCGCACGCGTCTCTTGGGGCACCCGTCTAGATAAGACTAACCCCAGAGGAATTTATATTGGTTGGCAGTCGTATTGCGCATCCGGTTCTATCATCATGACGCATGATTACACCAGAGACCGGTATGCTGAGACTCACATCGGCCGCTGTTGTTTCATTGGGGCCCACGCCATACTAATGCCAGGCATCACGATAGGTGATTCGGTCATTGTGGGAGCAGGTTCAGTCGTAACGAAGTCTGTCCCATCGGGAACCATCGTGGTGGGTAATCCTGCGAGGGTACTTCGCCAAGGGATTGTGACGGGACGTTTTGGCAAGATCGTGGCCGGAGTCCGCGAAGCTGCAACTGTGAATCAGGCCAAACCCACGAGGGCTTCTTTGCCGAGGACTGTTGCACCCGAGAAGCCACCGTGGAACGGGTCTCATTTCTAGTCATCAGCAGACAGGTGTGGCTCCGACAGCGTCCCTGCATGCGATGGTCTCAGGCCTGGGCATTTCATGCTCTGACAGAATACTTGGTGACACAAACGGGGGGGATTCGCTATGATCGCATCGGCAACCAAGCAAACGGAGGTTCTCGGCGTTCCGATCACGTGCTTCGATTCCTATGATCATGCGGTCCAAACGATCGTGGACAGGATCTGGGCCAGTACCAAGACGTTCTGTATCGCGATCAACCCGGAGAAGGTCTGCTTCGCCCAGACCGATGAGACCCTCGCGTCGATCATACGTCGAGGGAATATGCACATTTGTGACGGGATCGGCACCTGTGCCGCCGTCAGGTTCCTGAGGGGTTGGCGGATCCCCAGAATCACCGGAGTGAAGCTGTTCTTTGCGCTCTTACAGGCCGCCGAAGAGGCCGGACTGCGGGTGTTTCTGTTCGGGGCGACGCCCGAGACGAACGATGCCGCCTACGAGAGAATTTGCGAGAAGTACCCGCGGCTGCAGATTGCCGGCCGGCTTCATGGCTATCATAAAGATCATGGTGCCATCGTACGGCAGATCAATGCGTCCGCCGCCGATATGCTCTTTGTGGCACTCGGCTCGCCTCGGCAGGAGAGATGGCTGGGGGAGCATCTGGACCGGCTGGAAGTGCCCTTTTGCATGGGGGTCGGCGGCAGTCTCGATATCCTCAGCGGCCGTGTGAAGAGAGCCCCGGAGATCTTTCAGCGCACGGGCACGGAGTTCTTGTACCGTCTGGTCTGCGAGCCGTGGCGCTGGCGGAGACAGTCCGTGCTGCCCGGGTTCGCGGTGCGCGCGTTGGCGCAGGCCCTGTGCACCAGAGGCTTGCGGGCGTTCACCGCGAGTCGCGAGACCCTCCGATAAATGAAGACAAAACGAGTTGCGAAAAACGACACGTTGAGCCTGCGGCGCGTGACCATCGCGGCCGCGGCAGGGAGTCTCGTGATGCTTGTGTTTGGGCTGGCGCATCGTATGCTTGTGGGACGACTGGCAGCTCCTGTCATCGCCACTCGCATTGCTTCCGATGCCCTGGAACGGGTTCCCCTGCAGATTGCCGATTGGACCGGCGAGGATGTTCCCTTGGATGAGGCGATCGTACGCCGAACGGCTACCGATGCCCACATCCATCGTCGGTACTCCCGCCGCCATGAAGTGGAATCCGTCTTAGCTTATGTCGCGTGCGGTGTCCGAACGCGGGATCTGATGGCGCATCGCCCGGAGGTATGCTATGTGGGAGCCGGCTGGACTCGCACGGGTCGTCATCCGCGGGAACTGCGCTTGAGCGATGGTACGACATTGCCCTGCACGGTCTTTGAGTTCTCACGGGGTGCGCTGAACACCGCCAAGATCGCTGTCTTGTTCTACTACGTTGTGGATGGGCGGTATTGCCGTGATCTCGCCGAATGGCAGTACCGCTTTTGGCGCATTGGCTATGTCGCACAGGTGCATATCGTCGCTTCATCAGAGACTCTAACGATCGAGGAGGCGATGAGAGCTGTCTCCGATTTTGCGGTCGATTCCGCCTCCCGGATACTTGAGCTCCTGGATCCTATCGAGAAGGATCGAGGGCCGGGCTCATCACGTGAGCTGCGTAGATAGAAGCCATAGCATGAGAGTGATTCCCTATTTTGTTCACCGCAGACCTGCTCTGCGAATCTGCGGTGGGAGAGACCAACCTTGCGAGGGCCACCTTGGTCTCATCCTGGCTCTCGCGGCGCTGCTGGTCGTCACGATTTGGTCCTATGGGGCAATTGTGGTGAGCCTCTTTCACGGATGGCGGAGCGACGATGATTATTCCGCCGGTCAACTCGTTCCTCTTGTTGCCCTCTTCTTTGTCTGGAGAGACCGAGGGGAACTCCAGAGTTGCTCGCTGGCGCCGTGCTGGTGGGGTGGAATCGCGATGGTCGTTTTGGCGCACGCCGTACGAACCGGTGGCCTGTTGTTCAGGTTCGGCTCTCCGGAGCGATATGCGCTGGGGCTGACCGTGGCAGGCCTGGTTCTCCTGGTGGCTGGTTGGCAGGTGTTTCGTCGCGTCCTATGGATACTGCTGTTCCTCTTTCTCATGTTTCCACTTCCGGGGCGGATCCACAACCTGGTCGCCGGGCCGCTGCAGCAGTTGGCGACGACCGGGTCGGTCGGTCTTCTGGAGGCGGTGGGGGCTTCGGTTAGTCAGCAGGGGAATGTCGTTCTGCTCAATGAGAATACGCCTATGGCGGTGGCGGAGGCGTGCAGCGGGCTGCGGATGCTGACCGCGTTCATTATTGTCGCGGCGTTCATCGCCTACTTGGTCAAGCGGCCCCGGTGGCAAAAAGGCATCCTGCTCGTGTCGAGCATTCCGGTCGCGGTCGCCTGCAATATCGTCAGGATTTTTGCGACCGGGCTGCTCATACTGCATGTCAGCAGCGAAATGGGCGAGAAGTTCTTTCATGACTTTGCCGGTTTGGTGATGATGCCGGCGGCGGTTCTGCTCCTGTTTGGTGAGCTGTGGCTGATGGATAAGCTGATTGTGCCGGAGCCCTCACGAGAACAGGCAGGGGCACGGGTCCGATCGGTCACCCGGGTCCGCAAGACGTCGTCGGGAGAGGTGCCGGTTCTCGGCAAATACCGATCATCAATCGTGACTACTCGTTCGAGAGAATTTCCTTGACACCGAAAGAGAGTTGCTGTAAAGGGCACTTGTAGGATCGGACAGCTAACGGAGTAGCGGGTGAATGATGAAGCGCGGCGTTGTCAGGGCGGTTCTGGCGGCACTGGCCCTCGGGGGGAGTGCGGACGCGGACATGATGCCGGTGTCCCAGCGGGAAACTGGATATCGGCCATTGTCGTGTGCCTACACGCCGGCTTGCCTCCCATCCGCAGAGGGTTGTGGTTCCCGCGCCTCTTGGCCCCAGCTTAGCGCGGCGGGCCTGCCATCGCTCGGATTCTTGCTGGAAGCTCCAACGGATGCCGAAGCGACGGGCGAGAGACCCTGCCCGTGCGGGTTCTGACGGACGGCGAAAGCAGCCTGAGCCTGTGCCTGTACGGCTTCATCGGCCTGGGTGCCCTGCGCTGGGCTCACTGGATGAAGAGATCCTCCCTGGCTTGGGTCCCGGACTGGTATCACAGCGGCGGTCCCTTCCAGATCGGGCACAGTCACGCCGCGGGACCCGACCTCCGCTTCACGCCGGTTCCCTGCTTCGTCCAGCCGCAATGCGAGGCGCAGGATGACCCGCTGCGGTATGATCGGGGGACACTTACGCCCTTCTTGCGAGAATCACAATTCGCCACAACCCTACTCGCTTCTCGCGGACCTCCTGCCTAGTCACGCAGATCGATGGTCTCCCGCGCCCGCCGTAGTTTTGCGTCCGTTGCGGCGGCCCTTTGTGGACGGCACGGCGTGGTTTCCCTCGCTTCGCCCGGGCGACAGGGCGGGTCGGTATCGAACGGAGAGACCTCAATCGAAGCAAGGACCGTTGTGATGCAAGGACGGTGAGGAATGATGACTGGAAGATCATTACTGGCGTTCTGTGCGGCAACGTTGTGCATGAGCGCGGCACCGGCCGGGGCGGGCATGGTCGTCCTGAACAATCCGAGTTTTGAGGCGGGCCTGACGGCCTGGTCATGCTCCACGACGGCTACGGGAAACGTGACGGTTGTTCACAGTTGGACTCAGGGGGATGGCGGCTCCGGTCCTCTGAGTTGGGGGCCGACCCAGGGATCCTGGTTTGCTCTCCTCTCGGGCGGTAATCGCGATACGGACATCACCCTGTCTCAGCGTTTCACGGCCCACGCCGGTGATGTGCTCCGGTTCGCTTACTTCTGGGACGGAGGTGACTCGGTGGACGGCGTCAAGTACAACGACTCGGCGGCGGGGATCGCTCTGTTCGATCCGGCGGGATCCGCTACGGCGTACCCCATCTTCGACGAGTCCATCAGGAAACGGGGAGACTACAACGGCACTCCCTGGCAGTACGTGAGTTTCGAGATTCCGGTCTCTGGCACGTATGATTTGATGTTTGAACTGAGAAATGCCACAGATTCTCGAAGTGACAGCTATCTGGGTGTAGACGCAGTGCCCGAGCCGGCCGCCGTCTTGCTGGGCCTTCTCGGCCTGAGTATTGCGGGTCTAAAGCTACGCGAGTACACGCAAAACGGGCCCAATGGTGCCGGACAGAACGCGGCGTTCTGGGCCTGACAGACCTGGAGGTGGATTGGCCACTGTCCAGTCAAGAAACAGGGGGGACGAACGAAAGGGGACAAACATGAACACCCAACGGATTGTCTTTTGGCCGGCGGTGGGCGTACGGGCGATGCTCGTGGTCGTGCTTCTGGCGGTCATGATGGCCTCAAGCGCCACGGCGACCATCACGTACAAATGGACGGAGACAGCTACCAGAAGTTCGGTGTCTAGCTTGACCATTACTCACTCTGGCGACGTTGTCCAGGGGGACTTCCTCTTGGCCCAGATCACCCTTAATGCGGCGACTGGCACCATCAGTCAGATTCCATCAGGTTGGATCCTGGTGGCGAGCAGGAACAGCAGTGCGTCGAAAGTAGGGTCGGCTATCTACCGGAAGCTCGTGGTCAGCTCCGAAACGGCTTCGTACACTTGGTCCTTCAGTTCATCGGTCAGCGCCAACGGAGCCATCATTGCTTACCGGGGCGTCAAGGCTGGTGACCCAATCGCGGCCGCGCACAGCGAGAACGACGGGAGCGGCAACAGTCTGACCGCTACCGCTGTGACTGCCGTGCCCAACTCCATGCTTGTCGCACTCTACGGCACCGAGAAGGAGAAGACTCTGTCCGCGCCGAGCGGCATGAGTGATCCGCCGCGCTATATGCTCAAACCCAGTGGCGGCAAGGTGAGCAGCATGGCAGCCGACCAGGCTATCACGTTGGGGGGCTCGACCGGCAGCCGGGTTTCGACTACGAGCGGGAGCGACAAGTGGGTGGCTCACCTCGTTGACCTCGGTCCAGATACCACCGCGCCCGTCCTGACGCTGCCCAGTAATATGACTGTCAAGGCGACCAGTTTCGCCGGCGCCGCAGTGACTTTTGCTCCCACGGCCACGGACGACGTCGATGGATCTGTGGCAGTCACCTGCGTTCCTGCTTCGGGGAGCACCTTCGCGCTGGGCACGACGACCGTGAACTGTTCGGCCACCGATGCGGCTGGCAACACGGCGACCGGCAGTTTCACGGTGACGGTGAAACTGACCCTGTACCTGCACAACAAGCCGACGCCGCCCACCGGCGACACGAATTCCCAGAGCAACCTGCAGATGAGCCCCACGGAACCGCCGGGGACCTTCCTCTGGAACTACGACAAGGACTGCGATGCCGCCCCGGGGCGTCTCGTCCGCAAGGGCGGTTCGGCGACGAACCTGAATCGAGCGTTGTACCTGAATTGGCGGGCGGTCGTGCCGGCGGGCGGGCTGACCTTGTCCGGCGATGCGGAGTTGAGGTTCTTCGCCGGAATGAAGGACTTCACCACCCGTGCCGAGCAACGCTCGAAAAGGGGATGCGTCGCGATGTTCCTCCGGGAGATCGCTCTGTCCGGCGTCGCTACGAACCTCGGGTCCGGGTTCGTCGACCGGTCGAGCTGGCATAATGGCAGTAGTGACTGGGTGCAGGAGGGGATCACCTTCGCCAACCTGGACCGCACCATCGCCGCCGGCAACACGCTCGAGGTGAAGATCATCGTGGACTCCGCTTCTGACGACGACATGTGGTTCGCGTATGACACGGAGGGTTTCCCCGCACGGCTGATCGTGCCATGACCCGAGGGCTGTGGCTGGGGACAAGAGAAACCGTCTGGTGAAAGGGATGATTATGATAAGAAACGTTACGGGCTATCGGGCCATCCTGGCCGTAATGCTGGTGTTCCCGATCGTCGCGAGAGCCGGTCTCAGCACCGTGCAGCTTGGTCCTGCGGGTGTCGTGGACACCTGGATCTGGTCGGGAGATGAGCTCTCACATGGCGATCAGGATACCCTGTACGTGAACGACATGGTTTCCTGCGATCAGCGGATCCTGATCAAGTTCACCGATTTGACGCCTCTGACCGGCGCCAAGACGATCACGTCGGCTACCCTGGGGCTCTTTCTGGCGGATGCCGCAGAAGGCTCGTTGACGCTGGAGGTACACCGAATAACCGGTTCTTGGGGTGAGGACGTCACCTGGTCAGCGCGGCCCGGTTTCGAGGACCCCGCCGTGACCTCGTCGCTTGTCACAGCAATCTACGGCGATGAAGCATACGACCCCTATCGATTGGTCACGTGGAACGTAACCAGCCTGGTGCAGAAGTGGGTCGTTGACAACGTGGAAAACGATGGTATGGCCATCTACGGCGAGGGAACGCCGGGCTACCAGCTCTATGTGTCCAGTGAAAACGTGGACGGTCTACCGTTGCCTCGTCTGGACGTGACGTTCGTGCCGGTTCCTGCCCCGGCGGGTGTTCTGCTGGGCTTCCTCGGTTTGGGCGTCAGCGGGCTGAAGCTGCGCAAGTTCGTGTAAGCGGTCCGGCAGCGCACCCTTGTGAAGTTCCGCGAGGAGACTACCCGGTGGAGACCCCATCAAGGGGCTTCGCCGGGTAGTTGTATTGGCATTGTGGCACGTGATGAGTGCGAGACTCTCTTACGCGATCCCATGAGGGGTCCTTCGTGCACCTCGCCGGCACCGGTATAGGGTGCCGGTGGATGCTTGGCAGTGTCGCACCGTCGGACCGATGGCCTCGATCTACGCAATCCGCGCCCGCAATGTGCCGTGGTCCGTGCCAAACGGAGCAACCTACCAGCAACTCATAGCCGTGTGTTCTCAGGGAGCAAGCGTGTCATGGCTTACCGGAATCGATGCGCGAAAGTCAATGTGAAAGTCCTGGCCATTTTGATTGTGGTCACAGTGGCGCTGGGGCTGTCTCTGTTCGTGGCTCGTCAGGTCCGCAGGAACGTCCTCTCGAAGAGGGCGCTGGCGGCGGGAGAGGCGGCTTTCGCGAGCCGGGATTGGCCGGCGGCCTTCAAGGGCTACCGGGACTACCTCAGCCGCAATCCCGACGACCTCGAGATTCTCCGGAAGTACGCCCAGTCGTGCCTGTCGATCCGGCCCCTGGACGCCCGGGCCCTCTCGGGCGCGATCGCGGCCTATCGCCGGGTCATCCAACGGGACCCTGAAGACGCAGTTGCCTACGAGAGACTCGCTATGCTCTATGGGGGGATCGGCAACCTCGAGGCGCTTTCCGTCCTGGCCCGAACGCGGCTGGAGCACGTTCCGGACGACCCCAAGGCTCCGTTGTGGCTGGCGGATGCCTTAATTCGATTGAACAGGAAGGCGGATGCCGAACAGGTGCTGAGCAAGTTCATCGAGGAAGTCGAGGGTCTGCCGGAAAGGCACATCGAGTACGCGCACGCCTGTGCGAAAATGAGCGAGATCGCCGGCGCCGGCGGGTCCGGTGGGGCCAAGACAAAAGCCCTGGAGTGGCTCAACAAGGCCGTAGACCGCGCCCCCGAGTGCGTGGAAGGACTCTTGATCCGGGCCCGCTTCTACCGCCAGAGCACCGAGATTCCCGGCATCGAGGAGAGAGACCGGCTGGCACTCGCGCGCCAGGATCTGGAGAAGGCCGACCGTCGCGGCACGGAGAGTCCCCAGATTCGCTTGTTCCTGGCCGCCGAATGGTTGGCGCACGGCGAGTACGACCGGACGGCCACGGAGTTGCAGGAGGGGGACAGACTCGCCCAAAAGGCGCCGGAGGAGCAGTTCTTCGATGGAAACGACTGGGCGGCGGCCCAATTCCTGCTTCGTGTCGAGGTGGCGACACGCCAGGGGCTGGCCGCCGATGCGGCGGCTCTGGCGGATCGGGTGCTGGTCTCGCTCACCGAGAAGAGGCACCGAGTCCAGGTTCTCCCTGCGGCGATCCTGCTGTACGTGGCGGCCGGAAAGGCCCCGGAGGCCCGGCGTTGTCTGGACGAGTATCTCGGCATGTTGCGGGCCCAGGAAGGCTCGCCGCAGTCGGCGCGGAGACTCGCCGGACTGCAGGCCCTGGTGGCGGGGGTCGAGAACCGGCCCTATGCCGTCATCGACGCCTTGGCGCCGGTGGTGGGCGGCAATGAGACTGCCAACGCGGAGATGTGGCGAATGCTGGCGGAAGCCTACAGCCGAACCGACCAGACCGGCCGGGCCATCAATGCGCTGAACCAATATCGGCGACTCAATCCGCAAGACCCGCAAACAATGGTGGAACTGGCGCGGCAGTACTCCAAGATGGGCGACTGGAGGAAGGCCTTCGAGGCCGCCGCGGCGGCGGAGTCCCAAGGTGTTTCCGGACCGGTCGCCAAGGTGCTTCGCATCGGGGCGGCCATCAACTTGGCGGTCGGCCAGCGTGGGGGCGTCGATACGACGGGACTCAAAAAGCTAGCCGCCGAACTGGCGGACCTGCGCCAGGCGAACCCCGATCAGGTGGATATCCGCCTGTTGCAGGCGATTGTCGCCGGCAGTTTGGAACAGCCCGGGGATGTGGAAAGACTGTTGAAGTCGGCGATGAAGGAGTGCACCAATCCGCTGCGAGCCGAAATCCAGCTTGCCGGCCACTACCTCAGGACCAAACGAGTGAAAGAAGCGGTCGCCGTCTGCACGGCGGCGTGCCAACGTCACCCTGAACTCGCGGAGCCCTGGCTTTCACTGGCCGATGTCCACGTGGTCAACGCCGACTACGAGGCGGCTCGTCGCGGCCTCAAGCAGGGGTTGAGTACGATCACCGACCAACGCCAGAAGCGGCTGCTGTCGATCAAGCTGGCTTTGCTGGAGGTGATCTACGGGGATCGAGCGACAGGGACGAACCTCCTGCGGGAAGTCGCCGCACAAGATCCGCGGGAAGTCCAGGCGCGGTTGCTGCTGTTGGGGATTCGCACAATTCGGGAGGACCCGGCCGCCGCGGAGAAGCTTATTGGTGAGTTGAGGGTGGCGGAGGGGGAGGGAGGGCTCTGGTGGCGTCTGCATCAGGCGGCTCTGTGGCTGGCCTCCGAGGACTGGCGCAAAAAGCAGCAGGATATTGCGAGACTTCTGCGGTTGTGCAGCGAGGCCAATCCCGCGTGGTCGGCGCCGGTACTGCTTTTGGCGGAGATGCACGAGCGGCTGGCCGAGGTGAAGCGGGTCGAGGATACCTGCCGGCAGGCTTTGGCCGCGAATCCTTCCGCGGCGGATATCGCGGGCCGACTGCTGGCTCTGCTCGAAAAGCAGGGCCGTTTCTCGGACGCCGAGAAGGTGCTCCAACAGGTCGCCATCGATTCCCGGCTGGTCAGCGCCTGGCAGGTGCGCATTGCCCTGGGAGCGGGGGACTACTCCCGGGCCGCCGACGAGCTGAAGCTCCGGGCCGCCAGCGACGACAAAGACGCCGACTCGCGTATCCAACTGGCCCGGCTGGTCTATCAGCAGTCGAAAGACGCCAACCAGGCTCTGAAGTATCTCCAGGAAGCCGAAGCGATTGCTTCGGACACCCAGACTTTGATCGCGGTCAAGGCGTCGATCTTGAAAGCCGAGGGTGAGACGGTCGAGGCCCTGCAGACGCTCGATGACTATGTGGTACGCCATGATGACTTCGCCGCCTATTGGATGCGGGGCGTGTACCTGGTCGAGGCGGGCGATCTCGAACGGGCGGAGCAGGACTACCGCAAGCTGACCGCCTTCGCCCCCGACAGTGAGGCGGGATATGAACTGCTGGGCAATTTCTATGCAGGGACCAAGAAACTGGACCAGGCCGTGACGGCTATTGAGGAGGGCTTGCGTGCTCATTCGGAGAGCTTGGGACTGAAGCGCAACCTGATGCGTCTGCTGCTGGCGCGGGCCCAGACCCCGGACCGGGAAAGGGCGATCGAAATCCTCTCCGCGTTGGAAATGCAACTGCCGCAGGATGTGGAACTGCTGACGATCCGGGCGGCCCAGATGTTGGAGGAGCGGACGCCCCAGTCGCTCACGGCGGCCCGGGCGAAACTGGAAAATGCCGTCAGACTGGCGCCGACGGCCGTGAATGCCCATTATGCCCTCATCAGCGCTGCGATGCGAGAAGGGGCCTACCAGACCGCGTGCGATTATGCGGTTCGGGCCCTGGAGTCCAACCCGAAGAATGTGGTGTTATCCCTGGCGAGAGCCAGGGCGGAGATGGCACTGGGCTATACGCCGATGGCAGTCCGGCTGGCACGCGAGACTCTTCAGCAAGACCCGAACAACCTGGACGCCCTAAGCGTGCTCGTGGACGGTGCCCTGAGCGGCGGGCCGAGAACGGGGACCTCGAACACAACCGTTCGCGCTGGGGAGCCGGCGCCGGCGCGCACGGCCGCCGGGGGCCTCGACCGCAACTTCTTGCAGGAGGTCCGGACACTGATCGAGGCCGCCCTCGCCCGCCATCCCCAGAATGAGATGCTGCTGATTTCCCGGGCCCACGTCCTGAACGCTCTGGACCAACCGAAAGAGGCCGTGGGTGTCCTGGAGGCCTATTGCCAGACCAAGGGAGGACTCGGCAGCGTTGCCGCCTTGGTGACCATGGCCGATCTGTACCGTCTGGCGGGCGACGCGGATAAGTCCAAGCAGAAGATCGAGCAGGCCGAGCGGATCGATCCGTCGAATCAGACCGTGATCCATGCCCGGCTGCTCTGGCTGGTCTCGCAGAACCGGTGGGAAGGACTGAAAGGAATGGGTGCCCTGTACACCTCGGCCAAAGAACAGAACCCTGCGATGCTGGTGCGGGCGGCGTCGATTCTGGCGGGATTGGATTCCGTCGAGCTCAAGAAAGAAGGATTGACGCTCTTCGAGCGAGCCGTCGCCTTGTCTCCCAACTCGGTGGAGGCACGACTGGGTCTGGCTTCCACCGTCTATCAGATGGGGGACGCCGAACGTGCCGAGAAGACCTATCGGGAACTGCTGGCCCAGCATCCGAACGATGTGCGGGTCCTCAACGACCTGGCTTGGATTCTGCAGGAACGTTTTCAACGCTACGAGGCGGCCCTGGACTTGGCGAACAAAGGGATGAAGCTGGCCGCTGACGACGTGCATCTCATGCATCTTCTGGACACGAGGGGCACGATTCTGGCGAGCCTGCCGGACCGACTGGCGGAGGCGCGGAACGACTTCACCCGACTGGTGGAACTGTCCCCGGCCGATACCCGGGAAAAAGCCAAAGCCCTGCTGCGACTGGGGCGCGTCTGTGTGCAATTGAACGACCTCTCTCAAGCGAGACAACACCTGCGCAGCGCTTTGGAGATTGACCGGAAACTGCATGTCTTCACGACGGACGAACGCTCCGAGATCACAAGAGTCATCGAGCAAACCGGGGCACAAGCCCGCCGCTGACAGCTTCTCACCCAATCTACGCGTGTGCGACTACGCTTTGTGGGGGGTGAACCCCACGCAGGGTTGTGATGCCCAACCGAGCGAAGCGTCCGATCTTGTAGGGGCAGGCCCCGTGCCTGCCCTTCCTCAGAGGGCAACCACAGGGGGGTGCTCCTACCAGACCCGGAGATTCTTCGGTGCCGCTCCGAGCCTGTCCTGCCGTGGGCCAAGGCAACGAAACGGCAGCACACGCTCCCACGAAAGTTAGTCACACACATCCACGCCGAGGTCTGGCGACCATCTCTCCCACACCCGAAGGTCGTGGTTCGGCCCTCCCACTGACTGCCTCTCACGAAGGCATAGGTCTCATGACGGGGACGGAGTCTTGTCCCGAGAGCCGCTAACCGAACGGCCCTGAATATGTCACTGCGAGTTGCTGCGCCGCGGCGCGGCTGATGTCAGGAAGAAACCAGGGTCTCTGCTTTGGGTGGCATCGCCAAGGCCGGCCTCCGGCCTTGACGATGGTCTCCCGTATGCCATTGAGCCATCGTCAAGGGCTGCGCCCTTGGCGATGCCACCCGAACCGCCCGTTTCTTAGGAGCAGTGCAGCGAGCCTGCCCCCGCGCGGGCGGGGGAAGCAATCTGAATCCGACGGGTAGGAGATTGCTTCGCTGCGCTCGCAATGACATGATTCTCGTCGTGTCTCCATTCTGTTAGAGGCTCTAAAGGCGTCGGTCGTGCCGCCCCACCGGGAGGCTGAAGACGGCCCCTGCTCGGGAGGGGCGGAATTCGCTTGAGGGGCCTGCGCAAAAGGTGTAAGACAGAACGCAGAAATCCGCCGGCCGGGTTGGATCCGCGCAGGACCGGCCTGCGTTCGCACCGTTTACAGCGGGGGACCGGAACATGAGAGATCGACATGCGTTCTTCGCCACGGCCATTCTCGTAGCCGTGCTGCACGCGCCTCTGCTGGGGGCGGCCGCAACATCCGGCTATCCCAAGATGGACTCGGCGTTCGACATCGCCAGGTCGGATTCGCAAGACGTCGTTTACTTCCGTAGCGAAGACGTCTTGCAGGGGCAGATGCTCAGTGACAAGATTGGCCTGGTCACCCCATACGGGACGCTGTCCCTTCCGCTGCGGCGGTGTGCGGGTCTTTCCTTTGCGGCCGGCCGGGCCGATACGGATGCGGCGGTCACGGTCAACTTCAACCGTATCTCGGGCATCATCACCGATCACGTCTTTCGGTTCCGAATCGGCTCCTCCGGAACGGAAGTCCTCCTGCGCAAAGAGACCATCGCATTCATCGTGCTCAAGAAGACCCCCGAGGAGACGGACTTTCTCAAGGGCCGCGAGAAAGCGGATCTGTTCGTTATGGCCAACGGCGATCTGCTCAGTGGCAAGGCGGCGGAGCAAGCGGTGGACATTCGCACCGATTATGGGAAAGTGCCGGTTACTTTCGGTGAGATGAAAGAGGTCCGTCTGACGGGCGAGGGGGAGGTGACCGCCGTCGTAACCAAGACGAACGGACCTCCGCTGCGGGGCGTGTGGGAAACCGACGAACTCTCGCTCAGCCTGGAGACGGGGCAGAATCTGCCGGCCATCTATAAGGACAAGTTCGCCAAGATCTTTGTAGGCCAGGCCGCGGGGCTGGCTCCGGCCCAGTTTGGCATCCAGCCGCCTGTCCCCGGGGAATCCGACCCCGCGCTGCTCGTCGGAATGGTATCGACGGACGAGCCGACGATCACCTTGGACCTGGGCAAGAAGGCGACTATGAAACTCGTCTTAATTCCGGCGGGCAAGTTCCTGATGGGCAGCCTGGGCGACGAAGGCGGCCGGGATGAGGACGAAGGGCCGCAGCGGGAGGTCGTCATCTCCAAGCCCTTCTATATGGGCGTGCACGAGGTCACGCAGGGGCAATATGAGGCGGTCCTGGGCGTCAATCCGAGCAAGTTCGTTGATGCGGCGAAGCCGGTGGAGTGCGTGTCCTGGGATGACGCCGTCGAGTTCTGCAAGAGACTCTCGCGCCGGACCCATCAGGCCGTCACGCTGCCGACGGAGGCCCAGTGGGAATACGCCTCTCGGGCCGGGTCCAAAGGGCGTTTCGGCTTCGGCGATGACGACAGGCAGCTTTCCGCCTATGCGAGGTACGGCCAGGGCGCGGAGGCGGGGACGGTCGCTGTGGGCGCCAAGAAGCCCAGCGCCTGGGGTCTCTATGATATGCACGGCAATGTCTGGGAGTGGTGTGCCGATTGGTACGCCAGCTCGTATGTCAATGCCGCCACCCAGGACCCCACGGGACCGCTCTCCGGCCAATGGCGCGTGCTGCGGGGCGGCTCCTGGGTCAATACTTTAGAGGGCTGCCGCTGCGCGACGCGCAACAAGAGCGCGCCCGATGTGCGGTATAATGGCATCGGTTTTCGGGTGGTCGTGAATCCCAGATAGCTTTGTCCCTTGTCCTTCTTCTCCGAGGTTCAGGGCGTAACATGAGCAGAATGATCACCAGACGTGAGATCGTGTACGGCGGCGTTCTTGGTACGGCCGGGCTGCTGCTGGCTGGACAAACGGCGTCCTCTGTAGCCCAGCCGCCCCCGGTTGGGAAAGAATCGCCCCCGGGGGCGGGGGTGCCACGCGGACCGGCCAAGGCCAAATCGGTTATCCAGATTTGGATGTGGGGCGGTCCCCCGCACCTGGACACGTTCGATCCCAAGCCGGCGGCGGGCTATGACTACTGCGGGCCACTCAACCATCCGATTCCCACGAACGTCGAGGGGATCGTCATTGGCGAGCTGCTTCCTCTGTTGGCGAAGCAGGCGGACAAGTATTCCATCATCCGCAGTATGACCCATGGCGTGAACGGCCATGAGACCGCGGCCTATATGGTTCAGACCGGCCGGCCCCCTGGTGGCCGGGACGTCTACCCGAGCGTCGGGGCGGTGGTCTCGCTGTTCAAGGGTTACAACGCCGGATACAGCGGGCTGGTTCCGCCATATATTGTGCTGACACAGGCGCAGGGGCGGTTCTCCGAGGCCGGCTTTCTGGGGACACGCTACAAGCCGTTTGCCACGGGCGGCGACCCGGCGCAGAGCCGGTTCGCGGTGGAAGGCGTGGTCGCGCAGGGCATCACCGAGCAGCAGCAGAAGAGCCGGCGCGAATTGCTCCACAAGCTCGACACGCTGGGTCAGACCATGAAAGACAACGCGTCCCTGAAGACCTTCGATCAGGCGGGGGAGCAGGCGTACGACCTGATCCTGGGCGATGCGGGCAAGGTGTTCGACCTTGCGCAGGAGAAGAACGAGTTACGGGACAGCTACGGTCGCACCACATTTGGGCAGGCCTGCCTGGTCGCGCGGCGCCTGGTCGAACGCGGCGTGCCCTACGTCACGATCAACTACGGCGGCTGGGACACGCACGAGCAGCATTTCCAAGCCATGCGTCGCAAGCTGCCGGAGATGGACAAGGGCATGGCGGCCCTGCTCCAGGATCTATCGGGCCGCAGCTTGCTCGACAGCACCATCGTCTGGTGGAGCGGCGAGTTCGGCCGGACCCCCAAGGTCGCATGGGAAGCACCCTGGAACGGCGGACGTCATCATTATGGCAATGTCTTCTGTGCCGTCGTCGCCGGCGGCGGGTTCAAAGGCGGTCGGGTGGTCGGAGCCTCCGACGAGAAAGGGGAAGAGGTGAAGGACCGGCCCGTGTATCCGTGCGACCTGATCGCCAGCATGTACGAGCTGCTCGGCATCGACGGCAACGCGAAGCTGCCCCATCCGCAAGGTCAGGATGTCCGTGTGCTGCCCACCGCCGCCGAAGCCGTGAAGAGGGGCGGACGCTTGAAAGAGATCATGTAATGTGGATGGTGACCAATCGCCTTGATAGTCGGGTGGGGTCTTATCCCACGCGTTTCGTGCGCATCGATCGGTGGACGCGTGGGTTGAGAATCCACCCTACACTGCACCTATCGCTCGTAATTCTCCTGACGATGGTCCCAAACGTATGGGGGCAGTCCAGGACGCCGCATATCGGGTATGTCTATCCTGCGGGTGGTCGGCAGGGCGATACCTTCCAGGTCGAGATCGCCGGGCAGTATCTGGACGGCGCGACCAACGTGTACGTGTCCGGTGGGGGCGTTCGCGTGACCGTGGTCGAGCACCTCAAGCCTCTGGCCGGTCAACTGTCGAACGATCTGAGACTGCGGACCCGAGAGCTGCAGAGGAAGGGGACCGATGCGGCAGGTCTCAAGGAGATCGCGGAGATCCAAAGGAAATTCGACGCCAGCCAGAACCGGGAAGCCTATCCCGTGCTCTCCGAAGCGGTCCTTTGTCAAGTGACACTGGCTCCAAATGCCGAGCCTGGCGAGCGGGAATTACGGCTGCAAGCGGCGGCCGGGCTGTCCAACCCGATGGTCTTCTGTGTCGGGCAGTTGCCGGAGTTTCGAGAGGCACAGTGGAAAAGCACCACGGCCGACGCGAATACCAGCGTTACGCTGCCGGCCAGCATCAACGGCCGAATTGTGCCCGGCAGCACCGACCGGTACCGGTCGGTGGTGCGCCGGTCACAACCCTACCTGCCCGCCGATGTGGACCGGTACCGTTTCCCAGCCCGCAAGGGGCAGCAGTTGGTCTTGGCGGTCCAGGCCCGCGAGTTGATGCCCTATCTGGCGGACGCGGTGCCCGGCTGGTTCCAAGCGGCCGTGACGCTCTATGATGCCAAGGGCAACGAGCTGGCGTACGATGACGACTACCTCTTCCATCCCGATCCGGTCCTTCACTATGAGATCCCCGAGAATGGCGACTACGTGATCGGCATCAAGGATGCGCTCTACCGGGGCCGCGAGGACTTCGTGTATCGCATTGCCGTGGGCGAGTTGCCGTTTATCACGAGCATTTTTCCGCTGGGGTGCCGGGCGGGCGCGCAGGCCGCGATCGAGCTCAAAGGCTGGAATCTCCCGACCGACAAGCTGGCGATGGATACCAAGGGCAGAAAGCCGGGAGTCTATCCGGTTTCCGTGCGTAAAGGGAACCTGGTCTCCAACCGTCTGCCTTTTGCCGTGGACACGCTGCCGGAGTGCCTCGAAAAGGAGCCCAACAATCAGCTCAAGGACGCCCAGAAGGTGACGCTCCCCATTATTGTCAATGGGCGGATCGACAAGAGCGGCGATTGGGACATCTTCAGTTTTGCCGCCCGTGCCGGCGATCGGATCGTCGCCGAGGTCAACGCACGCCGGCTCGATTCACCGCTGGATTCCGTGCTCAAGCTGACGGACGCCCAGGGGCAGCAATTGGCATTCAATGACGATCATGAAGACAAGGGATCGGGTCTGGACACGCACTTCGCGGACTCCCTGCTTACGGCCAACGTGCCGGCGGATGGAACCTACTATCTGCACCTGGGCGACACGCAGCAAAAGGGCGGCGTGGAGTACGCCTACCGCCTGCGCATCAGTCCGCCGCGGCCCGATTTCGACCTGCGGATCGTGCCGTCCTCGATCAATGTCGCTGCGGGAGGGACGGCTCGCGTCACAGTCTATGCCCTGCGCAAGGACGGCTTCTCCGGCGAGATCGCACTGGCTCTGAAGGATGCCCCGAAGGGGTACGTGTTGAAGGGCGACCAGGTGCCGGCCCAGCAGGACAAGGTGGAAGTGACGCTGACGGTCCCGCCGACCCCTCCGGCGGAACCTTTGAACCTGATTGTGGAAGGTCGGGCGACCGTGGGAGGACAGCAGATCGTTCGCCAGGCCGTGCCGGCAGAGGACATGATGCAGGCTTTCGCTTACCGGCACCTGGTTGTCGCGAAAGACCTGAAGATAACCGTAACCAAGCGGGGAGGGGCCCCGGCCTCGGCAAAGACCTTGGGTAGTCAGCCTGTGAAAGCCCCCGCTGGTGGAGCGGCCCGGCTTGCGGTGGGGATGCCGGCCGGCGATTGAATCGATGAGAGAGACATGGTACTCTCATCCAGTAAGGCACGGCAATTCCGTGGGCGTCCATTGAGTTTCCGTTGCCGGCGATGATATCTGAGGAGAGACACGATGCGGCACGCACATTGTAGCCAAAGATCGACAGCCGACTCCCAACCATCGAGACACGTACGGCTTCTCGCGGGCGTGCTACTCCTGTGCGGCTTGGTCTCACCTGCACTGGGTGCGGGAACTCTACCTGGGTTGGTGATTCCGGACGGCTTTGGCGTCAATGTCCATTTCACCGGTGAACCGCAGGATCTCGATCTCATCCGTGACGGTGGTTTTCGGTTTATCCGGATGGATCTGTCGTGGTCCCACGTCGAGCGACAAAAAGGCATCTATGACTTCGAGAGCACCGGCTACGATGCCTTGACCGCCGGCTGTGCCAAGCGCGGCATCCGCATCATCTACATCTTCGATTACAGCAACAGGCTCTACGAATCAGAGCAGTCCATCCGCACCGAGGCGGGACGAAAAGCCTTCGCTGCCTTTGCCGAAGCCGCGGCCAAGCGATACAGTGGAAAAGGCATCCTCTGGGAAATCTGGAATGAGCCCAACATCAAGCAGTTCTGGTCCCCGCAGCCCGGCGTGGAGGACTACTGCAAGCTCGTCGAGGCGGTAGCTCCACTGGTTCGACAGGCGGACCCTTCCGGTCTCGTCGTCGCACCGGCCACTTCCGGCATTCCGTTCGGCTGGCTCGAGTCCTGTTTCAAGGAGGGTCTGCTCCGTTAGATCGATGTCCTCAGTGTCCATCCGTACCGTTCGCCAGCGCCGGAAACGGTCGTCAAGGACTACGCGCGACTGCGCGGGCTCATCGAGCAGTACGGCCCCGAGGGCCAGGAGATCCCCATCATCTCAGGCGAATGGGGGTATTCGAGCATCAATTGGGATAAGGCTCGACTGTCGAGCGAGCAGCAGGCTCGTTACCTCGTTCGCATGTTCTTGACGAATCTCTCTCAAAGGGTCCCGGTGAGCATCTGGTATGACTGGAAGAATGACGGCACCGACCCCAACGAACGCGAGCACCACTTCGGTACGGTGGACCATGACCTGAAGCCAAAGCCCGCGTACGTCGCCGCCAAGACGCTCTCCTCGACTCTCGGCGGGCACACGATCGAAAAGCAACTGACGTTGTCGAACGCGAAGGACATTGGTTACCTGCTGAGCCAAGGAACCCACCGGGCCCTGGTCGTGTGGACCACGGACATAGACCATGAGATGACGCTTCCCTTCGAAGCCGCCGAAGGGACCCTCGTCGATATGTTGGGCCAACGCCGACATCTCTCCTGGCAGGCCGGCCAACTCAAGCTGGCCATCTCCGGCAGTCCGCAGTACCTGCTCGTCGGCGACTGAGCCGCCGAGACGCGCGGCAAAAGGGCGATCCACGAGGTCTCTGGTGCCTGGGTTCTTGGCGCACTGAAGCTACTTTCGCATCCACGTTGCAGTCGGCGCCCCGGCTCAATTGGTAATACCGGCTCCGGAACGGCTGTAGATATATTGCCGCAGGGGGTTTCGAGAGCGGACAACGGTCGCGCCTCTGCCGGCCCAATGACCAATCCCTTTCGGTCGTGTCCCTGTGCCCTCGTTATCAACTGACCCGCTGGCGCGAGCGGCTTGATTCACCGGGCCTCCCGGCACGGGAAAACGCGTGTGCGGGACGGGCCTTTTTGCCGTACAACGTAGTATTTTTCTGCCTGCCGCAAGCATTATGTCCCTTTGCAGACCGCGACCGATAGCCGAGAATTTGACCTGAGGTTCTGTTCTGGGGCCAACGGCTCGCCGCTAGGGAGTGTGCTCAACGAGGCATGGATGCTCTGGACGGAATGGTTCGTTGAGTAGGGCGAGCCGTTGGTTGTATCTGGGGGCAAGAGCAGGATCGCATCCTGAGAAAGCAGGGATAACCAATGCCGCAAACGCCGTTGCCTGGCCCATGTGCTGAAATACCGATCAGATGTTCGAGGCGGGTGGTGCTCGTGGAGAACGACCCCGTTGCTGCCGCGCTGAGCGCTCGTGTTTTTCAGGAGACCAAGGCGTGGAATCAACTGATCCATTTTGACGACTGCCAACGCGCTCTGTCGCATCTGCGCAGCCGATCCGAAGAGAAGCCCTTGCTCATCCTGCTGGCCTTGGAGGTTCCGGGCGGGGGCGTCTTCCTGGAGACTTTGAAAACCGACGAGACGCTCAGGATGATCCCGGTGGTGGTATTGGCCGCATCGAAGGAGACCTCCGAGGTCACCGCGAGTTTCTCGCTGGGGGCCGTCGGCTACATGATCAAGACCACTGACCTGACGAGGTTGTCCGAGGAGGTGGCCGCCATCCCTGCCTACGGGGCTTTGAGCGAGTTCCCTCGCTCGTAGCGGACACGTACAAGGATCAGACCGATGCCAATCCTGAGAGCGCGAGTCCTCTGGCTCCAATCTCCGCGTTGAAGGAGCGTATGATGACCGAGCAAAGAAGGATAGCGGCCCGCGTCAGCGAGAGAGCGGCGTTCTTCTGCTTGGGCGAACGACATCATTCATGTGATGGTAGAGATGGGGATTCGAGCCCGTTCACTCCACCACCGTGCGGCAGACGAGCGTTTAGAACGCGCCCCATTTCTTCGCAAAGAACCGCGCGCCGAGATATCGGCATCTGCACCGCCGCGAAACTGGACGAAACATGCCAGACTCGATTCTGTCACGAGTTCAGGGTCCTCAACCGCAATTCATCATGTTTGGAAGCCCACGTTTGCCCCGCAGGGCGGTCCGGATCTATCCCCGAGTGCTGACTACACCCGTTAACCCACAGATTCCTTCAGGAGTCCTAAAGGCTCTTGCTGTCTCTGTCCGATAAACGTGAGGCGGGCAGTGTCGTTTCTCCTGTCTGGTACAATGCTCCGACGAGGCTGGGGCTTCTCTTCGATTTTCGTGGATTGCCGCAAAGGCCCGCGAAAAAAGCCTTGACAGTACTGTTGGACGCTGTACTATCGTGCTCGGTTGCTCCGGCAAAAGAAGGAGTATTGAGGCAGACAGGGAGGAGGTCCCTGTCACCTGTAGCATTGGAGGCCTCTGGGGGAGACTGTTTGTGGTTGCGGGGACTGTCTCTCGCTATTGGGTTTGGTTTGTTTGGATACAAGGACTGTGGAATGGATTTCCTGGGTGGTAGGATTCAAGGTGGCCCGAGACGACGCGATGGTCTCGAACACCGCCCCCCTCGGCGTCTGCAGGGACGCAGGGCTGTCATTCCATCAACTCGCGCATCTGTGTCCTCCGCCCGCAGGAACGCGGCCATCGCACGTGGATCGTCTTTGTCTTGGCGTGCCCATCTGGTATGGGCTCTGGGCTCGTGGTTCGCAAGCCAAACCAACTCAAGGGGCACGCCGTGCCAGCTGCCAAGCACGAATGGAAATCGGGCATGTGGTTCAAAAACATCTTGCGTGGCTCAGCTTGAAATCGATCGATTGGCAGGACTCAAGGCGGAAGGTTAGGGCATAGTGACAGATTCTCAGGCAAAGTTGCAGCAACCGGCCTCGGCCAGACTCGCGGCTAATGACGAGATCGATCTCCTTGACTACGTCCGAGTGATCTGGCACTATCGGTGGATAGTCCTTGCTCTGTGTATCATCTCGATGAGCCTGACCGTAGTCCGGTCTCTCAGGACACCGCGGCAGTATCAATCCTCCGTCACGATCATGCCGCCTTTGGACATCCTGCAGAGGGACTCGGTTGGCGCGTTCGGATCGTTGAACAGCTCTCTCTTTCGGCGCGTCGTGAGTGGGTCGGGCGGTGTTGCCAGCATGTACGTGGAGATCCTGGAGAGCCGAGAGGTCGCCGACGCTATTGTCGATCGATTCCATCTGATGGACGTGCATGAGAATATCCCGTACCGGTCCGGTGCGAGACAACAACTCAAGGGGAGTACGATAATCAAGACGACCGAGGCCGGGGCCGTGAGAATCGCCGTTATGGACCGAGACCCGAACCAAGCGGCCGCGATTGCGAACGCCTATGTCGAGGAGTTGGACAAGCGGAACAAGAAGCTCTCGACCGGCCAGGCGACGAGCAAACGCATCTTTCTGGAGAACCGGCTCAAGGAAGTCGAGGCCAAGCTCAGCAAGATCGACAACATCTTGACTCGTGAGGCCAAGACTCAGGAAGCGCTGTACCAGCTTCTGGTGGAGCAGTACGAGATGGCCAAGATGGAAGAGGCCAGGAGCATGCCCACAATCCAGGTGCTTGATCCGGCCGTCGTTCCAGAACTGCCGGTGGGCCGGGGCACTGTCCCCAAGGGGCTGATGGCTGGCGTCGCCGCGTTGCTGCTTGGCATCTTCCTGGCGTTCAGCCGCGAATATGTCATTCAGGCCCGCCGCCATGAAGGTGAGGCGGTGCCGGCGCGAAAGCAAGGGTCGAAAGCCTCGGCGTCGGGGCCCCGGCTTGACGCGTGAGGATGCCGAGCGGTTGCAGATGGGGGACTTCGTTCCGTAGACCAACTGCGACCGGTAAAATCCGGGATCAGGGCAGAGGCAACTCGCGTGTTTGCGTTTCAGCGCAACTGACGGGGACAGGGTCTGCCTGGACGCTGTCAGACGATGGCAAAGCAGGCGACAGAGACGACGAAGACTGCTCTCACGGAGTTGGTCACCTGCACGGAGATCGATCTGGAGTGCGTGGAGGACACGGCCGATAGCGACGATGCGCTGCTGCGGCTGATCGGCTGGCGCGGCAAAGGCGGCCGTCGATGCTCTTGCAGCAAGCGGGTCAGGCCTTGCCGCTGGAGGTCCGTCGCCGGGGCGACGGGTCGATCGATCCGGCTTGGAGGGCCTCGATGGATGGCGGCGGGCATAGCTAGCCTGCCGTGTCTGTCGCCGCGAGCGGGAGGGCCAGTTTATGAACGAAGCGACGTTCAGTTGTCTGCAGGCAGTGGCCATCGGCTGACTCTGCCAGTAACCGGTAATGGCTAAGAAGTGGTTGTCCACTCATGAACAAGTTCATGCCGATGGACGTGGCGCGAGACATTGCCTTGCGACAGATATAAGCTGGGTAAGGAACGAGAGGTCACAGGCATTTTTGAGGGAATGGTATCGCCCGAAACTTGGACCCTCAACCAAAATGGATGCAGAGGATCCCCTCCGTCATCCCTGCGCAGACAGGGGTTCAGGAGAAAGGCGACATTTCTGGATTCCTGCCTATACAGGAATGACAAGGACGCGGAACCGACTCCTGATCGCCGCCTATTCTGCTGGAGGCTCTTGGCAAAAAGAGCACCCGACCAAAGGATAGTTGCTGCCATCCATCCAGTCATGCCAAAGGTTGTTGAGGAATCGTACTCTTCCCCATGATTGTCAAAGAGATGGGAATGGGGGCACTGGGTATGGGTTGGATTTCCTTTCGTTTCTGATTCTATCTGGGCGTTCTACCAGCGAAGGGAGCGTTCCCTTATCAGTTCCTTACAGACGTCAGTCATAAGAGGCACGATCTGGAACTCTATTGGTCTTTGTTGCAACTACTCAGTGAGGCTTGGCTCTTCGATTATTGTGGCGCGGCTTCTCACACCTTCAGATTACGCGATTGGGCAATTATCGCTCGCTCTCATGGGGGTGTTTTCCATATTGACCTCTCAGGGCTTTGGCTACGCCCTTGTGCAGCGGAAGGATTTGCAGATAACGACGGTCCATTCGATCTTCTGGTTCCTGAGTTTTGTCGGATTCGCACTGAGCGGGCTTGTACTCCTCTCGTCGCCAGTACTGGCCCGGTTTTACGGCCAGCCGGCAGTGACTCCCCTTATGTCGGTGATGGCCCTTAGCTTGGTCTCTGGTATGACTGGGGCCGTCCCCAACGCGTTGTTGCAGCGCGCTTTGAGATTTCGGGAGATCAATCTTGTTAGTATATGTGGCACCGTAGTCTCTGCGGGGCTCGGCATCGGTTTGGCTGTGGTAGGATATGGGTACTGGGCATTGATCCTGCCGACCGTTGGTGCCAGCATATCAGTGGCCTGCTTCGCATTTTTGTTGTCCCGTTACCGGCCGATGGCGGTCTTTCGATGGCGAGACATCGGGACAACGCTTCATTTTGGAGGGTCACTCACCGCGGCGAACCTCCTTTACTATCTTGCGGCGTACGCTGATTCCTTGGTGATGGCCCGATATTGGACCCCCACCGACTTCGGCCTGTATTCCTTTGCGGTGGCAAGGTCCCGACAATTCATCATTTTGATCGGGTCTCAGATCTCGGGCACGATTCTGCCCGCTTTCAGCCAAATGCAGGATGACGGTGCCCGGATGCGCTCGGCATATCTTCGGGGTACGCATGTCATTTGCCTGGCTATGTTCCCTGTTCATGTTTTGATAATTGGCATAGCAGATCCTTTGATCCCGTGGATCTTCGGCCAGCAGTGGCGCGAGGCCGTACCTGTATTTCAGATTCTTGCAGCGTTTGCCTTTGTATCGGGTCCGAGCACATTGGTCACCGAAGCTCTTCTATCTCTCAATTGTCCACAAG
>Ga0315280_10000892_pt1 | contig 53886 bp, 44 predicted proteins | sample YL17G06_40_MG_FD_203697 | JGI IMG/M metagenome (GOLD analysis project Ga0315280, IMG submission 203697) | Sediment microbial communities from Yellowstone Lake, YNP, Wyoming, USA - YL17G06_40 | ecosystem: Environmental > Aquatic > Freshwater > Lake > Sediment | place: USA: Wyoming | collected... | reverse complement strand
CGGGCTATACTCCTTTCCCTGGTTTCAAACCAGCTTGCGAATTGGGAAAATCCGCAAGAAAGAGTATAGCCTTTTTAATTGGGCTTAACTACTTTCTACAATATAGCAAGCTCCGCGGTGAACCTGGTTTTGATGGAGACGTATATCGGTCCAAAAGGCCAATGAAATCGCGCTCATTGTACAGAAATCCTACCCAATTTGGACAGCAGTGCCTTATTTTCGTATTGCAAACGGAGGGGTGAGAGAGATGGAGGAGGTACTGGATATCAAGAACATTGGTCTCCGAGGGGTAAAGGTGGCAGATACACGCATCTCAGATGTCAATGGAGAGAAGGGAACTCTCATCTATCGTGGGTACAATATCGTTGATCTTGCCAGGTTTTCCACCTTTGAGGAGGTTTCCTTTCTGCTTCTCAACAACCGTCTGCCCACCCGAGAGGGGTTGATGAGTTTCCAGAAGGAACTCACCTCAGAAAGAGAAGTTCCTGGCACTGTCTTGGATTTGATGAAGAGACTTCCACGGTCAGCCCACCCCATGGATGTGCTCCAGGCATCCATTCCCATTCTGGCGAGTTATGATCCGCAATTGCATGACGAGACGAAAGAAGCGAATTTTGAGAAGGCGATTCGGCTCATTGCCAAACTGCCCACGATCGTCGCAGCGTGGGATCGTATTCGAAAGGGGCTTGAACCGGTTCATCCTCGTTCCGATCTCACTCATGCGGGGAACTTTTTACTGATGTTATTAGGATTTTCTCCCGATCCAGAGACGGCTCAGGACTTCGACATCTGTCTGATCCTCCATGCTGAACATTCCTTCAACGCCTCCACCTTTGCAGGCAGGGAGGTGGCTTCCACCCATGCTCATATGTATGCCTCCATTGTTGCCGCCCTCGGTGCGCTTTCTGGAGAACTTCATGGAGGGGCAAACAGTGAGGTGATGAGAATGCTAATGGAAATTAAGGAGGAAAATCTGGCGGAACCTTGGGTCTCTGAGAAACTGCGCAAGGGAGGAAAAGTAATGGGGATGGGGCATGCGGTTTATCACACCGAAGACCCGAGGGGGACCATTCTCCGGGGGATATGTGAGCGGATGGCGGTTCGCTGCGGAGATACGAAATGGTGCAGACTTTCAAAGGCCATCGAGGTCGTGACGAAAGAAGAGTTCAGGAAGCTGAAAGGAAAAGAGATCTATCCTAATGTCGATTTCTTCAGTGCCCCGGTCTACCATATGATGGGGATTCAGAACGATCTCTTCACCCCTGTGTTTGCTCTATCAAGGATCTCGGGTTGGGCGGCCCACATCATCGAGGAAAAGTTTGCCGAGGCTCAACCCAAGGCCGAACTTTACCGGCCCGATTCAGATTACGTCGGAAATTATTGCGGCCTTGAGGGATGTGAATACGTTCCCGTTGAGGAACGATCAGCATGATTTTCCAACACGACATTGTCATTGTGGGGGCAGGTTTGGCAGGGCTTCGAGCGGCTGTTGTCTGTGCTGGCGAGACCAATGTGGCTGTGGTTACCAAGGTCTTTCCGACGCGTTCGCACTCGGGCACAGCTCAAGGAGGGATTACCGCATCCATTGGCAATGAAGAGGAAGATCACTGGGAATGGCATCTCTTTGATACCGTGAAAGGGAGTGACTACCTCAGCGATCAGGATGCTGTGGAGATCATGGTCAAGGACGCCCCACGGGCGATTTATGAATTGGAGCATATGGGGGTTCCTTTCAGCCGAACCCCTGAGGGCAAGATCGCCCAGCGAAATTTCGGAGGTCATACCCGGGATTATGGCAAAAAACCTGTAAAAAGGGCCTGTTATGCAGCGGACCATACAGGAAGGGTTGTCCTTGACACCCTCTACGACCAATGCCTGCGCCATCAGGTAAAATTCTACTCGGAGGACTATGTTTTCTCTCTTGTCCTTGATGAAGGAAAGTGTGCAGGGGTAGTAACATATGATCTCGCCACAGGGGAACTCCATTTCCTTCAGGCGAAAACAGTTCTTCTGGCCACTGGAGGATGTGGAAAGATCTATAAGACCACTTCCAATGGTTTTGCCTCGACAGGGGATGGATTCAATTTAGCCTACCGGTCGGGGATTCCGTTAGAGGATATGGAGTTCATTCAATTTCACCCTACAGGCCTTTATCCTTTGGGAATCTTGGTGAGCGAGGCAGCGAGAGGAGAGGGGGGAATTTTGCGAAACGGCCAGGGCGAGCGGTTCATGGAGCGATATGCCCCTACGATAAAGGATCTCGCAGCCAGGGATGTTGTTTCTCGGGCCATCCTCACTGAGATCAAAGAAGGGAGGGGAATTGGTGGGAAGGACTACGTTCATCTCGATCTTACTCATCTCGGAGAGAAAAAGATTTCAGAAGGGCTCTGGGAGATTGCGTCCTTTGTGAGGATCTACCTGGGCATCGATCCGGTTTACAACCCCATTCCGGTCCAACCTACCTGCCATTACATCATGGGCGGAATCCCCACCGATATCGATGGGAGGGTGTTGGCAGATGAAAAAGGTTCGGTCATTCGTGGGTTGTATGGAGCAGGCGAATGTGCCTGCGTGTCGGTCCACGGGGCAAACCGACTGGGTTGCAATTCCTTGCTCGATCTGCTCGTTTTCGGCAGAAGAAGTGGATTAGCGATGAAGGAAGAGATAAAGCAGTATGAACATCGATCGGTCTCATCCGATTCGTTGAAAATGGTAGAGGAGAAGATCACCCGACTCATGAGTCATAAGGGTGGAGAGAAGATCGATCCACTCAGGAAAAGGATGCAATCGATCATGATGGTTTATGGTTCCGTCTTTCGAAATGAAGAAGGTCTGAAGAAGGGGATAGAGGAGATTCGAATTCTGAGAGAACGTTATCAAGATATTGAGATCGTGAATAAAGGGAAGGCTTTCCATTTCGAATTGATGGAAGCCATCGAACTGGGCCATCAACTTGATCTCTCAGAGGTGATCCTTTTCAGTGCCCTCCATCGGAGGGAGAGCCGGGGGGCCCATTTCAGAGAGGATTTTCCCGCAAGGGCAGACCAATACTATCTGAAACATACCCTTGTCTTTCAAACCCATAAAGGGCCAGAAGTGAGGTATAAACCCGTAAAGATCACTCGGTTCCAACCCCAAGCGAGGGTCTACTGATCTGTTTTGCCGTTCTGAAGTGCTGCTGTGCTGCAGTAAAACATTTTATAGCGGCAGCACGGCAACACCGCAGCACTGCGGCACATTTTTTATTGGGGTGATGGATGATCGTCAAATTGAAAATTTTTCGTTATGATCCGCAGAAGGATGGAAAACCTTATTATCAGACGTTTGAAGTCGAGGCCGATCCCATGGATCGACTTCTCGACTGCCTCAATCGGATCCGCTGGGAACAGGATCCGACATTGGCCTATCGATGGTCATGCAGCCATGGGATCTGTGGGTCGGATGGAATGAGGATTAACGGCATCTGCGATCTCGCCTGTCAAAAGTTGGTCAGAGATTTTAAGGACGAGGAGGTTCTGATCGAGCCCCTTCCAGTATTTCGCGTTGCGAAGGACTTGATTGTGGATCTCAATCCTTTCTTTGAGAAGTATCATTCGATCAAGCCTTATCTGATCACTAAGACTCCGCCACCCGATCAGGAACGGAGACAGTCTCCGGAGGAACAGCATCTTTTTGAAGCGGCGATCCGCTGCATCCTCTGCGCCTGCTGCACGGCCTCCTGCCCCATCAATCAGGATAAAGAGACGGAAAGCTATGTCGGGCCCGCTGCCCTTGTCCGGGCGTTTCGATATCTCTTCGATTCAAGAGATGAGGCTTCCGAGGAAAGGATGGCCTTGTTAGATCACAAGGATGGGGTATGGGGCTGTCAGACGAAGTGGAAGTGCACAGAAGTTTGTCCGAAAGAGATCCCTGTCACCAAACAGATCGGCCAAATCAAGAAACGGATTTACGAAAGTAAACCCCGCTAGAAATTCCAACGGGGCATTAAACCCCTCCGGAATTACTCAGAAAATAACCCCGCTGCAGAGCAGCGGGGCATTATTTCTAACGGGGTAAACATCAAAAATAGAGTTTCCTCTCCCTTTCACGTACAGATTTAATTGACAAATAAGGATACTATAATGTATACTTATTAGTAAACAAAAAGGAGCACACCTTAATGTCTGGAACAACTGTAAGGATTAAAAAAGAGACCCAAAATATTCTCAGAGAACTTGCGGTTAGTGAAGGCAAACCGATGCAAACGATCCTCGATCTTGCCATAGAAGAATATCGACGGCAGCGTTTTGTTCAAGAGGCGAATGCAGCCTATGCCACTCTGCGGAAAAACCCTAAGGCATGGAAGGCGGAACTTATCGAACGCAGGGAGTGGGACGCAACGATGGCCGATGGCCAAGAGGATAAATAAATATGGCTGACCCCCTTCGAGGAGAAGTTTGGCTTGTCGATCTAAATCCCACCAGAGGCCATGAACAGGCAGGGAAAAGGCCAGGCCTCATTGTCTCCGTAGATCTTTTTAACCAGGGTCCTGCTGGGCTTGTGGTCATTCTTCCTATTACCACTAAAGCCAAAGGAATTCCTTTTCATGTTGAAATCGATATTCCAGAAAGTGGTTTAATGCAACGGAGCTTCATTAAGTGTGAGGATATAAGGTCTATCGCCAAAGAGCGTCTTTTCAAAAGAATGGGCCGTGTCTCTGATGAAACGACGAAGGCTGTCGAAGACCGCCTTCGCATCCTACTCAGCTTATAACCATTGCTTGAAACCTTTTTAAAGTTCCCATAGATCCAGCCAATCCTCCAATCATACATTTAAGTTTATGCCACTCTTTTTAATGTGACAGAATTGGGGTCGGATTGTTATTCTTGACTGGAAAATCCTCGTGTTGTTCGCCTCTCCTTCGAGGACATTCAAGGATAAAGATTTGATCCGAGTTCCTTCGTACATCCTACCAGTTGTTTCCCCGGGTAAGAATGTGAAATATATGATCCCTTGGGGCTATCCTCGCTATTCTTTGCATATCCAAATTCAATCAATCCACATCTCACATGTCGAGAGAATAGAACAACCCGTCCCCTTTTTCATCTTCATCCGAAGAAATTACAAAAATATTGTCAGAAATGGACAAAAAATTCAAATTTACCCGGGGGGGGGGAACAAATGAAAAATTGTTTTGAAATTAAGGGGATTATGTAAGATAATGAGGCGAGGTTTAGATCATGCCCAATCCTCCAAAATTGAAAGATGCATTTGTAGCCATCCACGGCCACTTTTATCAGCCTCCTCGGGAGAATCCTTGGATTGAAGCCATGGAGACCGAGGAGAGTGCTCATCCTTTTCACGACTGGAATGAGCGGATCGCCTTCGAGTGCTATCGGCCAAATGCCTACGCCCGGATCGTCGATGGTAAGGGGAAGATTTTGGATATCCATAACAATTACTCTTCCATCAGTTTCAATTTCGGTCCAACCCTTCTGCCTTGGCTGGAGAGGAGATTCCCTATCGTCTATCAGAAGATCATCGAGGCAGATCGAGAAGGCCTGAGACGATTTGGCCATGGGAACGCTATCGCACAAGTCTATAACCATATCATCATGCCTTTGGCCAACGAGAGGGATAAGGAGACAGAAGTGCTGTGGGGAATGGCTGACTTTGAAAAACGATTCCATCGAAGACCAGATGCAATGTGGCTTTCTGAAACCGCTGTAGATTACCCCACCCTTCAGGTATTGGTCAAATATGGAATGCAATATCTTATCCTGAGCCCTTTTCAAGCCCTGAGGGTGAGACCTTTTGAAGGTAAGAAATGGACCGATGTTTCTCAGGGGTGGATCGACTCTACTCAGCCTTATCGATGTTTCATCAAGGATGGATCAGGAAAGAAAGTTTCGGACCAATTTATCGATCTCTTTTTTTATGATGGGATTATTTCGAAGGATGTATCATTCGGGGACCTCTTAAAAGATGGCAATGCCTTCTGCGACCAATTTGCCCAAGCTTACCAGATATCTAAGAAAAGACCCCAATTGATCCATATCGCAACCGATGGCGAAACCTATGGGCACCACAAGAAATTCGGGGATATGGCCTTGGCTTACGCATTGGATGAAGGATTTTCTTCACGGGGCTTGGAGATCATCAACTATGGAGCATTTTTAAAACGTTTTCCTCCAGTTTATGAGGTGGAGATTGATGAAGGGCCAAAAGGCGAGGGGACTTCGTGGAGTTGTGCTCATGGAGTGGGCAGGTGGAAAGAGGATTGTGGTTGCAGCACGGGGGGAAGAGTTGGGTGGAATCAGAAATGGAGAAAGCCATTACGGGAGGCCTTTGACCTTCTGAGAGATGAACTCAGCCTGATCTTTGAAAGGGAGGGAGAAAAAATATTTGAGGATGTGTGGGAGGCGAGAAATGGCTATATCGAACTCATCTTGGATCGTTCTTCTGAAGGGATGAAGAGGTTTTTCGAAAGATACGGCGTGAAAGGCCTTGATGAGCAAGGAAGAATAAGAGGTCTCAAACTCTTGGAGATGCAGAGGTATGCCTTAGAAATGTATACGAGCTGCGGTTGGTTTTTTGCTGATTTGGCGGGTTTGGAGACCCTCATGGTGCTTCAACATGCTGCAAGAGCGATCCAGTTGGCCAACGAATTGAGAGACCAAGAGATCGAAGGGAAATTCCTTGAGCGTCTCGCCGAAGCGAAGAGCAACTTGCCCGGAATGGGAGATGGCGATCGGATTTACCAGCGTCTTGTGAAGCCGAAATGTGTCACTTTGGATCAGGTGGTGAACTACTTTGCGATCTCTTCCCTTTTTGATAGCGGAGGGAGGGAGAGGAAGATCTTCTCTTATCGGGTGGAGAGGATAAATTACGAAAAGATAGAGAAGGAGAATAGCCTCTTCGTCCTGGGTCAGGTAAGGGTGATTTCTGATATCATCCCAGAGCCAAAGGAATATTTCTTTGGATTGATCTCTTCTGTTAAAGATGTTTTTCGAACCTGGGTATCGGAATATAAGGATGCAGTCCAATTCGGCGCTTTAAGAACAAAGGGCCTTGAGAACCTGGGGAAAGGTGAGGATGAGATGGCTAAGATCCTTACCTCACTCCTCGGAAATCGCATCTTGACGATCCGGGATACCTTTAAGGAGGAAAGACAGGCCATCTTTCAAAAACTCATTCAGGGAGAACTGAGGGAGCACCGCCGGATCTATGCCGAACTTTTTGATAAGACTAAAAAAGCCATCGAAGTCCTGGCCAGAGGAGGGTTGGAGATTCCTTATGAAATTCGGGTGGCTGCGGAAGTGACCCTCAGCGATCGACTATTGCGAGAAGTCGAAGGGTTGCAGAGAGATTATATCACTACATTGGAACGGGGAGAGATTGACCGGATTGTTGAGGAGGCAAGAGAACACGGTTTTCAACTGAGAAAAGAAGAATCGATCCTGATTTTGAATGAGATGTTAAAGGAGAAGGTGAAGCTCCTTCGAAAAGGCAAGGGTTCCGATGTATCTGATCAAGCAGAGCGGATTGAGGAGGCTATCACACTCCTCGATCTGGTCGAGAAGTGGGCTTTCGAACTCTCAAAAGAAGAAGCCCAGGACTTGATGGCTGAAATACTGGAGGAATATATTGAGGGCCTTGAGAAGAGTTGGTGGGGGAATGGGTCGCAAAAATCCTTTCCTCCCAATTTGATTGCCCTTGCAGAAAAGTTGGGTTTTAATGTTGAAAAGTTTTCAAAGATGATCCACCTTCCTCATTCAACGTCCTCACCATGATTTTCGTCTCCTGCAAACCCAAGCCTAAAATACAGTATTTCTAACCATAAAATACAGAATTCACCTTATTTATTTTCTCAAACCACCTTTAGTAAGTTAAAAAGTATGGGAAGGGGGTGGACCATTTAAGGATCGATGGAAATCCTCAAAATATGCTGTAAGCAATCCATAATATAACATTGAAGAGAGGGGTATGAGTATGGAGATTAAAATGATAGGAGTGGTTGGAGCAGGGCAGATGGGCAGCGGCATTGCCGAGGTGGTCTTGAATTCTGGAATTCATGTCTTCATGAGGGATATTACTCAGGAGGCGGTGGAAAAAGGAAGGAAGAGAATCGAGGCCGATCTTGAGAAGCGGGTTCAAAAAGGGAGGATGACTTCGGATGAGAAAGAGACCATTCTAAAAAGGCTATCGACAACAACACGATTGGAAGAATTGAAAAATTGTGATTTCATCGTTGAGGCCGCTGTTGAAAATATCCCCTTGAAATGGGAGATTTTTAAAAAGCTCGACGAGATGACTCGGAAAGAGGCCATTCTTGCCAGCAATACCTCTTCCATCTCAATCACCCGGATCGCTTCTATTACCCAGAGACCGGATCGTGTGATCGGGATGCATTTTTTTAATCCAGCGCCTGTGATGAAATTGATTGAAATCATCCGCGGGCTGGTGACTTCCGATGAGACATTTCAGGTTACCAAAGAGCTCAGTGTAAAGCTGGGGAAAACTCCTCTCGAGGCCAGTGATTTTCCGGGTTTTGTGTCGAGCCGGCTGCTCTTCAGTTTTATGAATGAAGCCATCTTTACCCTTTATGAGGGCGTTGGGAAGGCAGAGGAAATCGATGCCATTATGAAAATGGGCGCTAACCATCCCATGGGTCCCCTTGAGCTTGCTGATTTTGTGGGATTGGATACCGTTCTTTCTGTCATGAGTGTCCTCCAAGAGGGGTTTGGAGATAAATATCGGCCTTGCCCCCTTCTTTCAAAGTATGTCGAGGCCGGATATTTGGGTGTGAAGACGGGCAGAGGATTCTATCCATATGGAGAAAAGAGATGATTGGATTTGACTTAACATCAGAGCAGAAGGCTCTTCAGAAAAAGGCAGGGCGGTTTTCTAAAGAAGTGATCCTTCCGGTCGCAGCTCAACATGATCGGGATGGAACCTTTCCTGTCGATGTGATGACAAAGACGCTTTAAAGAAAGAGATCAGTGTTCGATTTAAAGTTTACCTGACAGTTGCAAGACGGACACGGGCAAACCGCCCTTCAAGGCTTCGGAAGGCGGTTGTTTTGAGAATGTAAGGGCATCGGAGGACATCGCTCCAAGTGAATTCCAGCGGGGGAAGGGGACGAGGGTGCCGATTCGGGCAAAGGTTCGCCTCGAAGCCTTTCCGAACGGCTTGCCCATGTCCGTATCGTTAAAAGTTTATGCAACGTTAAAGTTTATATTGTTTAGAAAAAAGCCCTTCCAACAATGTTGGCAGTTCCAGTTCGATTTTGAGACGTCTATCATCAAAGATTCAAGGTGAACGGGAGTGAATTGTGTGATATAAATAATTTAATGAGGGCCTCTCTTGGTAATGCATCACTGAGGCGTGTGTGAAAAACTGTAATCGGGCAGGAATATCTCCGAAAATCTTATCAAGCGGATGAGTTAAGGTTATGGTTGGCAAAGGTAACCTCGCTAATCAGAGCATGTTCCTTGCAATGCTCATGGTACTCTTGTAGTTGAGGGACAAGATAAGGTTTCCGCTATAAGGTTTTCTCCGACATCCCTGCCCGATTCTCGGAAGTTTCGCCGGAAGAGTGAAGCGTTACCTCTCATGAGGAGGTTGAAATGTGATGGGAATGACATTGGCCGAAAAGATATTGAGTGAACATGTTGGCAAGGAGATTCGAGCAGGGGAGATCGCTGTGGTCAAAGTCGATCTCGCTTACACCCAGGATGGGACAGGTCCCTTGGCTGTGAGAAAGATCCAGGAAATGGGTTTTGATAAGGTTTATAACCCTCAGAAGACTATATTTTTTTTCGATCATGCCTCTCCCAGTCCAAGGTTCGAGCTTAGCAATGACCATCTGTTTTTAAGAGATTTTGCTCAAAAAACAGGGGCTCAGGTTTCTGATGTGGGCTTTGGCATCTCTCATCAAGTCGTGGCAGAGAGTTATGTTCGGCCTGGAGATGTGGTTGTTGGAGCAGATTCTCACACTTGCACAGGAGGTGCTCTCGGGGCATTTGCGACAGGAGTCGGTTCAACCGATGCAGGAGTGGCCATCGCCCTCGGAAAGATCTGGCTGAGGGTTCCAGAGACCCTCCGTGTCATTGTTGAGGGGAAGCTTCCTGTAGGTATCTATGGGAAGGATATTATTCTTCATCTGATCGGAAAGATCGGTGCAGCAGGAGCAACTTATAAAGCCCTGGAATTTTTAGGAGATACCATTGAAACCCTTGAGATGGCAGGTCGGATGACCATAGCCAATATGGCTGTGGAGGCTGGGGCCAAGGTAGGGCTTTTCCCTTCTGATGAAACCACCCGGAGTTGGTTGAATAGGATGGGAAGGTCTCAAGATTTCAGAAAGCTGTGTCCCGACTCTGATGCGGTTTATGAAAAGATAGTGCTGATTAATGCCAAAGAACTGAAGCCCACGATCGCCTGTCCCCATCAAGTGGATCATACCAAAACCATCGACGAAATTGGAGAGGTAAAGGTTGATCAAGTCTATCTGGGGACCTCCTGTAATGGGAGGTTGGAGGATCTTCACATTGCGGCCCAGATATTGAAAGGGAGGACGATTCATCCTAAAACGCGAATGATTGTTACTCCTGGTTCACGCCAAGTTTATTTGGAGGCCTTGAAAGATAGGAGCATGGAAACTTTAATCGGAGCAGGTGCCTTATCCATGCCTCCTGGATGTGGAGCGTGTGTGGGACTTCATGAAGGCGTTTTAGGTGATGGGGAAGTCTGCTTAGCCACCCAGCCTAGAAATTTTAAAGGTAGGATGGGGAGCCCAAAGTCATTCATTTATTTAGGGTCTCCAGCTGTTGCCGCCGCCACAGCCATCGAAGGCAAGATTGCCGATCCAAGAAAATATCTGTGAGGGGTTTGAGGAGGAAGTCAATGAGGGGAAAGGTGTGGAAATTTGGCAATGCCATTAGCACAGACCATATCATCCCCGGACGCTATTTCTATTTGAGATCCAATCTTCCCGAACTTTCTAAACATCTTCTCGAATATGAGAGACCGGGGTTTTCTGAAATGGTTTCGTTGGGTGACTTCATCGTGGCAGGTCAGAACTTTGGTTTGGGTTCCAGTCGGGAGCATGCCGCCATTGTGATCAAGATGAACGGCATCCAGGCCGTTTTGGCTAAAAGTTTTGCTCGAATCTTTTATCGAAACTGTTTTAATAATGGTTTACCGGCTGTCATCTGCGATACTGAGAAGTTCGGTGAAGGAGATGAGATAGAGCTCTTCGTTGAGGAAGGGAAGATTATCAATCACACAAGAAATGAAGCCATCATCTTTACTCCCCTTCCACCTGTGATGAAAAGGATTCTCAGCGACGGTGGACTGGTGGAGCATGTGAAAAAATATGGAGATTTAAAATTAAATCTATAAAGATGATTGGGAGATAGGGTGATGGGGGGATAGGGAGATTAAATGCAAAGATGCAATTCTGTCTCAAAGACACCGTTTTTGGAGTAATTGACGACAGTAGGGAGGGGAGCGCATGGAATGGGTGAAAGGTTTAGGGGGTTTAATCGGAAGAATTCTTTTGGTCTTAATCTTCCTCAATTCAGGGATTGGAAAAATTGGAAATTTTGGAGGAATAGCCCAATACATGGCCAAATTCGGCATGCCTCTGACCACCCTTTTTCTTCTCGGTGCCATCTTCCTTGAACTGGTGGGCAGCATTACCGTGATATTGGGATACTTTACACGGTTTGGAGCTCTTCTGCTGATCATCTTTTTGATACCGACCACTCTTATTTTCCATACCCATTTTGATGATCCAATGCAGAAGATTCACTTTATGAAGAATGTGAGCATGTTAGGTGGATGTTTTATCCTCCTCGCAGCAGGAGCAGGTCGATTGAGTTTGGATTACCTTTTTAGGGATAGAAAGAAAGGATGATCAATTTCGAGCGAGGCACGATCTGGTGGAAGGCCTTTCGATTCCATTTTACTTCGGCCAGTTTTATGCCCGGAATCCTGGGAGGAATGATTGCCTGGACGATGAATGGACAGTTTCTTCCGGGATATTTCCTTTTAGTGATGTTGGGCCTGATCCTCAACCATCTGGCCCTGAATATGACCGACGACTACTATGATTTTCACCATCTGGTTGATGTATTTGCCACGGATGGAAGAAATCCTTATACAGGTGGAAGCGGACTCCTCTCCGCCGGTCTGATCCAACCCCGAAGGATGCGCCGCGTCTTTATCGCCTTCTATGCGATCGCCATTGGCATTGGTCTATTTCTGGGAATGATGAGAGGAGCCTTTGTCCTTCTTCTTTTAGCCATTGGTTTTTTCTGCGCCTTTTTCTATGCTGCGCCACCCATAAAATTTGGTTACAGAGGTCTTGGTGAAATTACTCAGCTTCTCTGTTTTGGTCCGGGGATTGGTTTGGGTGCTTACTACGTTCAGACTCAAGAGATTTCCCTGGAGGCCTTCTGGGGGACGCTTCCCTTTGGGATTATGCTCTTCTCAATGATCACCATCAATGAGATTCCGGATTATTTTGAAGACCGAAAGGGAGGGAAACTGAACTTAGTAGCTCGTTTCGGCAGAAAGACAGGAGTCTGGTTATTTATTCTGAGCCTCTGTTCCGCCTATGGTTCGATCTTGGCAGGGGTGATATTGGGGTGGATCCCCATCCTGGGATTGATCTCTTTGCTGACGCTTCCAATCGCCTTCAAGACGATTTTGATTTTAAGAACATATTATGAGGAGCCCATCAAAATGTCCCCTGCCAATCTGGGGATGATCTGCATTCACAATTTTACCGCGATTCTACTTATTGTCGCTTACTTTATCACAGGGTTTAGATCAGATGCTCTGATCGCATCATTCCTTCCAGTCATTGTTTTAGTTATTCTTTACATCCCCATTGCAAGGTTGATCGGAAGAACACTGTTTTCGTGGATAAGAGATGAAATCCGAGAAGCAACCATTGAGACATGAAAGGAGGAGAAAACATGACCAAAGAAGAATTTTCCCTTTTGGAATTCACCGGAGCGGAGTGACCCCACTGCCACAAGATGGATCCTCTCGTGGAGAGGTTAGAGGATGAGGAAGATATAAAGATAGCGCGACTTGAAGTATGGCATAATGATGCCAATGCCAAGCTCATGAGAGAATATGACAAGGGCTATTGCGGTGGAGTTCCGTTCTTCTTCAATAAGAAAACGGGCAAGTGGATCTGCGGCTCAGCAGACTACGAGCGATTGAAGAAGTGGGCCATAGAATAATTGCGGATTGCGGATTGAAAAATTCCTGAATCCAAAATTCCTGAATTCCTAAATTCAAAAGGAGAAGGTATGAGTCTCACGGAAGATTATCATCCATTGAAGGGGAAGATGTTCCAGATTCTCAAGCCAGATGGAACACTTCCTTCAGGAGAGAAAGCCCCGCTGAGTGACGAGGAAACATTGACGCTCTATCAGAAAATGGCCTTCATCCGATTGGCTGACCAGAGGGCTCTGATGCTTCAGCGTCAGGGGCGATTTGGGACCTATGCACCCATCTGGGGTCAGGAAGCTTGCCAGGTGGGGAGTACCTATGCGCTCCAAAAAAGCGATTGGGTCGTCCCCGCTTTTAGAGAAATAGGAGCGACGCTCATGATGGGGGTTCCCCTGGAAAAATTTTATCTCTACTGGATGGGGAATGAGATGGGAAGTCAGGCACCTGAAGGGATTAACGTCATGCCTGTTTCAGTGCCGGTAGGGTCCCAAACCCTCCACGCCGTCGGGATAGCCTGGGCAGGTAAACTGAAGGGGGAAAAAATTGTCTCGATCGTCTACTTCGGAGATGGAGCGACCTCCAAAGGCGATTTTCATGAGGCCATGAATTTTGCGGGCGTCTTCAAGATCCCCACGATCTTCTTCTGCCAGAATAATCAATATGCCATCTCGGTTCCGAGATCTCTTCAGACAGCCTCGAAAACGATCGCGCAGAAGGCGATCGCTTATGGATTCGATGGTATTCAGGTGGATGGCAACGATCTCTTCGCTGTCTTTGCAGCGACAAAGGAGGCGGTAGAGAAAGCCCGTTCTGGAGGAGGCCCCACGTTGATTGAGGGAGTGACCTTCCGGTTTGGACCTCACACCACAGCGGATGATCCGACAAAATATCGTACAGAGGAAGAGATAGAACCTTGGAAACCATTGGACCCACTGGTCAGGTTGAGGCTTTATCTCAAAGAGAAGGGACTCTGGAATGAGGGGGTGGAGCAACGGTTGACAGAGGAAGCTCAGAAGGATATCGATCAAGCGGTTAAGGATGCGGAGGCCGTTCCAGTACCAGAGCTTGAAGATACCTTTAAATATGTTTTTGCAGAGATGACGCCTCAGTTAAGAGAACAGATGGAGTATTTGAAATCAACGTTAACATAGTCATAATTCCAGGAATTGTGAATTGAGGAATTGAAGATTATGAATTCAGAGATTAAGGGATTGAGGGATTGAGGAATTAAAGGCTTAAGAGGTTAACTCCCTAAATTCCCGAATTCCTAAATCCCTAAATTCCTAAATAAAGAGAAAAGGCAAATGGCATAGGGTAAGATCAAAATGTAAAATCAGAAGAGGGATGTGGCTATGGCTAAACTCAATATGGTCGAAGCGATCAACTTAGCTCTTCGAGAGGAGATGGAAAGGGATTCCCGGATCATTGTCCTGGGTGAGGATGTGGGAAAGGAGGGAGGTGTCTTTCGCGTCACCGACGGACTTCAGGAAAAATTCGGAGTTGACCGGATCATCGATACGCCACTCGCCGAGGCGGGCATCGTGGGGACGGCCTTCGGCATGGCTGTCAATGGACTTCGTCCCGTTGTAGAAATTCAATTCGACGGCTTCCTCTATCCCTGCCTCGACCAGATCACCAACCATATCGGTCGGATTCGCAACCGATCGAGAGGAAGATTTACCTGTCCTTTGGTCATAAGAGTTCCTTATGGAGGTGGCATCCACGCTCCCGAACATCATTCTGAAAGTCCTGAAGCCATTTTGGCCCATATCCCTGGGATAAAAGTCGTCATTCCTTCGACTCCATACGAAGCCAAAGGACTTCTCCTCTCCTCTATCCGAGACCCGGACACCGTTCTCTTCTTAGAACCCAAACGTATCTACCGGGCGATCCGCGAAGAGGTTTCGGAAGGGGATTATACCATTCCTCTTGGAAAGGCAAGGTTGGTTCAAGAGGGCAAAGATGTGACGATTGTTGCCTGGGGGGCCATGGTGCGAGAGGCATTAAACGCGGCTCAGCAATTGAAAGAAGATAAGATTGATGTGGAGATCATCGATCTCAGAACGATTTCACCCATGGATGTCGAGACCATCGTCACCTCCATCCGGAAGACAGGCAGAGGGGTCATCGTTCACGAGGCACCCAGAACCTGCGGCCTGGGTGCTGAGATCATTGCCCTGGTCAACGAAAAGGCACTCCTCTCTCTTCAGGCACCCATTGAAAGGGTGACGGGATTTGATATTCCTGTCCCCCTGCCAAAGACTGAACACTATTATCTTCCCAATCCCAAAAGGATTGTTTTAGCTGTGAAGAAGGTGATGAGTTTCTAAAATACAATTTCAAATATCAAAATCCAAAGTTCAAATGAATGTCAAAGTTCAAAATTTAAAACTTTCGAAATTTGGGCTTTGGATTTGATTTGGCATTTGAGTTTTGACATTTGACATTGTTTCTTAGGAGGGGATATGGCCTACGAATTTAAGTTTCCCGATATCGGAGAAGGGTTGACCGAGGGGGAGATTGTCCGCTGGCTCGTCAAGGAAGGGGATGAAGTGAAGGAGGGGCAGCCTCTGGTCGAAGTGGAAACCGATAAGGCCCTTGCAGAGATTTCTTCTCCAAGAACCGGAGTGATTCTAAAAATACTGGCTAAGGAGAAAGAGATTGTGAAGGTCGGTCAGGTGATTGTTATCTTCGGAGAGAGAGGAGAAGCCTTGGCCGCCCCTGCACCGCCTCCAAGGCCCAAGTCAGTCGGTGTGGTAGGAGAGTTGGAGGAGGCACCTGAAGAGGCAACAGCCATAGAGGCGAGGACTGAAGCAGCAAGGCCGGCCCTGGTTAGTGAACATGCACTGGCTACACCGGCTGTTCGGGCCCTGGCAAAAGAGTTGGGAGTTTACATCAATAAGGTGAAGGGCACAGGGCCTGAAGGCCGGGTGCTGGAAAAGGATGTCCGTCAGGTGGCAGAGGGTAAAGAAAAACCGGTGGAGGAAGTGAAGAAACCTACCAAGGTCAAAAAATATGATCTTTATGGGTATGTCGAACGTATTCCCCTGAGAGGTGTTCGTCGGTCCATCGCCAAAGCGATGGTCAAATCAAAATATACGGCACCTCATGTGACCACGATGGATGAAGCCGATGTCACGGAGTTGTGGAAGATCCGGGAAAAGGAGAAGAAGGTAGCGGAGAAGAAAGGGATCAAACTGACCATACTCCCTTTCATTATCAAGGCCGTGATCGCTGGTTTGAGTGAGCACCCCTATCTCAATGCGACAATGGATGATGAAAACGAAGAGATCATCCTGAAAAAATATTATAACATTGGCTTTGCCACGGATACCCCAGAAGGACTGATGGTTCCTGTGGCGAAGAATGCAGGAGATAAGTCCATCCTACAACTGGCGCAGGAGTTGACCCAATTGGCCGAAAAGGCACGGGATAGGACGATCGATCTGGCTGACCTGAAAGGTGGAACTTTCACCATTACCAACTATGGTGCATTAGGGGGAATTTATGGAACTCCGATCATCAACCATCCTGAAGTGGCCATCCTGGGTGTGGGAAAAATCAAAGAGAAACCTGTGGTAAGGGATGGAAAGATTGAGATCCGAAAAATTCTCTATTTGGCCCTCTCCTTCGACCATCGGGTGGTTGATGGGGGAGAGGCAGCGCGATTCCTCAATACGGTGATTGCACGACTCGAAGATCCCGATCTCATCCTCTTAGAGACCTGACGCGGGATGTTCTTTCCCTCGCTATGCCCCTCCCCCTTGGCGGCACGTCCTCCGTCCTGGTTGCACCAGGACTACGGAGGAGGGAATTTACGAAGGGAAATGAATCACACGGTTTTCACATTACCTGGATTTAAATTTGATTTTTTATCATGACCCGGTTCAGTCTTTTCGGTTTGAGTTCTCTCCCTCAACGATCATACCGTAGACATTATATGAAGGGGGGGACCCTCTTTTTTCGGCTGAGATGGTTATCTCACTGTAGGAAGGCTTAGACTTGCGATGATGAGCAATGAGTGCCTTGACCACATCCCATCGTATCTTATTCTGTTGCGCCATTTCAGTGATTTCTTCCAGGGCTGTTCGATTCTCATAGGGCGCAGATCGATAAGGTCTGGGCTTAATCAGTGCGTCGTAAATGTCACTCACAGCGACGATTTCTACCATGGAATCCTTAAGCAGGATGCCTTGGGGATATCCCGAAGCATCTCTCCTTTCATGATGATTTAGGGCCACCTTGCAGGCGAGGTGTTGGATGTTTTTGTAGTAATAGCTGAGTAGCACATAGCTTGCGGCTGCGTGATGTTCTAAGAAACTCCGCTCAGTTTTAGTGAGAGGCGTCGTCTTTTTCAGGATGTGGAGGGGCACACAGATCTTGCCAATGTCGTGGGTTGGGCCAGTTGCGGACAACTGAATACACTCCTGCTCATCAGATATCAGATCCTTTGTCAGAAGTATAGACAAAACAAACACCATGAGAGAATGGGCATAGGTGTAAAAGTCATGCTGTTTGAAATAGTCTAACGACTGCAAAAGGGGAATGGGAAGATGAACTGTCTCTAAAAGGTTCAAGAGATCATTGATTTCCTTTTGCTCTAAGGAAAATGTCACATAAGGAGGGGTACTTAGAAAATTTAAACAGTCCTCTTTAACTGAACCGTACAAAAGGAGGGGATATGTCTGATAGGAATCAGCCCGATGCGAATCGATAACGGTATCTAATGTTTCTTTAGTCAGAAATGCACCAGGAGGGAACAATAATTGATTATCGAGTGTACGTATCGGATGCCGGAGTGTTAATCTAGGCATAAAGATATACCTTTTCCCGCTAAGTTATCATTGTGAATAGATGGATGTCAACATATTTCAAGAATTGCAAATTGCTATTCTCTCTCATTGGATTCCCTCAATCATAACTCTTGTTGATGCATTATTCGTGTTAATGCATCCCAGCCCCAGGAACATCCGCCTTCCCTTTTTTCATCAACAGGACAAGGGGAAGAATCAACATCATCATTATCGAGAGGAGGTAGAACGCATCATTAAATGACAACATGGATGCCTGTCTGATTACCTGAGCATAGATGAGATTTATGCTTCCCTGGTCAAAAAGGGGAGGTACAAAACCTCGGTCCTGCAACATTTGAGATATTTGAGGAACGGCCAGCTGAAAGTTTTTGTCAAAAGGGGAGAGATGTTCCACCAGATGGACTTGATGAAACTGCGCCCGCCTGGCAAGGATGGTTGTAATAAAGGCAACGCCAAAGCTCCCCCCGAGGTTTCTCAGAAGATTGAAAATTGCCGTGGCATATCCCATCTCTTCTTTTCTTATGCTTGACATGGTCATCGTTGTAAGGGGGATAAAGAGAAAACCCATACCCACACCCAGCACAACTCTTGGCCAGAAGATGGTATTGAAATCAGCGTTAAGATTAAACTGCGCCATCATATGGACCGAATAGCCAGCCACGGCAATGCCAAAAGCAAGGATGGTCTTGGAATTGATCTTTGTTACAAGTTTCCCGGCGACCGGCATGGAGATCATCGTGGTGATGCCGCCTGGACCCAGTGCCAACCCTGCAAGGAAGGACGTATATCCCATCAATGTCTGAAGGTAGATCGGCAGCAGGACAATGCTTCCGAAGAGGTTGAAAAAAACGAAAAACATGATGATATTTCCAGTGCTGAATGAAAGATTTCTGAAAGTCCTTAAGTTAACAATAGGATTCTCCGCAAAGAATTCCACCAAGACAAACATGACCAGAGAGGAGATGGAGATATAGCTCAGCCAGGTAATGAAGCTGGATGAAAACCAATCCTCCCTCTGCCCTTTGTCCAGGACGATCTGAAGGCATCCAAGGCCGATTGTCATGAAGAAAAGCCCCCAGTAGTCAATCTTCATCTTTGTTCGCTTCATGTAAGGCGGGTCGATAATAAAAAAGAGGACCATCAGGATCGAAATAAACCCTATGGGGACATTGATGAAGAATATCCAGTGCCAGGACCAGTTGTCTGTGATCCATCCTCCCAGCAGAGGGCCGATGATGGGTCCAAACATGATACCAATGCCGAAGATCGCCATCGCCATCCCGTGCTGATGGGGTGGGAATGTTTCCAGAAGAATGGCCTGAGAAATAGGCTGAAGGGCCCCGCCCCCCAGGCCCTGAAGGATTCTGAAAAATACGAGGCTCTGGAGGTTCCATGAAGAACCGCACATGAAAGAACTCAAAGTGAAGAGGGAGATGGAAAAGATAAGATAATGTTTTCTTCCAAAGAGCCTGCTCAGCCATCCAGCCATGGGGATGATGATGGCATTGGATACAAGATAGGATGTAATCGTCCAGGTGGATTCATCAATCCCTGCGGAGAGGCTACCCCGGATATGATCGAGGGAGACATTGACCACCGATGTGTCCACGATCTCGATAAGCGTAGGAAGCATGACCGTGATGGCAACCATCCACTTGTTCATCTCAACCCAATCTTCAGAACAAATCCCCCCATCCCCCCTTTTCTAAAGGGAGGTGAGGGAGATTACGAATTTTGACGGTCCGTAGGTGATAAAACGATCATGGGAAATTTGGTTCGGATTCCTAAACCTGTCAGGAACAGGCTTCGGGATTCGGATTTTTACCCCGTTAGAAATAATGCCCCGCTGGAATTTCTAACGGGGTTTACTCCCAAGACTTCTCTTGTGCTGACTGCGCCGGGTTAGGAGTCGGTCAAGATCGTGGGGACTACGGACATCCCAATTCTTAAGATATGGGAAGGATCGGTGCCTTGATCAAGAATGATCTTGACAGGTATTCTCTGCACGATCTTCACGTAGTTTCCTGTGGCATTCTCAGGTGGAAAAAGGGAGAAAACAGACCCTGTACCAGCCATGACGCTATCCACCTTTCCATAAAATACCTTGTCAGGGTAGGTATCGACTTTTATTCTCACCTTCTGCCCTAATTTTACCCTCTCCAGTTGGGTCTCCTTATAATTCGCAGTGATCCAAATATCGTCAAGAGGTACTACCGCCATGAGGGATTGCCCAGGCTGAATTTGATTTCCAATTTCAACGGACCTCTTTGCGATGTACCCGTCTGTGGGTGCATAAATTTTTGTATAGCCAAGGTTTAGTTCCGTCCCCTTTAGAGTAGCGTCTTTCTGCCGAATTTGAGCCTCCTGCGTTGGCAGGCCTGATTCTGTCTGTTTGATCAGCGCTCTCTGTGTCTCAAGAGATGCCTCAATTTGTTTGACTTGATCCTCCGCCGCCTTCACCTGAGCTACAGCCACCTCATATGTTGTTTTTGAATTGTCATATTGCTGTCTGGGAATCACCTCTCTTTTCAGAAGGAATTCAGATCTTTGAAAGTTTACCTTTGCCAAATCGAGATTTGCCTTCTGGAGTTGAAGATTCGCCCGTGCCGCCTCCAATGAAGCGGTGATCTCAGACAGTTGTTTTCTTACGGTATCCACCCTGTCCCGGATCTCAGAAAGCTTTGCCCTCTCGGTCTCAAGACCGGCCCGGGCCTCTTTAATTCTGACCTCATAATCCATTGGATCAATCTCGAGGATGACGTCGCCCTTTCTTAAAAACTGGTTGTCTTTGATGTGGATAATTTTAACGGTACCGGGGACCTTTGAAGCAATGACATGTACTCTGCCATCGACAAAGGCATCATCGGTTGAGATACGGGTCTTCTTGTACTGTAGGTAAAAGTAGAGTGTCACCGCTCCAATGATAATGATGACGGGGAATAAAATAAAGGCGAAGGTCTTTTTCCTCCGGCGATTTGGTTTCTCATCTTTCTCTTCCATTGATTCCTATTCCTCCCATCCATTTCCTGTGTGAAGATAACATATTTATGGTAGTGTTTGAATAGTGAATTGTAAAGCCTTTTCGTCTCTCTATTCAAAAGGGAGATTGTCAAAGCTCGCATGGTATTTCAGTTAAGAAAGTTTTTCTTTGAAACGCAGTGGTAATTTTTTTCTTGACAAATAAAAAATTGTGGTTTATTTTGTAGTCTACAAATGTAGACCTAACCCTCATTGCTGATAGCTCGTAGCTTATAGCTTAAAATTCAAAGGACAGAACCAAAAGATTAAAAATTCAAAATGATAAAGGCAAAATGAAAAATAAGAACGAATTAACCTCAACCCAGAAGGAGGTTTTTATTTTCTTAAAGAATTACCTCCGGGAAAAAGGATTTCCGCCGACGCTTCGGGAGATCGCCTCCCACTTTGGATTGAAAGGACCTAAGGCTCCTCAAAAAACCATCGCCATCTTAGAGAGGAAGGGTTATTTAAGGAGGGTCCCAGGAGGTTCGAGGGCCATTGAGATTCTGGGTGGTCCTCCTTTCCATGCAGGTCAAATACTTTCCCTTCCGATTGTTGGAAGGGTGAGGGCAGGAGAACCTATCCTGGCCATTGAGAATATCGAAGGGTACATCAACCTTGACAAGAGTCTCGTCTCTTCAGAAGATGTCTTCCTCCTTAGGGTCCAGGGAGATAGCATGATCGAGGCCCACATTCAAGATGGAGATTTCGCCCTGGTGAAACCTCAGCCGAATGCGGAGAATGGGGAGATCGTTGTGGCCTTGATTGAAGATGAAGCTACCATCAAAAGGATCTTTATGAAAAAGGATTTGATTCGCCTTGAGCCAGCCAACCCCAGTATGGAACCCATTGTCGTCAGAAAGGGAGAGAAGAAGATTAGCATTGTTGGAAAGGTGGTAGGGATTTTTAGAAAACTTTAAAAATTTTCGATTTACGATTTTCGAATGCCGATTTTAAATGATTTTCAAATCGCAAATTGCAAATTGGCAATCTAACATTTATGGATGATCGCATCATTCTTCACATCGATATGGATGCCTTTTTCATCTCTGTGGAGCAGAGGGATAATCCCTCGTTACGAGGCAAACCTGCGGCGGTTTGTGGATCCCTTTCCCGAAGTGTGGTCACTTCAGCCACCTACGAGGCAAGGCCTTACGGGATTCGGGCAGGAATGTCGATTCAGGAGGCAAGGAGAAGGTGTCCTCAACTCATTCTTGTGAAAGGCAACCATTCAAAATATACGGAGACATCGGCTCGGATCTTTTCTATATTAAAGGATTATACTCCCATTGTAGAGGTTGCCTCCATTGACGAGGCCTATTTGGATATCACTCAATCTCAGCTTCTCTTTCAGTCTCCCCTCCAAATTGCTCAATCGATCAAAGAGCGAATCCGGAGGAGTGAGCAACTGACCTGCTCGATTGGGGTGGCTCCGAATAAACTCCTTGCGAAGTTGGGGAGCGGTCTAAAAAAACCGGATGGCTTGGTGGTCATTGAAAAAGAAAGGGTGGAAGAAATATTAAGAGATCTTCCCGTTTCGAAACTCTTTGGAATCGGTCCGAAACTGGAAGAGGAATTGAAATCGGTTGGCATCTTCACCTGCGGTCAATTGGGAAGATATCCGGTTTCGGTTTTGAACGAAAGGTTTGGCGCCATCGGCGAGAGGCTTCACGAGATGGGTTTGGGATTAGATGATAGCCCGGTTGTGCCCTTTGACGAAGAGGAAGATGCAAAATCGATCAGCCACAGCGTTACCCTTGAAGAGGATACCTCTGACCGGAACCTCTTGAGAAAAGTTCTCCTCCAACTTTCGGAAAGGACCTCGAGGAGAATGAGGAGAGAGGGGTTTTTCGGGAAGAGAATCACCCTTACCGTCCGTTATTCCGATTTTTATACCTTCTCCAAACAGAAGACCCTTTCCCAATTGGTCAACAGCGGCAATGAAATATTCCTTCACGCGGTTGAAATCTTCGAATCGATCTCCCATCCCAAACCCGTTCGGCTCTTGGGGGTGGGGGTGTCCCTTTTGAAAAAAGAATGGTGTCAATTGGACCTTTTCGAGAGAAGGGAAAAGAAGGATAAATTGCTCAAGGCGATGGATCGGGTGAACGAACGATTCGGAGATTGGACTCTGACTTGGGCTGGCCTTTATTGAACGGGGAATGTAGATTGCGGAATGCGGAATTAAATGGCTTCCAGCAATTTTTCTACTTGGTACTCGGATTTCTCCTTGGCCTTCTGCCATGCCTGAATCAATGAGTAACATCGATTTAATCCTTCCACCACTGCATTGAGGGACCGTAGAGGATCGGAGCTGATTTCAACAGCCGCCGTCAGCATTAACCACCATAGCATTTCTTCAAAAGATTCTTTGTTGAACCACCAAATGTTATTGTATTGATTCACCTGTAGAAATTGTCGAACCTCTTTATCCTTCAATAATGATTCTAATATCGCATAGGCTTGCTTTTGACCCGATTCCTTCATCTCAAACCATCTTTGATAGGCCGTGAGGAATTTGATGACCATCAATGAATTCCATGCAGCGGCTTCGTCAAGCCCTAAATCCTTCAGTACACTGAAGATCGTATTGCCGAGCCCCCATTCATCAATCCAAATGTGACTCTGTCCTGCAAAGTCCCTTGAGTTGCCCGTTTTGCCGAGAGCATGGACAAATAGCCAGCTGAAGAGAGTAGCCCAGATGAATATTGAATCCGTCAGTTGCTTGTTCAGGTATTCCGCGGCTGCTTTGACTCCTATTGGTTGAAACCTCGGGTAGCGGCTGGTAACGATGGGCAAGTAGAGAATGGCTTCAAGTTTATGCTTTATCTCCTGGGCGACCTTTTCCCCGCCCTCTCTCTCTCCGCTGAGCCGTTTGGCCTCGCGTAAAAGGTTTGTTGCTTTCTGCTCTATTTCACTCATGAGTTCCTGATCAGGTTGGTCTTCTGGTTTCTTCAAACGGGTATCCATTAACCGGTGGTACACAGCCACATTGACGAGTTCCTTGAAGGCATATTGAACAGGTTGTAAGAACATTTCTTTCAATGCTTCTTCGAGATTGGGTACTCCGCGGCCATTTAGGTATGCCGCTAAGTTGGCATATTGATGCCACTCGTTATCTCGGATTTCTCGAAAATCGATGAAGACGTGACATTTGTATGTGCCGAGTTCCACATACAACCCTTTGTCCCAAAGTTCCTTACTGTTGCGGATATACTCCAGCCCTGTCACGCTGTCCCGGAAAATCGAGAAATAGACCGGATCAGCGGTCAATCCAAGACCTTCTCCCAGGTCCTTCTGCATCAACGCCCGTTCATCCCCCTCCCCGGACTTGACCGAGTAGGCGGCTGAGGACCGGACCCATCCCGCGGCAGATTCATATTTGTTATGGTAAATGACCAGCGTCCGCTCGTCGCCAAAGCGATTGGAATAAGCAAAAACATTTTCGTTGACATACCCTTCCGGAGAGAAGAAGTCGTAGAGAAGGAAATTCTCCACTCCGGCAAATAAGTGGCGGCGCTTCATCAACGGGAAGATTTCCCGTTCATGCCGTCGTATCAGATCCGAGTCCGGCTGCTCGTCCCATTTTGCATATCTGTATTCCATTCCGTATTTTTCGGTAAACCCTTCGATCTGGCCATGGGCGAACATCGGGAGTCCAGGCATGGTTACCATCAATGTGCACACACCAAAATACTTGTCTCCTTTGCCGAATTGGAACACAGCGGTCTCTTCGTCCGGGTTGCTCATAAAGTTAACAAACCGCTTGAGGACCTCGGGATTGAATTCCAGGGTGTTCTTCATCACGGAACGGTACTTCGCATTCTCCTCGTCCTTCAACATATTCATGAAGGCGCTGTTATAAACCCGGTGCATGCCCAGCGTTCGGACAAAGTATCCCTCCAACAACCAAAAGGCTTCGGCCAACAACAGAGTGTCAGGGGCTTCTTGAGCAACACGGTCCACCACCTGGCGCCAGAATTCTTCAGGCATGAGACTATTGAACTGTTCTTTGGTCATGCCATGTTCCGCTCGCGAGGGGATCGCCCCACCTGTCCCCGGTTCCGGAAACCACAACCGCTGATAATGTCTCTTTGTCAGCGTCATCGCCGCATCAAATCGAATGATGGGAAATTGTTTGGCAACATGGAGAATCGTCTGAATGACCGCCTCCCGTACTTCTTTCTTCAGGTAATTCAATTGGGCGGTATCGTTCCACGGCATCCGGGTGCCGTCGTTGCCGTGATAGATGTACATTTCATTGTCGCTTCGGTGATCGACCCTCTTGAAGACGACCGCTGCATCACTTCGGTCAACATAGTGATCTTCAAGATAGATCCCCACGTCTCCATGCCAGGAGAGGTCCAGTCCGCCGAAGCCATAAGCAGGAAAAGGACTGTAACCCAGGGAGATGAACCAGTCGGGGTGTTCGATAACCCATCTGGAATCGATCCCCACATGATTGGGAACCATATCGCTTGCCATGCGGATCCCACGCTCCCAAGCCCGTTTTTTCAAATTCTGAAAGGCTTCTTCACCGCCCAAGTCGCTTGCAATCTCATAGCCGAAGAGGGAGTACGCAGAAGCCACCGCTTCAGGATTGCCCAATTGCTCCTTGATTTTTTTTGATGCCAGGCTGCGTTCCCACAGACCGATGAGCCACAAACCGCTGAAACCCCATTGGGCTAAGATATCCAGTTCTTCATCGGGGATCTGGTCGAGCCGGTAAAGTGAGCGCTGGTATTTTCTGGAGAGCTGATGGAGCCACACATAGACGTTTTTCGCCATCAGGACTAACCTGGGCATCCAATCAAGATCTCTGCTGAACCGTTCCGGCTCGGCTTCGAGACCGGCGAATTCATAAACCTGAGCAGGAGCGCGGCCCCAAAACGCCATCCTTCGCTCCTCTGCGATCTCCTCTTCTTTGATCAGGTCGAGACTGCTGAGCAGACGGTAGAAATACTTTCCCAACAAGAAGCCCCATCTTTCCCGGATATATTCCAACTGTCCCGAAAGTGAGTGGGGCACAGCCACGGCAGGGGTGCGAAGCATATCCACAAGATTCTGTTGATCGGGACCGAAAAAAGGTTGGATATTAAAGAATGCGTGCAAGCTGACGATGATTTGCAGGTAGGAAGTCTCCCTTTCCAGTGTGGAGTCATCGAATAGCTCGATGGAGGGTGAGAAGGCTGGATTCATATTGGCGAGCCAGAGCATGAACAACTCTTCCAACACCATCTGGCGATGAGGTACCCCTGCGGTTTCGCCCTCCAGGTAGACATCGAGTCCAATCTCCCGGCGATAGAGAGCTACGGTCGGAAATTCGTCTGCAAATTTGTGAAGGGCCTCATCCACTGCGGATTTGCCAAATTTTTCATAGAGCCAATCCAGTGCCTGTTTCATGATTTGCGAATTTTTCTGATCGCGAAATAACCCGACGACGTAATGCAGGATCTCGTCAATTAGCCCCATGGCATTAATCTGTCCGGCTTTAATGGCCTGCTCTGGGAAATTGATCAGGTCTCGTTTTTCGTTGATTTTTTGTGATAAGACCCGGGCAGCATGGAAGTTGGGAAAAATGACATTCCCGCTAAGAGAGAACAGGGAGTCATCAAACTGGTAGAGATCCCGTGCCTTGCGCGAGACATGAAACTCCATCACGATGGCATCATTTCTTTTTTTCATGGTAAATTTGTTTTGGGTTCTGAGCTTCGACATTTGGCATCTTCTGACTGATACTCCCTGGTCGGAGGGGCACCGTCAAACCATGAGAATAGATAATCCCCCTCACCCCCCCTTTAGAAAAGGGGGGATGGGGGGATTTGAAAGCTATTTTCTAATTACTATAGGCCATTCCTTTGATGGACTCAAGGAAAATTATAGATCATTGATGCAAACTGGTCTATAATGAATTTACAATCAAAATTGAAAATAAGAGGAGAACCATATGGTCCATAAAGAGATCTGTATCATCGGTGCTGGGAATGGCGGATCAGCGATAGCCGGTGATATGACTTTGGTAGGCCACCGCTGTCGGCTCTTTGAGTTTCCAGAATATGCCGAAAACATCAGGCCCATCGCCGCCCAAGGAGGAATTCACGTAACAGGAATCGCACGAACTGGTTTTGCGAAGGTAGCACTGGCAACCATGAATCTGGGGGAAGCCGTTCAAGGGGCAGACCTGATGATGGTAACGACACAGGCCTTGGCGCATCAGCGAGTGGCACAAGAGCTGGCACCCCACCTGTCGGATGGCCAGACAGTGGTCTTGTGGCCAGGTAGTGGCGGCACACTTGTTTTTCGAAAGGTGTGGGATGAGACAGGGATGAGCCGCCGAGTCTTTCTGGCCGAAGCAGTAACATTTCCTTATTGTTGTCGTCGTCTGGAAGGACCGGGTACGGTCAATATTCACAGGATAGATGGTCCAAGAATGTTATTGGCAGCCCTGCCCGCAACAGATACGGAAGCCGTTTTGGAGGCTCTATCAGGAACCTATGCAGATGTGGTGAAGCCGGCCTTCAGCGTATTGGAACCTGCACTCTACAACGTCAACATCATCGTCCATCCTGTGGGTGCCCTGCTCAACATGGGGCGGATCGAGCACTCGAAGGGAGAGTTCTGGATGTACAAGGAGGGGCTGACGCCTTCGGTGAAGAAGATCATTTACCGGATGGATGCTGAACGCATGGCCCTTTTCAGAACATTAGGATACCGTCCTTACACCTATGATGAGATTTTTTGGGGTTCTTTCAACATGGATGTCGAGCAGTTTGCATTCACATCCAGCAAAGGGCCGTTCAGCATGCAGGATCGCTATGTCACTGAAGACATCCCCATGGGGGCGAGTCTCACGGTATCGATCGCTCGCAAGGTGGGGGTGCCAATGCCCACGTATGAAACCATGATCCATCTTGCTTCAGTGGTCAATGATACTGATTTTTATGCTACTGGCCGCACTCTGGAAAATCTGGGGTTGGCTGATCTAAACTTGGAAGATTTGAAGCAATACTTCCTGAGTGGTAGGAGACCATCGTTTGTATAAACCTCGAGAAGGATCCCTGGAAAAATCTCTGATACTTTCATCCTGTAGCCAATGATTGACAGGTTCTTCTGAAAATATTAGATTACAAGCTGAAAGCGAGACAAACCTTCATCTCCTGTGGTACCCTCAGAAAGGGTTGGGTTCTTTAGCAACAGCAAATATCGAGACAATCTAAAATTGAAAAGAGGATTTTCCAATGGAAATAGGTTTTTTGAAGAATGCGCGGTGGGCGGTTGCCTGTTGGGTTATTTTGGTGATGGTGGTGGTTTTACTTATTCCAAAAGTACCGGCCTGTACCCTATGGTCTGCCGCAGGTGAGAGTGTATTTGGCGGAGGAACATTTATTGTTAAAAACAGAGACTGGGTAGCCGATCATCAGCAGCAACTTGAGATCAGTTCATTACACGTTGCAGGCTACCGCTATCTGGGTCTGATTGCTACTGGAAATGAACCAGGGTTAAAGGCTGGCGTAAACTCAAAGGGTCTCGTTTTTGTTAATGCTTCCCCGCCGTCCCACCTGGAAAGGGATAAAGGTCTAAGGCGTGTGTCCGGTATCGGACGGAAGATCCTTGCAGGATGCAGAACTGTCAAACAAGCTCTTTCACATGGAGAATGGTTTATTGGACCACAGTTTATCATGTTGGCCGATGGCAATGAAGTCGCAGTCATAGAATTAGGACTCGACGGGAAATTCCAGGTGCAATCTACAACCTCCGGAGTAGTTTTCCACACTAACCATTATATTGAGCGCGAATTTGCTACTTTGAACCAAGACAAACCTGGGGTGAGTAGTGTTAAAAGGTATGAGAAGGTGCAGCAATTTCTAAGGAGTAAGGAAAAATTTGAACTTTCCGACTTTATTCAGGTCAGCGCCTCCACTGAGGACGGCCCAGACAATTCGCTTTGGCGTACGGGCAGCAAACCTACTTCAGCCCGGACACTTGCTACCTGGATAGTCTATCAGCCACCCTCGAACGAAGGCGTGCTCTATTTAAAGATGGCTAACCCGGGTAAAGAGATTAAGGCGTATCAATTCAAGCTACAAGATGTGTTTTCCGGAAAAGCGAATATATCGGGAGTGGAGTGAGTGTTTCTATCAGTAATCTTTACCCTCAAGAGCCCTTTGAAAATGAACATTTGTAAGTGCTATGTTCAGACAGAGTCTTGAAAAAGAAATAACATCGTTAGGCTAAAGACTTTTACCCCGTTAGAAATAATGCCCCGCTGCTCTGCAGCGGGGGTATATTTTGAATAATTCGTGCGGGGTTTAACCCGCTGCGCCAGCGCTTGCGCGGCGAGTGCCCCGCTGGAATTTCTGACGGCGTTTACTATCATTGGATTATGTTTCATCTCAAACTATATTCTGTTAGTTTAACAAATTTAAACCCTCTTTTTTTTAATTCGGGGATGGCCTCGATTATGCCATCCGCAGTTTCTCCCTCAGGATGGTTCATGTGCATGAGAATAATAGATGAGGGAGGAGCGTTCCATAATGCCTCTTTCACCTGGCTCTTTGAGTAGGTGGCACCCGCGTCTCCAAGAACACTGAAATTCACAACCTCATACCCTAAGGCATTGGCCACTTCCACACCGACTTCATCGCAGTATGCTGCTGCAGGCCGGTAAAATCTTGGTTTGCGACCGATCAGGTTTTGAATCTTTATCCCATTTTGTTCTATTTCATCGACGAGTTCACCCACGCTTCTTGTGCCTTCTATTCCATAAACAGAGCGACCATTGACCGAACAGGGTTTATGGTTTAAACCGTGGTTTTCGATTTCAAAAAGAGGCTTCTTTGCTAAGTCATGGAAAATATCAAGATTCCTTTTCATCCACCTGCCACTTATAAATAAGGACGCGGGGATCTTCTCGCTTTCCAAATAATCGATCAACTTCGCGTCATAACCACTCCCCTTTGGGCCTCCGCAGGCATCGAAGGTAAGGGCTATCACCTTTTGGTCTGTGTCGAGCCTGGTTTTCACACCCTTTACTGTCTTTCCCCATTCTTGTGGCACCCTTCCTGTGAATGCTGAGATGATCCCTTCTTTGGTCTGTATTGCCTGGGACTGTACCCAGTCAGTCCTCCTTAGAAAAAGAATAGAGAAAATAATCAGCATTGCCAGATCCGTCTTGTGTCCATATCGGTACATACCTATTTTTTAACCGATCGGGCTCTGCTCAAGCAATATCTGAGTTGACATTTCCATCTCATTCGTCTATTTTTAAAGATGTCGGGCTGTTGAGCCCGATTCCGCTTTGTAGGGAAGAGATGATTAGAATTGGGACGAGTGGTTTTTCCTTTCCGGACTGGAAAGGAACGGTTTATCCCGTAGGCATTCGGGAGAGTGATATGTTGTCCTTCTACGAGAAAGAGTTGGGTTTTAATACCCTGGAAGTCAATTTCACCTATTACACCCTCCCTTCCCAGAAGAGCTTTGCCGCGATGTCGAAAAAGACTTCCGAAGGATTTGAATTTGTCGTGAAGTCTTTCAAAGGAATGACCCATGAGATTCGGGATAAGAAGACTGGTGCGATGATCGATAATCGGGAGACCTTTGAAAAGTTTAAATATAGTCTTATCCCTCTGGTGGAGGATGGAAAGCTGGCTTGTGTGCTTGCGCAGTTTCCCTACGGGTTCTTCCCGAATCGAGAGAATTTTGATTATCTCGAAAGGTTCAAAGAGCAGATGGGAGACATTGGATTAATCTTTGAATTCAGAAACCGCACATGGATGAAGGATCAGACGCTCCAGTTTTTAGAAAAGAATCGAGTTGGATTCTGCATCGTGGATGAACCCAAACTATCACAGCTGATGCCTTATCTTCCAAAGGCTACCTCCGAGATCGGTTACTTCCGATTTCATGGGCGAAATCCCAATTGGTTCAACGTTCCAATCAAGGTGCGGTATGATTACCTCTATAGCGAAGGAGAGCTGAAGGAGTTCATCCCGGACATTCAGAATATTTCTCAGAAGACGGCAAAGACCCTGGTCTTTTTCAATAACTGCTATTCCGGCTCCGCGGCCAAAAATGCTGTTCAGATGGCCCGGCTGCTTATGAATAGTTCGGAGTAATGAGATCGGAGTTCGGAGATATATAAACTCCGAACTAAATACTCCGAACTTTCTTTAAAATGGGAGGCGTTGTGATCGAGATCGATTTTAAAAAAGGGGATGGGCTCATGCCAGTCATCATTCAGGACGCTTCAACGAATGAGATCCTGATGTTAGGTTATATGAACCGAGAGGCATGGGAGGAGACGCTCGCGACGAAGAGATCGTGTTTCTGGTCAAGGTCCCGGAAAAAAATTTGGGTGAAAGGGGAAACCTCGGGTCATTTCCAGGAAATCAAGGAAATCCGTCTCGATTGCGATGGAGATACCCTCCTGCTTAAAGTGGACCAGATCGGAGGGGCCGCCTGCCACACGGGTTTTCGAAGTTGTTTCCATTACCGATATGAAGAGGGCGGATGGAAGGTCTCCGGGCAGAGAATCTTTGATCCGAAGGAGGTATACGAAAAGTGAAGGTGCTCAAGATTGGAATTCCAAAAGGGAGTCTGGAGAATGCCACGATTGAACTCTTTAAAAAGTCGGGCTGGAAGATTACGATGAGTTCAAGGAGTTATTTTCCCACGGTGGATGATGATGAGATCCGCTGTACCTTGGTCAGGGCTCAGGAGATGTCCCGCTTTGTGGAGATAGGGACCTTGGATGCAGGGCTGACCGGAAAGGATTGGATTTTAGAAAATGGTTCCGATGTGGTGGTCGTTCAGGATCTGATCTATTCAAAAACGAGTGCATCCCCTGCCCGTTGGGTTCTGGTTGTGGCTGAGGACTCTCCCATCCATACGTTAAAAGATTTGGAAGGGAAAAAAATCTTTACAGAGCTGGTCAATTTCACCAAGAAATACTTTGCCGAGCGTCACATCAAGGTCGATGTGGAGTTCTCCTGGGGAGCGACGGAGGGAAAGGTGATCGAAGGATTGGCAGATGCCATTGTGGAGGTGACTGAGACCGGGAGCACTCTGCGTGCGAATGGCCTCCGTATTGTTGAAGAGCTAATGAAGACCAATACTCAATTGATCGCCAATCGCGAATCCTATCGAGATCCCTGGAAGAGGGAAAAGATCGAACAGGTCTCGCTTCTTCTTCAGGGAGCCCTCCGAGCAGAGGGGATGGTGGGGCTCAAGATGAACGTTTCAGCAAACGATCTCAAAGGTGTCATCGAGATTCTTCCCAGCATCACTGCGCCCACCGTTGCCAACCTGTTTCAGACCGATTGGTTTTCTGTGGAGACGATCATTTCCGAGAAGGTTGTCCGGGAGCTCATTCCGAAGTTGCAGAAGCGGAGAGCGGTAGGAATTATCGAATATCCGCTCAACAAAATTATTTAAATTTTCGATTTTTGATTGCCGATTTTTGATTTTAAAATCCAATGACCTTGATTTCTTTGCCTTCAAAGCCTTGAAATTGCAGATCGCAAATTGGAAATCGAAAATTTAGGATAACAGTCCTACCACTTCCATATGGTAGGTCTGCGGGGACATGTCAATGAGGCCAAGCTTCTGAAGGTAATAGCCGTTCTTAGAAAAGAGACGGATATCTCTTGAGAGATGAGTGGGTTCACAGGAGACGTAGACGATTTTTTGCGGTTTCAATCCGGCGATCTGATCTGCGATCTCCTTGCAGCCTGTCCTGGGAGGGTCAAGGACGACGAGATCTGGCCTTCCCTTTTCCCAACGTTTTAAGATTTCCTCCACCCTTCCAGGGATAAAGTCGCAATTGCTGATCCCGTTTTTCTCCGCATTGAATCGAGCATCTTCGATGGCCATCCTGTTCTCCTCGATCCCAAAGATTTCCTTGGCTTCGATAGCCAAGGGAAGGGTTAAGTTTCCGATGCCAGCGTAGAGATCCAGTACTCTCTCGTTCTCCTTCACATCTGAGAAATTGAGAACAGTCTCAATCAATGTTTGGTTCTGTTTTAGGTTGACCTGGAAAAAACTCTCTACAGAAGCTCGAAGTCTGATCATTTTTCCCAACCGCGGTCTGTTCAAAGGGATCGAGATGTTTAAGGATGGATCACCCATGAGCTGGAAACCTCCTCTCCTTACGATGGAGAGACCCCTTATCATCGGATGATCCCGAAGGAACGCTTTCAAAGAATTCTTAAATCCTTGACGGAATGAAAGAGGGTGCAAGATGAGAACACCTTTCCCTTCCTCTGGTGAGACGTTTATATCGATCTCCTTCAACGGGGGAAAGGAGGACATTTCTTTCTGTAGGAATAGGATGATCTGATTGACCAAAGGATGGGAGATTGGACAATGGTCGATTTCGACGATATGGTTTGATTTTTCTTGATAGTAGCCAATGGTGTTCCCCTTTACCTTCAGTTGGACCCGAACCCGATAGGCATAAGGGTCATGGGAAGATGTCACAGCGATGGGAGGAATTTCCTTCGAGCCGCCTAATCTGATAAGAACCTCCTTCAGAATTTCTTTCTTCAACTCCCCGTGAATCGAGTAGTCGATATGCTGCCACTGGCAGCCACCGCACAGACCAAAGTAAGGGCATGGAGGGTCCACTCTCAAAGGGGATGGTTCGATGAGCTTGGTTAACCTCCCAGTGAGGTAGTTCTTCTTTTCTTTGATGATTTCAACCTGTGCTTTGTCCCCGGTCACGGAATGAGGAATGAAGGCCACTTTGCCATCGATCCGGGCCACTCCATACCCTCTAAAAGCCATTGACGTGATGTGGACCTGGACTTCTCCAACCATGAACAAAAGATAGCATGGAGTGCGACGAGATTCAATTGGATCCATTGGTATCGCATAAAAGCGGTCTTATTGTTGAACGATGGCAACTGAGAAGCTGTGAAAAAATTGGTTTTGTCAACCTTTGTCCCGAAAGGACGAGTGGATTTCCAAAGCTTTAGAATGCGCTCTTTGAGGTTAAGGGTAACCCGCCACGGCAATAAAGATATGTGGTTAAGCGAACTTACGGCACAGTGATTCAATTTCCAAAGGTTGCGCTCCAAAGCTTCTTCAATCCACCCGTCCTTTCCGTTTGAACCATCTGCTCGATTTTTTCACACCTTCTGAGTCTTTGAATCCCCCTTTGATAAAGAAGTTTGGATCAATTGTAACCCTCCCTATGAATTGACATCTCTCCTTTATTTTGTTAGGTTTACCCTGTTGTCGAATCAGAATGTGTATTAAACTGAATAAATACCTTTATATATCTTCAAAACTCGGATCTGGCATTAAAATCTTTTCAACAAAAGGGCTTATTACCTTAAAAGAGAGGGTGATCTGAGGAGATGACCTGGTTCAAAAGAAGAGAAGAAGAAGAGAAAGAGGGAAAAGAGAAACGGGAGGAACTGAAGCTCTCTGACGAGCTCTGGGTGAAATGTAAATCCTGTAATGAGATCATCTACCGAAAGGTCATCGAACGAAATTTTCAGGTTTGCCCCAAGTGTAACTACCATTTTCAGATTCCAGCCCGGAGAAGAATGGATTCTGTGGGGGACCCAGGCACCTTCATCGAATATGATGCAGATCTCGTCTCCGCCGATCCTTTGGAGTTCAAAGATTCGAAGCGATATCCCCATCGTGTCAAAGAATCCCAGGAAACCACCGGACAGAAAGATGCCATCCTCTGTGGAGAGGTGAGGATCAAAGACCAGCCAGCCATGATCGGCATTTTCGAATTCAATTTTATGGGAGGGAGTATGGGGTCGGTTGTGGGAGAGAAAATCACCCGCCTGATCGAACGGGCTATTGAAAAAAGAATCGGTGTGGTGATCTTTTGCGCCTCGGGGGGTGCAAGGATGCAGGAGGGAATCCTTTCCCTGATGCAGATGGCCAAGACGAGTGCTGCCCTTGGCAAACTCCGCGAGGCAAGGATTCCATATATCTCTGTCCTGACCGACCCTACCACTGGAGGGGTTTCGGCCAGTATCGGAATGTTAGGTGATATCATCATTGCTGAACCAAAGGCGATGATTGGATTTGCAGGGCCGATCGTTATCAAAGAGACGATTCGAGCCGAGCTCCCAGAGGGATTTCAACGGGCGGAATACCTTCTCGATCACGGGATGGTTGACCTCATTGTGGAGCGAAAGGATCTCCGGCATACTCTTGCCCAGCTCTTAGAAATGCTCAGGGCAGATGGTCGTCATCAATAATCCAACGCAAAATGCAAAATGGATAGTGTAAAATATAAACTATTTCTCAGTTTTAATTTTGACTTTTACAATTTGCAATTTTCAATTGGTAATGGGCTGTAGTACAGGAAATTCATCGATGAATCAAAACGCTTATCAGCAGTCGCTGGACTATCTTTACGGTCTCGAAAAATTTGGGATGATCTTTGGCCTGACTCAGGTAGAGAGGATTCTGGAAGCGATTGGAAATCCCCACAGAGAAATCCAGGTCGTCCATATTGGGGGGACGAACGGGAAAGGGTCTACGGCTGCGATGATGGCCTCGATCTTACGGAAAGAGGGTTACCGGATGGGACTCTATACTTCACCCCATCTCATCCGATTCATCGAACGGATCAAGGTGAACGGGAAGGAGATCGAGAAAGAAGAGGTGGCGGCACTGGCAGGATGGATGAAAGAGAGAATAGAGGCTGCCGGCATCTCCCCTCCCTTCACCTTCTTTGATTTCACCACCGCAATGGCTCTTCTTTATTTCAAACAGAAGATGGTCGATCTTGCGGTGTTAGAGGTCGGGTTGGGCGGAAGACTTGACTCGACGAATGTCGTTGACCCGCTGCTCTCCATCATCACCAATATCGCCAAAGACCACGAAGAGCAGTTGGGGAAAAGCATCTTGAAGATTGCTGGGGAGAAAGCGGGCATTATTAAGAAGGGCCGACCCCTCATCACCGCTGCCACGCAGCCCCAGGTCCTCCATCTTTTTTCAAAGGTCTGCCGGGAGAAAAGGGCTCCTTACTTTCGAGTGGGCAAGGAATTCCGGTATGTTCAAAGCGGGGAGAGAAACTTTAATTACGAGGGCCTCCACCGAAAGTTGTGGAGTATTTATCTGAATCTTTCGGGATCTCATCAGATCATTAATGCGACCACGGCCCTCGGAGCGATGGAGGTTTTGGAAGATTTAGGATACCCCGTATCAAAGGAGGCTATGATCGAAGGCTTAAAAGAGGTTGAATGGCCTGGAAGGCTGGAAACCGTTTGTCCCTCCCCCAAGGTCATTCTGGATGGGGCTCACAATCCGGCGGGAGCGCTCGTCCTGAAGGAGTCTTTGGAGAAGGAATTCGAATACAAACACCTCATTCTTCTCATTGGGATGATGAAGGATAAGGACATCGCGTCCATGCTTCATCTCTTGGCCCCATTGGCCGATCACATCCTTCTCACCCGACCCCATCTCGACCGCGCAGCTCCTCCGGCCTTACTCAAAAAGGCACTGGGAAAGAACGGAGGAAGAGCAGAGATCATCGAAGATCTCAAGGAGGCGATTGATAAAGGTCTCGCGATGACCAAGGAAGAAGATCTTCTCTGCATCACCGGGTCCCTCTATACGGTTGGAGAGGCGAGAGCCTATTTCCTTCCCAGGGAGGGATTATGAGATATCGCCGGTTCTTTCTGAGTTCCTTTGTGATTCTCTTCATGGTCACCCATCCCCATGTCACCCATGCAAAGGTGGCCGATGGGAAGATCCCAGATTTGAAGATCACAAAGGAGGAAGGGCCTGTCGAGATCGAAGCAGATCATCTCGTCTACGAGCAGGAGGCGCAGCTTTACCAGGCCCATGGAAATGTGGAGGTGAGCCGAGGAGACTTCTTTCTCAAAGCAGACCATGCTCAACTGAATATGGCAACTAAGGATCTGATGGCCTGGGGAAACGTTCTACTCAGAGAGGGAGAGGATGTTCTCGAGTGCGAACGGCTCGAGGTCAATGTGGATACCCGATTGGGGAAGGTTTACCAGGCGAAGCTTTTTTTGAAGGAGCAGAATTTTCATATCACCAGCAGGGAAACAGACAAATTGGGGGAGAACCGCTACCGGGTTTACGATGGCACTTTCACCACCTGCGATGCCAAACGTCCACCGTGGAAATTTACGGCGAAAGAGTTGGACGTAACTCTGACAGGGCAAGGGAGGGCGAAAGGGTCGATGTTCTATATCGAGGACATTCCGGTCCTCTACCTTCCTTCAGCCTTCTTCCCTGTGAAACAGGAAAGGCAAACCGGTATCCTCCTCCCAGAAGGGGGGTATTCCAGTACGTATGGTCCTGAAGTGAAAACCGCCTTTTTCTGGGCGATCACAAAAGACATGGATGCGACACTCTATCTCGACAGATGGGGAGATCGAGGGTTTAAAGAAGGTTTGGAGTACCGGTATGCCTTTACAAAGGAGACCTTGGGAAAGGCCAATTTCTATTTCATCGATGATCAAGTCTACAATAGAGATCGGTATGCCTTCTTCCTTCAGCATCAACAGAAGTTTCCCTATGACCTTTACCTCAAAGGCAATATCAATCATGTCAGTGACAGATTTTACCCTCGTGATTTTGACGATGACCTTCCGCAAGGGGCGAAGATCGACTCCAGGAGCGTGAGGCAGTTGAAGTCGGACCTCTTCGGGGGAAAGAACTGGGACCAATTCAGCTTCTTAGTGGATGGTACCGTTTTCAACGATTTGACCAAAGAAAGTAATGATGAAACGGTTCAGAAACTTCCAGAGATCAGTTTTTATGCCCATCCTCAACCCCTTTTTAAAACTCCCCTCTTCTACGACCTCGCGTCCTCCTCTACCAATTTCTGGCGTGAGAAAGGTGTTGAGGCATACCGGGGGGAGTTCTTCCCGCGGATTTCCTATCCGATGAGGCTCTTCAATGTGCTGAAGTTGGAATCAAGTATTGGGCTGAGGGAAACCCTCTACGATTCCTTTAACGACTCAACCGGCCAGCTCAAGGGGTGGAAATCGAGAGAGACCTTCGAGGCAAGCACGGGGGTTTCTACGGAGTTTTACCGTGTGTATGAAGGGAAGACGGACTCGAAGATTTATAATCTTTTTGGGGTGACCAAATGGATGCATACCATAGAGCCCACCGTGAGTTACTGTTATAACCCTCCGGTTGATCAGGATGATCTTCCGCTCTTCGATGAGGTAGACCGGATTCCCTTTACCAGTCAGATTACTTATGGCATTACTCAACGTCTTGTGGGAAAACCCAGGAAAGAGGGAGTTGATTCTGGGCCTTACGAGTATGGGAAGTTAAAGATCTTTCAAAGTTATAGCCTTGGAGATCCTTTTGAAAAGGAAACAAAAGGGAAGGAGAGATATTTTTCGAATATCCGGGCAGAGCTATGGTGGAATTTCAGCCCTTCTGTGACTGCTCGAGGAGAGGCAGAGTTAAACCCCTATCAGGGAAATCTCGATCGTTTGAATACCCTCATCAGAGCTAAGGACCAAAGAAACGATGCGGTTCAAGTACAATATCGGTACACCAAGGACAATATTCATGCGGTCAATCTCCATACCTGGTTGAGGACGATCAACCCTTTATACCTATACGGCTCAATTCAATATAACCTATTAGAGAAGATGAGGGTGGAGAACATCTATGGTGTGGAATATCAGGCCCAGTGTTGGACATTGGGTCTGACGGTCGAAGATAAGAGCCGATCTCCCGATGGCACCCAGAAAAAAGAACTGAGGTTCCATGTCTATTTTAATCTGCTGGGTATTGGTTCGGTGGGACACAAACCCCATTTTATAAAGTTATAGCAGAATCCCCCCTTTAATAGGAGACTGTGTCATAATCATGATGGAGGGTGGATTCCGGCGGGACTACGCGCAGGCAGGTCTAAAGCTTCGTCACCCGACCGTCTGTCCCGTGTTGCAATGGAAGTAGTTTGTTGTTGATTGCGGCACAGTCTCTAGAGGGGGCGGGAGGGATTTGTGTATGAGGCAGGGAAGATGAAAGGAGGATGAAAGGAGGATGAAAGGAGGATGAAAGGAGTTATTTTAGCAGGAGGGTTGGGAACCCGACTCTATCCATTGACGAAGGTGACCAATAAACATCTCCTTCCCGTGTACGATAAACCAATGATTTACTACCCCATTCAAACCCTGATTAATGCGGGGATTGATGACATCCTTATCGTTACTGGTGGAAATAGTGCTGGAGATTTTTTAAAATTATTAGGCAATGGGAAGGAGTTTGGGCTCAAACATATCAACTACACCTACCAAGAGGGAGAAGGTGGCATTGCCGAAGCCTTGGGATTAGCAGAGTTCTTCGCTGCAGGTGATAAGATCTGCGTTGTATTGGGCGATAACCTCATCGAGAAAAACATTCGAAGGGCTGTGGAGGCCTTTCGCAAACAGCGGGGGGGGGCGAAGATCCTCCTGAAGGAGGTGCCTGATCCAGAGCGATTTGGAGTTCTGGAGTTGAAAGGAGATCAACTTGTCCGAATTGAAGAGAAGCCAAAGGAGCCGAAATCCAATTACGCGGTGATCGGAATTTATCTTTATGATGCAGCCGTTTTCGATGTCATCAAGACCCTTAAACCTTCTGGTCGAGGGGAACTGGAGATCACCGATGTGAACAATCGGTATATTGAAAAGGGATTGATGACATGGGATGTCTTAGAGGGGTGGTGGACCGACGCCGGGACTTTTGAGTCCTTGCTTCGGGCCAATCAATTAGTTGCCAAGACCGGTGCGAATAAACTTTGAAAAGCTAATGTCAAATTTCAATCCCGCCAAGGCGGGAGCAAATGTCAAATGAATGTCAAAGTCCAAAATCAAGAATTTTTGACATTTGAACTTTGTCATTTGAAATTGATCTGCAACGATTAGGAGGGACGGTATGATCGACGGGGTAAAGACCAAATTGTTACGTGTAATCCCGGATGAAAGGGGAAGGGTGATGGAGATCCTCCGGGCAGATGATGACCTGTTTCTAAAGTTCGGCCAGGTTTATGTCACCACTACCTATCCACAAGTGGTGAAGGCATGGCACTATCATAAGATCCAGACTGATCAAATCGCTGTGGTGAGAGGGATGATTAAATTAGTCCTTTATGATCCGCGGGAGGGCTCCCCGACAAAAGGGGAGATCAATGAATTCTTTATCGGGGTTCACAACCCTTTGCTGGTTCAAGTGCCCAGTGGGATCTATCATGGGTGGAAATGCATCAGTGAGGAGGAAGCGATCATTATCAATATCCCCACAGAAGTCTATGCCTATAGCGCGCCAGATGAATATCGACTCCCCCCCCATGGGAAAGACATCCCATATGATTGGGCAAGAAAGGATGGGTAATGCCCAAATGACAAATGTTAAAACCTAAATGTCAAATGAATGTCCAATGCCAAAATTAAAAAGATTTGACATTGGAGCTTTGGATTTGATTTGAAATTTGAACTTTGGCATTTGACATTTTCATAGGAGTTCGATGAGATGAAAATCTTGGTGACGGGTGGTTGTGGGTTCATCGGGAGTAATTTCATTCGTTATTTTTTAAAATCCTATCCGGATTATTCTCTGATCAATGTCGACAAATTGACTTACGCCGGAAATTTAGAAAATCTCTCAGACCTCTCCCATTCTCCCCATTATCATTTCATGAGGGGGGACATTGCAGAGGCGCCCCTCATGCAGGAATTGATCCGCAAGGGTGTGGATGCCATCGTCAACTTTGCCGCCGAATCCCATGTGGATCGATCTATCGAAGATCCCAGCACCTTTATGAAGACGAATGTATTTGGGACATTTGTCCTTCTGGAATCGGTGAGAAAGGTTTTCCCCGGACAGCGGATCCGTTTCCTTCATATCTCGACCGACGAGGTCTACGGCTCCCTGGGTGAGACAGGTGCCTTTACAGAGGAAACACCCCTCGCTCCCAATAGTCCGTATTCTGCAAGTAAGACGGCTGCGGATATGCTGGTCAGGGCCTATCATCGAACTTATAGACTCCCCGTGCTCATCACACGATGTTCCAACAATTTTGGACCGTATCAATTTCCTGAGAAACTGATTCCCTTGATGATCTCTAATGCGATGGAAGATAAAGAACTCCCCATTTATGGGGATGGGATGCATATTCGGGATTGGATCTATGCCGAAGATCACTGTCGGGCTTTAGATGTGGTCCTCCACCATGGCAGGGAAGGAGAGGTTTACAATATAGGAGGTCGGAGCGAAAGACCGAACCTCTCTGTAGCAAAGGCCATTTTGGATCGTTTGGGGAAACCTCATTCCCTGATCCGTTTTGTCACCGATCGCCCGGGCCACGATCGTCGATACGCCATTGACTTTTCTAAGATTGAGAAGGAACTGGGATGGAAACCCTCGATCTCCTTTGAAGAGGGGATCCACCGAACCATCGAATGGTACCGGACCCATCCTGAGTGGTGGAAGAAGATTAAGACGGGAGAATATCTGGACTATTACAAACGAATGTATGAGGATCGATAAACCGAGTTCCGAATTAAGGAATTGAGGAATTAAGGAATTATACACAGCGACATTAATCACGACAAAGGATGTCATTCCTGCGCCTGCCTGCCGGTAGGCAGGGAAGCAGGAATCCAGGAAAACACTGGATTCCCCCGTATCAAGTACGGGGCAGGCTTAGTCAAGCCCGGAATGACAAACCGGGTAAGATTTATGTCGTCATGTATAGTGAATTAAATTCCTAAATCCCTGAATTCCTGAATGGCTAAATCGAAGATAGAGAGATGAGACGGATATTGGTGATCGGTGCGAAGGGGATGTTGGGAAAGGATCTGGTCGAAATTCTTCGTTCCTCTTCCCGCGTCGATCAGCACTTGGATTGGGAGGTCTTCGGATGGGATATTGAAGAAATCGATATCCAGGAAGAAAAAAACACAGTCACTAAAATTGAAAGCCTCCGACCCAATATGGTGATCAATATTGCTGCCTACACCCATGTTGATGGATGTGAATCGCATGATGAGAAGGCCTTTGCCATCAATGCGGAGGGGATGCGACACGTAGCCCTGGGGGCATTGAGATGCCGTGCGAAGGTGGTCTATCTTAGCACCGACTACATCTTCGATGGAAAGAAAAGAGAACCCTATTTGGAAGATGACCCTCCCCATCCCCTCAGTGTTTATGGTCGCTCTAAATTGAGGGGGGAGCAATATGTTCAAGAGATGGTAGAGGATGCCTTGATCGTTCGAACCCAATGGCTCTATGGAAAATATGGGAATAATTTTGTGGCCTCTGTTCTTCGTCAGGCGAGAGAGAAAAAGGTTCTTTCGATCGTCAATGACCAAGTCGGCTCGCCAACCTACACGATCGATTTGTCCCGAGCCATTTCTGTTTTGATTCAGTGTGACGCTCGAGGGGTTTTTCATGTGGCCAACAGTGATCTTTGTACCTGGTTTGTTTTTGGTCAAGAGATTTTGAAACTTTCAGGGATGGAGGGAGTAAGGATCGTTCCTATTTCCTCAGAGGAGGTGGGGCGGCCGGCCATGCGTCCCCTTTACTCTGTTCTGAACACCGAGAAGTTGAAACGGGAGACCGGGATGACCTTGCGACCATGGTCCGAGGCCTTGAAAGAATACCTTTCTACCATACCATAGCGGGATTGTGCATAGACACAGTTGAGAAAAGGGGTTCGCGATGAATATCTGCATTATCGGTACAGGTTATGTAGGTTTGGTGACAGGGGCCTGTTTGGCGGAGTTCGGGATGAATCTGATCTGTGTCGATAATGACCGCCCGAAGATCGATCTTCTCCAACAAGGAAAGGTTTCCATCCACGAACCAGGGCTTGAAGACATTGTGATAAAAAATATGAAGGAGGGGAGACTTCGTTTTTCCCCGAACATTGAAGAGGGAGTGACATCGAGTTTGGTGATCTTTATCGCTGTGGGAACGCCTTCCAATGATGATGGTTCCGCCGACCTTCGTGCAGTGGAAGAAGTGGCCAAAGAGATTGCCCGTTATATGGATGGTTACAAGGTGGTGGTGGTGAAGTCCACGGTTCCGGTGGGGACCTGTCGCCGCCTGAAGCAACTGATTCAAGACCATCAGGTCCGGCCCAGCCCTTTCGATATTGTCTCCAATCCGGAGTTCCAGAGGGAGGGGTCTGCGATTGAAGACTTCATGCGACCGGATCGAGTCACCATTGGTGCGGAGAGTGAGCAGGCGATTGCTATCATGAAAGACATTTATAGTGCCCTCTACCTTATTGAAACTCCTTTTGTCATCACCTCCTTGGAGACTGCCGAAATGATCAAGTATGCAGCCAATGCCTTTCTCGCGACCAAGGTGACGTTCATCAACGAGATTGCCAATCTCTGCGAACGGGTGGGTGCAGATGTTTATCATGTCGCAAGGGCCATGGGTTTGGATGGAAGGATCGGAAAGAAATTTCTCCACCCAGGTCCAGGTTATGGGGGCTCCTGTTTCCCAAAGGACACCCGGGCCCTATCGAGGATAGCTCATGAGAGCGGATACGCATTTAAAATCTTGGACTCGGTGATCGAGGTGAACGAGGGACAAAAAGAGAGGATGGTGAATAAGATCAGGGAGAAGGTGGGAGATCTCCGGGGAAAGACCATTGGGGTGTTGGGCCTTTCTTTCAAGCCCAGTACGAACGATATCCGTGAGTCCTCCTCGATCGTCATCATCCAACGGCTTCTGACCATGGGGGCAAAAGTAAAGGCCTTTGATCCAGCGGCAATGGAGGAGACCAAGGCGGTTCTTCCAGAGTTGGAGTATGGGGAGGATGCTTACGATGTGGCCAGAGGAGCCGATGCATTGGTTTTGGCAACGGAGTGGAATCAATTCCGACGATTGGATCTCCAACGGATCAAGGGGTTACTGAAGAGTCCGACCTTTATCGATCTGAGAAATGTCTACGATCCGGATCAGATGAAACGACTTGGCTTTGATTATTACGGTGTTGGAAGATAGGGGAGTGGCGATTGGTTCGAGTTGAAAAGGATTGGATCTTCGTCTCCGATGCCCATCTCACTGGAAGGGAGCCTGAAGAGATAGAGACATTTCTCAAATTCTTAAATCTGGAAAAGGAGCGAATGGACCATTTAGTGATCCTCGGTGACCTTTTTGAATTCTTCTTCGGTTTTAAAGATTTTTCATCAGCAGGAAAGACTTTTGCCTTCGTCGGGTACCTCCCCGTGTTAGAGCAACTTCAAAGGTTGTATCTCCAGGGGATTCAAATTAAGTATTTTGAGGGAAATCATGATTTCTTTCTTCATTCGTTCTTCTCAGAACATTTCGAGATGGAGGTTGAAGTCTATTCCGAGGGGTGTGAGGAAAGGTTGGGGGAGAAGAGGGTGTTCATCGCCCATGGAGATTTATCGAATCCAAAGCAGTGGAGATACCGAGCCTTCCGAAGAATTCTCAAAAATCGATGGTCCTATGGACTCATCCAATATGTGGGGCCAAAACTTTCCCGCCGAGTTGCCCAAAGGATAAGCGACATGAGTTACCAAAAGTATCATAACGGCCATCATCAAACCACCCCGCCCCCCTCCTTCAAGGCCTTTGCCCACCGAAAATTTTTGGAAGGGTTTGAGGTTGTTATTCTCGGCCATTCCCATTTTCCCGAGGAGGTCGAGGAGCGGATTGATGGAAGAAGATACCTCTATTTCAATGTGGGAGATTGGTTGTTTCATCGTTCCTTCCTGCGGTTCACTCCTCCTGAGCATTTTCAGCTATGCAGATATTGAGGGAAAAGATAGGGAGATAGGGGACAACAAGGGAAAGATGGGGAGAAGGGGAGTTGGGGAGATCGGGAGATAGGGGGATGGGGAGAAGGGGAGTTGGGGAGATCGGGAGATAGGGAGGTAGGGAGATAAGGGGGTGGGGAGACAGACTTACGGGATTGCCGATTTCGGATTTTTAATTCCGCATTCCGCAATTCGAATTCCGCAATCGGGTGACAAGGTCACGATATGGGACACAGGGCAGTATTTCTCGACCGAGACGGAACCATCAATGAAGAGGTAGGATATGTGAACCACCTTGAACGTTTCACACTCCTACCCCGAGTGGGTCAGGCGATTCGATTATTGAACCAGTACGAGATCAAGACTGTGGTGATCACCAATCAATCCGGAGTGGCGAGAGGTTATTTCCCAGAATCGTTGATCCATCTCATCCACCAGAAGATGCAGGACCTCTTGAGGATGGAAGGAGCCCGTCTCGATGGGATCTATTATTGTCCCCATCATCCCGAGGTGGGGGACCCCCCGTATCGTCAGAAGTGCCGGTGCAGGAAACCCGGGACGGGATTGGTCGAAGAGGCGGTGAGGGAGTTGGATCTGGACTGTTCGCAAAGTTATATGATTGGGGATCGAGGCGTCGATGTCGAATTTGGCCATCGGATTGGGGCAAAAGGGATTTTGGTCCTCACCGGATATGGAAAAGGGGAATGGGAATATTATAGAGACCACTGGAAGGTGAAACCGGATTATGTTGCCCCTGATCTCTATGAGGCAGTTCAATGGATTATTAAGCAGGAAGGGCTCGGCTTCAAATAGGATATAGGTCAGGGTTAGGAAGCCCGTTTAGTATAAGGTTAAAGGGTAACGGGTAAAGATTGAAAGACCCCTGTCTGCCGCGGGCAGGAAAGACTTAACCTCAAGACGAAACGGGCCTCCTCACCTTAACCTTTAAACGAAGGTTTTTTATTTCCTAATGGAGGAGGATGAAATGCCACTTAGCAAAGAACTCTTGGATATTTTAGCCTGTCCGAAGTGTAAAGGAGATATTTTCTTGAACCGAGCAGGAGATGGGTTGATCTGCAAGGCCTGTCGTCTGATTTACCCCATTAAAGACGATATCCCTGTGATGCTGATCGATGAGGCCCTCCCTTATCAGGGAGAAGATTAATGTAAGCACCAAATTCCAAGCACCAATAGCCAAATAATTCACAAGACTCCAACGATCCAAACTGTGAAGCGTAGGAAGTGGAATGAGTGAGTTTTTTGAATTCGGAAATTGGATATTGGAGTTTATTTGGAGTTTGTGATTTGGTTATTGGGATTTAGCTGAGGGATAGAAATAAGAACTGGGGAGAAATTCATTTGTTGCCGTATCTCGCCTACTTACTTCTGAAAGGGTTCAGCCTCTTCATCAATCTTTTCCCAGAGGGTTTCGCTCTCTGGGTGGGGAGACAATTGGGAAACCTGGGTTACTGCTTGGATTGGGAACATCGGAAAGTAGCCCTTCAGAATCTCACTCTGGCTTTTGGTCAAGAGAAGTCAGAAAGTGAGATCCGAGGAATTGCGAGAAGGACCTTCCAAAATCTGGGAATGATGGCTGTTGAGTTTTTCCGAATTCCCGGGTTGGATATGGAGGATTTTAAGAAAAAAGTGAGTGTGGAGGGACTTGATGAGGCGCTGAAGCTTCTTGAGAAGGGAAAAGGCGGCCTTCTCCTTGTCGGACATTTTGGAAATTGGGAATTGATGGGTTTCATGTCAAAGGTGATTGGAAATCCAATCCTGGTCATTGCCAAACCTATCAAACAGAAAAAAATAGATCGATGGATAACAGAGATAAGAAAGGTGGCAGGTCTTGAACTTATCCCTCCTGAAAATGCAACCCGGAAAGTGATCCAGGCGCTTTCTAAAAATCGAGTGGTGGGGATTTTGATTGATCAAAGGGCGAAGCGGAGCAGAGGGGTGTGGGCCGAGTTCTTCGGGAGAAAGGCACCCACCACTCCTGGTTTGGCTGCCCTGGCATTGAAAACGGAGGCTCCCGTTGTACCTGTTTTTATGGTTCGGAATGGATTTCAAAAGCATCGTCTTATCATCAAGGAACCCCTTGAGTTGATCAATACGGGCGACATCAAAAAGGATATAGAAGCCAATACGCAACTCTTCAATCAGACTCTTGAATCAATGATCCGCCAATATCCAGACCAATGGTTCTGGGTCCATCGGAGATGGGAGAGGAAAAAGAGAGGGCATAGGGCCAGAAATAGTCTTGAAACGATAGAATGATCAATATATACTTGGAGAGGGAGAAAGGGCATTGAATAAACTTCCTCAGAAGAGGATCGAGAGTGTTGCAGCAATAAAACCAAAAGCTGGAAAACACACTTACCTTCACGTTGGGGACAGGGTTTTTCACAAAAAATTTAAATCCTGGGGAGGTGGGATCGTGATCGAAACATGGACCTCGGATTTGCCAGGCGGGCTCTGTTTTGTTCGAATCCTCTTCCAGGATGGAAAAAAGAGGGTCTTCGATAATAGCTTCGATAGCGCCTGCTGTTGTTATTGTACCGGAATCGCTCTCCTCAACAGAATTGAATTATGAATTTTCCTTATCATCCCTTTCCACCAAGCTTGCTGTTTGTATATTACGGTTTTTTTACCCATCTTCACTTTTAAAAAAATTACCTTGACATTTACTGAAAACCTGCATATAAAATCAGACATCATACATCAGAGGTTGATTTTGGGCATGGGTTAAATGGACCTTGGAGGTGGGGGTGAAATGGTCCTGACCAGTCACGAAAAAGCCCTTGGAGGTTTGATCTTCCTGCCGCAGGCAGGAAAAATTAGACTGCAAGGGCTTTTTTATTTTCCTTCTGGATCAGAATTTCTCCTGCGACTGCTGAATCTCCCTCGGATAATTGGTTAATACCCCGAGAGATACATAAGAATAGTGGTTTCCGTTTTCTGCGATTGAGTGTTTGATCTGTGTGCTCGTAGGGAGCAAGCTCAAGGTGCTAAGCGGGCGGTTTATCTGCCCAGTTGGCGGGAGCGCCCAAAGGGAGGAAAGCGACAATGGAAAGGAAAGGTTTCGTATTGATCGTTACGACGATTTTCTTGGTCCTGGCGGTTCATGTGTTGGCTGCAGAGGAGATCCTTACCAACGAAACAATTGTAACCATGGTTAAAGCAGGGCTCGGGGACGAATTGATTATAAGCAAAATTCAATCATCCCAAAATCAATTCGATGTTTCGACGGATAGCATACTGAAATTAAAGGCTGAGGGCGTAAACGAAAAAACCATCAAAGCAATGGTTGAGGCATCAAAACCAAAAACATCAACTGTTCCGGAGCCGAGCGGGATTATAAGTATGACCATCTCAAACGTTTATTTAAAGACTGCTGAAAAGATGTTACCCGTACCTCCTGTCATTGCCCAAGTAACAGTCTCAAGGAAAAAAGCGTTTATTCCTTATTATTTTGGCGCTCATGACGTTTGGCATTTTATTAGAGGTGAAAAATCTGTAGTAAGAACCAACGATAAGAACCCTCCCTTTTATACCAAGATGAACCCGTCGGGATTTATATTGGTTAAATTAACCTATCAAAAATCAAACGATATTCGTTTTGCCGTCTCTACAGGTGGAATTTACAAGGCAACGATTCCGGTAGAATTTAAAGAAAGCTCCGAGGGCCTTTTTGAATTACTTTCTAAAGTGGACTTGTCACCAGGGGAGTATGCTTTTGTGAGCGGAGGGAGATTCTATGACTTCGGTGTGGATGAGTAAATGGGTTGGTCTGCTCTTGCTTAGGTTTGAACTAAATTGAACACTGAAAGTTTTTTGATAAAGGTAGCGGATATGAAAACAGAGATTTTTTCTTGGAGAAAGTGGTCAACCTGGATTCTTGTCGGATTATTTTCAATTTTGTCTGCCAGCCAAACCTTAGCAGAAGAAAACATCTGGTATTTTCCACACCTCAAGGTAGACCAAGCTTGGACGACTACCCTGTCCATTACGAATCTCGAAGATAAAGATATTGCTTTCAAAATTCTATTTTACGATAAAGATGGGAATTTTGTCGGAGAGTCCTCCGACATCGAAAGTCTTAAAGTTGGAGAAACCAGAGAGATAAATAGTGACGGCATCCCACCTAAGACTAAAAGTCTGAGAATCGAATCCGATGGTAAGATCAAGGGCACTTGTCTTCTTGAGACCGAAGATCGAAGGAAATCCGAGGCCATTCCTTTAATTAAGGATGGAGCGAAGCAACTTGATTTCCCTACTTTAGCCCCAGATGATTTCAACTATAAAACCATCACTCTCCTAAATCCAAATTCCACATCGGCAGGCATCGAAGCATACGCTTTAGATAAAGACGGAGTTGAAATAGATAGCATTTCAGTTCTCTCTCTTTCTTCGAATGAAAGTAGAGATTTTCATATCAAAGACCTTTTCGATACCCAAACCCTTATTCGCCTCTCGACAGTTAGAATAATTTCTGAAGAAAATATTTTTGGTCTCCAGCTTGTAGATTATCCTGGAGGAGACATTGTAGGTCTCCCTGCTTTGACCATTACGAGTAAGGAGTGGACTTTCCCCATTTTTACAGAAGCCGATGACAACGACCTCTGGACAGAAGTCCGTATTTATAATCCTGGAAATTCAATCAGCTATATCACGGTTGAAGCCTTTGACGAGTCAAACAACTCACTTGGAATATTTGAATACGCTCATCTTCTCCCAGGTGCCATTTATTTCATAGAAACAGCAAATATTGGAGGGCAGATTCCTTACCAGGCTGCCACTTTAATGGTGAAATCTGGTTGTCCCATAAGTGGATATGAGGTTATAGGAGTTATCGATGGTCATGGTCTCACCGCAACCTTCGGAATTCCTGAAGAAGATCAGATTATAGCTGGGTTTGAGATTACAGGCTCAAAAGATGGGGGTATGCTTAATGTCTATCCGATGGTGTCGATGGGAAACGGAAGTGTAAGGTCAATGGTTTGGAGTTTGAGGAGTAGGGATTGGACGGAAACTGTAATAGGTGAAGTGCCTGTGCAACCACAAAATTTACCAGATAGAGTAGTCCAAACAGCAACATCTCTCCAAGCTATGGATACTCCTTTCTTACGATTCCCATTACCGAATGAAAATTATAACACTGCTAGAATAAATACCGTATTTGATCATTCTATGACAAACCAATATTGTGCCGATGGTGCCATTGTTGCATATAGCGGCGATGAGGCTTACGATCTAAAGAAAAAAGATCCTTCTTGTGTAGAAAAAACATCCGGTAATCCAGACTATTATAGCTATTTACCTAAACCAACGAAAATTCCAAATTATAATCCAGACTATTCAACACTTTCTTATGATGGGCACCCGGGATACGATTACAATGCTACGAAGGGAACAACTGTTCTGTCTGCAGCAGATGGAACTGTTGTTAGTGCCGGATGTACTACAATAATCGACCACGGCAATGGTTACAAAACTTATTATATTCATATTTCACCTCGAGTAAAAAAAGGACAAAAAGTGAATCGTGAGAATCCTATTGGATCTGTGGCACTCTGTGGTAAAAGTACAGGTTACCATCTGCACTTTGAAGTGAGAAAAAATGATATCCCTGTAGACCCTTATGGTTGGGAGGGGACACCTGGAACAGACCCATATAGAACGGTACTTGGTACAGACAACGTTAAGCTCTGGGAATCTACAACTACCCTTCCCACAATTACTTCTATTAGTCCTTCGAGTGCAGTTGTTGGCACAATTCTAACGATAAATGGAAGCAACTTTAGTACAACCCAGGGAACAGTGCGATTCGGAGATGTAACAGCCAGCGCTCCACCCATACAAGGGACGTGGTGGAGTAATAATAAGATTGTGGTTCGTGTACCTGTGGGGAGCGGGACTGTCAATGTAACGGTAACTACATCAGCGGGGACAACAAGTAATGGGATGCAATTTACACACTTGTTTCCGCCAATTGCCTCAGAGTGGAGATGGCCAAGAGATGGTGCAATTAAAGGCCGAGATTATAATGCGGGTCCATTTGAAGGCAACTGCTCTAAGAACCAATATCATGCGGGTGTTGATATATCTGGGACAAACAATTCTGTTTGTGCAGCCGCCAGTGGTATTGTGGTAGCAAAATGCCCTAACGGCAGCGTCTGCGAGGGGTTCAGCACTAATAACACAAATCACTGCATGCAAGGCGTTGTAATCCTTGCACATAGCTTATCAGATGGGAGTATCATTTACAATCTGTATGCCCATTTAGCTAGTGTTGCCCGAACGCCTTCTATAGGTAGCCGTGTAAATTTGGGTGATCCTTTGGGGACTACAGGAGTAAAGTCCTGCCCAGACGCAAATGGCAACACTAGCTCCCTCACCCATGTACATTTTGAGATAAAGAATGATGCAGTCTTACATAATCCAATAGAAACAGGCACACTACGATGCTGGGGGTACACAGATGGTAATCCAGATAATTATGGTTACCGGAATCCCAATTCCTTCCTTCCGTCAAATAAAGTGGAGACACCGATCTTTGATCCTGCGCCGGGGACGTTTACCGGTTCGGTGACGGTAAAAATATCATGTGCGACGATTGGAGGAACAATTCGGTACACTACTGACGGCAGTGATCCTACCTCGGGTTCTTCGTTGTACAAAAATCCTTTGAATTTTACATCCACGACTACGCTTACAGCTAAAGCTTTCAAGAATGGAATGACTGATAGTGACGTAGCCAGTGGGTTGTATACGATCAGTGTACCAAAAGTGGAGACGCCGACCTTTGATCCGGCGCCAGGGACATTCAGCAGTTCGGTAACGGTAAAAATCTCGTGCGCTACGACTGGAGCAACAATCCGGTACACTACTGACGGCGGTGATCCTACCTCCGGTTCTTCGTTATACAAAAGTCCTTTGAAGTTTACATCGACGACTACGCTTAAAGGTAAAGCTTTCAAGAATGGAATGAGTGATAGCGACGTAGCCACCGGGACATATACGGTCAGTGTACCAAAGGTGGAGACGCCGACCTTTAGTCCGGTGCCAGGGACGTTTACCGGTTCGGTGACGGTGAGCATTTCGTGTGCGACCAGTGGGGCGACGATTCGGTATACGACTGACGGCAGTGATCCTATCTCAAGCTCCACCTTGTACAAAACCCTTTTGACGTTCACTTCAACGACGACGTTGAAGGTGAAAGGATTCAAAACTGGGATGACCGACAGCGAGGTAGCGACCGGGACATATGCAATCAGTGGATCTGCTAACTTAACAGTAACCTCTCCAAATGGCGGGGAGACCTGGCAGGCAGGCACTACACAGACGATTACCTGGGCCTATAGGGGCGATCCCGGGAATTCGGTGAAAATTGACCTCCTAAAAGATGGGGTGTTAAATAGCACCATAACCAGTAGCACATCTATAGGGAGTGTGGGGAATGGTTCTTATAGCTGGGCTGTCCCATCGACTCAAACTCCTGGAGCCGACTATAAGGTTAAGGTCACCAGCACAACCAATAGCTCCTATACGGACACCAGCGATGGCAACTTTAGTATCAGTAGTACAACCATTCCTACTCTACAATGGCCTCTCAGTGGAAAAGCATCTAATAGACAGATTTTATTAGCATTTGGTAACGATTGGACATGGGGTTATTGTGGAGGGTTACCTAAAAAACATACGGGCGTTGATTTAAGTGCTGATGTAGGAGAAGAAGTATATGCATCTGAAGCGGGCACAGTTAGCTCGGTTTTTGACGCCTCTTCCACGTACAACTGGGGACAGGGTATCACAATTGAACATAACGGGTTTACTACGCTCTATCTACATGTGGTGCCTTTTGTATCGGTTGGCCAATCAGTAAGTAAGGGTCAAAAAATAGCAACGATTGCTAATATCAGCGGGCCTCATCTTCACTACGGAGTTAGAAAATCACCGTATTCTAATATTTCAAACAGAGGAGCGCTACCGCAGAAAAATACTACAGAAAATAGCTATTGTCAGAACGATCCTATATTCCCAGAAAATTTCATTGATCCAATGACCTTAACCTACGATTATACTTCCATCACTGTTATCTCTCCCAATGGTGGAGAGAGCTGGGCTGTGGGAAGCAGTCAGGTCATTCGATGGGTATCATTTAACCTAAATCAAGCCGGGAGTATTTACATATACTATTGGTATAGCAATAATTGGCAGCAAATAGCAGGATCTCTCTTGCCAACAACCACTTCTTATTCATGGACTATTCCAAATACACCAACTACATCGTCGCTGATAGGGATTGGCAACTGGGTTAATAATGCATGGGAAGCATGGGATATAAGCGATCAGCTATTTACGATAAGCTCTATTGGTTTCAGTGCTTCTGGTAAGGTAATAACAAGTGGTGGAGCAGGGATTTCCGGGGTGACAATGACTTTCTCCAATATCTCAGGAGCTGGAACCGTGCCTACTTCTGTACAAACAGATGCAAATGGAAACTGGAGTCAAACAGGCTTCCAGTCTGGCACGACTTATCGGGTGACACCGGGCAAAGAAGGATGCACCTTCACCCCATCTTATCTTGATTTTAACAGTTCAAGTACAAGCCTGAACTTTACAGGGGTTTCAACAACCACCACAAGCCTTACCGTCACTTCTCCCAATGGTGGTGAGAATTGGCAGGTAGGCACTACGCAGACGATCAGCTGGACTTATACAGGGAGTCCTGGCTCTTATGTAAAGATCGAACTCCTAAAAGGTGGAGTTTATCAAAGCACAATAACCAGTAGCACCTCAATTGGGAGTGGGGGGAATGGCTCTTATAGCTGGGCTATCCCTTCGAGTCAAACTCCTGGAGCTGACTATAAGGTCAGGGTCACCAGCACGGGCAATAACTCCTATACGGACACCAGCGATAATGACTTCACTATTTCATCTGTCAGTACAGTTACCCTTACTCTATATATCCATGAAGGAAGTGCCACTGGACCAGCGCTTGCTGGAGCGCGGGTAACTGGCTCTGATGGTGGTGGGAACAGTTTTGATTTGACCACCAACTCCAGCGG
>Ga0315280_10000891_pt1 | contig 53993 bp, 65 predicted proteins | sample YL17G06_40_MG_FD_203697 | JGI IMG/M metagenome (GOLD analysis project Ga0315280, IMG submission 203697) | Sediment microbial communities from Yellowstone Lake, YNP, Wyoming, USA - YL17G06_40 | ecosystem: Environmental > Aquatic > Freshwater > Lake > Sediment | place: USA: Wyoming | collected... | reverse complement strand
ACATGAAGTCAAAATTCTTCTGGGGATCTGGACTCTGGAGTCCGACAGTCTACTTCGACTCAATCGGCCAAGACCCGGAACAAATCTCAGCCTACGTCAGAAACCAAGGTTACTAATACCACTGGTCATAGACCAGTGGTTGTTTATATACTCCTAAAATACTCTACAAGTATTGCTTACCAATTATCATGGTAGCAATTATCACTCTGCTGTTACCAAGCAGGGTTTTATCAATTAACGCAAAAAAGTAAAAAGTTAAAGGAGGTTAGATATTTGTGGAAACTGTAGAAAAAACTGCTAGAAAAAAGACTAGTGAAAGGGCTAAAGAGCTTAGAGAGCCTAAAGAGCGCCCTAACGTCGGTCTGTTCGTAGACGGCCCTAACATGCTGAGAAAAGAGTTCATGGTTGACTTGCGTGAGCTCAGAAAGCGTGTCGAAAAGTATGGCCGCGTGACGATCGCGAAAGTCTTCTTGAACCAATTCGCTCCAGAAAAACTCATCGAGGCAATAATCAATGAAGGCTTCGAATCAGTAATGGTTCTGGCAAAACAGGAGGAAGATGCGAACGATGTTGACGTGTCAGTTGCGGTTTCAGCTTTAGAAGCCGCTCTCGTAAAGGACGTTGACATAATCGCTCTTGCGTCTAGAGACGCTGACTATCTTCCAGTCATTCAGAAAGTTAAGGAATATGGAAAGAAGATTATCGTTCTGGGAGCAGAGCCTGGATTCAGCAGCAGCTTGCAGAACGCAGCAGATTACGTGGAAAACTTATAAGACTAAAATTTGGGCGAATTTTTTGCTTTTTTTATTTTGCTTTTTTATTTTATCGCGAGCTTTATATGTTTTCTAATTCAAAATATTTAATAGAAGAATTCTAGAGATGTTACAAAGAGGTGTTACAATAATGGGTCTGTTAAACGGTTTGTTTGGAAAGAAGGAGGAGGAAGAGCTAGCCGAAGTTCCTGAGGAAACTGAAGCTCCTTCAGCCCAAATCGCAGTACGAATAGAGACTCTCCGCGACTTCACTGACATCGACCGCATTGCTCGCAACGTCAGGGAAGGAAGCATCGTTCTCATCAAGACGAAGGATTTGCAGAGAAAGGATCTGGGAGAGTTTCAGAACTGTGTGGCCAAGCTGAAGAGAGTGAGCTCAACGTATGGATTCGATCTAGCAGGAACAGACGAAGGCTATCTCATCATCACTCCAACATTTGCAAAGATTGCCAGATAAATTTCCAGATAAAAATTTTTTGAAAAGCAAATTTAGATTTAGAAATTTCAACGACGACAACAACGCGGCAGCTATTACTCTTTGATATGATAAAGACAACCTTCGCTTCGCTTTCGCTGCGCTGCGGTTTTCTTGAAACTTTCCCTTCTGAAAAGTCAAAATAACTAGCGCAAATTTTTCAGATACAGGTAAAAAGCCACAATCAATGCGATTCCTAGAACAGCAAAAACTATCATGAAGAAATCATCCTTTTTCTTAAGATTCACAGAAATTTTTTTCGTCTCTATTTTCTTTCTGACTTCTTTCTTCATAACTATTTTTTAGCTGTTTTACAAAATAAATGTATGGTTAATTTCAGCAGCTACAAGACTTTTGTCTTCGATCTGGACGGAACAGTTTGGGATGAAATTCATCTTATGCATGGAGTTGCAAAGATATTTTCCAGACTTCGTTCTGCCGGAAAAAATGTTTTGATTATTAGCAACCATACTTTGCACAGTCGCAGAGAGCTCGCGAGGATTCTTCAGAAAAAAGGACTGAAAATCAGTTACAAAGAAATCATTAACTCTGGTTATGCTGTTGCAACATGGCTCAAGAAAAAAGGTGTGAAGAAAGCAATTGCATATGGCGAAGGAGTTAAGAAGGAATTGAGGGAACAGGGGATTGAAGCTGTTGAAAAAATGCCGGTAAAATATATTGTTCTAGGGCATGATGAGGAAATGAATTATAGAAAGTTGGGAAAAATTTACGAAGCAGTCCGTGACGGCGCGACTGTTATTTCAACTGCTCCTGGTCGTCTCTTTTTTGTCGGCAGCAGCTGGTATCCTGGTATGGGGGCGTTCAACGTTGCGATAGAATATATGACTGAGAAACCTGTCCTCGTGCTTGGCAAGCCTTCTGGCTGGATGCTTCATTTAATTAAGAAAAGAATTCATGGCAAAACGGTGATTTTTGGTGATGAAATAAATTCTGACATCCCTTTTGGAAAAAAAGCTGGCTGGACGACCGTTCTCGTTCTGACGGGAGTTGACAAATCTACAAAAAGTGGAAAGAAGGGAGAAATGAAGCCTGACTATATTTTGCGTTCTGTGGCTGAAATAAAAGTTTAAAAGGACAAATTGTTATTAGCTATTGAAGTATTGTTGAGGTGATTGTTTTCGCAGATAGATGGCTAGTTACATCAGCCCTTCCTTACAGCAACAACGTTCCTCATATCGGAAACATCGTCGGCTCGCATTTGCCGGCAGACATCTTTTCCCGCTTCCTTCGTTTGTTTGGAGAGGATGTCGTATTTGTCGGAGGAACGGACGAGCACGGAAGTCCGATTGAGGTTGCTGCGTTCAAAGCAGGCGTCACCCCGAAGTTCCTCACAGACAAACTTTACGTAGTTCATAAAAACATCTATGATTGGTTTGGCATTAGTTACGATAATTTTTCTCGCACTTCTATTCAAATTCATCACGATCTTGTCCAGCAAATTTTTCTCAAACTTCTCAACAGCGGCTACATAACAAAAAAGAAAATTTTGCTTCCTTACACTCCTCAAAACAAACGTTTTCTTCCTGATCGTTGGGTTGAAGGCAAGTGTCCGATTTGCGGTTACGAACGCGCGAGAGGGGATCAGTGTGAAAATTGCGGAAACTTACTTGATCCAGAACAGCTCATCAATCCAAAAAGTGTGATTGACGGAACGACCCCTCAATTTAGAGAAGTCGAGCATCTTTTCCTCGATCTGCCGAAATTTTCTGCTCAGCTTGAGAAATGGATAAAGAGCCACAAAAACTTCAATAAGACGACGAAGAACTTGTCGTTGGGATGGCTGAAGAAAGGGCTGAAGGAAAGAGGCATTACAAGAGATTTGGAATGGGGAATACGAGTTCCGCTTGACGGATACAAAGACAAAGTCTTCTACGTTTGGTTCGAAGCTCCTTGGGGTTATGTAAGCTCGACGGTGGAGTGGGCGGAAAAAAATAAAAGACCTGACGAATGGAAAAAATATTGGCAGAACAAAGATTCGAAAATTGTTCACTTTCTCGGCAAAGACAACATTGTATTTCACACGCTAATTTGGCCAGCAACTTTGATGGGAGTTGGCGGCTTCAACCTTCCTTACGATGTTGTTGGTCTCGAATTTTTGAATTATGAGAAGGATAAAATTTCGAAAAGCAGAAACTGGGGAATATTTCTCGACTATGATGAAAAAGAAAAACGAGTGAAAGTTCTTGTTGGTGAGAGGACTGTTGACATAGATCCAGATTATTTGCGCTTTTATCTGACTCTCATTATGCCGGAGACAAAGGATGCTGATTTCGTTTGGAAAGAATTTGAGAGAAAAGTTAACGCAGAACTTATCGGAAACTTCGGCAACTTCGTTTTCCGCACTCTCAGTTTCATACGCAGCAACTTTAACCAGACAATTCCAGAGCCTAACACGCTCAGTACGAAAGACAAGAACCTGCTTAAGAAAATCACAGAGACAAAGAAAAAGATAAAGAAAAATATTTTGCAGACGAAATTCCGAAACTCATTGAGGGCAGCTCTCGAGCTCAGCTCGGCAGGCAACAAATACTTCCAGGAAAAGAAACCTTGGGAGACTTTGAAGAAAGATCCAGACGATTGCCGCAACACGCAGTACGTCGCAGCAAATCTCGTCCGCGCGCTTGCAGTCTGCTTCAGTCCGTTCATCCCTTTCGCATGCGAGCGTCTTTGGCAGCAGTTGCAGCTCCAAGGAACAGCAGAGTCGCAGGTCTGGGGCGACATCGACAAAATCCATTTGCAGCCAGGCCACCGCATAGGAAAGATAGAGCCATTGTTTAAGAAGTTTGAAAGCAAAGTAGAACAACTTTAAATGTTTGAAGAAGTTCTAAATTTATGGTAAAAATGAAAATTGAATTCATAGTTTTCAATTTAGACAGAGTTCTTGTAGAATACGGTGCACCTTCATGTTGGGAATTGATTGACAGAGAGTTGCATTGCGAAGAAGAGGATAAAAAACTCAACAGAGCTTTTAAAGAAGGAGAATTTGATGTAAGGACATTGTCTGAGAAAACAGCACAACTTTATGCTAAATATGGTCTTACTAGGCAGAAGCTTGATCGTATTCTTCGAACATACGTAACGCCAATGAAAAGTGCATCAGAAGTTTTGGAAGAAGCAAAAAACAGAGGCATTGTCACAGGAATTGTTTCTGGTAGTCTTTTGAATTTTTATCATTTCCTTCAAGAGCAATACGGAATATCTGCCGACAAAGTCAGCATTGCTCATTCACTGTCTTTTGACAGGAAAGGACGACTCAGCGGAGGACATTTCACGAATTACGATTATGAAGGAAAGTTTCGTGTTATAAAAATGTTTTGCGATGAATTAGGAGTTAGTACTGTACAGACTGCCTTTGTTGGCAACAGTGAAAATGACATTTATGCTTTCAGAAAAATAGGTTTGCCAATTGCCTTCAATACGAGTAACGAAGAAGTTCGTAAAGCTGCTGCTGTCATAGAAGAGAAAGATTTGCGAGAAGTGCTTAAATATATTTAAAAATAAAAGAAGTTTGATTAATATGGAAGAAATTTCATTCAAAGATTTTCAAAAGCTTGATATGCGTGTTGGGAAAGTTGTCGAAGCTGTAAGAATCGAAGGAAGCAGGCATTTAATCAAGCTCATTGTGGATTTTGGCAACGAGAAGAGACAGGCAATTGCTGGGATAGCTGAGCAATACGGTCCGGCAGATTTGATCGGGAAAAAATTCATGTTCATTCTGAATCTCGAGCGAAAGAAGTTCATGGGTGTCGAATCGCAGTGCATGATTTTCGCGGCCGAAGATCAAGCAGGGACAATTTCTCTGATGGTTCCGCTGAAAGATGTGAAAGAAGGAAGTAAAGTTCATTAAGATTTTCATTAAGGTCCGAATCTTTGATACTCTTTGTCATATCTCTTAAAATCATTCAGGCGATCGGCATATGGTCTCGCGATCTCGACTATATCAGGTCTTTCATCCTGTTCGGCAAGCTCCTGGACATATTTTGCAACCTGTGCGCGCTCCGCTTCTTTCTCTATTCCATTTAATATAGGAATTAGAACTTTTGGATCATCTTTTGATTTTACTACATCATAAATTTGAAGTGCTCTTGGCCATGCCATTGCAATCGATGTAATGAATAGAAATGAAATTATTTAAATTAGTTTAATTTTTCAATTTTGAAATATTTTGAAAGATTTTTAAAGATGATATGCGACAAGTGATATAGACTTTTATGACTTTCGAAGAAGACAATAGGCAAAGAGTTGCATTAATCCGAAAAGTATGCTTCACAAAACCTGCAGGGTTTCAGGTTGATCGAGAATTTTTTGATTATTTTGAGGAGGAAGAACTTGGTCACAAAAATATTTTCGAACTGGAAGGCTTTTTGACACAATTAAACGATGATACAACAAGAGAAGAACCTGCAAATGTTTTAGAAATTGGTTGCGGGGTGGGAAGAGCAATTGGAGAGTTGCAAATGAAATTCCCTAAAATAAATTTTTATGGAATTGATGTTGCAGCTGAAAATCTTTCTACAACAAATCGTCAAGTTGTTTCGCTGATTCATGGTGATGCACAATATCTCCCTTTTCGTGAGAGTTCTATTGATGTTATATTCTCCGTTGTGGCACTTCCTTATTTTGTTGACAAGGTGAAAACTGTATATGAAGCATATAAAGTTCTTCGTCTGGGCGGAAGAGGTTACTTGACTGTTAAACCTTCCTATTTTTCTCCTTCAGGGAGGTTTTTATTTCCTGATAAAAATAAAGATAGTGACGTTTTTTGGGACAATCGTTATAGAACATTGAAAATCGTTAAGGAGGAAAATGGATTTCCGTCCAAAGCTCTCGATCTTGCGTATGACCACTTTGAAAATTTATTATCTCCTGGATCAATCGGTCATCTTTCAAAATCAGTCATCAGCTGCTATGAGCCTCGAAGAATTTCATAATGGAAAAGTTGCTAAATTACTATCATTGTCACGATTCCAAGAGCAATCGGTATGGGCAATCCAGGCAGAGGTCGTTTGTATTTCTGCAATATCCACAGTGTCACGACAACACCAGCATTTATCGCGACGCCGACTGCAAAAGCAGCAAACATCCCTTTAACAACAAACGCAGCAGCAACTAGCATTGAATAAAAAGTGAAGTCACCAGCTCCGATTGTAAATCCACCGATTCTCGTAAGCATTATTCCAAATTGTTTGTAAAGATTTGCTGTTATTTCTCTCACAGATGCTCTCTGTCTCGTTCCTTTCTTTTGTCTTTCTGGCTTGAGCGGCATAACTTTTATCAGCGTTCTGAGAGGTCCTCTGAAGACAGCGTAAATGTCGTAAAGGGCGAATGCAACTGGAAGAATGAAGAGAGTTGGTGGGGAGATTGAGACAGCGAGATATGCTCCTATTAACGCAGATGTGAGGATGAAAGCTGTTGCTACAATTGGTGTGATTCCTTTAAGGATTGAATAAACAACAAGAATTACGTAAAAAATTACTGCAATAAAAAGAATGTTTGAAATTTCTGCGGACAAGTTGAGAATTTGCAGAGAAAGAATTCCAAACTGCTGCTCGAGAAAAATAAACAAGAAAAATACTGGCAGGCCTATTGCAATGAATCTAAAGGCGTTTTTGAAGCCGAGTTTAATCAATCCAATCAAAAACAACGTGAAAATAATTACTGAAATGATAAGGACTCCTGAGTTTGCGCTTGCCTGGACGACATTCTCATTCCCGAAAGGCTGGTACTGCTCGATAGGAATTTTAGAAATGATAATGTTGTTTGCAAAAATTAGTGCAAGAATTTCCGTCAAGACAAATGCTGCCATTAATAAAGGAAGGTTTCTTTTCTCTTCAACCATTTTCTTCAACCATTAATACTATAAGGCAAATGAAAGATAAAAAATAAATGAGAGGCATTTGAGAGGTATGAAAAAAGTCAAAGACTATATGCGCTCTGACGTCTTCTTCGTCCGCCCTCATTTCACAGTCTTCGATGTCGCGAAAGTTCTCTCGAAAAACAAGATCAGCGGTGCTCCTGTCGTCGAACGCGGTGTAGTCATCGGGATGATAAGCATTTCTGACATAACGAAATTCATGAGCATCCATCTTGCACAATCAGGCATAATTTCCGAGTTGCTTGCGCATGATCCTTCTTCGATATGGATAATGCTGCTGAATGTTATGAAAGTTGGAAAGGATTTTTCAGATTTCAAAAAGGAACTTGAAAGGGTGTCCCACTTTCGGGTGAAAGACATGATGAGCCGCAACGTCGTGGCGATTGCCCCTAACTCTCCGCTGTTCGAAGCAGCTGCAATGATGGAAAAGTACGATGTCAACCGCCTTCCTGTCATCGAGGGAAGCAAGTTAATCGGCATCATTACCCGAGCTGATCTACTGAGAGCTTTGATAGATTAATTATTTTGATTCTTGAAATTCACCCATGCGGCTGAGATTTTGATGGCAGATTTTCAAATTTCTCTGGATTTTTTGAAAAGTATTCACGTAAAAATTTCTTACCATAGAGAGAAAAATTGTCTGCAAATTCCTTATCACTTTCTAAAAGTGGAAAAATATTCCTCATTTTGCCTTTGAGTTTGATCCAGTATGTTAATTCATCTCCCATGATGGTACAATAATCCTGAAAACATTTAAGTTTACATGATTCTTCTGCTCTTCGGCAAGAAATTCTTCAGCTTTCCCTCCGCAAACATTGCACTACCGACAACTCGTCCGCTCTCAGTCCTCAGCAAAACGAAATTGTGATTTTCGCATTCGATAGTCTCAACGGCAGAAACGTCCTCACCTCTCAAGAATTTCTCAGCATCGTCATCAGCAATCAAAGCAACATTCCTTTCAGCAGTCTTCCCGATAAGTTGTGATCCTTCAATCGTCAGCCTGATTTTTCCGTTCTGCTTCAGCTTTCCGAAATTTATCCCAACAGAGTTGACAGGCAGTTTTGAAAAATCAAACTCGAAAACGTCTCGAGCCGCAATCCAAATTCTTTCTTCACTTCCTAACATCACTCCATAATCTCTCAGAACGAAATCACTTCTGTAATTCCTGTCAATCATTTTCTGCAAATCTTCAACTTCATTCTTATCAACAATCCTCAAACTTCTTTGCGGTCTCTCTGTTCTTTCATTCATTTTCTTAGCAGGCATATGAAAAATCCCTCCATCCTTTCATTCGGCACAACACGCACCGCATTTGCAACTTCATCATCAAACTTCCTTCCGTTCCATTCAGTCACAGCATCAATCGTTTCAACATCCTTAAGTTTTATTTTTTCTGCACTCAGTCCGAATTTTTTTATTGCAAAATCAACATTCTCCTCATTCTCCTCCGGCTCAAGGCTGCAAGTAGAATAAACAATCACACCATCGCGATCGAGCATTTTTGCTGCCGACTCAAGCAACCGTTTCTGAATCCTGCTCAGCATCACGACACCGCTCATGCTTGTCTCTTGCCAGATTCTCGGATTTAAAGTTCCAGTTGCCGTACAAGGAACGTCAAGTAAAGTCTTGCTAAATTTCACGCCGAACTTCCAAAAATATTCTCCAAAACTTTTCGTTACTACTGCATTCATCACACCACATCTCTGCAAATTCCCTCTTAACGCCTTGAGTCTTTCGTGACGTATATCATTTGCTACGATGCAGCCCGTGTTGTTCATTTTTGCTGCGAGTTGTGTTGTTTTGCTGCCTGGACTTGCTGCTAAATCAAGAATTACTTCATGCTGCTGGACGTCTAGAACGATCGGAGGAACCATGCTGCTTGCATTCTGCGAGAAAAAATATCCTAGAGCATGTTCAACAGTTTTTGTAATGTTTTCGTCTGTTTTTATCCAAAATCCTTCTTCGATGAAAGGAATCTGCTCGAACTTCCAGTTTTTTTCAGAAAATATTTTTTTCATCTCGTTGGTAGAAATCTTCAGAGTATTGACTCTAATCGTCCACAAATTTCCTTCTGCATCTTTTCTCTCGAAATCTTCTCCGTAAATTTGCTTGTATCTACTACTATCAATAGTCATAAAAGCGCTGGAGGTGGGATTTGAACCCACAAGTCCTTGCGGACGCAGGCTTTCTTGTCTTTCTTTTTGTGAATTCCAGGCCTGTGCCATACCAGATTAGGCGACTCCAGCATCGATGACGTTAATATTTTTATGTTGCCTTAAATACATTATGGCGATACGCATGGCAAAGAAGAAAAAAGAAAGGCAGATTCCTTCAAAGAGCAAAGTTGCCGAGGCGATAAGAAGCGTGCTGCAGGCAAGAACCAAGGTCAATTCTCAGGAAGAGCTCACTGAACTTGTGATGAAAAAATTGCGGAAGGAGAACAAAACATTTTCGATATCCCCAATCCGGGTGAAAAGAGTCGCGCTGCTGATTCCTGAAATACACATTAGAGCCAAGACGAGGAGGATGCACAAGTCGGCAAAGATTGACGCTTGCCCTGTCTGCGAGAATGAGATACTGCCGCTGAAAATGAAAAATTTGCTGAACAAGAAAATCACCGTTGGCTACAAATGCAACAACTGCGGATATCAGTCAGATCTGGAAGCATTCGTTCCCATGAAATACCATTTTTTGTGGAAAGGTTGAATTTATTGATCAATCAAAAGCTTTATAAGCGTCCCTGTATAGTAGTGAAATAGATTCGAATGAACGGAACAACGAAAAAAGAGCCATCTTATGAAGACTTTTGTAAAGAGGCAAATGAAAAAGTTGTGCCCATAGTGAGAAAAATTATTGCTGTTTATGATAGGGTAAAAAGTGCTTATTTAGCTGAGAACACACTTCAGGATTCGGATGAATTAGAAAGTCGCTTGAAAAGAGAGCTTGAAGACAAATTCGGAACTATTTACGATGCTGATTTATTTGCAACTAAAATTAAAATGCCTTCTGGAATAACGGTGTTCTTAGAATTTGATATAAGTAATGATGTTAAAATTTACGTGGACGATGAGAGGTTTTTGAACAAGAGATACACGATTAATCTGGATAAGGCAAAAGAACTAAATCTAAGATTCACTGAACCTGTAACAATGCTGCACGGCCTCATAAAAAGGACTAGGGAAAGATATACAACAATCCCAGTTTCTTTGAGATAATTCTTTTGAAATTTGTCCAAGGAGCATGGCATAGGTTCACATTGAATACAAACCTATGAAGTATTCGTTCCTTTGGAAGCCATAAATTGAATTGATATTTTTATGAATTTTACCAAATGTAAAAATGACGGTGGTGGAATTCGAGCAATTAGAAAATTATTTCTTTGTTTTCAATTTTTCATTTTACAATTTCCTGAATAACATCATATAATTTTTCAGGACTTTTTTCTCCTTCTATTTCGCCTTCAAAGTTTGTTAGCATAATTCTTTTTACAATTCTTAAATACTCTGTTGGGTTTTCTAAATTTTGATTTCCTTTTTGTTTTATCAAAGTATTTAATTCTCCTGTTGATATCGATAATTTTGTGAGCGCTGTCTCTTTTATCATATCTTCGGGATGAATAACTAGCTCTTGAATATCTTCACTTTTCAAAAGCTTGTGCGTGTAATATCCTGCTTCGATATTAAAATTCCTTACTCGATCTCCTCTCACACGTGTCCCAAAAATAATTGGAACACCGAGACTCATCAGCTTTATCAATTCTTCATTTTGTTTCACAGTTCCTGAATAACCTCCAATGTAAAGGCCTGGTCTATTTTCCAAAGGCAAACTTATTCTGTTTGCTCTTATTTCATTGAGAGATAGTTCATTTAGAGTTTTTCCTCCAGATGATGCCCTAATCGAATCAGCAAACAAATCATTTAGCAATTTTTCTATCGGAGAATCTGGTTGAACATCTAAAGAAAAAACAGGGTTTCTTGTTTTACCCATTCTTATTCGCGGGTCTGTTGAATAAGCATATGAAGCAGGTAGTAATTTGTAACCTTTTTCTAAAGTTTTTTTAACAAAATCGAAAATCTCATTACAGCTGTCACTTTCTACATCGGGGGGTATTTTAAGTCGCGGGTCTAAAATCCTAGGGGAAAGAGTCAATGAAGTCCACTGTTCTTTATCTAGAATTCTATACGATAAGAAACTTTCTAAAATTTTCTTTGCTTCACTCGGCCTTTCAAATTCATGAAACATTCCAGAGCAACCTCTTATGGTTTCCCTTTCTATTCCCTTCTCAGCACCGCTCATAATGACAGTAAACGCTCTTAGTGGATCGGTTTCATCATGAATTGTTTTCGAACCTTCATACAATTCTTTTCCAAAACTTATGTAAATACCAGGACGAATTGGAGCAATAGAAGAATAAAAGCAAGCATAACCTAAGTTTCTAAAAATATCACTATCATCTTTCACACCTTCGATCATCGCCCCTGTCATTACGACTGGGACATGAAGATCCTCCATTAAAAAAGTCCATGCATGAGCGCTGTTAATCATTGTATCAGTACCGTGGATTACTACAACGCCATCAGGTTTATGCACACGAATTCTATCGGCGATAAATTCAGCATTTTCATATTGATTTGGTGGCAGCATATGAGCACTATCAATTTTTTCCTTTCTTTCTGCTTTTATTCTGTACCATTTGTTTACATCTGGAATGTCATGCATCTTCTCCATTCTCTCTAAAAGTTCTTCGGTCGTCAAGAGCGGTTCGAGAAATCCATCACTTGGACGCGGTTTGCATAAAGCAGTTCCACCAGTTTCTATAACTAAAACATTTGGCGGAACATACTCACCACTTTTTTTGAAAACAGGTTGATATTCCTCAAACTTCTTCAAAACATCCTGATATAATTGCTGTGAAGGGGGAGCAGACTGTTCAAGTCTTCCTAAGTAATCAATTAAGATATTCAGTCTTTGTTCATAAGGAACTTTTCTTGTTCGTGTGCCTAAGTGTGATTTTGTTCTGTTAGGAAGAATGCTCGATAAAAGCTCTAAACGGAACTTATAAACTGCCCAGGATTCTTCTACCTTAAGAAAATCTCTAGGAATAACAATTTTTGATAAAGGAAATTTTTTGAAATATCCCATATTCTCATTAGTAGAGGTAAAAATGATTAAGGATTTAAGCTTTGTTGCTAACATAGGTTCACATAGAATACAAACCGATGAAATATTCTTTTGTGTGGAAAAAATAAAAAAAGAAAGAAGAAAAATAAAGCGGTTGTCGTTTAGCCAAGCAAAAGCCCTTACGCGCTGAGAGCCTTCAGAACTTCGTTCACATTGTTGAAAGTTCTCGCTGGAAGTTTTTCAGCAGCCTTTCTCTCTGCGGCCGGAACGTCTGACCAGTCGTCACACGTCTCCAGCAATTCAGCCTTCGAAATCGGATATTCGACATGACTTTTTAGATGAGAAACTGTTTCTTTAGACAATTTCATTAGAACACCTTTCTCAATACATTTATGACAGCGTCATATAAAGGTAATTCTTAATCAGTAGGATATTGTCTGTAATGTATAGAAACTGCGGAGGCGTTTTTGCGGAAAGACTTTTTAAAGGTGAATCGCAAGCTTTATATACCATCACTTTACAGTAGTTACATTATGATTGCTGGAACTTTCAATGACATCAGATTTAATCGTGAAATTTATTTAGGAGCTTTTGCTCTTCTAACTTCTCCTGCTGCAGACGCATTTGTTACTTTAACATATCACAGTCCTCTACTTGGGGCAGCTGCAGAAGCCGCGCAAATACTTCTCGGTCTCTGTATTATGGCCTATGGAGGATTTCGAGAATATAGAAGGATTGAGGAAATTGAAACAGCGAGGATGATAAAATGAACGGGAGAAAAAATCCTGAAAGCGGAATTGGTCCTGAGTTCATTCGCGTTATTTACGACGAAAAAGGGAATCCAATTGCCGTAAAACCAGCAGATGGTTCTGTTCTTCAAGACAAGAAAAGTAGTGACGGTTCAACTAACGGGGGTTCGCCTCGTCCAACTTTTCCAACTCTCCCAACTCTTATTCCTCAACCTGTCGAGCAATGGTTGACTCTTATCAGCAAAAATATTCTTTCGCTGAAGGCTGACATCGAACGCACGCAAAATTCTTACAATCAAATAATTGCAGAAGTTAAACAAATCAACACAACTAATATAGCTAATACAGCTAATACAAAAGAGATTAGCACACCAGACATTTCGCCAATAATCCAGCAAATAAACGATCAAAAAATTATGTACAAACTTCTCGCAGACCAAATCAATGTGATGAATGAAATAATCAGCACGATCGCGAAAGAAGTCGCTCAGCAAAAAACTTTGAGCAAAGATTTTTACGAAGTTATGAACGGAAAAATGAAGCAGCTGAACGAAAAGCTGAACGAAAGTTTGAGTGACAATTTTAGCAGTATAAAGACAATTGAAACAGAACTCGACTCAATAAGAAACGACAGCATGCAGAGATTCAGTTTCATTGACGACAAAGTTTCAGCTATGCACAGACAACTTGCTGCAAGTGACGAAAGAACTGAAGGAGATTTAATTGTGATGAACGACGTTAGTGCAGTTATGAACGAGAGAATTGCAGAGCTAAATGAAAAGATTGATTCAATTCAAAGCATCAAGCAAGAATTCGAGAAAATGATTGAACAAAATGCAGAAAAAAATAAAATTGACAGACAAATTTTGATTGAAGAAGTTGTTGATAGAGTGAGTAAAAGAATGAAAAATCTTGTCGCAAAGAGAGTTGAAGTGCAGATAAAAGTGAAGAGGAGAAAGAGCAGAAAAGTCAAGGCGAGAAAAGTGAAGAAGGTTGTGAAGAATGTTGTGAAGAAAAAGAGAAAAGTTGTGAGAAAGATAACGAGAGCGAAGATAAGCAAGAATTTGATTGTTAGGAAGTTGAAGAAAAGTGAGATTGAAAATTATGGAAGCGCGCTTGTCGTAACGGAGAGAAAGGCTCAAAAATATGGAAGAGCGGTGTTCGATGTGGCTAGAAAGTTGAACGGAAATGTTGTGATGATAATGCAGGAGAAGATGAGCGAGGATGATGGATTCGAACCAATAACGTATGATGCAATTGACAATTCCGAAGCAGTTTTCATTGTGACGAACAGAAAGATGAAAAAGAATTTTGCTGTGAGAAATGCTGCGTTAAAGAGACGTGTGTTTCTTGTTAATAAAAATCTGAATTTTTCTGAAGTCAAATATTAACAATGAAAGCTGGAGAAGAGTGATATAAGAGCGATATATATGATTCGAGAAAAGATTGAAGAATTTAGAACATTAGGAAAATTCTTAGACGTAGGAGTTTACACTGTAGGAGCCTTTAAAGTGGCAGAAGGTTTATCTAGAGATTTTCTATATGAATTGCTTCATCACTATCCTTTTGGAAGTCATATAACCGAATCTACTATTCCTGCAATAATAGCATTAACTGTTTACTTTTTCGGCAGAAGAGCTATAGATAGATACTTAAGTAGAATAGAAAAATAAGACAGTAGAAGATAAAACATAATTCTTTATTTTACCTTAATCTTTTTCTTTGAAGCATGTCAGAACAATTTACACAGATGAAGAAATGATCCATCTTCTTTCCGTGACGATTGCAGATTGGCAGACCGCAGTTATTGCAGTTAGCTACGGCAGCATTCTCGCAACCCATCAGCACACAGCTCTTGCTCTTTAGTTCAACCACTCTCTCAATTCTCTCCGATTAAGTAATGTAGTTTAAGATATTAATTTATCAAGAAATTTGTCAAAATTGTCAAAAAAATTGATGTGGGCCCAGTGGGATTCGAACCCACGACCTTCCAGAGTTTTGCTTGTCTGGTATCTCCAGCAGGTTTAAGAGCTTCAACCATTCCTGTCAGCTGCTCTACCATGCTGAGCTTTGCCCACAACTGTTGTTGTTATGGGCCCTGGGCCCTCACAATATGCTCTATATACAAGAATTGGGTTACTTAAAAATATATCGAAACATCTCAGAAACATCCACAAAAACATCAAACTTTACGAGCCGTTCTTGTTTCTGACTCTGGTGATGACATACGTTGCCATGATAGCAACCATCGTTATCAGAACTGCCACATAGAACTTTATCAGAAGCGTGTTTCTGTTTGGGAAAAACTCGTCTATCATCATCTTCACAACATCATACCATACAAGACCTGTCGCGATACCGAAAGTGGAAATTGTCAGTGTCCAGAAATTGTCCTTCATGTGCTTCGAGAAACCTCTAACTTCAGAGAATGCTTGGATCTTGGCCTTCTGGTAGCGCCAGTCCCTCTTCTTTATCTTGCTGAGTACCTTCTTTATTACCATTTCACTCACTTTACTTGCAATTGCTCAAGCGAAGTTTTTTGATTTTTCTGCTTTTTGCTGTTTTGTAAAAATCTTCGGAAAAATTATTAGTTTTCTCTTAATATTAAGCATTTCTATTCCAATCCAAACACATCATTTGCTTAATACACAATTACAAACCATCCGAACTGTTCGTTTTTCCCATATATTTCTCCAATTTCTGATTTATATTTCTCTAGGTCTCGATTAAAAATGTCCTCACTCGACAACTTTCCTGCCACTCCAGCAACTGTTAGGTGATAAACATCAACATCTCCTCTCTCAGTATGAACTCTTATATGCTATGGAGCGCAACGATAAACCTCTATATTTTTAGGTATTTTGGCTGAATGATAGATATGTTCAGCAATAAGTCTTACCCCTAATTCTCTCATTATTCTAAAATTTTCTAATTATTCATTCAATAGAAACACTCTTTTATTTTTTAATTCTTCTAAAATCATTACAGAAAGAATATTTAACTATTCTCTTATTGTTTAGACATTAGAAAATTTTTAGAAAAAATGGGTCCGGCGGGATTTGAACCCGCTTTTGTGAAAGCGACCTTTCTGACCAACGGGTATCTTCGCCCGTTTGCTGATTCCCGCTTAAGCTCATAGTAAAGGCTTTTCTTCATTTCATCCTCGCGAACGAGTCAAAGCTTTTTCAGCATGTGGCTTAAAAGCCTCAACCTGCCTTATCGACAGACCGCTGCTCTACCATGCTGAGCATTCCGGAGTTCGAAAACTCTTACGGACCCTTTTTGGCAGAGCTTTTTGCATGCTGATAAAAAAGAATTAGTGCAGCTTCAACTTAAAAGTCTGGCTTAAAGCTAGCTTGCTTAACACTAGCTTATATGTGCTGCGAGACTTTCCTGTGAAGCTTTACCCGTTTTTTTCTCATGCGTCTGACATCATGAGTCTGCCAAGCATAACTTCGAATCTTTGCCGTCCTGCCATAGCCACAAGCTGCGCAATACTTCTTGTCCTTTCGATAGCTGTGTCTGCCGCAGCGCCTGCATCTTATATGGCTGATGAACCTCTTCTTTCCCATCGATGGAGTTCCTTTCGTCATTTTCTACCACTTTTGCTTTTACTTTATTTTTTACTTTACTTTATTTACTTTACTTTCCTTATTTTTTCCTTATTTATTTTCTCTCTCTTATGTTAATTTTTGTTATTTTTTATTGATAAGTTTGATTTAAATAGTTTTTATTTTGTTTTTATCTCTTTTGTTCTTTTGCTTTCTCGTCAGGTCGTTTCTTGTTATCGGCGTTTTGATTATTAAGACAACCTACGGTTTTCTTGGACTTTCCCTTTCAATAATTTCCTAACACAACATCCCGCTTCGCAAAGTAAAATATTTTGCCAAACAATTGATTTAATCTTGAACGTGCGAGCCACGCACGTAAATTACAACTCGCCAAAAAAATCTTGGTGCATGCCAGAATGCACATTATGTTAAAAAAATATTAAGAAACTAGAATGGATTTGAACCCATAAAGAAAGTAATTTTTTTCATAAATTACACTAACTAGACCTGTTTTTAATCAATTGTTTTCCTAATCTTTCCGTAGCTAACCATCTGTTCAATCTTGACCATTTCTCAATATTTTTATTTACTATTTGTTCAAATTCTTTACTCATGCTAATCCTCTCTCAATCCATTCTTCAACTTCTCTTTCTGTCTCCTTCTTTCTTGCAATCCTATTTAATAGTTTCTCTATCTTATTTTCATCTTTATGTCCATATTTAAATCTTTTTCCATTCAACTCCAGAAAGTACAACATGGCATGAAAAGCAGTTCTTTTATTTCCATCTAGAAAAGGATTAGTCTAATAATGTCTCTAAGAAGTATTGAGGCTTTTTTGATAAATGATTTTTCAAGTTCTACGTTATTCAAAATAAATTCAAGATTCCCCTTGTTAATCAATACTCCACCTTCACCAAGTTTTTTATTTATTTCGACAACTTCTTCTATTGTTGGATACTTCAATTGTTCACTCATAATTATTAATTGTAAGCAGGAATAAAAATTAGTTTAGTTTAGCATGTGCGGAAGGTGGGATTTGAATCCATGCATGATGTTAGCTATATTCGAACTACTTCTTACTTAGCTTGGTTGGCAGGACGAACGAGCGTAGTGACGAAGGAATGGAGCGATGTTCGTCGAGGGTCACGCAGCTGACGCATCGCTCAGTGGAACGCAAGCTCGCGCGGAAATTTTCGTAGCGCCGATTGGATGATGTTGAAAGTAAGGAAGCTGGCTGCGGTTGGATGATGAAGGCGTGCAAGATTTGCTAGAAAAATAAAGTGAGCGCGAGCGGCCAATAAAAACAATTAACACAAAACACAACAATAAAATTTACAATAAAAACAACAAACATGAAAATTGTAAACAATGCAAAAATTACCAACACAGTAAACATAACAAAAAATAATACTACTCTATTCGTCACATTCATCAAAGTTTTTTTAAAAAATTTTCTCAAACAGGAGAAGCGTAGACGATTGTGTCGCCACGAACGAGAACTGTTCCGACTTTTTTAGAATTCTCCTTGCTGTGAATCTCAGCTTCATCGATCCAAAGATTCAGATGAAGATCAAGTGCCTTGAGAATTCCCGTTATGTCGTCACCGTTCTTCAACTTCACCATTATTTTCTTACCCTTAGCCCTGTCAAGAGCATCAATAGGTCTTTCCGTCATTTATTCTTCCTTCCTTTTCCCAATCAAACGGGAACAACTTTCTTCTTTACATTAAGCGTATACGTATTTAAATCTTTTATTTGTAGAAATTTGCTTTAGAATTAGTTTATAATGCAAGGAAACGCGAGTCTAGAACAGCAAACATTTAAATGCTACTTTTCAACTAATAGTTTAAGTGATTGAATGACAGTCTGGCATGGAAGAAGCGGAAAAAAATTAACTGGAGGAAAAATAATTATCTCGAGAAAGAAGAGGAAGTATGAATTAGGAAGAATGCCTATTCTTGTTAAGATTGGAAAGGATGAAAGATCTCACTTGAGGACGAAAGGTGGAGGCGAAAAAATTAGTTCTACTTCTGTTGAGTTTGCAAATGTTCTCGATCCTTCGACAAATAAGATGCAGAAAACAAAAATTCTCGATGTGTTGGAAAATCCAGCAAATCCTCAGCTCGTACGCAGTAAAATTATAACAAAAGGTGCAATCATCAAGACAGAAATTGGAAATGCTCGCGTGACTTCACGTCCTACTCAACACGGAATCGTAAACGCCGTCATAGTCGAAGGCAAATCCAAGTAGCGGGCGCTTCTTCCGTCTTTCTAATTTTTGTCGAACACGCTAATAAAGATGTTGGTCGATGGTGGATTGATAAGGTATCGTTAGGGTATTCGTGGCAGATTGATTTTATTTATTTCTTGATATGGTTTTTCCTCGCTTAACATCATTCAATTCCTTGATCAATTTCTTTTTTTCTTCTTCAATTGTCTCTATTTTTCTCTCGAGCCTCTTGATTACAGGCTGAGAAAATCGCTTAATTTTTTTTATCAGATTTGGCAGTGAATGTGTCGCATAACTGAATAGAGAAATTTCATAGAAGTCCTGTTTTGTCCTAACTTCATCAGTCTTTTTGAACCCAAAAGTTTTTTCAACATAACTTTTGAAACTTTCTGTATCGTTGTTTTTAACAAGGCTTTCAAAATAGAGTATGATTTCTTTAGTCACGAAATCGTTGTCTTGAATGATAAGCGGCTGGGATGCTACCATATCTTCTAAAGTATATTTTCGGGAAGGAAGCCCAATCAATCTGCTTTCCATGACTTCAAGAAAATTTTGTGAATCGATCATATCTCTGGTTAAGACAATCTTGAAAAAATACTCCAAAAAAGTCTTTTCATGGTTCGTAAATGCCACGCCATGTTTCTTTTTCATATAATCGTAAAAGGGTCGAAATGTTGATTGATAGCCTCCTCTTTTCTTCGCTTTTCTAACATACTCGCCCTTCACTTTTATTTTTGCCAAGAAAACACCAACTCCTTTCCGATAAAACTTTACATATCCTAGATGCTCTAATTTATCGATGTTTCGAACAATGGCATTCGGATACCATTTATGAAATATTCTGTTAGAAAGTTCTTTTTTCGATAGAGGTTTGAATAAGCATTCTAAGTAAATCCTTTTAGCAACTGGACTTCTCTCAAATATGTACAATCTGCTTGACATTTTCTATAATTATGTACATGAATTGTACATTAAATAGATATGCCCCCAATGATATATCAACCATGTAGAAAGGTGTGAAAGTTGGTTCTCAAAGTTCAAATGATGTGCAAAGGACCAGAAAACAAAGTTGTAAGAACTTTGGAGAAATTCGGCAAAAGTTTTAGCTTTCCTTATACTGTCGGCGCAGATAAAGACCAGCTGAAACTTGAATTTTGTGTCAGAAATCTGGCGGCAAGGACGGAAATTCTCAGACGATTGCGTCATGTGAAAGGATTTGAACTGACCACAGTTCGAACGGATAAGGTGGTTGGCAAATGAGCAATTACAATACGTTAGAAAAGATTGTTCCGCGATGGAGAGAGCGGTGGAAATGCAAATTAATCAAGCTGGGAGCCAGTCGAGCTGTGATTATCCCACACCCAGTAATCACCTGCTTCAGCAAACGAGCTGGTGCCAGTGTCTACATAGGGTGGGCTGTTGATGAAAAAACAAACAAAGATTTGTTGTTGCTAGACATTGGTGATTGACTTTGGAATCCCGAGAGCTAAAACTGAACAAAATGTTCAAACTCTATCTCAAACACAATTTCAGGATTTAGAATAACACTATTTTTCACCCTTTCAAGAATTTTTGTCTCCAAATATTTCGTGAGCTCGATTCTCTGCGAAAAAGTCAAACCAGCAAAAACTTTGCAGAATTTGAGTAATTTGCCGTTTTCCATACATGCAAGTACGAATTGCGACATCAATTTGTCGTAAGGTGGGACTCCATATGTTGCTTCAATTACTGCCAAATCCAGCGTGGCTTTGGGTTTGAGCTTCAGCCAGTCATAGCTTCTGCCATTTAGGTATTTTGAATTGAGTTTCTTTATCATTACCCCTTCAAAGCCTTTTACAACACAACCGATGTAAAATTTTTTAATGTCATGAACAGTTTCGGGCTTGAACTGCTCGATTATACTAAGATTTGTGGAATTTGCACCAACACAACTAACAAGAATCTGATGCCTCTCGCACAACTCCTTTCCAGTCAAATTTTCCCCGTCGAAATACAGTGCATCAAATATTCTGAGGTGCGGATTTTTCCTGATCGTTCTGAAATTTTTTCCGCCGATGATTTCCCCGTCAAGAACGCAGCTTCCCCTGACATGATTCCTAACATTTTCAACCAATACAGGAAAAGTATCAGTCATGTCTCTGCAACTGCGGGAAAAAAGTTTTATATCATCTTCGCTCTTGTGAACCTGAACCCTTATCCCGTCTTCCTTCGGTTCTAGCACTATTTTTTCCGGATTTAAATTTTCCAATTGAGCATCGGACGCAAGCATCGGATTAGACGGCTGGAACAGCAATTCTGCCACCTCCTTTTCTAAGCTCCCTGTAGTGCTCATACTTTAATCTGATCGTATCATACATCGGATGCTTCTCTCCAAATGTCTGCGACACAATTTCAGCGGCTCGCAGTATCCTGTCCAAATCCCAGATCATCATCCCGTGCTGGTTTGCAACAATATGCGCTGAAGGATAGGCCTTGTTGCACATTATCACGCCGACTGCGTTGTCCGGCTTGAATATCTCCTCTCCATGGAGTGTTTTTCCCATCCTGAGCAACCCGAGCATCCCCAAGACATAGCCGGTTCCGATGGGCCTGTCGAATCTCAAATTCTTGCAGGACATCGCGAATTTGACAAGCTCTTTTTCCTTCTGCGCATTTGGCTTGTAGAGAATATCCTCGATGTTTATGACTAGTCTTAAAATGAAATCTACCGGCTCTTTGTCGCATCTGACTGTCTCCAAATTCAACCCTTTGATTCTCATATATTGCTGGAAAACCCACACGGAAAAATTCTCGAAATCCGAGCTTTTTACTTTCAGCAGTTTCTTCTCGGAAATTATTTTTTCCTTGTAATACTGCTCGTACAGCTTCTGAAAAATAAAATCATCAATTGTCGGCTTGTAGAAGAATGTCCTGAATTTTTGCCCTATCGTCTTTGTCTGGACCAGCGGCTCGCCGAATGCTTCCTTCCAATCCCTGTAGAAGCACAAGTAAAGCCAGTTGCTTACTTCTTCAGATTCCATGTCATAGGTGTCGATAATTTCCTGCCTGTTGAAAATTTTTCTCGGGGAATTGTAGATGTCTTCCAGAATTTTGTTTATAATCGGGGGTATTTCCTTCTGGAATCTCTCCCACGCTGCTTTTTCCGAAAGCGAATAGATGTATGACCCGCGCAGACCAATCGCCCTGCACAGAACAGGAAACCTGAATAAATATCCCTTGTCGGCCAAAACCCTCATGTTGTCCCCCGCATGCTTGTCGTCCTGCTTCAACCCGGTAGCCTCCCTCACTTCCCTCGCGACGAATGCTTTTTCCGGATTCGATTTCAAGAAATTGTAAATTTTGAACACTTCGCTGCCTATCAGCAGGCTTCCCTCCACTCCCCTGACTGGAGAAAAGTTTGGCTCCTTCTCCGGCCTTTCTTTCAAAGATTCCTTCAGCTCGAACATATAACAGCCCCGTTCAGCAGTAAATAATATGCGTGCCGAACTTGTCTTTTGAAAACGCGAAGAGCTTCCTGAATTTCCATTTCCTGCCACACTTGCTGCATATTTTCTCCAGCGCTTCCTTCGACTTGATTTCCGCAATCGCATTCTATTTTCATGTGAACCACTTTCCATTCCACTCTGTATTGAATTGGCTTTTCAGACTTTTGCCTCTAACCCAATTCTTTAATCTCGGCTTAGCCTTTGCTTAGTTTCGGCTAAGTTTTTATCCAAAGACAGAAGAAGCGCGAGCCGCCAGCCCGACCATCTCAACATGGCCTAGTATCTGCCTTAGCTTTAAATATTGAAGAGAAGAAACGATAATTTAGACAAAACTTAACTGATTCTAAGTTGAAATTAAAATTTTATCATTATGCATGAGATAAAGATTTTGCATTAACAAAAGTAGGTGGTGTTGAAGAATACACCATGTCAAAACTAAGAAAAATAGCAGAAGGCATGGGACTGGAAACATAATTTAGAATTTATGTTTTGCGTGAATAATTACTTTTGAATGTTTCAATTGTTTGGAAGCGCCTACTTCCTTCAACTTCTTGACAAGGCAATCGATTGCCTTTTCGATCTGTTTTTCATTTCTCGCTCCAGTGCAAACTATCTTCCCAGAGCCAAACAATAAAAATGCGACTTTGGGATCCGTCATCCTATATACCAGACCGGGAAACTGCTCAGGTTCGTATTCGGAATTTTCCAGATTAAAAGCAATAGTGTCAAGATCTAACCTTGCACCAAGTTCAGCGGAGGCAACAATATTCTGAATCTCCATCTTTGGCTTATACACCTTCACTCCAATTTGTCTAAATAATTTCAGCATTGTTTCTATTCCATTCTTTGCCTCATTCAGACTCCTTGCTCCAGTGCAGTTCATTATGCCAGTCGAAAAAACCAAGAAGCTTACTCTGGGGTTTTTCATCCTGTACACCAAACCAGGGAATTGATTTGGCTCGTACTCCACACCTTCTTTTTTGAGTAAGAGATTGAGATCAATCTTATCAGAAAATTTGACTGTTATTACCATGTTGTGTATCGTAAATTTCATGATTAAGTTAAGATTTTCTCAACGATAACTGTATCATTAGTCATTATCAAATGGTTTAATCCAAATTTATCAGATTACTCATTATCTGAAAGTTTCTAAAGCGTAAAAGATTTGATGGGATATCTATAAGACAGATTGACGTGGGAACGGAGTCCATCGAATTTGAAATAAATTGGGAGATTTTTATTTACAGCTGTAAAAACTTTTATAACTCAATATTTTCTATTATGTATCCTACTTTTGAATCTGGACAAATGATTTCTCATGCCGTATCTAAATCTATAAGTTTTGAACAGCTGTTGTTCGTAAATTTTGCTACCAACCATCAAAACACCAGAAGTTATGGAAAGAACTACAATAATAGAAAGCAAAATATTTACAGAGCCTAGATATTGTTCCAGATTATTAGGATAGAACAAAGAAGATAAAGTAATAATTGCGATGCATATGTCGAAGAAAAGAGAGCCGTAAGCCATCCAATTCATGAATTTTTTTAATTTTTCTCTATTTGTTAGCAAGGAAAATATTCGTTTTACCATGAATATTTATTTGCTGTTCTGATTGAAGTAGGTTTTGTAAACATTCTTTATAATTTAAATTGAAAATAAGAAATAGTATGAAACTAAATAATCTTTCAATTTTTACTTTAGTGAATTCTATTGGAAATTTTGCTTAGAGCAAACTAAACGATATAGCTCCGGCCATAGCAGGATACGAACCAATTATCAATGTTTTTGCCAGCATTTCGTAATCTTGTGGTACTAGGTTGAATAAAATGAGTGATATATATTCAACAAAGATCGAGATTATGTAGAGATAAAAGAGCCTGCTGGTTATGAATTTGATCCCTCCGCTTTTCACCATCTCCTGCTCATTTTTGTAAATCAAAATAATTCCAATGCCCCATATGAAGACCAAAATACCAATAGCATTGGACCATGGTAAATTTTTAGCTACTTCAGATATGGAAATCAGGCTCATACCAATTCCTATGCCAAGAAATGACCCTGCAAACCCTCTTGCCAAGCTCATAATACGCTGCCTCTGAATTGTTCGTTGCTTGATTGAGACCAGTAAATTTTTTATCCTATCTAATTTTCCCAGCTCTGCGTTCTCCATTCTTTCTATCTTTTCTTCCTCCCTTCCCAATTCTTCAAGTCTATTTTTTCTCTTTGGTTTCTCTTTCCTTCTGCCTACTCTTTTCAAAAAATGCAAAATTCTCTTTTTTACCATTTTATTACTCCATTCTTCGTTACTTCACTTAAATTAACTTAATCTCGTTTCGAGCACTAACAAACTAAATTACAATCCTCTTGCCAAAAGGAATTTTATCTGGTTTGTATCCCAGTTTAATGGCCTGATTCCACAGCTGGTCAAATATCATTCTATTCACAAGAAAAGTCCTCACACCCATACTGCCACTGCTGCTAGCGCATTTTACTTTTAACTCAACTCTGCCTTTGTAGATTTGCATCTCTACGATTTCTTTAACCTGCATGTTTTTGTAGGCAAACTTGGGCAGCTCCATCTTCACACCCTTTCTTGTAAGAATTTGCGCTATCACTTCCCTGGTTGATTTGCTGAGGTTTGTCGAGTAGCATGATACACAAGAAAATTTGCCTTTGTCTTCAACAGTGCAATTGTCACAAAAGAATTTACCACACACAGAGCATGTATACATACCTTTCGAGCCGGTTGGCTTGTGGCAGTTCGAACACAAAATTGTTTTGGACATTCTTATCAACCACATCTATATATCTGCTTTTTGATATGATAAAGTTCTTGTCTACTATTTCATGCAACCTACTTTCGATTTCTTCAAACTGGTCGCAGGATATTTTTTTCATAGTGTAATAGTGTGTTCGTTTGCAACTTAAATTTTCCGAAGTAATTATAAGATTCAAAGTAATATATGAAATATGATTAATCCTTTCAGGAAATTCACCAATCCTAGAAAATATTCTGAGAAGATTGATGTTAAGAAGATAGTCGCCATTCCTAAGCTTCAAAAGAAAGGCGTGGAAAGATACAAGGAAATAATTCTATCTGGAAAACCTGTAAGACCGATTATAGTTTTGAAGCACCCTGAACAGGATTTGTATGCCGTTCTTGATGGACATCATAGATTTTACGCATATTTGGAATTGGGATTTCCTACGGTAGAAGCAGTAGTTGTAAAGAGCAGCAAACATCTATTTGATATAACTAAAAGAGGTTTGCTACAACCCACTCCAAGAATGACAAAATTCATTCACATTCCTGTTATTATTTTTTCTAAATATGTCAATAAATTTATCAGAACTCCTTTCAAACTTCTTAAATCAACAAAAAGAGTGGTTTCAAAAATTAAATTTGCTAGACTTCATGTAAAAAAAAGTGAAATTAAAAATATATCTGGACAAAAGGTTAATCAATCTCAATAAACTTTTCTAAAAGTTTGAGTTGAATATAGTGCTCGTTGGGAGCACAGATACCTTGGGATATCTGGAGGTATTTTAAGATATATTTTTGAATAAAAACAAATTATTAGCATGGACAATCTTGAATTTGAAAAGCTGGATGAAATAATCGTGAAGTCAACCTTATTCGGAATACATCATATATCTGACATAAAAAACAAAGAGCATGAGAAAATTGGTAGCATACAAGTCCCATCTGCCCAAAAATATTGGCAGACAATTTTAATTTTGGATAATCAAGGCAATACAATAACTAAAATAGAGGGCGGGGAAAAAAATCAACCTCACCAGGTAATTGCGAGAATTTACGATTCCCAAAATACATTGCTTGCGACAATGGTAACTTTTAGGTCTGAAGGAAATGTATTTACGGGCAAAGTAACGTCCATTGTTGCTGACGGTAAAAATAAAGAAATATTTCGAATTGCAGCAGACTTCACTTCTGGACGATATGGAAAGGCATTAAACAATACTGAATTTACAAGAGATGGACGAAAAATTGTCGAGTATGAATCATCTTTCTGGAATTCAGAAACCCACATAAAATTATTGGAAGAAATTGATATGAGAATAGTCCTTGCATCTTTTATTCAGTTTCAAGGTGATGCAGGCCGTGCTGCCGCTCTTATCGAAACCGTTTGAGTTGAAAAACATGTCAGAAACAATTAATCCACAGAAAAATTATTCAGTATACACACCTATACTAACAAAAAGAAAAATTATTTCCGTTGTTCTGATTTCTGTAGTTTTTAACTTAATAATGGTTTTTTCACCACTGAATTATCAATTCAAATCAACATTTTTGGATGTAAACACATCGACATTGCATCTAAATCTTTTCGCTCTTAATGACCAGATTTTCTTTCTTATTATCACAGTTGTGAGTTTTTTCTTTTACTATCCATTTACATGGAGTTTAACTGCTATTTGGAACAAATTTGTAAGGCATAAAAACGTAAATATCAATCCAGCGATGTTTATTTTTATAATTCTCTTCAATCCCATCATGATAATGTGGGTTTGGTTACCGACTGCTCCTGGGTTACCTTTATAAAATCTCCAAAATAACGTAAACTGTCATTCACGTTGGGAGCATAATACTTTGAAGTATCTTCGGATATTTTGAGGTATCAACATTATTCAAAGAAATATTTATTTTCAAAAGAGATCAATCCTCTTTCAATCCCCATCGATACCTCATAGATACCTTATCAACCCTCATCGATTAGCATCCTTAATAGCGTACAAAATAAAAATTTACAAATTTAGTTACTTTTTTCTATAGCCAAACAGTTTATCATATCTTTTGTGATTAAATATCTCAAGAATGAAACAGAGTATCTCTATCTGAGATCCTTTCAATGTGTAAAGCATTCTCCAGAAACCTGTTAGATCGACAACCCACAAATTATCAACTGGAAACTTTTTTGGTATAATTTTCTTTGGAACAGAATTTCCATACTGCGGGTTCATTTTTATTAGTTCTATCTTTTGCTTTATTGATTTCAGTAATTGCTGATTTTCAGAGTTCTCTATGCCTTTAGATTTTTCTTCTGCAACTACTTTATTCAATCTTTCCCACTCATCAGCAGCATCATCCATAAAACTTACTTTTACTGGTCTCATGCTTCAATTACCTTTGCTTTCTTAATCATTCGAAGGAATTTGGGATTGTCATTAGCTATCCAACTTATTCCTTTTGTTCCTATTAAAATTGAGCCCTTGCTTTCCAAATAAGCAAGTATTATTCTTAGAGATTGATCCATAACCTTCTTAGGTAAAACTCTTTTCAACCCCTCCAAAGATACTGGACCATCTTGTTTTCTTAAAGTGTCCTCAACCATTAGAACAGTGTTAAGAGTGGGTGAATGAATGATCCTAGTTATGCTTAGATGTATTTTTGTTTCTTTTTCTTGGTTTGCTTGTTGCATATATATCTATATGCATATATGTTTATATAGTATTTAAAGATTTCGTTAGTTTATAGTTTAGAATTGAAATAAAGTTCAATGTGGAAGGTACATTTTGAAATTTGCTAGATTTGAAATGAGCCCAACATCCTCACAACATCACGCAACATGAGACATAGATACTAATACATCAAGCAACATAATATTCTCAGAAGAAATCAGTTACCGACTTTTCCAGAACGGCCTAGTATCTGCCTTAATTTTAATTGCCGAAGAGAAGAAACGATGATTAAGTCAAAATTAAATTAATTCTAAATCTTAATTAAAATTGAGATAAGATTTAAATCTTTAATGTTTAATTCTAGTTTATGAAAGTTGGAATTATTGGTGCAGGACATATAGGTTCAGAACTTTATAGAAGGATAAACTCTTTAGGTTGGGATGTTGAATTTGTATTAAGAAGTGACGGAGTTTATAGAAATCTATCGGAAAAAATAGATGAACTTGATAATTATCCAAATTATCTTAATAGTCTAAATGTTGCATTTTTAGCTATTCCTACACTAGATGATGGAAAAACGGCATTTGATTATATGCGTTCCATATTAGAGAAAGATATACCTGTTGTAACCTGTGAAAAAGGAGCATTGTCAAATTATTTTTCCGAACTTGAAAAGTGGTTAGATAAAATAGGTTACAGCGCTGCAGTTGGAGGAGGCACAAGATTATTAAGATATTTAGAAGAAAGAATAAATCCAGAAGTTGAACAAATACACGCTGTTCTTAATGGGACATTAAATTATATTTTCGATGAAGTTTCACATGGAAGAAGTTTAGGGGAAGTCGTTGAAGAAACAAAGAAGCTTGGTTATGCAGAACCGGGAGCGAAAACCCCGCTTGAGGTTATTAATAAAGAAGCTACGGAAGATGTTCCGATGAAATCTTCAATCTTATTTAATATCTGCAAATTCACTCAAAGACACATGAGAGCGAAAGATATAAAACCCCATAAGATAGGAGAACCAGAATTAAAAAGACTAATTAAGGAATCGAACAATAGAAGATATATTGTTTCTATTACAAAAGAAAATGATGAGGAAGACACGATTGGTGGTTTCAGACACCAAGTAGATGATTGGATTATTTCTGTAGGATTTAAAAATATATATGAAAATCCTCTATTTTTACAATTAATACCTAGCGGGGTTAATAATTCTGTTTTGATTTATGAGGGCGTATATGGTATAAATGGCACTTACAGATTGAGCGGACAAGGAGCTGGAGCAGGTCCAACAACCTCGTCAATGATTAAAGATGCAATTATACTTTTACAGAAATAATTTTTGTAGTCCTTGCAACTCATTTCTTCAGAATTTTTGTCTTAAAGAGAGATAAATGAGATAATTCTTATTAGATCCTTAGACAATCCCCCATCGATACCTCACAGATATCTCATCAACCCATCATCAATCAGCATCTTAATTAGCGTACAAATTCTAAATCAGCGTCAGAAGTAGCATTCGATCATTTCAATATATCTTATTATTTTCTGTAGCCTTGTAAAAAATAAATACTCACCACAGCCATGAGTAACATTTAAATATGTGTGCCGCCTAATAAATTTATATGTCGTATCATAGAGAAAAGATAATAAGAGATAAAAAATATCATTACCTAGAAAAGAATGTTAGAATTAATGGTAAATGGAAAAAATTCTCAATTTATATTGGTAAAGGCGAATTGCTAAAAAAACAAATACAATTTCTAAAGAAGAAGTATTCCAAAATTCTTGACGAAAAGACTAGTATCTATCTCAAGTCAATCGATCCTTTACTTAGTCTACTTTCTGATAAACAAATAAAAGAATTGGAAGAGATAAAAAATAAATATAATAAGGAATATAGAAAGCTTCCACCGGAAGGAAAAAAAAGATATTATGAATGGTTTGTAACCCAATTCACTTACAATACCTCGGCTATAGAAGGATCTACAGTAACTTTAAGAGAAACTGGGATGATACTTTTTGACAAAATTACTCCTCCTGGAAAAACATTAGATGAAGTTAGGGAAATCGAAAATCATAAAAAAGCATTTGATTTTATTCTAAGTCATAAAGGGGATATAACAAAAAATTTTGTCCTTAAAATTCATAAAATTTTAACTGCTAATATTTTATCAAAAGAAACTAGTGGTAAGTTCAGAAAAGTTCAAGTTTACATAAGAGGAGTAGAAATAATTCCTCCCAAGCCTCAGGAAGTAGGAAAGGAATTTAAAAAATTGATGAATTGGTACAAAACACGCAAGAAAAAATATCATCCTGTTGTACTTGCATCATATTTTCATTCAGCATTTGAAGGAGTTCACCCATTCGTCGATTTTAATGGTAGAACAGGTAGATTATTGCTTAATTTCATTTTAATGAAAAACAGATTTCCTGCTGTCGATATAAAAAACAAAGATAGAATGAAATATTATGATGCTTTACAAAAAGCACAAAAAGGAAATTTGGAACCATTTGTCAATTTGATTGTAAAATACATAAAAGAAATAAAGAGTTTTTACTAGGTGACCACAAATTTGAAATCTGTAGTCATCTATCAATTGTTTATTAATCCATCAACCTCTCGTCAATACCTCACCAATATCTCATCAACCCATCGTCAATGAGCATCTTCATTAGCGTACAAATTCTAAATCAGCGTCAGAAGTAGCATTCGGTTCGCTCATCAAGGACGTCTAACGCCGTCGCTTTAGAAAAAGAAAAATCTTAAGGAAAAATTTAGGGCAATGCTTAGGGTAAAGTTATAATGCGGTTAAAATATTATTTTTCTTTTTTTACCAAAAAAAGGAAAGGGGAGTGAAATATACTAAATTAAATAATTTTATGGTGTGAAATAGGAAAATCAAATATTTAAGTCATCATCAAAAGTTCAATAGTAAATTTCCTCTCTGCCAATCTCTTATTATGGTCAAAGCAGTTCTGACTTCGTCTACTTTACCTCCTTTTCTGAGGAAGTTCTTTCTTTTTCCGATTTTCAATATGATTTCAAACATATCATCAGTCTCTATCTTCACATCGTAGAATTTCTCCAAACTACTCTTATTGTAATCCAAGAACAATTGTATTATTCTCATAGCCGCAAGGTCTGAGTTTACAAGTTTGTTCGGATCTATAACAGACATCAACGCTTGTTCTGTCTCATCCTTCTCATCCAAAGGTATCACTCCTGGAGTGTCCGAAAAGATGATATCACATTCACCTCTTATCCATTGAATTCCTCTAGTCAATCCAGGAATTGGAGAAGTTTTAGCAGACGATCTGCCAACTAAAACGTTTATGACTGATGATTTGCCTGTGTTGGGGTAACCGATAACACCAACTTTTGTATAATTCCAATGTCGTCTCTTTTTAGCCAACTTAAAAATCATTTCTTTCAAAGTTGAGATTCCCATTCTATCTTTGCACGAGACAAAAACCAATTCCTTTGATTTAAACATTACAATAATAAGAAACTTTCTTTTTCGTCGAACCTTGTTCTCTACCTTTTTATTGCGGGTAAGATTTGGCATACGAGCATCTATGACTTCCAATAGAATATCGGATTCATTGATGACTCTATCAACCATCCTCCAAAAATAATACATTGTCATATGATTTATTTGATTTTTGGGTTTAATCTTTCTCTTTAACACATAACCAAGAATAGTTATAAAAAATCTAAAGTTTCATTTACAGTTGTTCAAACATTCTTCAGAGCAATAAAACTTTCCTTTATGTTTTATCTTTGCGAATGGTATCTCTTTTCCACACCAGTTACATTTCTTCATAAATTACACATGCTCCCAGCGGGATTTGAACCCATTATGAATCACATTTTATTATAATTCCCCTTATCTTCTCCTGTTAATCCTTCTTCTCCCTCTTCTTCCAAACCTATCATCTTTTACCCTTTCTTCAGTTCTCTCTCTTTGAACAAAAGGTTTCGCATTCTTCACACTCGTTATGTATCCAGCAACCAAGTTCCTCATCTTTCTCGATTTAAAAGAAACAAATTTCGCTAAAGCTCTCTTATTGTCTTCAAAACTTCCACTGAAAGACTCCGGATGTTTTTCCATAAGTTTTTTTACCTATGTTTTTTACAAATGTGGTTTTTATTCTTCCCATTTATCAGCATCCCTCTTACTTTATTGCTTTATTTAATTACTTCTGTGTAATGATTAACATAGGAGAATAAAAAATGGGTAAAAAATATCATACACATAAAGTCGGAAAGAAAACATACTGTCATCCTAAAAGCACAAGACATAAAAAGAAATAGGTATATTGTCCATTACACAGAATTTTACTTGCAGATATTAATAGCCAATATGTGGGATAGTTTGTACTGGAGCAAGGAACATGAATCAAATTGAAGAAGCAATTAACTATCTTGTTAAGAAATTGAAGAAAATAAGAGCTTTTAAATAATTTTTATGGAAGTGACGGTACGCAAGTAAAATGTTTTTGTCCAAATCATGGTAAGCTAAGCTTTGATCAGATTGTAATAAAAAATAGCATGCCCATCTGTAAAAAATGCTTAGCAGAATTAGAATTTGGAAAGGTGAATTGGTGATGAACAATACAAAATTAAAAGAAGAACCAAAAATTTGTCCATATTGTAAGCAAAAAATTTATATTTATTTTGATGAACATGTAGCAATCTGTAAGCTCCAACATTAAAGTTATATGAATTTATATTAAATTCCAAGGTGCTCACCTGAGAACATAATTAACACATTTTATAAATATCCTTTCAGACCCGTCTTCCCTTTTAGATGTCACAGCTTTAGGGTATTTTTGTTTTAATCTTTCAAACTTTTCCTTCGTAACATCTTGAATTTTTTATCCTTCATTCTCTCACGTCTTTAGGAATATAATAAATCGATTGCGGAGTTAAAATAGTTATTTGCCAAAGTCCTAATTCAATTGATGCTCAAGATTGAAATTCACAACATGGTAATCACAGTTCAATTTTCAGATAGGATAGACCTTGATAAATTAGCCAGTAAATTATCGAGCGGTGCCGAGTATTTTCCTGACAATTTCCCAGGTGTGGTTTATCGTATGAAGGTGCCGAAAGCAAGCTTTCTTATTTTCTCTTCAGGAAAGGCCACATGCACTGGCGCTGCGTCTGAAAAAGATGCAAAGGAAGCGATAGAGAATATGTTAAAATTATTGAAAAGTGTTGGGATTGTTGTAAAAATTCTTAAAATTGAAGTTCAAAACATTGTTGCATCAACAAAATTAGATACAAGATTTGATATCGATAAGATGGCTTTTGAACTAGAAAATTCTGAGTACGAGCCAGAAACATTCCCAGGTTTGGTGTATAAAATGGAAGGAAGCGTTACTTTTCTTATATTCAGCACAGGAAAAATAGTTTGCGTCGGAGCAAAGTCCGCCAAGGATATTGAAGAATCGTTCGACCGTCTTGTTAAAAAATTGAGAGAGATCAAAGCACTGAAATGATTTTTAAAAAGTGGGAACATGAAAAGTTGTTGTATGCGTTTCAAATGTATTCAGTGCTGTTCAGAGACTGAAATGCTTCTATCTAATGCAGACATCGAACAAATAAAAGGGTTGGGGTTCGGTCATGATTCTTTTGTCGTTAATAGAGACGGTTGGCTACAACTAAAGAACTGCGATGGAAGATGTGTTTTCAACGACGGCAAACAATGCTTGATTTATGAAAATAGACCAGAAGGATGTAAGCTGTATCCCATAACCTATGATGAAGATGAAAATTGTGCCGTATTGGACGAAGACTGTCCGCATAAAAATAATTTTAAAATTTCTGAAGTCGAACTAGAACTGGTATCATCTCTTGTTACAAAACTTAAAAACGAGAGAATACAAAGAATGCAGTAAAGTTTGAGGTCCAAATCTTTTGAAAGCACTTAGAAAAATTCCCGAAGGAACTCCTCCAGTAACTTCCTAGAGACCTGAATTTTCTCATCTACTGCTAAACAAATTTAGTTTTTTGCAAATAAATATAAGTGTGAGGTGGGATTTGAAATTTGCTAGATTTGAAATGAGCCCAACATCCTCACAACATCACGCAACATGACAACAAGACACTTATACATGAAGCGACATAATATTGAAAGAAGAAATCATTTCACGACTTTTCCAGTATGGCCTAGTATCTGCCTTAATGGTCGAAGAGAAGAAATAAAAAAGAAAAGGGAAAAATTTAACCACTAAGAGTGGTGCTAATACTTTATGGTAATTATTCTGTTGAAAATTCAATATGCTTCATGAATTTAGTTCAATTCTTGACATCGACAGATCAAAACAGATAACAGTTCTAATCTTTCTTCTTGCAGTAGCTGGTTTGACAGGAATTTACTTCGCGATACAAAACATCGAGCCGGTCGAGTTGAGCATACAGTCGATTGAAGATTCTATGGAAGGAAGGCTTGTGAGAATCACAGGAACGATAGACAAGATAAAGAAGAGCACAAGCGGCAACTCGTACTGGACTGTCAGCGACGGCAGCAGCATAACAGTTCCAATTCTCGACAGCAAGTTCAAGAAACTGGTTCCAAAGCGCGGAGACATCGTCGAAATCGTTGGCTTGGTGACAAAGTACAAGGACGAGCTTGAGGTCATGCCTAGGGAAATAATCATCAAACAATCAGACTATTCAGGAGAAACATGAGGTGATTTTATCTTTGACATTTTGTTTTTCATACTGCTCGGCGTCGCGCTTGGAATTGCAGCAGGCTTCATTCCTGGGTTTAACTCCAATAATCTCTCCTTGGTGCTCATTGCATACGGATTCATATCCTCAAACTATTATCTGGCAGTCACAGTCGTTTCCGTCGAGATATCAAGCTCATTTTTCGAGTTCATGTCGCCGATGATATTTGGCATTGGCAACGAAGCAACTTCTCTTGCTATAACTTCTATGCCGGACGAATTGACAGAAGAAAATTTTAAGCGCAGCATAAGGACTGTCATAAGCGGAGGTCTTGTAGGCATACTCATCTCACTTCCTCTACTGTTTCTTGCGGACAGGATTTATCCTCTCGTTTACAGCAGTCTGCAGCCGCTGGTCGGATGGATACTTCTGTTTTTATGCGTTTACATGGTTTGGATCGAAAAAAGTTGGAGGAAGAAATTTTTTGCCGCGGCAATTTTCTGCTTGAGCGGCGTGTTCGGGCTTCTTGTGAAGAGTGGCGGTCTCATTTCATCAGAATATTTGCTGCTGCCTGTTTTCATCGGTCTATACGGATTCAGCTCGATAATTTCTAAAAGGCATGAAAAAACAGAAATCGATTACTTGCAAGAGACAGCGTGGGGCGAAAGAGCAAGGCCCGCCGCAATCGGTTTCATAACAAGCGTCTTCGCAAGTCTGATTTCAGGAATGAAGCGTGGCCAGACTTCTGCTTTGGCAATGCAGATAGGCGGCGTGTCAAGACGCGAGGAGGTGCTTTTCATGCTTCCAATGATATCACTTGCATTTGTCACGTTGTCAATTTTCGCTCTGGGCTCGGCCGGAAAAATCAGAAGCTATTTGGCATATGACATACAGGAAGTTATGGGAGAGCTTTATTTTTCACAAACAGTTCTTCTTACAGGGACTGTGGTCATTTCAGCATGCGTTTCCGCTTGCCTGTTGATCGTCCTTGCAAAGCCGATTGGGAAATTTTTTTCAAAGATAAATAAAAAATGGCTGGAGATTTTTGGTTTCTGCATAGGGTCTTTATTGATAATGATTTTCACTGGTGCTGCTGGCGCGATGCTTGCTTTCACGGCGACATGCATCGGCGTGCTGTCGTCTCGACTCGGCATTCGTTCCACACATCTCATGGGCGTCTTGCTCCTGCCTTCAATAGTTTTGATGATTTCATGAGGATGATATCATAAATATGAAATTTAAGGATGATATTATGAATATGAAATTTAGTTTCAAACTAATTGCATTAGTCGGAACTGTCGCGCTATTCGCAATTGTTATTCTTCAGACAAAATATCCTTCAAGCTTAGTTCCATCAATGAAAACGTCAGGATGCTCGGAGGGGAGCGTCGAGCCGATTTTTTCCCCTGACAATTCCGAAGAGATATTTAGCGTCATTAAAAATGCAAAGAGCGAAATAAAGCTGGAAGTCTACGAGTTTTCGTACAAGGCTTTGGCTGATGCCCTGATCGATTCGAGGGAGCGCGGAGTTTCCGTGAAAGTCATACTCGAGCCTTCTGTCTACCAAAACAGCGAAACGCTCAACTATCTTATTAACAGCGGAATAGCCGTGAATTGGGCATCGAAAAAGTTCCATAACACCCACTCGAAGTTCATGATAGTTGATGACAGCATAGTTGTGGTAGGGTCGATGAATTGGAGTGAAAACGCCTTCAAAAAGAATCGGGAGGCGTCAGTGATAATTTATTCCAAAGAAATATCTAGCGAGTTCGAAAGAATTTTTGACGATGATTTTGGCAGCGGTAACTAAAATTCGTTATTAATTATTCATTATTCAATCAAAGGAACTATATTCTGATTTTGCTCGAAAGGTAGTTGAATTTCCTTTATTTCATTCAAGTTCTGCAAATCGTTCATCTTCACCATACTTGGTGATATGGTGTAAAGCACGCCGTCTATGTAAAGCGACCTCTCGACAGAGTAAGGTCCATAGTAGTAATAATAAGTTTCGTTTGTGTTTGAAGGAGCATGGGTTATTCTTCCTTTGAGGGTGAATTGATTGTTTGAAGTATCGAAGACGTAAGCCCCCTGCCATGTGTAAGGTCTAATGTTGAAGTCCCGAAATACATTGTCCACTTGAAGCACCGGAATCACGAGCAGATTCTTGTCTTTGCTGAATAGGAAAGCCCTGTGATCGTGTAATGCTTCTGAGTCAGATCCGAAGCCGCCGATTGAGTAGTTTGCAATCTCTTTCGGATTGTTGGGATCGCTAACGTCGAAAAGGCCAAGCTTCAATCCGACTGGCTCCACAAACTGTCCTAGGTCTTGCACTTCTTTTCCGATTCCGATGATGTGCGTCTCGTCGTAAGGATGCAAGTAGTCTGAAAATCCTGGAATCTTCAGCTTGCCAAGAACTTTCGGATTCGTCGGGTCAGACAAATCAATGACAAAAAGAGGATCAATTCTTCTAAATGTCACAAGATAAACACGATCTCCAAGAAATCTAGCAGAATAAATGCTTTCATCAGGCGCAAGTTCCTCGAGCTTCCCGACAATTTTTAGATTCATATCAAGTACGTATACATTGTTCCATGACTGTGGTGGCTGAGTCTGAGGTGTCGCTTCCTGGAAAGATATTTTCGACGCCGACTGCTGCGCTGTTGCTCCGCCGACACTTCCACTACCACTTGGGATAACGCCCGTCCTCACACTTGTTGTCATGACAACTCCGCCGAAGAAGTTTCTCATCGTAGTTGCAATTCGGAAGTATCCATTACTTTCGTCCATCGAAAATTGGTTGAGTACGTATCCAGGAACTTCCCCATCCGATTTGTATTCTATCTTGCCGTTGTCTATTGCAATTCTGTGAATCTCTGTTTTTTGCATGTCCTTTTGTATCTCAGCCTGCACTTCATTCATTTTTTGCGTAATACTTTTCTCAAGACTCATTCTCTGATCTTCGTTCAAACTTTCTGTATAGTCTTGCAAAATTTGAGTGATGTTTTGCATTTGTTCATATTTAGGAATGTTGGAATTTCTTATGCTCTGGATTTTGCTGACTACGTCAGTTGGAAGGAATGGAAGAATTGCCTTATCAAGAATCTTGTTCTGGTAATCGAAATAGTTGAAAGGTTTTTGGTAGACAATATAAATGTTGTTCAGAGAAACGAACATATTCTGCGTCGCTCCAAGCAAAATTTCTTGTTTTCCAACATCCATAGTATCGTCTTGAGTATTTACTGAAAGAATTGTTGTGAACTGGTAAGAATTGTCAGGATAATCAAAATAATAAACATCAGTCGCTGGAATGTGTTTCTCAACGCCGTTGTCATATATTATCGGGACAGTCACATTCTCAGGATTATCTATGTAAGAATTAACGACGACGTAAACATAATCTCCAATCATTCTTGAGTTGAAATAGCTTCCATCAACTGTAATGTTTCTTTTCAGAACAGGATTTGCTCTGTCGGAGATGTCGTAGATGTAAATGAAAGATATTGGAGGATAGTATGGAATCGGGGGACATCCTCCGCGAATGCAAAGCGCCTGGCTTGCTTGCTGGGCCGCTCCCGCACTTAACGGAATTATTATTCCTATGGGATAATTGTACTGATTTCCGAAAACGACAAGGCGGTCTTTGTTGACAAAAATTCCCACAGGTGTTTCATTAAAACCAATGGTTGAAAGAATCTTCGCATCGCCAGTCGGATAGGCATCAAGAATTACAACTTTATTTCCAGTTATCGTATAGATGTACTTTCCATCATTCTTTACAATGTCAGCCTCATCCACTCCGGCAACTTGAACGTTTGTGGTCGAGTAATCTTCAGAACTAGTTCCAGTCGCTCTTCCAGCTTCCTGTCCAGCAGTCGTAGGAACAGCAGCGCCAACATTTTGTGTTGCTGTAAACGTGCCACCGTAATAGGATGATTCAGCTATGTTTGCCTTTAAAAAATTTTGTAAATCTTGATAAGAAGAAAATTTCTTTATTTGATTGCTTGGTGTAGGAATTATTGGATTAAAACTAAAAATCGTAACAGCAATAACTGCAACAACTAGGATTGCAAACAGTATTGCGAAGTCGGTTCTCATAATCTAATTTTTGGTAAGTTTACTTATAAATGACTTTTTAAAATTTAGGGAAGAAGCCATATCATTTTTAATCATTTTGTTGTTTTGCGATTTATATTACAAAAAGTATAACAAAAAAGAAGAGTTGAAGATATGATTGACGTTCACTGCCACTTATGCTATCAAGGACTTGACGAAATAAAGGATGCGGTCGTTCAGCAAAGCATCGCAGCAGGAATGAAAGGCATCATCACTTGCGCTTATCCGAAAGACTTGCAGAAAAATTACGGGCTCGTGAAAAAATATCCTGGATTCCTTTACCTCAGCGCCGGCCTGCATCCGATTGACATAAAGGATATGACACAAAAAGAAATTGATGCTTATTGGGATTGGATTCGCTCTCACGCTGATGAAATTGTTGCAGTTGGGGAAATTGGATTGGAGAAAAAGGAATTTTCTGATGAGAAGCTGCTGAAAAGATTCAAGGAAGTTTTCATTCAGGGACTCGAGCTGGCGAAAGAAGTGAAGAAGCCGGTTGTGCTGCATCTGCGGAAGGCTGAGCAGGAAGGATTCGATACAGTGGTTGCAGAAGGGATGAAGGAAGTTGTTTTTCATTATTACAGCGGCAACATGACGCTTGCAAAACAGATTATCAAAAAAAATTACTACATTTCCATCCCGACGACGATAAACAATTCATCAAATCTCAAAGACATCGGCAAAAAGTTCCCTCTCGACAGATTGCTGACAGAGACGGACGCTCCTTTCTCCTCACCGATTCCAAATCAGCCGAATGTTCCCCAGAACGTCAGACTAACAATTGAAAAAATTGCTGAGTTGAGGAAGACTGACTTTGCTGAAGTTGACATGCAGACAACTGCTAATGCTGAAAGAGTTTTCAATTTAGGAAAATTTGTCTCTTCTGGCTCAAAAAGTGAAGAAGAAGTAAAAAGATCTGCTGATATTTTCAAGAAGAAACTATCATATAAATTTCCAATTGAAGAACTAGAGCATGTTATTACAAATGTCGCTGGGATGGGTTATCTTAACGAGGGTATAGAATGCGGACTGTTGTCGAGTATATTTCCTGATTCTAAAAAAGCTTTTGGTGAAGGAATAAGAACCAAGTTCGGACAAGGTATCTTTCAATTTTACAGTTCTGGAAAAATGACAGTCACGGGCTATAGAAATGTGCGAGACTTTAATCAGGGAATCAATGACATCGTTTCTTACATGAATCAAAATCTAGATAAGGCATTGGCGAGCAAACAGCAAGTATGCTTCGTTGAAAGAGTAACTCCTGCCATTGCTGCTTATTATGAAATTATAAAAGAAGCTGAAGGGAGTGGAAGAATGATTTCTGAAACAACAAGATTAAGGGGAAGAAATATCTTAGACGAATTTTTCAAAAGAGTCTCAGAGAATAAAGATAATTTAGGAATAGGGGCAAATGGATTAGCTGTGGGGAGTTTGTATGTAGCAGGCATTTTAGAACATGATTTAATGACTCAAATGGAAATTTCTGGCTGGGCACAAATTACCACAAGTACACTGAGAAGGGGAAAAGGAATATTAGAAAGACACATGTCAGATTATTTTGAAGAACACTAAAGCTTCTACGATAATTTGTATCTTAAGAAAGCAGCAATTCCTCCAATCTCGCGGAACTGACGGCCTTCCGGTGTGTTGACAGAAATGTATTCGACAGTCGCTCCATCTTTTACGGCCTGCTCAATCAAGTCATCAACAATCTCTCTTTCTTCGACAACATTCATCTGCTGCCCGCATTCTACGCATTTCTGCTGCGCGACCAAGTAACGCGGCAAGTCCTTTTCCTCCTCGTGATTGTTCTGACAATTCAGCTTTACGTGAACATAGTTAAACTCTTCGCTAACTAACAACTGCTCAACAGCTGAAGCATCAAGCGCTTTCTTGACTTCATCAAGTCCGTAAACAACATTTCCTCCTGTCTTCAACTCACTGAATAACTTTGCCATCAGCTCGCGCTCTTTAACAACTGCAGCCTGCTCAAGCAAGTCAAGCGAGCGTTCGACAAGTTCTTCAAGTCCTTCTTCTCCCGTGTAGCCGACGTCCTTCACTCCGAGAACTTTATTCTGCAGCTGATAGTTCAAATATTTGTTCCGGAAAAAATTTTCCTTTTGGGGGCCCGGACCTGCAATGATAATGCCTTTAAGATTTTTTTCTTTAAGAAAAATCTCATTGGCTGAATCAGCTACCTTTGTAAAGAATTCATTTAATGCGTCCTCTCGCATGCGATCATATCTCATCTGTGAATTATGTACCACAAGCCCATTGGCAATAAAGTTCTCAAATGATGGAACAGTAAGGTCGTAGAAAGGTGTTTTATTTTTAAAGAACTTTATTTTATTAACTCTAGTGAGTATTAGATCTCCTGTTGCGAAATTTTGCAACAAAATTAAAGTTCTTGCACATTTTAGTAAAAGTAGCATTCGTTGTTTTCTAAGGTAAATAATCATTTCTTTTTCTATTTGTTTATTTTCTTTGAGGCCAGATTCTATAGCATAAACCATATAAGTACTACATCCCAAAGTTTTCGACATTTGTTTTATTGATGTTTTCAAAATTTTTCTTGCAGTTCTTAAATCATCAAATTTCATTGTTTTTAGAACCTTCAAACGTTTTTTAAATTTTACTAAAATAATTTTTTTGAAAGATTCGAATGTTTTCCTTTCACTATCTGAGAAAAAGTTGTGAGTAGTTGGAAAATCCACTGTTGAAAGACCTACTTCCTTCGCTAGCTTCAAAAGTTGAGTGCCTGCTATTGGTATTCTTGGTATTTTTATTTGAATTTTCCTTGGCTTTAGAATGGACATAAGTTTATTTCTTTTTGCTTTCGAATTGAAATTTATAAATTTAGCAAAATTTTCCAACGAAACAAAATCACCAATTTCTATTTTATGTTTTCTGTCTTCTTTTCTATATGAACTAATTATGCCAAATCTCAGTAGGATTATTTGTAAATACCTGATAACAGACTCGTTGACCATACCTATACCCACTTCACCGGATTTTCGATCAATATAACCTTCTGCATCAAAAAGTCCACGCACGAAACCTGCTAAAAGGGGTTTTCTGGCTTTGCAAAAATCATTAGAAATATATTTTTCATTACCAAGAATGCCAGGAAAGTTTCTCCTTATATTCGAAACGAGGTTTGTACTATCAATTTTTAATTCATAATAACCTTTGTTTTTTCTAGCTTTAAGCAATGAGTTTAACTTAAACAATTTTTTAACTTTTTGCTGATATAAATTAAGAAGAGATTTGTCTTGATCATAGAGGGTTATTCGACTTTTCTCTGAAGAACCATCCCCAAGTGAATAACCCAAAAATTCACACAATTCTGCGTTTAATTTTCTAGGAAATCTTATTATTTTTCCTCTATTCTGTTTGAATTCTAGCTTAACATCGTTACCGTTATTGACTCTTACATTTCTTACGGTCAAGAGAAAATCGTTTTTATTTAAATCCTTGGCAAATTTCCATCCAACGCCGTCGGTTGTTAAAACAAAGAAACGATGATTCTTACTGGTTGTAATTTCTAGACCTGGATATTTAGTTATAATTCTTAACCCAGTTGAAACATTCGAAGTAAAAATGTCTTTGTGCAGGCATGGTTCACTTCTAAATTTAGAAAAGTTAACAGATATTAGAGGATTCATCTCTTCGGTTAATTCATTTATTTTAACTATTCTGCCGTCAGCTAGTTGTACTAGAGTATTTGGACTTAAGCACATTCCGCCTTTGATTGATTTACTTGGCACTGTCGACTCCATTTTCTTTGTCTGCTCAATCAACTTTCCTTTCAAAAATCCTATGCTTGCCTCTTTCGCGTCAAGCACAATCAATCCGTAAATCTCTTTTTCCGAGACAATTTCACGCAGCGGATCGAGAACGAACTGCTGGTCACACCAGTAAAGCTTCTGCTGCATCTTCACAGGAGGCTCGAAGCTCCAGATATGTATGTCTTCCTTTCCTTCCACCTGCGAGATGTTTCCGCAAAAAACAACAAGGCCGTTTTCAGGAGTCTGCTTGAACAAGCGGAGGTGACTGATAATTTTTTCAAGAGCTGTAAGGACGTTTTTGCGTGTTGTCTTACTCTTTATGTTGCTTGCTGTTCCTTTTTCATTTGTGAGCTGATTGATTGTATCGTAAATGTTTCCTCCCGCCGGAACGTACACGCTCACGAGCTCTGTGTGGCGACCTCGGATTTTTTCAATTTCTCGAATAAGTTTTTTCAGTTTCAGAAGTTGCTCTTCCTTCGATCTTGTTGAAGAAGAATTGTTGCTAAATAGAGATGCACCTAAGTTAAAGACGGTTTTCCTTATTTATCTTTTTTCCTTTATTTTTTCCGTTTTGATTGGACATTTTATTCACGTCATTTTTTTCGTTTGCAGAGTTTATTTTATCTGGCGTCATATTTAAAGATATGCGAAGCGCAATAAAGACACTCATTCTCACAAGCATTTTCTATAACTTATCTGCTAGTCTTATCGGGCCTCTTTGGGCTACCTACGTCGGGACTGTCGGCGGAGGAATCCAAGGGGCGACGAGCGCATGGGCGGTTTACAGCTTTTTCGTTGGGTTTCTTATTCTTGTTTTCGGAAGGCTTGGAGATAGGCTAAACAAAAAAGTGATGTTCGTCTACGGGCAATTCATGAACTTCATCGGGACAACCGGCTTTCTTTTCGTCAGCAATCTTTTTCAACTTTATGTCGTCCAGGGAATTCTAGGCATTTCCGCAGCAATCTTGAGCCCTTCGCTCAATTCACTTTACGGCCGTAATGTTCAAAGAGGGAAGGAAAGTAGCCAGTGGTCATACTTGTCTGGCTCTGTGAACATCATATTTGCTGTAGCAACTTTTCTGACCGGAGCCATTGTTGCAGTTTATGGCTTTCAAACGCTTTTCCTAATAATGTCTGCGAACGCCCTTATCGCACTCTTAGTTTCTCTTGCATTCGTAAAAACTAAGCTGAAGGGGGAAATTGATTTTTTGGAAGGAAAGAGAGTTAAAAAATAAATTTATCATTTTGTAATCTTTCTCAAAGGATTTATCTTTTTTCTATTAAATTAAAAAAGGAGAAAATGCCTACCGAAGTTAAGCTTGGACAATTTTTTTGTGCTGAGCATCTAAAACTCGAAGAAGGAGTTTACGTTGAATTTAACACTCCTGGAACTCGACAATATCAAGCTAACAGAGTTCAAGTGTGTTATGATGTTTTGGATTTATTATCTTCGTTGAGGAAAGAATTGAAAGAATTGAGTGGAAAGGATCTTGTAGCAGCTATGACGAAGAAATATGAAGACAGGAAATATACAGAAAGGATGGCAGTGCAACTGTAACAATTTAATTTGTGATGTTATGCATCGCAACTAAATCCTTCTCAAACATCTTCAGCTCTTCAGGAATTTTCATTTTTATTTCGTCTTTCAGCGACATGTTTTTCTTTTTCTTTTCATCCCAGACTTTTGAATTAAAATCAAGAAGTTTTTGTGATACTGCTAACATCGTATTATTCTTGTATTCTATCTTTGGAAATTCTTGCTTATGCACGCTCTCAGTTCCATACATCTTCGTCCAGACGAACTCTGTGACAAAAGGAATGATCGGTGCAAGTAACAGCGACATAATGCGGAGGCAGTAATGAAGAGTGAACCATGCAGCGTCTTGCTCTTCCTTTGTGAAGCCTTTCTCTCCATACGCTCTCGTCTTTACCATCTCAATGTAATGAGCGGCGAAGACGTTCCATGCGAACTCGCGAATTTTCGTTGCAGGAATGAAGAAGTTGAAGTCCTTGTAACCTTTCAGGCATTCCTCAGTCAGCTTTGAAAGTTCAGCAAGTATCCATTTGTCTGTTGCTGTGAGTTTTATTTTTTCCTTCGCTGTTGTCTGTGGAAATTGTGAAATAAATCTAGCGATGTTCCAGAATTTTGTCAGAAACTTTCCGGCAGATTGAATTCTTTGCTCGCTTGCACGGAAGTCGAAACCAAGTGAAGATTCAGAAGCGCTCCAAAATCTAAAAATATCTCCTCCAGTTTTCTCGATAATTGGTATGGGATCGATGATGTTTCCTTTGCTCTTGCTCATCTTCTCTCCTTTCTCATCAACACAATAACCACTTATCCATGCATGCTCCCATGGAATTTTCTTTGTCAGCAGCACACAGCGAAGCAGAGTGTAGTAAAGCCAAGTACGTATTATGTCTTTTCCTTGTGGTCGAATTGAGTTAGGATAAATTTTTGCAAAAAATGCTTTGTCTTTATTGTATTTTGAAACAAAGAGAGGTGAGATTGAAGAATCAAACCACGTATCAAATGTTCGAGTCTCGCCTCGGAACGAATGACGTCCGCACTTGCTGCATTTCCCAGGGAACTTGTCCTTCCATGGTTTGTAATATTTTCCTGGCTCAGGGACGTTTGCTGTTTTGCAGTTTTCGCAGTACCAAATCGGAATCTCAGTCCCATAATATCGCCTACGAGAAATCGGCCAGTCGATTGTCACAGACTCTATCCAGTTGACGAGAAGCTGCCTATGCATCTCAGGATGGAACTTTATTTTTTTCTGAAGCTGAAGCAGTTTTTTCTTCATATCCACTTGCTTGAGGTAAAATTCATTCATAGGAATTATTTCTATCGGCGTCTGACTGCGGTCGCAAATAGGCGTTCGATGAAGAATGTCATCTTTTCTAACAATTTTTCCTTCTGCTTCTAAATCTTCAGTTATCGCTTTTCTCGCGTGAACCACTTTCAGTCCAGCATACTTCCCAGCGATTGAGGTCATCTTTCCATCAATATTCACAGCAACAATTTCCTTCAGCTTCAGCTCGCGAAACAGGCGTACGTCTTCACTATCTCCGTAACTGCAAATCATCACTATTCCCGTTCCGAACTCCATGCTTGCTGCTGAATGAGCTATTATCGGAACTTCCCGCCTGTATATTGGAATAACAGCATGCTGCCCGACAAGATGTTTGTGCCGATCATCGTTTGGATTTACAATAACTGCCTGGCATGAGACAATCAACTCTGGCCTCGTCGTCGCGATGACAATCTCCTCGTTCGTCTCCTTCACTTTCCACTTCACGTAGACAAGCTGCGATGGAAGCTCCTCGTACTCGATGTCAGCGTCAGCGACTGTCGTCCTGCAATCGACGCAATAGTTGTTCGGCCTCGTGTCCTCGTAAATCATTCCCTGCTTCCACATTTTGATGAAAGTTGCCTGCGTCAATTTCCTGTATTCTTCAGAATCGGTCCTGTAATAATTGTCGAAATCCCCGCTCATGCCCATGCTCTTCATTATTCCAATCATCTCTGCCTCGAGGTCGTCGAGCGCGACTTTCGCAAGCTCGATGAACTTCTCCCTCGGCGTATCGAGCATCCTGATGTTGTGCTTCTGCTCGGTATACCGCTCTACTGGGATTCCGTTTCTGTCAATTCCAATCGGAAAATATGTCTCAAATCCCATCATGCGTGCAGTGCGCGCGATCATGTCGATCTGCGAATAATGGGCTGCAGCGCCTATATGCCAAATTGCGCCTGAGGGATAAGGTGGTGGAGTATCAATTGAAAAAATCCGTTTTTTTGTTTGTATATTGAATACAAACATTCTTTCTCTTTTCCATTTTTGGAATATTTCCTTTTCCCAATTTATATTCCATCTCACTTCTTTAATTTTTGGTACAAATTCCAAGGTTTATCACACTTAATTATTTTTTGTAATTGTTCAATAATTTTTTCAATTTTTCCTTTTGCCATGGATGAGTGAAACCTATCGTTTTTGCAAAAAGCATAAGATTTTCAAATCCTGATATTCTAAGTTCAACCTTATATCTGTAAATATGTGAATTAATTCTAAGTTTATAAAGGAATTTTCGTATTTGTTCTAGTGCAGCTTTATTACGTAAATGAAGAGATATATAACGATATTGCTTTTTATCCTCTACTGCAGAACCTTCATCATCAAAAAAAGCTCTCAAATATCTTTTAATATATTCCTTATTTTTTAATTCAGGTATAATAAATTTTTTACTTTCAAAAGTACCGAATTTTAAAACTAAAATTTTTCCAATTACAGCAGGCAAATTGACTTGAGCGTAGTCTTCAGTTTTATAGAGATTAAATTGCGTAATAAAAATCTTTTGGAATGACTCAATAAATAAGTTAATAAGAAATGGTTCTTCATTAGTATAATTGCTTGCACCATCTCTTTTTTTAACGCTTCCATCACCCTGAAGATGAGCTATCAACTCAATAGGTATTTCAAATGGTAACTTTTGCTTAAAGAGAACTAATGCTTTACCTTGACCTTTCACACCTTTTACTTGGTCACATATTTTGTCTAAATCAATATCAAGAAATTGCATCAGTTTTTTCAGATTTTTAAATTCCATGAACCACCATTCATTTTTCCAACAGTAAATTGTACTGCGGTCCACATTAAGCCTTTGAGCTAAAGATTTAATGGTTTTGAATTTTTTTATCGCCTGTGAAACGATAGAAGCTTGGCTACCTTTTTTCAAAATGACTCTAACATTGTCTGGAATATCTTCAATTTTTAGCATTAATGATTTTTCTTTCATATTTACCTACTAGTATATTATCATGAGTAGTATAAATACTTTTTGGTATTATACTAAAACTTATATACTTGAAATTTTTAATTAATAACATGAGTATTATTCACTTGAAAGGTTACAAATGTGAAAGATGTTCTCATAAATGGGTTCCTCGACAAATCCAAATAGAGCCTAGGGTATGTCCGAAATGTAAAAGTCCATATTGGAATGTTCCGCGAAAACATTAACATATTCGTTTGCTGAGATAAAATTTAGAGTTAGAACTAAATAAAAAGCACAAATCACTTGAGCTTGCGAATGACCCGACAACCGCCTTTCATTTCCGAACCCCAACAAATAGATGTAATGTATAGCTTAAATATTTTCAGTAAAAATAATAATTCAATAATAATTCCTTTTAAGTTTCATTCTCTGTAATAATTTACATGGCCATTAAGCTCGTAGCTTTCGACTTCGACCAGACTCTTGCATCAGTTGGAGCATCGTCAAGCTGGCAGATGATTGACAGAGAGCTGAACTGCCTCGAGGAAGACAAGTCGATTTCTGCAAATTATCATTCAGGAAAGATATCCTACATGGAATGGAATGGAGCGGACGGACGGTAAATTTGTATAGGAAGTATGGGCTCACAAAGAAAAAATTTGATGAACTGATGGAGAAAAACGTAAGACCCATGGAAGATTCGCTTGAAGTCATTGAAGCCCTGTCGAAGAAGGGAATAAAAACGGCGATTGTTTCTGGCAGCATTCTTAACATTTACGAGTTTGTGAAGAAAAAATTCGGCCTTGAAGTCGACAAAATTAGTTTTGCCAGCAATCTCCATTTCGACAATGACGGAAACCTAACAGGAGGAGAATTCAACGATTACGACTATCAGGGAAAAGTCGATGCGCTGAAAAAAATCGCGTCCGAACTTGGAATAACCCTTGATGAGACCGCCTTTGTTGGTGATTACATAAATGACATATTCGTTTTCAACAATGTTGCCATGTCGATCGCCTTCAGGCCGCAACATGACAAAGTCAAGGAGGCGGCGAAAGTCATCGTCAACGACATGGCAGAAATATTGAAATACGTGTAAAGCGTAGTAATTCTTGCCTTGCTTCAAACAACAAAAGCCTCCAGCGAGCTTCCGTCGCAGACGGGCATTGAACCTGGATGCACGGAGCAAGGCTACATCACTTATAACATGTTTTGTAGAATTTCTAACCTTTTCTAACCTTTATAATGATATTTGTAGGAATATTCCCTTCTTAGAAAACGTCTGCCGAAAAAAATTCCAACTGTAGCAATTATCACAACTGCGATGAGTGTAACGATAGTTGTCGGATCGAGACCAGTAAATTGACTGAGTTGGGTTGATGTAAGAGGAGTTATTAATGAAGTTTGAGTTGTTACAGCTAGAGTTGACGAACTGGATGCAATGCTTGCAGTGGATGTGGTTGAGGATGTTGAAGATGCTGCTGTGGATGCTGTTGAAGATGCTGTGGATGTTGTGGTAGAAGTTGAAACGTTAGAAGGAGAAGATCCACAAGGATATTCAATACCTTGATGATAGCATTGAACGCTGACTCCCATACCCACTCCAACGTTTTGTGACGATTGAGCTAAAATGAGAGGCAGATTGAAAAGAAGATTGAGAAGAAGAACTACCAGAAAAGTTGATAGAAATGTCAGCTTTTTCATAATTAATTCATTAATTATTATATTTCATAAGAATAAAAAAAGGAATAAAAAAGTTACTTCATCTAGACAAGGTTCATCTAGGCGAAGTTCATCTGAAATTAAAAAATTTCTTTTTCTCAGTATTACCTTTCTGTATATTCAGATGATGAAGCGTGGAATGTTGTTAATGATCCAAGCAGCGGGGAATGGGCATATTTGAATCCGGAGCAGGCGACATATTATGTTTCCACGCAATTTCCGAATCTCTTCAAACAGCAATACAATAGCCAAACAATAACAGACAAAGTAAAATGTTTGTTATTTTTTCCCAAAGATTATTATGGCACTCAAAACAGAATTGGAATTCAAGCAGATTTCTATAATTCTGTCAGCACTATTCCGACTCTCCTGGGTTTGGCTCCTGATTCCACTCCAGAGGGCTACGGAATCATTCCCAGGATTTTTGAAAACCAAGATCCAACAGATAAAATTTATTTTCGAAGTCGCGATAAATCGGTCAATGTGATTGCCACGGGTTAGACAATAGAAAATCAGACAAATCTCGTTATTCCAGCCTTCAAATCCTTATCCGTATCGACAAGAACGATCTCGCGATTGACAGCAAAAGCCACGTTGTAGACAGGAACAGTGTCAATCCAATCCATCTTCTTTCCTCGGACGCTGTGACCATGAAAAACGACCGTCGGCTTGATTGACGTTATGACAGACTCGTACATGCGGCTTCCCATCGAACCGTAAAAACGAGGATTTTCTCCTTCCAACGTCTTGTACGTAGGGGCGTAATGCGAAACGAGAATGCGGAAGTCGACGCCAGACATGCGCTTCATCATGCGTTCGACGAGATTCACGCGTTCTTGGAAAGTTTTCTCTATTCCCGGAACATTTTCTTTCTGCCAGGGAGTTGGATTGTCAAGACTTCCTGTCGTTCCGACGATGCCGACTGTGATGTTGCCAATGCGGACAATCGTTCCCTCGTCGTCAAGAAACTTTATGTCATGAAACTTTTCCTTAAGCTGCGTGCGAAGATTGTCAAACTCGTTGTTGCCGAAACAAGCTACAATGTGACAATTAATTTTTCCAAACAAAGCATTGTAGACTCGCTCATACTCATTTATATTTCCTCTCTCGATCATATCTCCAGCAATCATGAAAAGATCAGGCTTCACACGCAACCTATCCAACGCTCGAACGAAGTCCTCATACCATCTCGGAGAGTGGACGTCTGAAACTGCTGCAATTATCATGAAAACCAACAATAGTTTTTGCTACTTCCTGAAAATGAATTGGGAAGAATATAACTTAATGTTTTGCTAAACGCTTATTTGCCGGCTAGCAAACGCTTTTAAGCCTTTGCCCAAAAAATCAAAGCATTCTTAAGTTTTTCGCATCAATAGAATCAATAGGTAGGTTGTGTGGTATCCAGAGAAGCCAGAAGAAGATTTCTCAAATATGTTGCGAGTACAGTTGCGATTGCAGGTATAGGAGGATTAATGTATATAGTTGGTAGAAATTCAGGTCAGCCTGTCCAGCCTGCTGTCCAGACAGTCCAATCATACACTCGTCTGTCAGATTTGATTGATGGCGTCTCAACAAGCCAAGGCGGTAGTTTTGAATATACTATGACTAACGAATTGATTCCGAGCCCTGTTCCTGGAAAGGACTGTAATGATTCTTCTTTTGTTATTGGACCCATTGCACGGTTGCTTGTCGATAGCAACGGGGGTGAAATTTCTTCGAAGGTTGATTTGAGCATGGTAGATCTGAACAAAGGTGGATATGCATTGCTTCAATACCAGTATAATACTATCAACGGATCTCTGGTTGTTTATCAAAATGGAGGTAATTTCCTTCCGATGGGTCTTCCATTTTATCTTCAGGGTCTAACTCATGCAATTAATCCTCAATTCGATAAGAGAATAAAATACAGAGTGAGAGATCACTCAAGCACTCAAATAATTTTTGACCAGACTGTTGAGGGATAAGAAATGAAAAACAAGAAAAATGATTCAAAAATTTCCAAAATATTGATTGCATTCATTCTGGTATCAGCATTTGTTAGCGTTTCTGCTTCACTCGGTCTGGCTGCGACATGCTGGCAATGGGGAGGTAGTTGCTGCTCTGGAACTCAGCAGTGCTCTGGTTCATGGACAAGAGCAAGCGATTGTTCATTTTGCTGCATCGGTTCATGTTATTCTCCGACTCAAACTTATACATCGACATACTATCCAACATACACGACCACTTATTATCCAACTTACACTTCTACCTACTATCCGACCTATACGTCAACTTATCCATATTACTATCCGTATGGATGCACGAATCATGCTCAATGTTCTCAAGCATGCTCTTCGCAATGTCCTTATGGGGTTTATGGATGCTGTTCAGGCTGTAACATAGGTCAATGCAATCTGAATACCGGTCAATGCTATTGCTCTTATTCCCCAAACTATTGTTCGAGTAATCCTCCTTACCAGGTCTCTTCGTCTTGCACAGCCACAACAACAACTACAACAATCACACCTAACTACGATTTCACAATTTCAGTTTCTCCAACTTCTCAAACTGCAAATCCATTTCAGCTCGTTACATACACAGTCATGATTATCAACACAGGAAATCAAGGAGATACTTACACCCTGTCAACCACTTTTGGCAGCCTCAGCGCCACTTCTGTTTATATCGCATCTGGAGGAAGCCAATCGCTGACACTCTTTGCCACCGCTCCTAGCTCAGGAGGCGTGACAATTGTTGTCACAGCTACTTCTTCAGCTATATCTATCGGAAAATCATTCGCCGCCACTCTCATCGTCAATCCAACCACCACTTCAACAATCACTTCAACAATTTCAACAATAACATCAACAGTTTGCAATCCGACTTGGATGAATTCATTTTCATGCAACGGCAACTATCGAACCCAGCTTTACCTGAATCCTGACTGCAGTTATTCATGGAATAACGTCCAATATTGTCAGTACGGTTGCATTAACGGCGGAGTTTGCCAAAGTGGTCCTATAATATATCCGACTTATCCTTATCCTTACCCATCGGCATGCGCTGCCTCAGTCTCCCTTATGACTCCTTCTGACGTCTATCAAGGAGACTTTGTTTCGACGACTGCTACTATAACGAACGTCGGCGGCTCGTCAGGAACAGTTTATATGAACGGATATTTGTGTCGCGCGGATAGGAGCAACTGTCAGCCAATTTATTGTGACAATAGTCTCAATCCAAGCGTGAACATTCCACCTCAGTCAGTCATTTCAGTCGTCTGCGGCGTGAGAACTGGTTACTACAATCCTAACGCTCCTTACACAAATCCTCCAGTCAATTACGTGAACAATTACAACAACTACAACTACTATCCTGACAACTACAACTATAACGCTCCGAATTATTACTGCACTAATTCTGTCTACTGCCCATACAATTACTATCCATACAACTATCCCTACAACTATCCGTATAACATTTACCAGTACAACGTTCCAACTGGTGTTTACAGAATTCGCATAGATTGGAGCGGTTGTGGAATCAGCGATCCGACTATGTATACCGGAACTTTCGGAGTTCTTCCTTACCAAGCATGCACTCCTCAATTCTTCGACAACTATCAATGCTCGGGCAGCTGGCTTCAGCAGCTCTATCAAGGAAGCGACTGTAGCTCTACTTATCGTAACGTCAACTTCTGTCAGTACGGATGCTCAAACGGAAAATGCAATGCAGCCCCAGCAACCACTACGACAACTACGACAACAACCAGCAGTGTGACAGCAACTACTGCCACAACAACAGTTATTTATTGGCCAACTGGAGGATTTGTTCAGAGAATTTTTGGATGGATTGTTGCCTATATTCCTCAAGTTAAGACTTTGCTAGCGGTTTTGTTCATTCTTTTGATAATAATTCTTGTAATTTTGCTTAGCCAATGGAGGCCAGGCTTGCCTTATAGGGGAGAAGAAGAGAAATTCACTCCAAGGCAGCTGTTGCAGATGATACATAAGGTATTTAACTTTAATGGGTTATAGAAAAAGTATCGCGTGATAAAAAGTGGTAAAAAATGGCATGGAATAACGGATGGTCAGACGAAACAGATTGGAAAGACTACTTGAGTCGTGATGCTCAGGCAATTCTTGCAGAACTCCTTGAATCAGCACGCGACCACAAAGGAGCTTACATGCAGGCTGAAGACGTTAAGGTCGCACAGCTTTGGGCTGCTCTCATCGAGATGAAGAAAGAACTAGATTCATTGAAGGAATGGGTTGAGAAGTCGACTGCTCCATGGAGAGCCATCGTGGAAGTTGGAGAAGTAGAGAAGAAGCGCGCAATCGAACGCATTGTTCGCGACATCATAAAGCCAACAGAGCCAGAGCAGGAAGAAGCCACTCGCAAGCTTGTCGAGAGTTTGATGAAATTCTAAATTTTTTGTTTTTTGTTTCTATAAATTTCATACAATTCCTAAATTTTCTCTCCTAATTTCCAATCTGTCACAGTACATGTTTATTGCAAGATTCAATAAACCCAAAGCAGTTTGCATATTGTCCAGATCGTAGTATTTCTTAGCTTTTCTGTAAAAAACTAAAAGCTTTCCAGTTGGCCGTATTTTTTTTGGATTGAGTGTAGGATCTGATTCTAGTTTTTTATAAAACCCTTCCAAGTAATCGAATCTTTTTTTCCTTGCTTCTTTAACCTCTTCAGGTGTAGTAAGTACTGGCATATTTCTATAGCAATTGGCTAAAGATTTAAAGTTATTGACTTCGTTTGTTATTTTTCCTTAAATGCATTCACACAGTTTGTAACGATTTTCATCAGCATATGCATAGAGCAATTGAGCAGCTAATCCGCATGTTTCAGGTTTTGCATCTTCTTTCAACATCTTTGTTGCAGCATTTGCTGCTCCTACAGCCTTGCAATAAGGAACTCTTCCTTGATTCCTGAATCTTCTTTGTATTTCATCATGAAAATCTATCGCATTATCTATTTGTGGATTTTCTAAAGAAATTAAATATTGTCTTCGTTCTGTAGACAAACTGTCAAGTGTTAGTCTTGGATGTTTCATGAAAATCACTTGATTTGTTTAATTTCTTTTGATTATTACATATAAACAACCACTGGTCATAGACCAGTGGTATTAGTAACCTTGGTTTCTGACGTAGGCTGAGATTTGTTCCGGGTCTTGGCCGATTGAGTCGAAGTAGACTGTCGGACTCCAGAGTCCAGATCCCCA
>Ga0315280_10000890_pt1 | contig 54037 bp, 54 predicted proteins | sample YL17G06_40_MG_FD_203697 | JGI IMG/M metagenome (GOLD analysis project Ga0315280, IMG submission 203697) | Sediment microbial communities from Yellowstone Lake, YNP, Wyoming, USA - YL17G06_40 | ecosystem: Environmental > Aquatic > Freshwater > Lake > Sediment | place: USA: Wyoming | collected... | reverse complement strand
TTGGTCCAAGAAAACCAAAAATCTCCCCCTCCATAATCTCTAGATTTATGTTGTCGACTGCTCTGAAATTGCCGAATTGTTTCGTGAGATTGTGGGTTGTTATGATGGGTTTCATGAACCACTTCTTCCCTCAATATGCAAGGCAACCCCATATATATCACTACTATATATGGCTTACTTCAAACTCGGTGCTTGAAGATTGGATAAGAATGTGGCAAAATCCTCGTGGGCTAAAGAAGTTCAGAAGGGTTATTTGAAGCTGTTGATTTTGATGTTGCTGGCGAGGAAACCGATGCATGGATATGAAATTATGGATAAGATCCATGGGAGGACCTTAGGCCTTTGGAGGCCAACCGCCGGAGGAGTCTATCCACTCCTGAAGAGGATGGAAAAGAAAGGAGAGGTAAAGGCTAAGTGGATAGCAGCGTCAGGTAGGCGCAGGAGAGTCTATCAACCAACGCCTGAAGGCAGGAGTAGGTTAAACAAAGCTTTAGAAAAGCAGAAGGCTCTGATTGATACTATAGACGGGTTGTATGCCGATTTCATGACGGAGGTTTTGGAAGTAAATCGAAAGCCAGAGTTTCCCATGTTCTCATTGTTCCGAGAAGTCTTCTCCTATGAAGGTTCCAGAGTGAAAACTACCGAGGAGAAGAAGGGGCTCCTATTATTGGTTAAGAAGCGGCTTGAAAGACTTGAAAGAAACGTGAATACTGGAATCAAAGAGGTTGACAAGAGGCTAAAACAGATTAGGTCAGCTTGAAGGCGATGGAGACCTCGAAGCTACGTATGACAGTATATTCGTCCCTAGCTCTCAAAATTAGTACCTTTTAGAAGCTTTTGGCGATAAGCTTCGCGTTGAGAGTAGAGTTCTTCGAGTAACTTCTCGACTCGTGCCTTACATTTCGCCAAGTCTTCCATATCTCTATCGATTTCTTCAAGCAAGAAACTCATAATGAACACTGGAGAGATTATTCCTGCCGCGAGCTATTTAACGAGGAGAGCCAAGTGAAAGTGTTGATTCGGCCGCTATCTCTTCTTTGAAAGATAACTGAAAGCTGAAAGTGCGGCTTTAGCTCCTTCGCCTGCTGCAATGATTATCTGTTTCTCAGGGACATCAGTTACATCTCCAGCTGCGAATATGCCGGGGACGTTCGTTTCGCATCGAGCATTAACCTTGATCTCGTCAAGCTCATTCTTCTCAACGATATCTATGAACTCTGAGTTTGGCGTATAACCTATCTCGATAAAGAGGCCTTGCACATTCAACGTCGCCTCATCCAACCTTATGACACGTATGGCTGTGACCATGCTGTCACCGAGGACCTCAAGTATCTTAGTGTTCGTCCAAACCTCAACATTCTTCGCTTGCGAAATTTTCTCCTTCATTATCTGATCTCCTTCAAGTTCAGGGTTAATCGTGATCAAGTAGATCTTCCGCGCTATGCTGAGCAGTTGGAGAGTAGCATCCATAGCGGAGTTTCCTCCACCGATCACAGCGACGTCTTTTCCAGCGAAGAGTGGAGCATCGCAAGTCGCGCAGTAAGTGACTCCTCTATTCTTAAACTCCTTCTCTCCCGGTATCCTAAGCTCCTTGGGCTTCGCGCCAGAAGCGACGATGACGGCTTTTCCCTCATATGCTCCTTGATCTGTTGAAACCCTAAATGTATCATCGACCTTTCTTATTCCAGTCACTTCCTCTCTCTCATGAAACTCCAACTCAAACTCTTTCACATGTTCCTCAAACTTCCGGGCTAATTCAAAACCTGAAATATACTGGTAGCCAGTGTAGTTCTCAACAGCGCCACTCAAAGCAGTCTGACCGCCAACATCTTTCGAAACCACAAGCGTCCTCAACTTCTTGCGTGCAGCGTAAATTCCAGCAGTAATCCCAGCAGGCCCAGCACCGACAATAATCAAGTCGTATAAGTCGGCCATCGCGTGTCCCGAAGAACTTTTATTCATTACTGCTGGATTAAGCGTTTCCAAATCGATATGAGCGAGTTTAGAAGAAGTAAAGCTTCGATGGCTCCTATGTGAGGATTGAATAGCTAACAGGCTCCGCTGAAACTCCGTATGAAAGCCGAGGAAGACCCTGACGAAGATCTGAAGAAGGAAAATCGATTGGGACCTCATGTGAAGAAAAGGCTGTCGTATCTTAACCTCTCAATCTTCACAGCCGCTCTAAGCATCAGCTTATGGACTCCTCTGCTTCCAGTTTACGCACAGAAACTAGGCGCGACATATCTGGACATCGGTATTATCGGAGCGGCAGGCGGGGCGCCGTACATGATCCTACCATTCATAGCGGGAAGCCTTTCAGATAGATACGGGAGAAAGAGATTCTACTATACGGGATTAGCGTTAACTGCTGCAACATCAGCGCTCTTCACATTCACGAACAATGTGCAACAAGTGGTATTGGTGAGAGCTTTCAGCGGGATAGCCTACTCGTTCATATGGCCTTCTGCAGAAGCGTTAATCTCAGACCTAACGACCTTAACGGAGAGAACTAGAAGTCTCGGGTACTTCACGTTCTCATGGGCATTAGGGATGCTGGCTGCTCCTCCTATAGGTGGGCGTATAGTGCAAACAGCAAGCTTCACAATATTATTCATGACCTCGCTGGTGGTAGGCGTAGCGGCCATTATCTTCGCGGTTTACGGGCTCAAAACCGTGAGAGAGACAAAACTGCAGGGAGATCTATCGAGAATCGAATCCAATAGCATGACGATACTCCTACCAGTCTTTTTAGTGGCTGTAGCTCTAAGTGCAGCTCTAGCCGTAGTGTTCAACATACTTCCGGCTTATCTAAACAATCTAGGAATAGATCCGTTCCAAATAGGAGTAATATTCGCTGCGCTGGGCTTGACGAGAGCGATTACTTTCTCGCAAACATCCTATGCAGCCCGGATCGGAGAGAACCTATCGATGATGATAGGGCTCTTAATCTTGGCTGCATCGCTATTCGCGGCATCAACAGCAACAAAGTTTACTGACATCATCATAGTGGTTGTGTTCCTAGGTGTAGGCATGGGGATATTGGGGCCACTCTCAATCTCGGTCACCAGCAAAATGGCAACGAAAGAGAAGGCAGGTGCGGCTATAGGAGCGACAGAGTGCTTCTTCGGCTTAGGATGGGCGCTGGGTCCTCTGATGGGAGGAGCAGTAGCTGAAACCCTAGGTCCAACTACACCATACATAATAATCGCTATTGTGGCTTTAGTATGCGTGATGCCGCTCGCGAGAACGATGGCGCGTAGAAGCGCAATCTAAACGAGGAAACTTTTAATTTCGAACCATATTCTTAATCTAGAGCCCTCTAAACGGAAATCGCGAACGAATCACTCAGTAATGGTGAAACTCAATCGTGTATAAGCAAGGCGCGGTTGAAAGGATAGCGGGACCAGTAGTTGTAGCCAAGAATATGTTAGGCGCACAAATGTATGAACTTGTAAAAGTGGGTGAGACAGGTCTCATAGGAGAAGTAATACGAGTTGAAGCGGATAAGGCTACAATACAGGTCTATGAAGAGACTACAGGAATCAAACCAGGGGAGAAAGTAGAGAGAACTGGAAAACCGCTCTCAGTCGAACTTGGTCCAGGGGTTATCAGCCAAATATACGATGGAATACAGAGGCCGCTACCTGTCCTAAGAGAGACGGTGGGAACATTCGTTAGAAGAGGAGTCACAGCGCCCGCAATAGATCGGAAGAAGAAATGGCACTTCACACCGAAAGTCAAACAAGGCGAGAAGGTCACGGGAGGAGATGTACTGGGCACCGTACCCGAAACAGTGCTGGTAACCCATAGAGTACTAGTTCCTCCGGAGTTATCAGGCAAGATAAAATCGATAGTCAATGAAGGAGAGTACACAGTCACAGAAGACATAGCGGAACTCGAAACAGGAAAAGAAACAGTCAAACTCCAATTAATGCACACGTGGCCTGTAAGAAGAGCCAGACCATTCAAAAGAAAGGTCCCAGCAGACACACCTCTCATCACAGGCCAGAGAATAATGGACTTCTTCTTTCCAGTAGCCAAAGGAGGAACAGCAGCAATCCCAGGAGGCTTCGGCACAGGTAAGACCGTTATGCAGCATCAGCTTGCGAAGTGGGCTGATGCTGAGGTTATTGTCTACGTCGGTTGTGGGGAGAGGGGGAATGAGATGGCTGAGGTTCTTGAGGCTTTTCCAAAGCTTCAAGATCCTAGAACAGGACAGCCGTTGATGTCGCGTACTACGCTTGTTGCGAATACTTCGAATATGCCTATTGCAGCTCGTGAGGCAAGCGTCTACACGGGCATAACTATAGCTGAGTATTTCAGAGATATGGGCTACGATGTAGCCTTGATGGCTGACTCCACGTCAAGATGGGCAGAAGCATTACGGGAGATATCAGGTAGACTTGAAGAGATGCCTGGGGAGGAGGGATACCCAGCTTACTTAGCGTCGAAACTGGCGGAATTCTATGAGAGAGCAGGAAGGGTCGAGGTTTTAGGAAGTGAGTCTAAACTTGGATCAATATCGGTCTGCGGAGCTGTCTCACCGCCAGGTGCCGACTTCTCTGAGCCTGTTACACAGAACACGCTTCGAATAGTGAAGGTCTTCTGGGCCCTTGAAACAGCGCTAGCCCAAAGAAGGCATTTCCCTGCGATAAGCTGGTTGACGAGTTACTCTCTCTACCTCGATTCTCTTGAAGACTGGTTCAAGAAGGAGGGTGGAAGCGAGTGGATCGATCTGAGGCGTGAGGCCATGTATATTCTCCAAAGGGATGAGGAGTTGAGGGAGATAGTTATGCTCGTCGGTCCTGATGCTCTCTCAGAAAGTCAGAGGCTCATCCTTGAGGCTGCTCGAATGATCAAGGAAGACTTCCTAATGCAAAGCGCGGTGCACCCGGTCGACAGCTACTGCTCGACGATGAAGACTTTCAATATGATTAAACTGATAATGAAGTTTCATGATCGAATGAAAACCGCAGTGGAGCGTGGAGTGCCGCTTCCACGTATATTGGAACTACCTGTGAAAGAAGACATAGCCAGAATGAAGATTCACCCGCCGAAGGAATTCGATAAGATCGCTGAAGACACAGCTGCGAAGATTGACTCTCAATTCAATCAACTTGTCACAGAATATCTCGGAGCAGGTGGCGAATGAGATGTCAACTATAGGAAGAGAATACTCAACCATCCGCGAGATCTCAGGTCCCCTCGTCTTCGTTGAATATATAAGAGGAGTCGGATTCGGGGAACTCGTCAGAGTCTCGACACCCCAAGGAGAAGAGAGGCGTGGGCAGGTCTTGGAAGTAAGCGAAAATGTAGCCGTTGTACAAGTCTTCGAAGGAACCTCCGGCCTTGACATATCTCGCACAACGGTAAGATTCAGCGGTGAAACGATCAAACTGCCAGTTTCTTCAGATATGCTGGGTAGGATATTCGACGGTAGTGGGAGACCTATCGATGGCGGACCCAGGATAATACCTGAAGACTACTGGGACGTGCATGGGGCTCCAATAAATCCTTACGCTAGAGCCTACCCTCGAGAGTTCATTCAAACAGGAATATCAGCCATAGATGGAATGAATACGCTTGTTAGAGGACAGAAGCTCCCTCTCTTCTCAGGATCAGGTCTCCCTCACAATACTACAGCAGCCCAGATTGCCAGACAAGCCAAAGTCAGGGGCACAGAAGAACCTTTCACGACGGTCTTCGCGGCGATGGGCATAACTGCAGATGAGGCACGGTTCTTCAGAGAGGACTTCGAGAAGCAAGGGGCATTCGAACATGTTACGATGTTCGTCAATCTAGCGGACGATCCGGCTATAGAACGCATCCTAACCCCGCGACTTGCATTAACCGCTGCAGAATTCTTCGCGATCAAGCTGGGTATGCATGTCCTAGTAATCTTGACAGATATGACTAACTACGCGGAGGCGCTGAGAGAGATCTCTGCAGCACGAGAGGAGGTTCCAGGGAGAAGAGGATATCCAGGCTATATGTACACCGACTTGGCTACGATCTACGAGAGGGCTGGCCGTACTCATGGTGGAAAGGGATCCATAACACAGATGCCTATTCTCACTATGCCGCATGATGACATAACTCATCCTATTCCAGACCTGACTGGTTATATTACTGAAGGCCAGATAATCGTCGATAGAGGGTTGCATAGGAAAGGCATATACCCGCCTCTCGATGTTTCACCTTCGCTCTCACGATTGATGAGGGAAGGAATTGGCAAGGGGAGGACAAGGGAAGATCACCGGGAAGTTTCAGACCAATTGTATTACGCTTATGCTGAAGGTCGGAGCTTCAGAGATCTAGTCGCAGTAGTAGGTGAAGAAGCTCTTTCATCCAGAGACAAGCTCTACCTGAAGTTTGCGGACGTTTTTGAGAGGCGTTTCGTCAATCAAGGGGTCTATGAGGATAGGGATATCGATCAAACACTAGACCTAGGCTGGGAACTCCTATCGATGCTTCCTGAAACCGAGTTGAAACGTATAGATCCATCAACGATCAAGAAATATCATCCTAAGTATAGGCTGAAGGCTACAGCGTAATGTCTCAGATTCTAACGGGGATCCATCCTACACGGATGGAGCTGCTCGCTTTAAGGAAGAGGAAGCAGATAGCTGAAAGGGGTGGAGACCTGCTCAGAGAGAAATTGGACGCCCTCATGATCGAGTTCTTCCAGTTCGTCCGCGAAATCTCCGCTCTACGAATGCGCTCTCAACAACTTCTCTCAGACGCATACTTACAATTCTCGGAGTCCCAAGTCTCGCTGGGCTTCACAAAGTTGGAAGAAACATCTCTAGGAGTAGACGATCGTTTTTCGCTCGACACAAAGTCCAGAAACGTGATCGGCGTCGCGATCCCGTTCGTCCAGATCAATGTGAAAGCGATCAACGGAGTTCCATACAATATGCTCGAAACCTCAGCGAAACTCGATGAAGCAACCGCGAAGATGGTCGACGCTGTGAGAGCTGTAGCTGAACTGTCAAGCTCGCAAGCAGCTATAATCAAATTGGCGGAAGCGATAGCCTCTACGAAGCGGAGAGTAAACTGTCTAGAGTTCATAATAATACCTAGAATGCTCAATACTATCCGGTATATCGAGATGCATCTCCAAGAAAGAGAAAGAGAAGACTTCTTCAGATTGAAGAGAATCAAAAGACGTTTAGAGGAAGAGAAAAGAGCAGCTGTAGCATCCTAACATAGCTGGAGTATTCGACGAAGTTCAGATAGCGACTTGATCACCCAGTCTGCTTTCACATTAACTCGCCAGTCTCTTCTACAGATAAGGACTGTTTTCATTCCAGCTATCTTCGCGCCTTTGATATCGGTAAAGGGTTTGTCTCCAACGAAGACGCATTCACTGGCGGTTACTCCAAGTTTCCTCGCGATCAATTCGTATGGTTCTGGGCTGGGCTTCGTTTTCGCTGTATCCTCTCCTGCGATCACGATCGCATCAAAGAAATGTTTGAATGGTAGTTTATTGATTCTCCACGTTTTCATGCCCTTTAGACCGTCTGTATCTGAGAGTAGCCCTAGAAGGCGGCCTTTCTTCTTCAAATAGTGTAGCGTACTCAAAGTGTCTCTATATGGTTTGCTCGATCTCGCATACGTATGCCAATATGCTGCCGTCAATTTCCTTACGAAAGCTCTTGGAAGAGCTACGTTCACGCCAAGATTGTTTACGATCGTCTGCCACCATTTTTCCCGATCATACTTGTCTTCTAGATTCATCTCGTCTTCGAAACTGCTGATTTTTCTGAGTATCTGAGGCTTCTTCAAATTCAACTTCTTGTGCTTCAGGTGCTCATTAATCATTTGAGTTATCTTCGCGTGAGCTTTCCGAATACCTTTCTGAGCGTCGATCAAGGTCTCATCAAGGTCGAAGATCACAGCCCTGACTTTTGTAGACGACATAGCTACAATAGGCTCCTAGGGTAGAAACCCCATTTTCTTCAGCTCACCTCTCAGGTTTGTCTCCCATAGCGTCATGTCTTTCTTCTTGAACTTCTTACTCCAATGCTGTGCCCAACTGTGTACGCCTTTTTTGAAATAGTTCATTTCGAGCAGAGTTCTGTTCGCCTCTCTATAGTAATTACGCATCATTCTTTCATCAGGCGTAATGTACCTGTTTTTATGCATGACCGCCTTGAGAGGCCATCGCGGTCTCTTTGGAGGGCTCTCAGACGGATATCCGATGCAGAGAAGTAGAATTGGTAACACATTAGCTGGAAGCTGAAGGATTTGAGCTATTCTTCGAGGCGACTTCCAGACAGATCCTACGAATACGGAACCTAATCCCATTATTTCAGCGGCGGTCACAACGTTCTCTGCGACTAGTGTGGAGTCAATAATTCCAAGAATCAATTTGTAGATGTGACCGAGTTCTGTATCGACTTCTAACATTTCGAATAGTTTGAGCGGGCGTGCCCAGTCGCAGCAGATGATGATCCAAACCGGCGCTTCTTCCATACATCCTTGTCGACCTATCGCGTCAAAGATACGCTCGCGCTTTTCATCATCGTCTACAATTATGAGGCTGTACGGTTGAACTCCACAATTCGACGGAGCTCTTTGTCCTACTTCGACCAGTTTCTTAAGAATTCTCTTCGAAACGGGTGTTCTCTCAAACTTTCGTATGCTCTTCCTCTCAATCATAGGCTTCAAGGCGGCTGCTTGTATCCTTCTCAATGAGCATCCTTTCCTTTATCGCTACTAGTGGAATAGACGTTAATAGCCCTACAGCTGTGACTACGAGAAATACTGATTGTGGGTTAATTCTAATCCAAATTAGACTTCCAAGGTAGGGGGAGATCGCGCCTACCAATGCTGAAACGGTAGTTATTAATCCAATCGTAGAAGCCCTACTCTCCATCGATGTTAAATTGGATGTTAATGTTTGGTTCGCTATAGTGAAAAGCTGCGTGAAGACTCCTGTTAGGGTGTAGATGCCAATCGCAAAGAAGATGCTGGGTGAATGTATCCACGGGATTATCAAGGCTGATGAACAGATATTGGTTAGAATCATTAACGTCCTAGTTCCAACTTTTCTAATGATCTTTCCAGCTGGCAAACTTATCATGAACTGCGCGAATGAACTCGCAGAGAACATTAGTCCCAACTCAAACTTTGAGATCTTCAAGACCTCTGTTGCGAAGACTGGAACATAAGGGAACATCACTCCATAGACGAATCCGACCATCGATGACACAACGGCTAGAACTTTCAGATCGCGACCCAAATGTGGAAAAGGGTTTGAAGGTCTTTCGATCTTGATAGAGTCAAAGGTCTTTTCACGCTTGGCGGTAAAGGTTTCCCGAATCCAAACCAGCCTTATCAGAGAGCCGCTTATCCCCAAGAATCCGGCGCCATAAAGAATTGTCGAGAATCCGCCGAAGCCATAGAGATAACCGCCTACCATTGGGCCTACGAAGTAGCCGATGAATACGATGAAGAAGAATGTTCCGAAAGCGTTTCCCCTCTCCTCATCTGGAACGGATTCCGCTATGATCGCTGTATACGCAGGTTGATAGAAAGTAGACATCAAAGACTGAATAAACAGCATAATGACTGCCAACTGCCATGAACCTATTAGCGCCAGCAAGAAGTAGCAGAGAAACCCTGCGAAATTACCCACCACTATCAACATCTTTCTCCCGAAGCGATCAGCTATCATTCCGCCGGGGAGGATCACTATTGCTATAGCGAAAGATAGAAGAGCGAACGCTAATCCAACTTGATTGATATCTGCACCGAGCGACATCAAATAAAGCGATGTAAACGGCTGGAAGGTCTGAGAGGCAAAGTTCAGTAGAAATCCTGTAAGACTGAGCACTAGGACATTGGTTTCCAAGGAGATAAATTCAATAATCTTCCGCTTCAAATAAGTCGTATTCATAGTTCATACTTCATCGATTGTGAATGCCAATCTACATCAACGCAACATTATCTGGAGCTTCATGAAGAATATTATTCTACGGATATATTTGGACTCCTTGCTTCGGATCCCGGGTTACCTTCCTAAATTCCTCGATTATTCTCCGAGTAACAGCTCCGACTTTTCCATCCTCTATAATTCTTTCAGCTATCTTCGTTACCGGCACGATTTCGGCGTATGTTCCAGTCAGAAAGACTTCATCCGCACTTATCAATTCCGATGGCGTGATATCTCTCTCTGTTACACGGAAAGCAAGTTTCGACGCTATCTCTATAACTGTGCCTCTAGTTATGCCACAGAGGATTCCTGCAGTCGGAGGAGGCGTCGCCACATCGTCGTTCTTGACGATGAATAGGTTGCATGTGGGCGCCTCCGAAACGAACCCTCTCGTGTCTAAGAGTACGGCTTCGTCTGCGCCTGCGTCGAACGCCTCCAATTTCGCCAGCATACTATTCAAATAGTTCAGTGACTTGACTTCATGAGATGTAGCATCTACACGATCTCTTCTTATCCAAGCGATAACCGCGCTTATCCCTTTCTCTTGAGCTTCAACCCCGAAAGGCGGTCGAAGGGGTTCTGTGATTATGATTATACTCGCCTTTGGACATTTTCGAGGGTCAACTCCAAGATCTCCGAACCCTCTAGTTACAAGAAGTCGGATATATGCATCACGCAGATTGTTTCTACGAAGCGTCTCTAGAACGGCATCTATCACTCCCTGCTTGGCCAAAGGCATCGTCAACTTAATCGCATGAGCAGACCTGAAGAGCCGATCTATATGCTCCTTAAGCTTGAACACCGATCCGCCATAAGCTCTTATCCCTTCAAAGACGCCGTCGCCATAAAGTAAGCCATGGTCGTAGACCGATATCTTCGCTCGGGATTTAGGGTAGAAAGCACCATCAATGTATACCAGTAGCTCCTTCATGGCCACAATCGTTCACCATAGGCGTGGCAGTCTAATAGAAACTTCTGAAGATATAAAAGAGTTAGCAGCATGCTCCGCCCAAAGAATCGATAACGCAGCAAAGCTTTCGACTTGGTGAGTAGTTAAGGCTAAAAGCCATATCTGTACAGTGCTATTCTCAAGCATAAGGGCCGGTCGTCTAGTCTGGTCTTGGACATCCGCCTTACACGCGGAAACCTTGGAGGCCGCATGGTCGGGAGTTCAAATCTCCCCCGGCCCACCAAAGACTTTTCCATTTCTGGAAGCCCTTTTTCGTCTAAATTTCCATTCCTAGTCAGTTGGTTACTAGTAAAGTTGCTAGTAAAAACGGTTCCTTCACTGTTGATGAATGCTTTCAGAAAGCTATGGGTCAACAACCCAGAGGGTGGATTCTGCAAAAAATTAAGATACCACGGGTTTAACCGTGGGGCTCCATTAAAGTTGGTTTAGTATCTGGTTGATTTTGTATTGACATAAGGATTTCAGTTCAGGGACAGGTTTAAGGAAACTTTCTATTATCCTCGGCAAATTTTCTTTGCTTTTCGATTCGAATCTTAATGTTAGCACAGGTTCAGTAACAGAGATTCTTATGAGTCCCCAGCCGTCATCAAAATCTACTCTTACACCGTCGACAGTTAAAACTTTATCAAAACTACTTTTTATTTTCTCGAGGATCTGTTCATTATCATTTTTTTCATAAGGTATTCGTATGTCAGGGGTAGTGTAATAACGAGGTATATCTGATAACAGTTCATCTAAAGATTTGTTTGTTTCGGAAATAATTTTTCCGATAAGAAGAGAGGAGTAAAGCCCGTCGTCACCACCCCAAAAATGGTCGTAAAACAGGTGTCCACTTATTTCGCCGCCGAAAATACAGTTTTCTGTTATCATTCTTGTTTTGATAAAGGTATGTCCTGATTTTTCCATTATCGGTATACCTTTATTTTTGATTGTTTCTTCTTCAACTATACTTGAACATTTTATGTCATAGACAATTTTTCTGCCTGGATTTGTTTTTAATATATAACGCAATAACAATACAATAATTTTATCTGTTTCAATTATATTTCCTCTGTTATCAGTGAACCCAACACGGTCGCCGTCACCATCATAACATATGCCATAATCGGCGTTTGATGACTTAACACTGTTACTGAGCTCAATCAGATTTTCTTTTATTGCCGGATTGGGTTGATGGCTAGGGAAATTTCCGTCCATTTGGCAATTCAATTTTTTGACCTTGAATCCCATATCCTTAAAAACTTTCGGCGCTATTTCTGAATAACATCCGTTTGAAGCATCTATTACAACTAAGAGATTAGAAAATCGAGTCTCCTTAAATTTGTTTTTAATAAACCCAATATATTCGTCTGTTAAATCTATTTTCTGTAATTTACCTTTGTTTTTTTCTGTATTTATTCTATTGTGTTCAAAACTGTCTTTAATTTGTTCTAATTCTTCTTCCGTGATAGGCAGTTTACCCAGGATCAGTTTAAGTCCATTATACTGTTTCGGGTTATGTGATGCTGTAACCTGAAGCCCTGCGTCTGCTTTCAAAAATTCTTTAGCAAAATAAAAAAGTGGTGTAGGTACAATTCCAATATCAATTACATCACAACCCGATTCAATTAAAGAGTTGATGATCCGTTCTTTTAATATAGGTGTGCTTATTCTTACATCGCCACCAACAACGATTCGTGGTAGACTGTAATTCTTGTATAATTGAACTGCTACAGCATTTCCTATTTTTGCAAATATATTTTGATCGAGTTCCTCACTGTAAACTCCGCGTATATCACATGATTTGAATATACTCATTATATATACCCGCTGAACACGGTGGCGTGCAGTCGCGTCACGTAGGGCTTCATTGTACCGACTTCAGTCCAAGTCCCCATCGAGCTCTCAGCAGCCACATCTTCAGCTTCTTCTATGCTGAGACCTTCCGGTTCAACGTAGAAATCACAGACAACCTCATCCTCTCTCGGTTCATAGCTCAAATCAACGAAGTCTATATACTTCATCTCGCCACCGAAGAAATTGAATTAGACGGATAAGATAAGACTTTTGCACGATAAACTCGAAACCGATTAGTGGAGAAGCGAAAATGCATACATAGCTATTGCGGAAGAGAATGGGACAGTGAAATTGTCGAAGTGTTTGATAGGTCCGACTGTGACAGCTTCAACTATCGCGCCAACGAGCGCTCCGATCAAACAGGTCAACGCAACTGTCGACATATCGATGCTCAATATGCCTGACCGGATCGAAACTGTGTAAGCGAGTAGTGCGCCCAAATAGCTTAGAATGAACATTATGATAGAGCCTTCGACGGTCTTATCTGAATTAGGGTAGCGATGTCTTCGTCTCAGTAGAGGCGCAAAAGTTGCTGCTCCACCGTCTCCCCAAGCCATTATCATAATTGATGCCATGGCGATATGCCTGAAATCCCATGCTAAAGCCACCAAAACGCCTATCGAAATGATATAGTACGCCGGGCCGAATGCGTGAGCTCTTGAGTATTTCTTCTCATCCACCATACTTGTTGTTATGAAGCTCCGTTTCTTGAACGTCAATGCTGTTGCGGTGACAACTCCGATACCGACTGGGATTAAGAAAGGATAGTATCAATCAGAGAAGAATGGTAAGAAGAATAGTGTCATCCCTGCAAGCAGGTGGATGGAGTGTCTCGTTGTTAACGGACCTAGATTTAACCGTCTTCTACAGTACTCGGAAATTGCGATTATCAAGAATACGATAATATACACCAAGACTACGAGCTCCATATCGAACCATGAAACCGCCATAGGTTGGCTCTCTGCTCTCCAGCGTTGCTAATCATCACTTATACATTCTCATATGCCTAACTAGTGAGCTTGTTTTCTCGATTGTCTAGCTTAGTTTCTCCATTACCTCTAAGAACTTCTCTATCTCTTCGTTCGTATTATAGCAGTGAGGCGATACTCTAACCGCTCCATAACGTCCAGATACAGAGATGCCATCTCTATCAAGCTTCGCCACAGTCCTACTCGGATGCGGATCCTTGAAACATATTATCCCACTTCTATGCTCAGGTTCGAGAGGTGTAACTATCCTTCTTCCAATTTGACTCAAGCCATCTGCCAATCGCTGAGTCAAACTCAGAATTCTGTGAAATTGGCCCGGCATGTTATTTCTAATCGCAAAGGACAATGCCGCTTTAGCTCCAGCGATCGTTATGACGGATGGCGTTCCCCATTCAAATCTCGTTGCTATATCCGAGACTACAGCATCATCTATGTTGTACGGTTTCCCAAAGACGTCTCTCCTCTCAATCGTTCTTGTAGCAACCATGTCCTTGACTCCCCACCATCCAGTAACTGTAGGATGAAGCTTTGGGATGAGCTCTTTTCTAACGTACATGAAAGCAGGAGAATGCGGCCCTAGGAGCCATTTATACACCCCGCTGACAAGTATGTCTATTTTCAGTTCCTCGACATCAATCGGCAACGCTCCTAATGCTTGAAAGGCATCTACTAAAACGATTGCCTGATGACTGTGCGCTACTTCTGCAATCTCCTGCAAACTTTCCCTGTAGCCGTTTTTTGTACTCTCCCATCCCTGTTTCTCAGGACTCCAACATCCTTCGGAAAGCCTGCTCTTCTTCTGGCATGCCAAACATAGATGTTCGTTGGGAAATTCCGATCACTTAAAACAGCGTTTCCAGAGCTCTTGTACTTGAGGCTTGTTGCGATCGAGATTACACCTGAAGTAACGTTCGCGACGAGAGCAACTTCATCAAACGATGCACCTATCAATTTCGCGAAGAGCTTCCTAGCATCAATCACACCCTGAAGCCATTTATGCCAGTAGCTGCCATGGTCCTTCCATTCCTGAAGGAATTTATTCATCGCTTTTATGACAGGAAGTGTAGGCGGTGCAGCTCCAGCATTGTCAAGATATATTCGCTTTCTCGTGATCGGGATTTGCTCTCGTATCCTCGTGAGCTTCAACATTCACACCTCAGGTATCGTTAATCCTGTATGAACACTATTTATGCGAGACGAAATAGCCGTAAAGATGCAGTAAACTGGTCTTAGGTCGGTGGCCGGGTTCTTTGTTAACCTTAAGAGTTGATAAACTAGAGTAGAATAGAAGGAAGCGTCATGAAACCTTACGAAAGAGTGTCAGCTGCAATTAACCTTGAGGAGCCAGATAAAGTCCCAGTCGCTCCTCAGATCACTTATACGACAGCCCGTGTGTTCGGAATCAAGTTTTCCGAAGCTATGCGAAATGCAAACACTCTAGCAAAAGCTCTGATTGCAGGGTATACGGCTTTCGGCTACGACGGCGTCTACGTCGGATGGGAGTCCTCATTCAACATCATCGCTGAGACGATGGGATGCAAACTCAAAGAGTACGACGACAGTCTACCATCAGTATCTGAACCCCTAATCAAAGACGAATCGGATCTGAGCAGAGTGAAGATTCCAAACCCTCAAACAGATGGACGGCTGCCAATACATATCGACGCACTCAAAATGGTAAATGAACGAATAGGGAGAGAGGCTGCGATATTCAGCTATACCCCGGGCCCGTTAACATTGGCTGGAATACTCAGGGGCACCGAGAAGCTACTGATGGAGCTCTTGACGAATAAGAAGTTCGTTCACGAAATAGTCAAGGTCGCAGCTTCTGCTTGCATGCAGTTCGCTCTAGCCAAACTTGATGCAGGTGCTGAGATAATAGTAGTTGGGGATCCCACTTCTTCATCGAGCGTCATCTCTCCAAGAATGTTTGATGAGTTCTCATATCCTTACCTCAGCGTGATCCTTTCATCAATAAGAAAGCATGGGGGAACACCGTCTCTACATATATGTGGAAATACTACGCCGATCCTAAAGCGGATGTCTGAAACCGGAGCGGAAATCCTTGAGTTAGATAGCGTTGTTGACTTAGCTACCGCGAAGAGAACGATCGGTAGGACGATATGTCTTCAAGGCAATATCGACCCAGCGAGAACGTTGATGATGGGCGCCCCAAAAGATGTGCTTGTAGAAGCTAGAAAATGCATCGAAGTTGCGAGTGAAGGCGGAGGCTTCATTCTCAGTTCAGGGTGCGAGATACCTCTGGATGCTCCTCATGAGAATGTTAAATCCATGGTCGAAGCCGCTAGAAGATATGGAGGCTATAGTTAGAGAGGAAAGGGAGCCTATTTGAACAGAGATGAATTCCTTGAAGAGTTATCCAGATCCATTCTCGAATTGGACGCTCGAAAAACACTGGCATATACGAGAAAGGCGCTCGATCTAGGCTTAGACCCATTCGAGGTGATTGATAGAGGACTATCTAAAGGCATGAAAGAGATGGGTGAAAGATTCACTCGAGGCGACATCTACATTCCTCACCTCGTCCTCGCCGCCGATATCATGAATGAGTCATTGAAGATCCTCAAACCGAAATTGCTTCAAATGAAAGAACGAGAAGAAACTGCTGCTAAAGTCCTGATAGGGACAGTGCAGGGAGATATTCATGATTTAGGGAAGAATCTAGTTGCGACAATGCTGACCGCCTCAGGCTTCAACGTAGTCGATCTTGGAAGAGATGTTCCGACGAGCACAGTCATCGAGAAAGTTAAGGAGCATAAGCCTGATGTTGTTGGATTGAGCGCTCTAATGACGACCACAATGCTTGAACAGCGCAAAGTCGTCGACAGCCTAAAGGATACCGGCCTCAGAAACAGTGTCAAGGTATTGGTCGGAGGAGCGCCAGTCTCCTTTGAATGGGCCAAAGAGATCGGTTCCGATGGATATGCTGAGAATGCTCTCGAAGCGGTCAAGATAGCCAAGGTCATCGTTTCAAAGTGAAGGGGCAGTCTCAATGGGCAGATCCTCCTCAAAGCCGAGAATGCGTTTTCTAAACGACGAGACGATTGAGAGGATACATCTGGGCGCAATGAGCGTTCTTGAGAAAACAGGGGTCATGTTCAACAATCAGACAGCTCTAGAACTTCTAGCTGAAAACGGGGCTACAGTTGATTTTGAGAGAAAGGTAGCCAAGATTCCCTCGAGTCTTATAAAAGAAAAGCTCGAAGAAGCGCCCTCGAAGATCACACTCTACGATAGGGATGGCAGACCAGCGCTTCATGTTGAGAAAGATAACGTGTATTTCAATCCCGGGTCAACTGCAATCAATATCCTAGATAGTGAGACAGGCGAGATCAGGAAACCTGTCACGAGAGATCTTGAAGACCTCGTCAAATTGACAGACGCTCTGAACAATATGCATGCTCAAAGCACCGCCCTTGTTGTTTCGGACGTTCCTGAAGCCATCGTAGATAGATACAGGCTCTACACAGTACTCAAAGGATCCAAGAAACCTGTAGTCACAGGCGCGTTCACCGTCGAAGGGCTGCATGATATGAAAAACATGCTTGCCGCTGTCATGGGAGAAGACAAACTTGCTGAGAAACCGCTGGCGGTATTCGATGTATGCCCCTCACCTCCACTCATGTGGAGTTACATAACTTCGCAAAATCTTATCGATTGTGCTCGATATGGAATCCCTGCAGAGATCGTCTCCATGCCACTTTCAGGCGCGACTGGTCCAGCTTCTTTGGCTGGTACAATAGTTCTTCATACTGCCGAGACATTAAGTGGCATAGTTCTCGCTCAACTATCCGAGTCAGGGGCTCCTGTAATCTACGGCGGCTCTCCCGCAGTATTCGATATGAGATATGGAACGACGCCTATGGGAGCCGTTGAGACGATCATGATCGACTGCGCCTATGGAGAGATAGGGAAGCATTACGGCTTGCCGACCCACGCATACATAGGTCTCAGTGACTCCAAACTTGTTGATGCTCAAGCTGGCTTCGAATCAGGAATAGGCTTGGTGATGGGCGCTCTCGCCGGAATCAACATCATCTCGAGTGCGGGTATGCTGGACTTCGAAAGCTGTCAGAGCCTCGAAAAGCTTGTGATAGACAACGAACTTTGTGGCATGGCATTGAGGGTTGCCAAGGGGATAGATGAGAATGATGAGTGCTTGGCTGTCGATCTTATCAAGGAGATAGGATCGGGAGGACATTACTTAACGACTAGACATACTCTAAACTGGTTTGCGAGGGAACAGTATATGCCTTCAGCTATTATTGACAGGATGGATAGAAAAGCTTGGAAAGAGCATGGTTCAAAGAACTCTTTTCAAAGAACTAGGCTAGCAGTGCGGAAGATCCTTCAAGAACATATGCCCGAACCGCTTGCTCCTGATGTAGAGAAACAGCTGACAGAAATCGCCAAGGCGATCTTTGAGAAAAACATGGTTGGCATCTGAGCGGTAAGGCATCTAATCCATGCATACGAATCATCCAAAAGAGTTATCATGAAGTTTCCTACATGCTTTGATCTTCTGGTGCGTTCCGATGCTTTCAGCCGTGCTGTTCGACTTGGGTGGAACACTAGTCTACCAAGACAAGGCTCCGGAAGTTCAAGAGGCTAGGCTGAGAAGCCTGAACGTATCCTTACGAGATCGCGGCCAAAAAATAGAGCTCTCACGAATGAGACGCGTGTTCGATGAAGTATTCAAGCCAATATATTCCCGTTGTGAGCAAACGGATACTGAAGTCCCTTTGGAAGAACCATTCAGAGACTTTCTGGCTAGACTGGGAATACAAGCTGATGATCCGCAGTTCATTCAAGATGCGTTGGCCGACTTTCTGAGGCCTGAGATAGAGTCTTGCAAATTGTATCCTGACACGACAATGCTTCTGTCAACTTTGAAAGATATGAATCTGAAACTTGGTCTTGTCTCAAACGCAAGTAGCCACACAGTAATCACTGTAATTATTGACAGATTGAACATCGCAAGATTCTTCGATGTTGTAGTTACATCAGCACAGCTAAAACTCAGGAAACCTAAGCCCGAGATCTACAACAAGGCTTTAGAATCTCTTAGAGTAGACCCGAGTGAAGTCGTGATGGTCGGCGATACTGTCAAAGGCGATATTGGAGGAGCTAAGAACTTGGGGATGAAAGCCATTCTCGTCAAACGAACGAATAGCAAGATAGAAGAAGGCCCCGATCCCGATGCCGTTGTTGAGAACCTTGTAGACATCCTCTCTGTTATCAAGGATTGGATGGGGCATTAAACTTTCTTTTTTTCCTTCGCATTTGCACCATATCCTTATATCTGTCCTATAAGGTGGCACTAATGCCAAGAAAGGCGCAAATAACAAAACCTAAACCTTTACCAGAAGCCTCAAAACAGGCAACGAGAGAAATGGCTATACTAGGAGCGTTAACTGAACTTAGAGGAAAAGCCAAAATAAGGTAAATTTTGGACAGAACAGGAATCCCGCGGAGAACCCTGTTTCGCGACCTTAGACATCTCCACAGCAAGCGGCTAATTGACAAGGATTGAGGGTTCACGTTATCCCTGAGAAAATGAACGCATCCATCTACGATCCATCCTTTCAGCCAAACAGACCTCCAGAACCTTAGACGACCAAATTCCACACCGCCTATATGATTGGATTGAGTGCGAGGACTGCCGAGAAACAGAAATAGTATTTCCATCCATTGATACGATCGAAGCAAACATAAGTAAACTACAGAAAATAATAGCGGATATTCGCCGAAAGGTTTTGCATCCGACATCCGAGTGCACTCAATGCTGTGGAGTCAAGTTTAACACAACTGAAGACGGAAGAGAAGTATGCGCGAAATGCGGCTTAGAAAGGAGCTAGAGACACTACAGGATACTAACTTATACGGAAAAGAAAATGTAGGTGTTCAAGCTCCCTCGACGACAATCATTGTAAGCGTCGATCTGACCTTGCCGAGCCTACGAATCTCCGAAGTTACAATTTCCTTAAGTTTATCCATAGTCTCAGCTTCAACCTTCGCAACTATATCGTACACCCCGTAGACGGCGTAGGATTCCTTCACGTTCGGCAGCTTCCTCAGTTGCTTTAGAACTTCGTCCTCAGACCCTACCTCGGCGTTTATCAACACGAACGATACAGGCATCTTCAACCAGCTCCACATAAGCAACTTTGATCTCAAGAGTGCTAAAAAGTTATCCCAGTAGCTCTTTGCATCTCTTAGGAAGCCTCTTTGACAATACTGCAGTCGAAACAACTGTGGTCCCTAAAAGAGAGACGAGAACCACTCGCAGCGACGAGGGTTCTGGGATAGGCGTTAGAGATACTGTTACTAGACCAAACGCCTCACCACACTCAAGCGCCAAAGCTCTAACCCCGATTGAGTAGGTCGATGTCTCTGTAGAGTTCCTTTTGAAAAGCCCAATACCGTGGAGTCAAAGAAAACGTTAAAGACTGACACAGCGAAACGCTATCGAAAAGCTGAACAAGAAGCTTAACGCAAAACAGATAATTCGCTTTTACAGTTTTATTGGCTGGACCATTCTTGAGAGAGTTGCAAGTTTGTCTGCATATTGAGGGAGACGTAACTGAGTGCAGTCATGCAACTCTTTCTCTCCAGACATCAACTTAATCGCAAAGACATAGCAACTAGGCTCAGAGCATTCCTTGCAGTTGGTCTTAGGGAGACTGTTGTAGATCTCGGCGAGATTCACCTTCTTTCTCAATTCTAGTAAATCGCTTTCAGGTTTTCCGTGAGAGATAGAGTAGGCGAAGACGCGATTTATCAAGTCCTTGAGTTCCTCTAAGAGCTTCCTAGCCTCATCCCTATCTTTCACATACGTCATACTGATCTTTCCAGTTGAGAACAGCGTCACCATTCGTCTCTGCCGCTTGTAAGTGAGTGAGCCCAACGTTTCGGAGTAGTTTGACCCATGTATGTACAGGTACAGGATTTCGAGAACTTCGCTTAACGGTCTATCGGCTTGGGCGAGAAATTTTACTCTCTCGGAGTCTGAAAGGCATGGCGTGACCTCAGTAACCGCTATATCATGGACAAGTTTGTCTTTTAGAAGCAACCCCATCAGATCGCTGTCTTCCCTCCCCAAGTTCTTTTTCATTGGCTAACATCCCTCCACCTTACGATGAGCATCTTAACGAGATCTGGAGCCAGTATCGAACTAGTTACCTTTAAATCTCTCGCGTTTCAGACGTATTCGGGTCGAGGCGGATTTACTAAGGGTGAGATTACGCGAAAGCGAAGTAACCGCGGGTCCTTTGAAATATCTTCTCTCTAAAATCCATAATCAGTACTTTGCAAGGTGGATGGTTTTTCGAGTTAAGTGGCCATTGTTGGCTTTGTAGAACTAATTATCCGGACTGGTCAGAATGAGTAGGGCAAATGGAACGAAACCGCTCTGGTTATCCCTCATAGCGATCTCCTCGGTTATTCTTGTTGAGGGGTTAGCGGGTTTTCTAGTCAACAGTCTGGCTCTCCTAGGAGACGCCGCCCACGCCTCCTTCGATGCGGTTGCAACTTTTCTTCTACTCTTAATGACGAGATGGTCACTAAAGCCCCCTGATGAGGATCATACTTACGGCCACGAGAAGGTTGAGTCCATAGGTGGGCTGATAGGCGGATTCATACTTGTGGTCTTGGCGATTGTACTCACAGGGGAATCTCTAATTAGACTCTTGGGAGGAGGGATTCCAATTCACCCCGGAGCATTAGGATTCGGCGCGATCGTCTACACTCTGTGCGTCGATATGTTCAGGATAGGGATTCTGAGGAATGCTAGTGGCAGCGCGACGGTCAAGGCGGGATTCTTTCATGCCGTCTCTGACCTTTCTTCGACTGTCGTGGCGTTGATCGGCATCACCGCAGCAAGCTATGGCTATTACCTGGGGGATGCTACGGCATCTCTGATATTGAGCGGTTTCCTCTTCTATATCAGTGGCAAGCTGATATACGAGACCGCGTTTGAATTGAGCGATGCTGTTCCAAGGACAGTTCTCAAAAAGGTGGAAAGAGAAATCGCGAGGACTAGTGGCGTGACCGGCTACAAGTCTCTCAGAGTCAGGAAAGCTGGGAAGAAAACTTACGTCCGCGTTACCGTCAACATTCCGGAATACGTCGAACTCGAAGAGGCGCACTCGATAGCGTCGAGAGTGGAGTTGAACATTAACCGAGTCGTGAGCGAGGCTGATGTCACGGTCCACATCGAACCTCTCATTGGGAAACCCCCTTTTGAGCTCAGGGTTCGGAGAATCGCTTTGGAAGCTGACGGGGTGAGAGAGGCGCATAACATCGAATTCATGAACACCCAGAGAGGGTTGTGTCTCAGCCTTCACTTGGGCGTCAATCCGAAAATGTCCTTGGAAGAGGCGCACCACGCCACGGAGCAGATCGAGAAGAGGCTGCGTACGGAATTCTCTGAACTAGCCGACGTAACCGTTCACTTGGAACCGATTGAAAATGAGTCCATAGTCGGACGCAGATTCGAGGACCACGCCATCTCGGAGGCAGTCACCAAGATCGTTGGGAGCCACAAGGAGATCATCCGAGTCGGGAAGATAATGCTTTACAAGGCAGGGACCTTCCTTCACATCGACGTGAGCTGCTCCTTTAAGAAGGATGTCCCCCTCGACCTCGCACATAGCATAGTAACGTCGATCGAGCAGGAGCTCAGGGAGAGGTTTGAGAAAGCGAAAGTCACGATACATCAAGAACCAGCCTAAGAGGAAGCTGAACGCCTCTCAATCATTCATCTGACTACACAAAGCAGAAATGACTGAAGATACTTGCCATCGACTCAGAGAGGATTGTAAAGCGTGTACTGAGGGGACTGGAGGCCGAGGTTGCGCTAGCAATAAAAAGACCTATAGATGTCCATAAAATCAAGGTTAGGTCGTACGGTGCATATAGAACCCCACGAGTAGTTTTCCCGCTGTGCGACAAGGTCATTAGGCAGCGATATCATTATTTCTTTACGGGGTAGGTGTTGAAGGTTTATCTCCTGAAGGATCCTGTGGGAGATTTCACAGAGATATTAATCCCCACTTCAAAAGCCAAAATTGACATCGTTTTGAGAAAGGACAAGTCAATTGCGATAACGAAGGTCGATGAGATTCCGAAGAATGCGAGAGAAGTCGAAGCGAACGTCAATCTTGAAGCCCTCGAAGCGATCTATGAAATGTACACTTCAATTAAAGAAATCGAGAAGAAGTCCGTAGCGGCCCTGCGAAAAGTGGTGATTCAACCTCTCTCCAACGAAGCAGAGATCAAGCGCTTAGTCAAAATTTAGAAGATATGGCGATCTCTTCTCCACCATTTTTTTTGCGTCTGTAGGAATTTTGAACTCATGCTTTTGAGACCATAGTTCAAGGCTAAAGCTATGAGATTCATCTCACGGCACTAATTTCTTGGAAAGCTCCTTTTCACCATGAGTTTTGAGAAATCTGCAGATCTCTCCCACCGTGGGATACCTATTCGCCGGAGATCCGCCTCTCGATGCGGATATAGCGCCTACCGCATTGGCAAAAATCGCAGTGTCACGAAGACTAAGCCGTTTTCTTCTTCCGAGAACAAATGCGGTGTCGAACGCATCTCCAGTGCCCGTAGCGTCGTGTACCTAGGAGGATTTCGAGAAGATTCTCTCCGTCACGTTATTTAAGCGTCTTGACAATTCGCACGAATGGTCTCTCAATGAGCTTAGGAAGCATGAAATATCTGCAGAGGTGAATTGCTTAAGCCTTGTTTTCAAATGAATCCATCTTCGTAAAACAGTTGACCTGCACATTTGAAGGAAAATAAGTCAATACTTAACTCGACCATTGATTGAGCGATCATCAATTTCATCTTAACTGTTTGCCGCAACTTGTACAGAATACAGCATTTGAATCCACTTGCGCTCCACAGTAGCGGCAGAATCTAGGCTCTTGAACGTATTCCACTTCACGACTAGATCTATCCGTAGGACGAAGGCGCTTTCTCCGAGGGAGAACGGCGAAGATTATGAGACCTCCGATTGCGAGTCCGATAAGAAAATCATAGTGTTCTATAATGGCTCTGCCAACTTTGCCGATGAGTGTCTCGTTGTCCACCGTAACAAATAGCTTTGTGCTAGTTCTCTGGTCCGTCGTATCCGCGATTACTAGGACTAGGGTATGATGTCCGTTCGAGAGCTTTCGGGTATCGATGGGAGCCTTCACATTGTAGACCAACGCGTTTTTCGTCCATTGATATTCCGTGAATTTTGCTAGGTTTATCTGGGCTTGTTCGTCTATTGTAAGTGAAATCGAGGTAAGCGGTAACTCTGGATGTGTTGCGATCAGAGATTCGAACATGACAGTATCTTTTAATGTGCTTCCGTTCTGAGGGCTATCGATCCTCACGAAGGGCTTTAGGCTCGCAGGTTCTGCTGACCTTATCGATAAGGTGAGTTTAATCGGCTCCGGGAAGGTTGAACCGCCAAAAAGAATGTTGTGAAGAATTACCGTATACTGACCAGTCCAGTGTCCTGCAACACTGGCGTACAGGGTTTGCTTCGTTCGCCCGCTTGTTGCATGCCATTCGAATGTTCCATTCCCTTTATAGTAATAAGTGTCTGTTGTTGCGATCAGCATTCCACCTGGAGCCAGAACGAAGACATCGATGCAGGTATCATTATCGACCCATTCTACCTTAACCTTTAGCAGATAAGTGTGTGGATCCACAATCTCAAAGGTATAGACTCTGGAATCTCCATATTCGTATGTGCCTTCCCAGTTGAAACCGCCGATCAGGCCATAGTTATCATAGAGCTCTCTCTTTAGGCGTCCTCCAAAAGTGGCACTACGATTATCTTGAGTCAGCGTACCGATTGCTACAGCTGAAACCGGTATAGTGGCCGATTGGCCATTGTTTCCAATAAGGCCTATCGCCCCTTCATATATACCCGGCTCTGACGAAGCCATGGTCAGTCTCAAGGTAAATCCCTTGGACGAGTTGCTTGGCACCGTTAATTTTTGACCAGTCGTCACCTCGACCCATTTCCAACGCGTCTTCCTGTAGAAATCTACTTGTATCTGGAATGGGAGAGACTGGTTTCCAAACCTCTGGTTGATTCTAAGTTGAGGGGTTCCTAGAAACTTTGCTTTGGGATTCGATATTCTCACAACCTGTGTTGTTCCGCGAGTGTATCCGTAGTTGACGAGCGCGCACTCAGAAAGTTCGACCTTTCCATCCTTGTTTTCGTCTGTCCAATCGTAGACGTAGAGGATTCTTACATTGTCAAACTTGTAGTCTCGGTCTTTGTCAAAGTACTTGAACGGGTAGCTAAGGGCTATTGATATCAAATCTGTTTCAGAAGGCATGGGAGCGAAATCTGTCAAGTTTACCCAAGTATCTTCACTATCGGCATATCCTCTGTACGTCTTGTTACCTATCAGCTCGAAGGTATACGGCTCAACTGCGATATCGATTGAGGTATTCGTAGGATTCTGTACGATAAATGTGGCTTCAGCGGTCTCATTGAAATGAAGTCTTCCAGCAAACCAAGATGGCTCCCCAACCAGCGGTTCCGCTGGGTACGGGCTGACCATATCGTATATTGCTCCTTCGAGTAACTTCTGTGAGTTGATCGATGAAGCGGTTGAGTACATGATGAATATTCTAGAAGCCGAGTTCATATCGCTCAAGACGGATGATGCAGCCGAAAAGCAATCGACCCGGCCGCACCCCTGTGAAAACACATCGTGACCTATGTCGACCGCTGTACTCATCAGAATCGTCTTGACTAGATCAGGAGGCACGTTAGTGAAGCCCTTCTTCTTCAACGATTCGATTACGAGCGCGGCGGATCCGGCTGTAAGAGGAGCAGACTCGCTGGTCCCGCCGAATATCTTGTAAGCTTTAGAAGCGTTTCCATACCCATAGAATACCATTGTTGAATCAAACGCGAAAGCGCCTATGTTGACGACATCGGGTTTAGGTGCACCAAGCGCATTTGGACCTCTTACACTCCAAGACATTACATCATCTTGTCGACCCGTCTTCTCTTGGGATTCTGCTGGTCTCCAATGCTGGCTCGTCGACGCCCCGACGTTAATGCTTAAAGAAGAGCTAGGGGATCCTGCTGTTGCGTATCCTGGCCCCGCATTTCCCATCGCGTGGACGAAGGTGGTTCCTGTGGATACTATTAACAAATCTTCCAGCAGGCTGATTACATCGTATCCGAATCCATACCCGAGGACAGGCCACTCTACGAAGCCCCAGCTGTTACTGTTCACATCAGCCTTATGTTTGCCTGTGTACTCCCATTCCAACGTCGTGCTATTGTAATCGAAACCTGAAGACCAGTACCAGCCCGATGGAATATCTCCTAGCCATAGAGCTTTTACGCCGATTATCTTGGCTTCTGGAGCAATACCCATCAGTTGTCGAAGTGTTCCGTTACCGTAGATATCGTACCTCCTAATTCCTCTCGACGCAACGTTCGCTGCTGTACAAGTGCCGTGTCCCATGAAGTCATACATTAGACAGAGAAAGTTTCCGTTGAGATCTAAACCCTCGTAGACGCGGCTCACTCCAACGTAGCCTTCTAAAGGTGAAGGCTGAATTACGTTCCAGAAGTCGTGAAAGTAGCCGCCGATCAAGCCCAACGAGAAATCTGGAACGCCGTCCCCTGTGAAATCTCTTGCTGCCATCTCTGAGCCCAATCTACATGGTGATTCATCAGCAAAACTCCAATCCAGCCAGCTCGCAGAAGGCTCTGGAAGCGTAATATTCTTCTTCGCGTAATCCTCACGGTAATCTGAAAGGAATCTGTAGTAGGCCGTTGAGATGTCGAAGTAAACATCTTCATAGACGCTAGGCTTTCTCGGATCGACATAGATAACTGGTGCCCAGATGAGAACAAGCTTCTCCAAGTTCCAGTCTTCGATTGCCTCGAAAGCCATTCCGACATGGTAGAACCCGCTCTTGGATACAATGTCGCCAACGTACAAATCATTTTGGAAAGTATAGTTTACGATCTCAGCGAGAGTGATACCGTAAATAGGCCCGGCCATACCTGTCCAAACTTTTACAGTAACATTCTTCGTCTGCAGGTAGCCGTCCGTGGCCCTGACAGTCTTATTCGTTAGAATCAAGCCCTGCTCATCAGGGTCAAAGAACAGCGGATATCCTGTTTCATTTCTCGCTAGAGCTGATGTTAGATCGGATGTAGTGAAGTCTACCCCAGTATCAACAATTGCGACTTTGACATCTTTTCCTTTTACTCCAAGAACCGTATTAGCTCTGTCTGCACCTGTGATTTCTCGAACCTTGAACATATCGAGTTCAACTTTTTCTTCCTGAGCCGCATCATTTGCAGGAAGTGAATAGTCAAGTTTCATGTCTGGAAGGATTCTGAGTACGAAAGGCAAGCTAGCGAGTTTAAGTAGATTCTCCGCTTTGACGGCTGCAGTGACCAGCCTACCTTGGCCGAATGGAAAGATGCTCAGAGCACCGGTCAATGCCCCAATTTGATCTTGATTGATTAGACCCGAGCAAACTGCAATTATTCTAACGTTTTCTTGTTGACTTGAGAGCGGTTTGTCTGACTCTGAGATCAGCTTGCGGAGTCGTGGATCTATTTTAGATTCTACTGATCTTGAGTGAGTGTTTTCTTCGAACTGAGTCGCATTCGTCTCGAAGTTGACAATTGATGTGATTTGAACTACCAGTATGAAGATAACGAAAAATCCTAAGATCTTTCTCATTCAACTGCTCCTCAGGTCTTTCGCTAGTTGTTTATCCGAATCGCTATAATAGTTTTCGATAAGAGTCGTATGAAGTTAGCAAATCTTATCTTCTTCAAATTTGAAACTCAAATATGGGGTTACTCAAACTTGCCTATCGTCGCATACATATTGATACAGGCAGAGCTGGGCATGTCAAATTCTGTGGCTGTCGCTCTTTCAAGGATTGAAGGCGTGAAGATGGCCCACCCTGTCACCGGGGTGTATGATGTCATAGCCTATGTAGAGATTTCAGATCTCGCGAAACTTTCGAACCTCGTGTTAAAAGAGATACAGACCATAAAAGGAGTCCAAAGAACGCATACAGCCATAGCTGTGTAGGTTCAAGTCTTCAGAAAGACCCAACACCTCTATTTTTCGGCTCGTTGACGTAGCGTTCGCATACTCAGTCGTATCGGCGCTGAACCCTATTCCTACTAATGAAGACTCATAAGTAGGAGCGATTAAAACCTCAAGCCCTAAAGCCTGTTTCTCCTGAACGCACTAACTGTGGCTTTTCTGCAGTCAGGACATATGAGGAGATGATATTTCTCGCTCGGTAGAAAATGATTGCACCATGCGCATTTTCTAAGTTGGTTTGGCTTCTGAAGTTTCTGCTTTGATACATTCACTCTTTTTATAGTCGCCAATTTCTTCACCGAGCTACCTCTTCACCTAAAGAGTGTGTTTCGAAATTTAAAAAGTTTAGCAAGTTATACTAGAAAGCTTGATATACACAATATCATGTATATCATGATATACAAGTGCGACGAGTAGAGCTGGCTAACATGGTTAAGAATACTGTACTCATCCGGGGACTGGACAGAGATCTCTACAATCAGATTGTAGGGAAGGCGAAAGAACAAGGGAAGAATATTGCTGAGTTGATGAATGAAGCCATGAGGCTCTACTTGAGAGAAGTTACTGGTGAGAAACAGGAGAGTTCTGATCTCCAAAGAATAATCATCGGCGGCTCCGTTATGCTCTCCAAGGCTGATGTCATGGGGATCTATGGTGAAATTGGAAAGTTTCATCTGGTCAACAGTGGCGAGTTAACCCTAGATAACGACTTTGATAAAGAGACTTTCCATCACATTGAGAAGATCCATAATACCGGTAGGCTTAAGGTCCCAAAGCACGTTCACCACCTGGCCTTGTTAAAGGCTGGACACATTGACGGTGAAGTCGAGAAGTATTGAGAGAGGTTTTCTGAAGCGTGCGATCCCTCTTCAAGTTCACAATGGAATCTCGCGCACTCCTTCCAATCTTGATATGTCCTCAGGTATTGATTAGGCGATAAACCGCCGAGGCTGAAGATACTGAAATATGATTTTCCTCTCTGGAGAATGGAGTTAGACTTCTAAGCTCACTTCTTCTCATCAGACCTCGCACTCAGCGAAAGCTCTCTTGCTCTGCTCTGGCCTTCTTCTCATTAGTACTGGAAGTTTACGACTATCGCTATTACGATGGCTAGGATAACTATTATTTGTTTTCGAGACTACTTTTCTAGTGGTATGAACCCTGGTAAGAAGAAAGAAACAAGACGACAAATCGTTTTTATGTTACTGAGCTTGATCGTCATTTTCATTTTCACCTATGTAGTCGGTAGCCCGTTGCTAACGAGTTTTCCTTTAGGAAGCGACACACCGAGTCACTTGGCCAAGGTGTATTATCTGGATCAATATTATCCCCATTTTCCTTCATGGTACTATAAAGAGGGTTCAGGATACCCATTCCTAATGATGTACTCACCGTTGAGCTATTACATCACCTTCTTCCTGCACAAATTATTCTCGATCAGTATCTTCGAAGCCTTTAATTTGACTTGGTTCAGCTCCATGCTGCTGGGAGGAATAGCGGTTTACTTCTTTGCTCGGGTCAAGTTTCGAAACGAGTTAGTAGCTTTGTCTTCATCGGTATTCTATTTGAGCTACCCACTGATTTGGCTTATGCAAACCGTCGGAGGATTTTTTACTGAAACGGTTGCAATTCCGTTCTCTATTTTAACCTTGACGTTCTTTACTCTTTATCAAGATAGACGAAGCAAGAAGTATTTCATATGCGCTGTTTGGTTGTATACGTTTACAATACTAGCGCATGCTATGATCGGTCTTGTGACAACGATTGTCTTGGTGGTTTACTCTGTTTCTCGATTTCTCGCAAAAGAAATTTCTTTGAAAGACAGCATTTTCGTTTCCGCGAAGATGATAGCCTTTGGTCTAGGTCTATCAAGTTTTTGGCTTATCCCTTTCATAGTCGCCAGTCCGCTGACGACTTATGCTCAAACTACTCTTCGTGAGCCTGCAGACATACTCTATTTTGCTGGAATTTTGCCGGCTATACTCGGATTTGTAGGAGAGACCGGTGGAATATTTGGATACAGTTCTCATTCTATTGCTATGAGTGTTTTCTTTCTGTTCGGAGTAATATCCGCTGTCAAGAAGCGAGGCTTCTCTTTTTGGGCGCTTCTTCTCAACGTTATTCTCGTCGCGTTTCTATTCGAGTACCTATTCTTTCAAGTGAAGGCTGTTTTGGGTCCTATTCTACGCTTTAACTTCTTGATAGTAATATTCCTTTCTAGCTTAGCTGGTCTAGGAGTCGCAGAGATATGCGGGTTGCCAACTCGCATACATCTATTCTGCAAGTCAGAGTTGCAAAGAAGGGGGATGAAGCAACTTCAGAGGTTGATCAACACTGCGCCATCGATCGCGCTTATAGTTCTTGTGTTTTGTATCTCGCTTGGGCACATATACAATCCCACTGGTTGGGGTGGATTTCCAATGCCAGCCTTCGTGGCGGAAACAAACTACAACATGGCGAGAAAACTCTCTAGTCAATTGAAGGAAGACGTCCTCACCAGAATAGATGTATCGCCGAATCTCGGAGGTATTATGGAGGCGCTACCCCTCGTCTCTGACGTTTCCCAAGTTAATACATATTTCTTTCAAGGAAGTCTATTTCGTCCATGGTGGGGTTATCAGGCTGGAGTATTTTATGGACCGATAGGTGGCAAGACAGAGTTACGAGCGCTTGCTCGATGGTTCGGAGTAGAGTACGTTGTAATATCGTATTCGGAAGATCCTGTATGGAAGTATGAGAACAACAACTTTACTGAAGTTTGGCATGAAGGCGTGATTCGTCTACTAAGATACGATGACGCTACCGGGTTGATTTCAGTCGGAAACCAGTCGGCTGTTCTATTTATTGGAAGTGAGAAGCTGAACGCCTACGAGCAAGTCTTCAGAGTTCTCGTTATGTCGGGTATGGACCCTGAAGACGCATATCTCGTTCACGGAAGCTCCTATGTTGATGACTATTCGTTGGATGAGTTAAAGAAGTTCGATGTCCTCGTTCTCCATGGGTACGACTACCATGATTCAACCGTCGCATGGGGTCTATTGCGAAACTACGTCGCCGATGGAGGTAGACTCCTCATAGAGACAGGCTGGCAGTACACGAACCCTGACTGGAGTAACCCGAACATTCCTGAACCATGCCCTGTCAAAATGACTGCTTGGACGAATTACGGGAAAGAATGGCATTTCTCCTACACAAATACGTCGATTGGAAACCAGATTGACTTCGGTTCATTCTCGCCGCCGATTTGGGGTGAAGGCCCATGGAGCTTCTCGATCTCCGACAATCAGAGCGTTAGGAACTGGGCTTTCCCCGTCTTATGGAACAGTGGTCGCCCGATTATTGTGGCAGGAAACTACGGCAAAGGCAGAGTTGTATGGTCAGGGATGAATCTGATTCCTCACGCGAACGGTAATGAAAACCATGAGGAGTGCCGATTCTTTGGAAGGTTGCTTGAATGGCTAATAGGCAGGGGTCCCGTTACCAACTTTGAACATAACGTCGTGAGGAACATACCTGAAGAAGTCGCGATATCAATTGTCAATGCAGACAGACGCACAAATGTGTTGTTTCGAGAGGCTTACTTCCATGACTGGCAAGCTTACATTCAGAAAGAGGGTGTTCAAACACCGGTGAAAATTTACAAGGCTGGACCTGATCTAATGCTTGTGAGAGTTCCGCCAGAAATGGATCCGCCATTTAACGTTGTTTTCACGTACAAGAGATCCATCGTTGAGTGGGGTGGGATTTCAATCACGGTCGTATCTCTCCTAGTCTTGATAGTCTACGGAATGCGCCGTGGAACTCGAGGAACATACGATTATCCGAAGAAGGGCAGTAGCTCCAGAGGGTGAATTAGGTCCCGCCACCCCTCCATCTCAACTATCTAAGATATAACATTTAGGATTCTCCTATAGAATTTGAAAGTTGATAATGAAATCGCCTCCCAACTCCTTTCTATGGCATAGGTGCGAAGATTTCGTTGAAGATTTTCCCTGAGTCTTGAATCTCCAGATACTCTTACTATGGCATCAACTAGTTGGGACTCGTCGTTTGGCTCAACTAGTATGGCGTTTATGTCGTTCTCTAGTTCGCTAGCAAATCTTGGAATACATGTGGCGATTACCGTCTTACCTTGACTAGCGCAACTCGCTAAAGCACCGCTTGCCCCCAAAATGCTATCATCTGTGTAAGGAAAAACCACGATATCTGCAGCAGAGATATAGAGTTGCAATCGCTGATTGTCAATGAAATGATTCTCGAAAATGACCCTATCACCAAGTTTCAGATCTCGTATCAGTTTCTCGATGGTTCCCAGATATCGAGGAAATTCAGTGAAAAGGCGAGGATGATATTGCCCTGCGATAACCAGTATCATGTTCGAAATCCTTTGGGACACTTTAGAAAAAGATTTAATCAAGACCTCTAAGCCCTTGCCCGGTATAACGAAACCGAAGAAAAGGATAGCTTGCTTTTGACTCAGCCCAAGTTCGTTCTTTGCTTGACTACTCTTCACAACTGGGCTATCATCCACTCCGTGAGGGATAACAACTATCTTTTCCCGTTCGATGTCGTAGTCCTGAACTAGAGCGTTCCTCATATAGTCGTTGTGGACAATAACTGCATCTGACAGATTTACTATTGTCTTTGTAAAAGCGAACATGAGCGCTTTCTTTATCGTAACAAATCTACGTCCAGTCTGGTGCACGAAGAAGAAGTCGTCAGTTAGCTTGCTTCTTCTAACAACGCTATGCATCGTCAGTATTACAGGTCTCCTCAGCAACCGAAGAAGGAGCAAGAGTACCGGAAATAGTATGCTGTATTTTCGCGGACCATAGGCAAGATACTCGTGTTGAATATGAACTATGTGAGGAGACTCTTCTGCAACTCCCTTCACTATCTCAAATATGTATAGTGGGTTTGCTTTCTTCCATGATCGGATGATCCTAAGCTTAGTGTCCAATGCAAGTTCATCTTGACCGTTCTTGTTGCTGATGACAACAATATTGACGTAGTTCGCCAGTCTAGCGAAAAGTTTCGAAGCATAGATTGCGATCCCACATTTCTCAGGCGGGTACGGTGTTACCATGCAACACTTCATCAAAGTCAACTTCGTTCAGGTTCGAGGAGCCCATTAAAGTTTTGACTTAAGCCATTTTGCAGTTGTGTGAGCGGGCTTGGCCATCATAGCCGGAATTGTTTCACAGGTGTTGCAGCAGATAGGGCATTTCTCTTCTTCCACCAGATATCGTGTTTGTTTTCTTGAATTGGATTGAAAGAGTCTATTTAGGTCGAGGTCATAATCGCGCAGGTTACCTATTTTATGATTGAAGATAGTACAAGGATAGACATCTCCTGTCGGACCAAGAAAATATCTTATTCTCGCCGCTCCACATGGCACTATTTGAGTGCTTGGATTCTTCAGCCACAGGCCTAAGAGATCATAGAAGATAGACCTGCCAGTTGAAACTAGAGAATCAGTCTTAACGACGGACTTGATTTGTGGAATCAGAGCGATCAACTTCTTTCTGAATTCTTCCACCTTCATGTCCTTGAGTTTGCCCACGTTTTTATACAATTGTCCTTCGAACCAAACACAGAAACTCGGTTCTAGGTCATACTCTTTCTTGAGCTCTGAAATATGATAGATTACTTCGTCAAATCTGTCTATGTTAAAAGGCGAACAAACCGTGACAGTTCCTATAGAGAATGATGTGTGCGCGGCCCTAATATTGGAGAGTAATCGAATCGTTTCTAGAGCTCTATCATGAGCTCCTGCAAAGCCTCGAATGTGGTCATGTAAGTCTTTGGGGCCGTCTACACTGATCAACTGAGTGAAGTCGAAACTTCTATCAATAGATTCTATGTCTTCCAGTATTTCTCTTACCTTTCCCGATATTCTTTCAGTGAGTTGCCCGTTAGAAGTAATGAACAAGGATTCCAGTTTCCTCTGCGTTTTAGCGACAATACCGACTATTTCAGGAAGGTCCTCTCTGAGAAATGGCTCGCCTCCTGTAATGCCAAACACCTTGAATCCTCTGTATGACGAAAAAATCTTCTCTATTTCTTCTATTCTCAACTCCGTTTGAATCTCTTTAGGCCTCTCTTCGTAATATCTCCAAATGTCACATTGAATGCATCTGAGATTGCACCTATTCGTTACTGCAAACTCCAAGTCGAACGGTGTATCCTTGAAATTATGACTCACCGCCGAAAATACAAGGCTACCTTGCATATTCTCACCTCACGTTCGATCTGACTGCCAGTAGTCTAGTATGACTTGATACATGCGACGGGCACTCCACAGTGAAATACCTATCTAAAAGTTTCGGAGGAATTGGAAGGAGCAGAAAGGACTGGGTTTTAATAACCAGAAAATTCAGGTCGAACAGCAGTCTAGTCCATTCATGAGCAGACTTAACAGATATGTGACTAGTGAAAGGTTCAAGCGTGAGTAGATGAATGAGTCCGGCTATCGGCCCGGTACTTGGAGTGACGATTAGAAGAATCCCCCTCGGCTTTAGTAATCTATGAAGCTCATCTAACGCGGTTCTTGGATCATATATATGCTCAAGTACCTCGAAACATGTTATGAGGTCGAATGAAGAAGCTCTAAACGGTAAATGCGAAATGTCCGATAGAGTAAGCATGTCAACTCCAAATTTCGTGCCTTGATGTATCGCAAATCGAGAAACATCCGTTCCAAACACGTAATATCCAAGTCTATCTAAGAGATCTTTCACAAAGCCATATGCGCATCCGATGTCGAGCGCTATCTTGCCATGCCCGTCAAGGAGATTCCAAGGTGAGGCATGGTTAGCCCAAAACAGTACCTCAAGATATAACCTTTGAATTACTCCCATCTTCTTTGAATATTGATACTTGCGTTCAAAATACCACTCGTCATATACTTGTCTCAATTTGAGACTTTCCTCGATATTTTGGTTCTATTCGATTTCGCTGGGCATTGAGACTTTATAGACATAAATGGCTCCTTCTCGGTATGTCAGATGGAATGGTGGGTGATCATTGGCCTCGTCGAGTTCAGGAAATATTGAGTATCCGTAAATGTGTATGTACCAAGTTGCGTTTTCATTCTTGAACCATGCAAAAGATTGAGATCGATCCCCTTTCGGGCAGTATAGGGAGCCCAAGATATCCTTGTAGGAGATTCCTTGCTGCACCAAGTGATATACTATCTGTGGGCTTCCGGGGTCAATTATTATCCTTCCACCTCGATATTGGCTTACGATGGTCGATCGATCTATGCTATCCCACCACGATGATTTCAGATCTTGAGACATCATGTTCGAACTCGGGGTGTCTGCCATAAGCCAAGCCAAGAAAAACAGAATCAGAATCAGGGAGACCAGCCGTTTCTTGTGCGCTTTCGCAGCGAATCTTTGAGAAACAGATCTAATTGTCGACCAATCGACAAGTCTTGATATGAGAATTGTCGCGAAAAAGAAGTCTGGAACGAAACGTATGTTCTGTAGGCCAAGCATGATCGATAGCATATCTACCGCAACTATGTACCTTGTAACTGAGAAGGTGTAGACTATCCCTTGAAAGAGAAGATAGCCCAAGAACAATACCGAAACGATGTAGTCGGAAAGTCTCTTTCTATATAGGAAAACGAAAGATCCAGCGGTGAGGGCGAGGACAGCACCCCATAATGTTCGCCACGGCAGACTCTCTTCAAACCATGTAGGTGAATACCCCCATGTTCCCATGCTTGCGAGGTAGTTCCATCTAATTTGATATAGCCAGTCTCCGGTTCCTCTTTGAATAAACCAGAGGTAGGGGATCATAATCGTCAACCATCCCAATATTGCTGGTACAAACTTTGTGACTGACCTCTCAAAGACCAGATAGCAGAAGCAGACTCCTAAAGAGAGGAAATAGAACTCAACTCTGCACATGGATGCTAGAGCGAGGGCGATGCCGCATAGGTATTGCCTATCCTTGTAGAAGTGAAGGCCGACGAGAAGAAAGAATACGCCGAGCGTCCCGTCTAGAGCGACGGTATCCCAGATAACCAAAGGAGGACAAACGGCTGCCAGAGCAGAAGACAAGAATGCAACATTTTCACCATAATATCGCTTCGTGATATTGTAGAGGAGGCAAACCGAAGCACTTCCCAAAATAGAATTGAACATCCTAAACGGCAAAATCGAACTCGTATTGAACAACCAAAGGAGAAAAGCTTCCACCAATTCCGGAAGCATCCCCCAAAAATACTCCATCCCGAAGAGATCCCACATCCGTCCGTTCGCTATGCCTATATTGAGAGTATAATACGCGATCTGCCACCTGTGGTAGCTGTCCCATGCGAAATCTATCGGCACGACGAAGAACATAAATGCTAGGCGTATTGCTAGAGTGCACGCGAAGATTGCGTAGATTATGTAGTTGCGCGTCATGCCTCAATTCTCTGTCCTTTTTGTAGTGAATCGAAGAAAGAAAAGCCTTCGCATCGAGCTTTCGATTAGGATGGCTGAATCCTCGTTCAGCAGGGATAAGACTGGTCTATGTTCAATCTCTGATTAAGTCAGATTCCTCAGTGAGCTGGAAAGTGTCAAATTCTCAGCTGGAAGTCTAAATACTTGGTTGATGAAAGCTTGAGCATCACTAGGCTAATCCGACGCCGTCTATCTCAGCGCCACATCTCGGACACTTTGAGTCTTTAATCTTGTTCTCCAAGATCTCATATCCATATCTGTGTATAAGCCTCTCATTGCACTTGTAGCAGTACGTGTTCCCGCCTTCCTCGCCAGGTACATTGCCCTCATAGACATGTCTGAGGCCCTCCTCAATTCCCACTTTCCTTGCCATTCTAAGGGTTGAGACGGGGGTTCTTGGCAAATGTAGGAGCTTATACATCGGGTAGAATTCGGAGACATGCCAAGGGATCTCCTCCCCCACACCTCTTATGAACTCTGCAATCCTCCTCAACTCTCTCTCTGAGTCGTTGAGTGTTGGTATTATGAGGGTTGTTATCTCAATCCATATTCCAAGTTCTTTGTGAAGTTTGATGCTTTCAAGGACAGGTTGGAGTCTGGCTCCGCAGTTCTCTCTGTAGAACTCGTCGGAGAAACTCTTTAGGTCTATGTTTGCCGCGTCGAGGTAGGGCGCTATTGTTCTTAAGGCTTCCTCTGTGATGTAGCCGTTTGTGACGAAAATGTTCTTTATTCCTTCCTTGCTTGCTTGACATGCTGTTTCATAGGCGTACTCGAAGAAGATCGTTGGTTCAGTGTAGGTGTAGGCTATGCTCCGGCATCTGTAACGCTTCGCCGCCGCCACAACCTCCTCAGGCGGAAGATCTTGGCCAACTATCGGGCCGTAATTCTTCGGCATCTGGGAGATATCAGAGTTCTGGCAGTTTCTGCATCTGAAGTTGCAGCCTACAGTCGATACTGAGTAGGTGGAGGATCCTGGGTAGAAGTTGAATAGCGGCTTCTTCTCAACTGGGTCAAGCCCTGTTGCCGCTACCTTGCCATATACCAGCGTATAGAGCCTTCCAGCCTCGTTAACCCTGACCCCGCATAGGCCACGTTTTCCCTCAGGGATCATGCAGAGCTGGCGGCAGAGGTGACATTTCGCCATAGACTTCTCAAGGGTGCTATAGAACATAGCCTCCTTCTTTCCTAAACTCACCATGAGACGTCTTCCTCCAATGTGTTTAAACTAGTTTCTACTTTTCTTCTTGAAGAAAAGCCAGTTCTTCGGGTCTGTTTTGGGTCTGAGTTTTATGAGGCAGTAGTCCCCCTTTAGCTTCTCACCCTCTATCGTGAAGATTATCTTGTCATTGTCCACCTCAATAGGTTTGAAGGTCCCTCTATCCCAAACCTCAACCTTTCCCGCTCCATACGCCCGCTCTGGAATCACACCCTCGAAACCTGCATACTCGATTGGGTGATCTTCAGTTTGGACCGCCAGCCTCTTCAAGTTCGGTTGGAGGGGTGGACCCTTGGGCAGAGCCCAGCTCTTAAGCACACCGTTCATCTCAAGCCGAAGGTCATAGTGAAGGTGGGTTGCCTGATGCTTTTGAATGACATATATCTTTCCTCCCTGCGGTGAAGGCTTGATTGAACCTTCAGGCTCCTCAGTCTTTCTGAAGTCTCTCTTGGCGCGATACGCCTCGAGTCTCATGTGGACAACCACCTCTAATCGAATGTGAAGGCTGAAGGACAGACCTTATTTAAGAGATACTCGACACAGAGCGGCTGCCTCGCCTTACATATTCGTCTGCCAAGTTCTATAAGTTGATATGTGAAGGGAACCAGAGATCTTTAGGAATGATCTTGCGAGGTGTGATTTGATGAGACTTAAGACGTTGACAGGGCTTGGAGAGGGAGTTCTAAGGAGAGTGAAGGATGAGGCTGAAAGGCTTTGCGGAAGAGAACTTCTCGCTCCAACAGAGAAAAACCTAGCGTCTCTTAGGAGAGTGGACCAGGTGTGCGTGGCATGAGAAAGCTTCTCATCTCAATTCTAGTCGGCTCGATAATAACTCTGATTTCCGGAATCTTCGCAAACCCTCTCAGCTATGTGCTTTTAGGAGTTGTTCTTCGAGGTCTCCCGTTCGCATGGATAAGCCAAGTCATCTATCCAGGAGCACCTGTCAAAATAGAATATGATGGACTCGCGCTTGATGTGGTCTTCTGGGCATTAGTTTTCTACATCGGGTACTACTGCATATTCAAGAGGAGGCAATTCTCTCCGAGATTAAGCTCATAGGTACTGCTCTACGGGTGACGGCGCTAGACAAAAAGAGAATTTGGGTTTGATAGCGTTCGCCGGCTACTCCAAACATGTGCTCTAATCTGACTTTTCGATTTTTGCCATTACTCTGCACTCAAAGATTTCAGAAAAAAGGGAGCACAATGGTTCTTAAACATATAGTTCTGGCGTATCATTTGGCGTGGACTGCTATCACAGCTCCATGCTGATTGAGAAATAACAGGAGAGGTCCTTCCCGGAACATTTTCCTATCTTGCCAAGAATCGCTCAATTCGCGTCAAACCCTCCTTTATATTGTCAAGCGAATTTGCGTAAGAGAAGCGGATATAACCCTCGCCGCCCGAACCGAAATCGATTCCTGGGGTTACGCCGACCTTCGCCTTTTCAAGTATCTCAAATGCGAATTTGTAGGAGTCATTTGTGAACTTCTTCGCACTGGCAAAGACATAAAACGCGCCTGTGGGTTCAACTGTTATTCCAAATCCGATCTCGCGAAGTCGCTTGATCATAAATTTTCTGCGTTCATCGTAGATTCTTCGCATCTTTTCTGTTTCCTTTTCGCATTCATTGAGTGCCGCAATCGCCGCTTCTTGAACGAATGCATTCGGCGATATGAAGAAGTTCTGTATCATTTTTTGGATTGGTCTAATAAGGTCCTCGGTCGCGATAATATATCCGAGCCGCCAGCCAGTCATCGCAAAGAGTTTTGAAAACCCGTTCAAAACAATAAGCTCTCTTCCTTTTTCGGCAAATTCCAAAATCGATCGCGCCTCTCCCTTATAGACGAGTCCGTGATAGATTTCGTCGGAGATCACAGGAATTCCGAACGAGGCAATTTCCTCCATCCACTCTGGACATAAGAGATTTCCTGTTGGATTTGCCGGCGAATTAATCAGAATGGCTTTCGTTTTTTTCCTTATCGCCTCTTTGACCTTTTCGGGGTTGAGTTGAAAGCCCTCTTCCTCTCTTACGAACACGAATTTCGGCTTTCCGCCCACAAATTTAATGAAGTTTGGATAGCAGGGATAGTGCGGATTTGAGATTATCACTTCATCATTTCGGTCAAGAATTGCGCCAAATATAAGAAGCAATGCAGGCGATGTTCCGCTTGTAACTATCACATTTTCAGGCTTTATCTTAGCGCGCAATTTGTATTTCTCACCGTAATATCTTGCGATTTCGCATCGCAGAGTGTAAGTTCCGAGCGAATGGGTATAGTGCGTCACTCCCTTTTTTAAGGCGTCGAGCGCTCTTTTGCAAATGCATCTCGGGGTTTCAAAGTCCGGCTCACCAACCTCGAGGTGAATGATGTTTTCACCCTTGCGCTCAAGTTCCTGCGCCCGTTCGAGGATATCCATAACGATAAAGGGGGGAATCTCTTTTCCGATCCTGGATATTTTCATCTATATCTTCTCCGATCGCGTTTTCTCACGTGCAGAACAAATGATCATTTTCGATAAACTAGTTTAGAAGGGGAGAATTAAAGCTAAAGCCTGCGCTTCCGTGGCTTTCTAAGAATTGCAGGATGCTCTTCCGATGCAACGCTAAGACAACGACCTGATCCACTTTCTCAGAATTCCTTCAGCTATTCTCTTAGCGAATGTCATGGCAACTCGTTTCTACGTCTACCTTAGAATTATAAGACATACACGACCAAATACTCTCTTCAGAGGTGAGATTTGTGAACGTAGTCAAAGTGCAAGGTGGAAACAAAAATCACAGGGTTTTCATGTATGCGCTGAGCACTTGCGCTTGGTGCAAGCGCACCAAACAGTTCTTGAAAGATAATAACGTAGATTATGAGTATGTGGACATTGACCTAGAGAGTGAAGAAGAACAAAAGAAGATTGAAAAAGACCTTGCCAGCAGAGGATGCTATGCATATCCCGCATTATTAATAGACGGTAGACAATTAATCAAAGGGTTCAAGGTAGACGAAATAGAGGAGGTACTCGGACTTCGATAACGTTGGAACATGTGCGGAGCAGAGCGGAATCAGACGCTCGAAGCCGCGGATACTACCTAAACTCGGATGAAAATTTCCTAAAAGATTTGCTTGAAGGCCTTAAGAAGAACGAGGAGAGGTACGGTTACCCCTCTTGCCCGTGTAGGCTGGCTTCTGGAAAATTTGAGTTGGATAGAGATATCATCTGCCCGTGCGACTATCGAGACCCGGATGTGGAAGAGTTTGGAACCTGTTACTGCGGACTCTACGCAAGAAAAGATGTCTCTGAAGGAAAAATGCCGGTCGTGTCAATCCCGGAGAGGAGACCGTTGAAGAAGCAAATGAGGGCTTACGATATATCAGCGAAATCCTCTTCCACACAGCCTCTTGCCGTGTCAACCGTGACAGCGGAGCCTGCAAAGATCAAACTGAAACTGTGGTATTGTAAACAATGCGGCTATGTTGTCTTCAGGGAAGAGCCTCCCTATATCTGCCCCATATGTAAGGCAAAAAGAGAATTCTTTACTGATCTAAGAATAGAAATCTACAGCGCCAGATAGTTTTTGGCGAGGAGTCGAGCAAGAAACCCCAAATCATTTAGTCAGCTCGCGTCAAGGTATTCTGTCCAGAATCAAAGTGATGCTCACAATTCCATTGAGTGTTGCCAGACAAAAATTATGTTTACTCTGGTCAACTGATAGGTGTGAACACAGTGGCTTCACTACTTGACCGGCTTATGATACGCAAACTGCATCTCAAGAATCGAGTCGTTATGCTGCCGATGGCCAGTGGGCTTGCCACGAGATCAGGCGAGGTTACTGAAGCCCGCAAAAGAAATTAGTTCGTTTAGCGCGCGCGCTAGATTGAAATACATGTCTTATGCTAAAATGAAAAGCTTACTATGGGTTGATGTTGGGCGTCTTTAAAATGAACTTCAAACGCATGGCGATTGAGGAGTGGTTTGATAAATATCAATATGAAATTGATTACGATATCGGAGAAAGCGGCGTAAAGTTCTTTGACCTTAAAACCCTTGGAATAGATCTGGCCAATATCCCACTTAGATATGGCTATCATAAGGGAAATCCAAAGTTACGGGAACTTGTATCGGAACAGTATGACGGTCTCTCTAGCGAAAACATCGCGGTTACAACTGGAGCGTCAGAGGCTAACTTTGCGATTATTGCTTCAGCAATAGATTCTGATGATCACATGATTATAGAACATCCGAATTATCCGTCAAACTATGAAGTTCCAACTTCACTGAATATGAATTTTGACTTTTTAAAGCTGAAATTTGAAGAGAAATTTAGGCCAAATGTTGAAAGATTGGAGAGTTTATTGAGGAAGAATACGAAGCTTGTGTCTTTAACTAATCCAAATAATCCAACGGGTTCAACATTGACAGAAGAAGAGCTGTTGAAACTCATAGATCTTGCTGAATCAAACAATTTTTATCTGCTGCTAGATGAAACTTATCGCGAATTATATTTCGGAAAACCTCCTACACCAGCAGCATCTCTAAGTTCGAAAGCCATCAGTATTTCTAGCATGTCGAAAGCTTATGGGCTACCTGGAATCCGCATAGGTTGGGTTGCTGCTGATAAATCGATTATAGACGCCATATGTGCTGTGAGAGAGCAGCTTACTATATCCAACTCCTCACTAGGGGAGGCTGTGGCAGAAGCTGTGCTCAGGAGGAAGGATGATCTACTTAAAGAAATTAAAGTTAGAGTAAGATCGAATTTTACGATTCTTGAAGAATGGTTTTCCAAACAGAAGAATTTGGATTGGATTCCTCCCTCAGGAGGTGTAGTATGCTTTCCCCGTTTTAGAACTTCGACCAAGAACCTCTGCAAAATATTGATTGAGAAATATAGAACTTTTGTTGTTCCAAGATATTGTTTTGGATTGGATGAATTTTTCAGACTCGGATTCGGTGGAAATAAGGAGGAATTGATCGAGGGGTTAAAATGCGTAGACTCCGCCATAAGGGAGATAACGGAATAGATCAATGAATTACCATATCCTAGTAAATAGTAACCAAGTTAATGAATTAATTGAGCTCAATTAAGATGCATAGGTGAGAAGAATGTTACTCGTCCAAATTTCAGATCTCCATTGCGGTCCAATATTCCTTAAAGAAACTTACAGAGTCGCTGTTAAAGAGATTAATGAAATGTCCCCGGACGTTGTGTTGGTTACAGGTGACCTAACGGAGAACGGTTTAATATCAGAGTTCAAAATAGCAGCAAAAGAGTTGAGTAGACTTAAAGCGAAAAAGATTATTTTTATAAGTGGAAATCATGACTATCGCTCAACAGGGTATTTACTATTCAAAGAGTTCTTTCCCTTTTCGCAGGTGACGGAGCTTGACGATGTTGTTATAACGGTTATTAGCTCAGCAAGACCGGACAGAGATGACGGGGAAGTCGGTCACAGACAAAACCTGTGGCTTGAAAGCACTCTTGAGAAATACAGGGATAAAGTAAAAGTTGTTGCAATACATCATCACATAATTCCAGTTCCAGACACTGGAGCAGACCAAATAACAGTAGTAGATGCAGGTGATTCCCTAAGAAGCCTCATCAAATCCAAGGTTAACCTTGTTCTTTGTGGACACAGACACAGACCATGGAGATGGAGAATAGAAAATATGCTGGTAGTGCATGCGGGCAGCGTATCATGTGAGAAACTCAGAGGGTTCTTCTGTAACTCTTACAATGTAATAACCATTAACAAGAAGGAGATAGAAGCTAAGCTCAAAATAGTTAACGGGGAATTTATAGACTTCAATGAAATAGTAAAGAGAAGAGAAATTCTGCAAGCATCCGACATATCACAGTTCAATGACTCACTAGCACGCTGATACTGAATAAGTGCCTGCATATCAAGCCTTGTTCAACACACAAGATTTCCTGCTTTTACCCTTCCAACCCAAAACCTTACTGACTTTAATATCTTCATCGAGAAAATTGATCTAATCAATAGGGATGCAGTAAAATGGAGGATGTGAGAAAAATCAATGTTGCGCCGGTCAAACCGGCCATCTCGTCAGATATACTGAACAAAATTGATGTTCGTGTGGGAACAATTGAGGCTGCGGAAGAAGTTGCTGGTTCTGACAAATTGGTGAGGCTGACAGTTGATTTTGGGAACCACAAAAGGAGGATATTGGTTGGAATGAAGCAAGAGCGTCAAAATCCGAGAGAAGTCGAGGGAAAGCAGGCGTTATTTGTAGTTAATATCGCGCCTAAGAAGATGATGGGCGAAGTTTCTGAGGGCATGTTATTTGACATAGGATACGCTGATGGAATAACGCCTGTTTTGGCGGTGCCTGAAAAGTTGGTACCCAATGGCACACGAGCTGGATAGTTAGCAGCTCATCGCCACTCAGCTCGAGCAGCTCATTGAAGTACGAATCTGAAGCTTCAATGAACTGAAAGACTTCGAAACTGAGCCGACTTCAAGCGCATCCATTTTTTCCATGCGGTTTACCCTCTTTTATGAAGATCCCAAGATTTCAAGAAGGTTCAGAGAGTTCGCATATTTCCAATTCGCTTCTTGTCGTTAGACTTTTTGAACAGTTTCTCAAGGAGGAGCTTGAGATTGAGCCTGAAGAGTTCAATGTTGTGCTTATCGAATCGAGCTTCTTCCTCCGTTATGAGTATGAATGTTCAGTGAGGTACTACTACCTCGGAATAGGCTACTATCGTGAATTGAAGCTTTACAGTTTTTCAATGACTAGAATTGAGCTTTGAACATATTATACACGAGCAATCCGACGTAAACGAGGGCCGTGAAGACGGTGAACCACTCGAACAAGGGAGTCACGTATACGATCATGAAGAGCAGGTTGATCGCAGAAACTACGAAGCCGTAATAACCGATCGGTCTTACGAAGTTGGGATGAGTTACAAGCGAAGTGGTTGCCAAGATCAAGACTACAAGATTCAATATGAAGAAGACCTGGGACCAGAAGACATGCGTTTCCATGTAGTCTTCCGAGAAGACACCGATCATGATCAAAGAGAAGGCCGCGAAGAATCCGACGATCTGGGTAACAATCAAGGAGATCTTCCTCCACTTCTCGTCTGTATACCATTTATAAAGGCCGGCGAAGAACGGAAAGAGCGCAATCCCGGTGAGAATGCAGCCTGTGTTGTAAAAGACTGCGCCTCCTGGGTTGAAACTTGAATTCCCCAAGTCACTCAGCCAATTCGTGACGGGACTGTACGGCGTCGGATACAGGGCTAGCGACGTGAATGTAAAGGCACAATAGAGCACGATGACTACGATGCCGGACATGCAGCCTATCGGCCACTTCAAATGATTCGTCTCCAAAGTCTTTGAATAAGCTGGTGAGAACATATTATAGTTATCACTATGTTCTGAAACCCGCATTCCAAAAACCAGCCATCATCGATCTTATCATCTTCCTAAAGAATATCATCCCCCGCAGGAACTGTTCTTGGCATTTCGGTATTGTGGATGCCACTCGTACCAAGGCGGCTGAGCTACCGTACCCGTCGTTTTCTGCGTCACCAGATCCGCGATTCTAATCACAATTATGAATACGTAGATGACTTTGACCTCGTGGAGTGAGGTGAGAGGTCTTCATGCTTAGCTGAAAAGCCTCTTCAGAAACTTCAAACCTTCTGTAGCGAGTTCATCCCTGCTCGAGGCAGTTTCACGCCAGATTGCGGCGCCTGTCTTTATTTCTTTCGGTCCCAGAACGAAAGATTCGATCACAGCCCATCTCTTATAACCTATATCTTTGAGAGCCAGAGCAACGGTCTTCCAGTCCACGTGGCCACTGCCCGGTGTGCCTCTGTCGTTCTCGTTCGCGTGAACGTGGCAAAGTAAGTCACCTGCCTCTTTTAGCGGGGTGTAGAAGTCTTTTTCTTCGATGTTCATATGAAATGTATCCAAATGAACTTTGACGTACGGGTGATCTACATCCTTAGCCAATTTTACGGCATCCGTGGCCGTGTTGATGAAGTAGGTCTCAAATCTGTTTAACGGTTCTATGGCTAAAACAACCCCACAGTTTTGAGCATGGGGCGCAAGTTCCTTCAAAAACTGAACAGCTAGATTCCATTCCTTTTGAGTGCGAGGTCTTCCAACCAGTTTCCCGACTGCGGAGTAATGCGGCCCAGCGAGAACGTCTGAATTCAATTTATTGGCGATTTGGATAGCTTCTTTTGCAATTTTTATCGCATTGTTTCTTATTGTCTTGTCGGGACTGATCGGATCTTCATTCGTCCCATACGCCAGTACGTTTGTGCATCCAATGCCGGCAGATTGAAGAGCTTCTCGGGTCTTTTCTACATCTATCTTAGTAATGAAAGATTTGAGAATTGGGATCTCTATTCCATCGAACCCCATGTCTTTCGCTTTGAATACAAGGTCCACTTCCTTTTCCGTGAACTTAGGGACCCAGCACCACGTGTTGACTCCAAATTTTACCAAAATTCATCTCCTACCTCCTCTATTCGTGCTCGCCTATCATGCTTCTGAATTCTTTAAAGGCTTTTCCTACTTTTCCGCAAAATGCTTCAACTCCTTGCGCGATAAGCTTTACTTACAATGATAAGCAGGTGATTTTCCCGGTGGAAGTGTGGTACATTAAGGGTCGTTTCTAAGCTGATATGTTTCGGGCCTAACGGACTATAGATTTTCGGTTTGGTCTATTTTAGTGAGCACACAAAAATGTCGTAGGCGATTTTCTCCAAGGGGATAATCCAACTAGTCGGAAAGTTCGCATACTTAAGCTTAAAAGTTCAGTTTCCCGAAGATATTTCTCGTGGTCTACATGGGCTTTGGCACCTTTAGATCTGTTAAAGAGATGTTTACCTTGGACGGGAAAAAGGCTATCGTGACTGGTGGTGGCGGCGGGATCGGTAGCGCTATAGCCCACGGTTTCGCTGAGTTGGGCGTCGATATTGCATTGCTAGACCGTAACGCTGAGAGTATAAATATTCTCAAGAGGGAGCTGGAAGAGAGGTATCCGGTGAAGGTTTTAGCTATGCCTTTGGATGTATGTGACCCCGAGCTATCGAAGCTATCTCGAGCGAGCAAAGTCGTCGAAGACGCTGTTAACACTGTTATTGGTAATTTTGGTCAAGTAGACATATTGGTGAATTGCCATGGCATTGGGCAATGGTCTCGGGCTGAGGAGATGGACGAGAAAGATTGGGACAGAATGATAGAGGTGAACTTGAAAGGCGTCTTCCTCATGTGCCAAGCTGTTGGGCGCCACATGATCGAGAGAAGGTACGGTAAGATCATAAACATAGCATCCATTTCCGGAAGAATTGTTAATAAGCCTCAGCCTCAGGCGCACTATAATGCTTCAAAGGCAGCTGTGATCATATTGACAAAGAGTCTAGCCGCTGAGTGGGCCAAATATAACATAAACGTCAACAGTATCAGTCCTGGATACACATTGACGCCGTTAATTGAAAACTTGTTGAAGACCCAGCCGAATTACGCCGATCACTGGAAACCTTTGATACCTTTAGGAAGGTTCGCTCAGCCCATAGAAATTGCTGGAGCCGTCACATTCTTGGCTTCCGAAGCTGCGAGCTGCATAACTGGACACGACTTGGTGGCGGACTGCGGTTACACTGTGTGGTGAAAAACAGGAAAAGAGCATTAAGACAAAACGAGTTTGTGGAGGTAAGAATTTAAATCTTCAAAGTGGTGCTGGCTTATATTCGTGAACGAAGCCGTCTACGTCACGTTGACCACGCGTCTCACATAGCTTTGGAGAAAAGCGTAACCGTAATTGAGACACGCATTAACAGGATCAGAGGGGTATTTTGGGTCCTGATGTCAGAACCGACGGATAAGGTCGTCTGAAACTTATTCACCAGAGATGTCTAGCAGCAGTCCTCTTACTTCTTTATTCAATTTTGTAAGAAGGCTTTGTGCTCATTCGTAGTAGAGGGTCGGGAGTTCCAATCTCTCAGCGACTTTCCGGGCTGTCGTCTTATCATATAGCATTTCCAGTAGTTTAAGACCTAGGTCAATCGAGGAAGATACGCCAGCACCCGTAATCACGTTATTATCGACGTGCACCCTCCCTGCGGCAAGTTCAGCATACTCCTCAAGTTCCGTTATGTGCCGACGGTGAGTCAATGCTTTCTTCCCCTTGAGTATGCCTGCCTCTCCTAGGAGCAGAGATCCGGTACATACTGAACAGATTAAATGATCTTGTGCAAACTGGCGCAACCTCTGCAGAAGACTCGCATTCTTCATGAGCGGCTGGATGCCTCTGCCACCGGGTAGTATTAGGGCATCATAGGAACCAAAATCTGACGAGACCTTATGGGGGACAACCTTTAATCCATTTGCGCATAAGACCGGCGATTCTCTAGCAAGCACATCAACATGTAAGAGTCTATCCAACCTCAGGGTGCCCTCCTCCGCCATACTCTTGCTGTTGCATAGTACCTCATAGACTCCCACGAAGTCAAGTTCCTCAACGTCTGGGAAAATGAAGATGGCAATGCGCCTGACTTTCTTTAAGGCGATCAACTATTTCACCAGCCGCCTTGATTCCAGTAAGGTTGATCGCAGGTATGGTGTTAAATATCTGTCGCTTTTGTCAAGCGAAGATTCTAATATATTTTGTGGCATGCCTCGAGCACCTCAGTTGTTCCTATCTTCTCTCCCCTTGACTTTGCTCTGACGGACAACTCTGAAGTAGCCGATGATCTGTCCGATGACTGGATCAGTTGCAACTCCAGCTTTCAGCTCGATCACCAAAATCGGGTTAAACTTGTGAAGGCCTAAAGGGCGAAAAGAAAGTAGACCTGTTGCGAAGCGTTCTTTAATATCGAAAAGCATGATTGATTCCAAGTTTCTCTTCTTTACATCTTTCTTCCAAAATTGAACGTTAGGAACTACATACTTGTGTCCATGATGTGGACTGACTGTGCCATTTAGGAGTGAGCTTTTGGGTTACCTAAGTTCTTCAGCGACCTTCTCCGTGAACAGCTCCATCCCCATCACGCTTGGAAAATCTAGGAATCTGAAGATGAAGTATTCGACGCCAAGGTCTACGAACTCTGCAAGTCTCTGCGAAACCTGCTCAGGGGTTCCGATTATGGTTGCGCGCATGGCATCGAACCGTGTCTCCTTGGCCACGAAGGGGTTGTCGGTGGCTATTCGGAGAGCCTCATCTTGGGTCTTGGCGATGGCGATGCATCCCAGCCACGTTTTCTTTATCGCCTCATTCCTTCTTCCGACTTTTTCACAGTGATGCTTGAGAACATCCAGTTTACGTCTGTACTCTTCCACGGTCAGGTTGGGGCCGTTCCACCAGTCGGCGTAGGAAGCCACCACCTTTAGAGTATGTTTCTCACCGCCTCCACCTATCATGATGGGTGGCAGGGGGTTGGGTTTGGGGTTGCAGTAAGCTCCGGCGACGCTGAAGTGCTTTCCACGGAAGTGGACGATGTTCTCCGTCCACATCTTCCGTATGATTTGAACCGCCTCCTTCAGCGCTTCAATCCTGGCTGGGGCCTCTGGGAACTCATAGCCATAGGAGAGGTACTCATCCTTCTTCCAGCCGGCGCCGATTCCGAGGATGAACCTACCCGGCGCCAAGAGGCTAAGGGTTGCGGCCATCTTGGCCAGTAGCGCTGGGTTACGGTAGGAGTTGCAGAGCACAACGTGGCCGAAGGACAGGCGTTTGAACACGCCTATCAGGTAGTTAATGGTGGTCCAGCCTTCTAGGTTGTCTATGTCCCAGCTCTGCCAGTCGGCCCAAGGTATCATATGGTCGGAGAGCCAAGCGGAGTCAAAACTCTCCTCAACTCTTCCCAGTGAGTGCAGAATCTGAGCGACGAACTCTGGTCCTTTAGTTCCGTTGATGGGATACTCCGGTATCCTCCATCCAAAACTAATTCGCATATTATCTTCCTCTGAAGGCTGTTAAGTATGACATAATCCCAATAATCCCTTGCGTGCTACCCGCAACTTTTGTTCCCACACCCCTGCTTACACCCGCAAAAGCAGAGGCTTTCCTCAATGTACGATTGAGAATTCTCGCATCTACTCTGGCGATCCCATCAAACGAGAGGTTACAAGGTACCGCATAATGGTTTCGAGGCATGCTTCGGACAAATCTACTCTGTCTTCAAACTTGACTTCTCGTAGCTTCGATGAACTCTTCCACTGTTCCGATCATCTTGGACCTTGCCCCTCTAGTTATTCCATTTATCTTCTCCTTAAGGTTCTGGACTTCCTCACCAGCTAACACGCCTATTTCAAGGTGGAATTCTCTTGTCTCTTGAGGCTTCAGATATTGTAAGGTTTCCCACTTCCTCTCCTTGTCCCTACCCATGACGAGAGCGTTCCCTGGTTCCGTGCCCACTACATACGTGCCTTCACCCATCATCTTCCACTCTATGAATCGGGGCAACTCGGTTTTACGGTACTTCACACATACGGCTATGCCATCTAGAAGCTTCTCGTTTACTATGGCCGAGTATGCGTAACCATCCCCGTCCGCTAGCATGTCGTGAAAATACACCTTCTCCTTGTAACCGCTTATAGGCCGATGGAACTCATCAAACCTTTCAGCTTCGGCTCTAGCCTTATCATCCCTAGGCACATATAGACGAGATGTCGAGATGAGGCCGGAGCCATCATCCACAACAGGGAATCCTATGTTGACGTGGTACAGTATCATTAAAGGTTGGATCTCCCAACCCTCATTTGTGACCTTGTCCTGTATGACTAAGTGTCTCTCACCTAGCTTTGCCTCCATGCGACGTCTAAGAGCTATGTTAGGTTCGAATACTTTTGCCTCTCTCGCCTCACCCTCCAGAGCCGTAACATATTCATCGCCATCCCAGTAACTACCTGCGTACATCAACCTAGCTGGACTGTAGGATATCCGCCCATGCAAGCCCAAAGGCTCGCCCTGGTCAACCGTGGGTCCCCCCATATAAGTCAAGCCGCATGTCGTCAATAGTCCGCCTGGAAAGCCCCTAATCCACCCTATGCCTTCAGGTTCGTAGAAGCCAGGGGACGCGATACCAGTTGGGCTAATCCAGCCTAAAGGTATGCCCCTATACTCAGCATTCACAATATCCATACCCCTATCAACAGCCACCAAGAAGCTCAATTCGCCAGTTCTTATTGACGCAACTCTTACACCGCGCTCAACGCCGTCTGAAAATTCTAGAAGTTTAACTCCACCGACCTGATTCATGTCGCCTACTCGCCTGAGGAGATCTCTTCTATCGTACACCCGCTCGTAGAGATGAACCATTTTTTCTCAAGGATATTGTTTAAGGGTAGAGTAATAAGACTAACCATGACTTACCTGAGCAGCAGGTTGTCTTGTATAGCGATCGAGAAGAATTACTCCAAACTCATAGTACATGTTGAAGCGCAATGCAGCTTTTCTGGAGCGTATTGTCTTTTGTGAAAGTCCTGAAGACGTGGGACGGCTGATAGGTCCATCGGAAGGATCAATAAATACATCGACGCTGGCATTACCTACTTTATAGTGGCTTTTCTTGCTAGCGCCGACGAGTTCCGCAGCAAGGTTGTCAAGAGTATCGCGTGAGCTTTCGAGACTTTCCACTCACGCTACTTGGTCTATCGCACAGTTTTACCAGCATTACAAGTGTGCGCGCCACACGAGGAGCGTCCAGTGGAATTTGAACTCTTAAATTGGCAGGATTTCCTGTGTGTGGTCCCGCCATACATGGACGCCTACGTACAGCGCGTTTTCCCATTTAGACCTCACGCGGGGTTCTTCAGTTCCAATGAGGAACAAAAGAAGAGATGAAGAAGCAGGACCTTGAGATTACCGGATTAGAGAAACAACTGTGGAATGCGATGAGAAAGGATCTCTATCGTGTTGCGCCACTGCCGCCTGAGGCAATAAAGTTTGTTGGTCCTAGAAGGAAAACCCTTCGAGCACTCGAAATCTGGGGCAAGAACAGAGCTCTTCTGGGGAGAGAAGAAATATTCACTTTGGAAGCGCTCAACAAAATGGATGTGGATCGCCTGTCACAAGATGCGGGCATTCCTCATAAAGAACTGGACGAACTCATGTCAATGGTTATTCGTGAGTTGCTCCTCATGCGGGAGCTTGAGGAAACCAAATAGCCTTGTTCTTCGGACCCGATTTCCCGAATCTAAGAATCCGGTTGTCGATAGAGCTTGCAGAAACAAGAGAATGGTTGAACTGGGACCTGTACAGCGAAGAGTAAGGAAAGGTGGAAAACATTTGAAATTGTCGCATAGGTTGAATCCTTGTGTGCACTCAAACCACAAACATGAGGGTCGCCTGAGAACTCTTTACCTGGCACAGAGACGCAAGGCTGTACAGAACTTCGTTTCAACACTAGTCTGAAATCTATGGTGCTGCTGCTGTTACGCTCTTTGCTTTGTCGTCATCAAGACGCTTTTCAATATTTCCTGTCCCTGTTCCTTTAGCAAGCAGTCAACATTCTCACGGGTTACAGCTGTCGTCGTTCCTACAGCAGTCACGCAGGTGGCGCCTGTTGCCGCTCCCTCAAGCAGGATATCACTCAAATCCTCAGCTGATAGCTTTAATATGTCCCGCGGTCCGTAACGCGTTTTCTGGACGAGCTTGTAAATTATGCCTGAGCAAAAGGCGTCGCCAGCCCCTGATGGATCGATCACCGGCACCTTTAGCGCTGGCATCTCTAATGTAACTTCTTTAGTCTTAGCGATTAGTCCTTGTTCACCCATGCTAATAATGACAAATTTGACGCCTTCTTTAATTAAAGCCTTAGCGGCTTTCCTTGGGTCTTTCTCGCCAGTCATACTAGAGGCTTCAACGCCACTGCAGTGAAATATGTCCATCCACTTTAAGGCGTGAAAAAGAGACCCCCATCCACGCTTATATGGAACGACGGGATCGGCAAAGGTTAGGCAGTCATAACCTTTAGCCTTCTGAAGAATATGAGCAAGTCTCTCATCGAACTTTCCTAACATTCCGGTCGCTCCAACGTAAAAAACGAGGGGTTTCTCTTTGACCAAAACTGACTGAACGTGATCTAGGCTAAGATACCAATTGGCACCGATGTCAACGTGATACCTGCGGTCCTGCCCGGTGACTACCAGTATTACATTTTTGGAAGTGCCCACCTCTCGCATTCTCTGTAGGTGGGTGACGACTCCGTGATTCTTTAACACGCTCTCAATAAAGTCGCCAAAAAGGTCTTCACCAATTGCGCCTACCGAACTAACCTCACCTTCACTCAAGCCTATCTTCCTTAAGTTGATGGAGACGTTGGCGGAGTGGCCGCCGGTATACACCTCTATCCCTCTGGGAGCAAAAGTAAGCTCTCCAGGACCTGATACCTTTGGAAGATCAGCGGCGAAGATGTCAGCCACGAGAACGCCAGCACAGGTTACCAGCATTTTCTCACCGCCATCTTAGGTCTATAAGCGCCTAGAGGTTGCAATTTTATTTCCTATTAATGGTTTATGCGCAACTTGATTGGGTTGTTCTTGCCTTTGCGGCGCAACCGTATATCTTCATTTTGCTCTTAACCAATTTTTCCATTTCTCGCTCAGCCGATTCCAAGATCACTTCTGGATCAATCAACGACCTCTTTTCAAGAGCCATTATTATGCCATTTGTAAAGGCTAATCTTAATTTGTGTGTATCCCTTGGTGCGACCGACTGAATTCGAACCATTGATTTGTGTGTGTCTCTTGGTGCGGGCATCGCGATTTGAACCTGAGGACCTAGTTATTCCGTCTGTGTCTACCTAGTGTCCCCGGGGTTAAGTGTGCTTTTTAAAGCATGGGAAATAATAGAATAGGTGAAAAAGTAAAAGGGAGACGAAGAATTTGGCAACGACCTATACTTCTGACCAGACTGGCGCCATTGCTACTTTGCTCGCCGCTGTGGTTTTTGGGGTTACAGCCACCGGGGAGTTCTTATGGTGCCACAAAACCAGCCGCCTTCTGCTTTGATGGCCTTCGTGGTAATAATCATCATTGGCTGGTTACTAATCCCGCTTTACGCTAAGCGAATCAAGTGGAGTTACATAGTGGGAATAATCATCATGGTTATCGCTTTAGTTGGACTCGCAGTAGATCCAGGCACACCGCCATGGTACGCATTTGGAGCGCCCGTATACGATTTTTCATTCGTAATATTCTACTTGGATACACTTGCTGGCTTGTACTTCAGCTATAGATCATACAAAGAGCTCAAAACAGCGGCGTAGCCACAGGCTCAAGAAGACCATTATCTTCTCTCTTTTTTGAATGCCGCATCACATCGATCGAAAAATCCGGAAGATCATTAGAAGCTCTACTTGAGACGTTTATGGATTCTTCATTTTCGTGTGTGTGTCCTTTGGTGAGAGCATCGTAATTTGAACCATCAATTGTGTTATCCTTCTCCCTGAATGCGAAAACTCAGAATAGTTCCCAAATAATTGAGCATAGTTTAATAGTGGGAATGCAGGATTA